>Ga0302247_1001022_pt1 | contig 22726 bp, 13 predicted proteins | sample AAG_UR_Ile_MG_FD_193529 | JGI IMG/M metagenome (GOLD analysis project Ga0302247, IMG submission 193529) | Enriched activated sludge microbial communities from anaerobic digester in WTTP, New Holstein, Wisconsin, United States - AAG_UR_Ile | ecosystem: Engineered > Bioreactor > Anaerobic >...
GATCGGGAAATCAAACGATTGGAGGGCAAGAAGTGAGCCCCGCGTTCAGTGAATCCGTCATCGAGCAGGCGGCCTTGGCGTGGCTGGAGAGCCTGGGCTATCTGATTCTGTCGGGGCTGGAGATTGCCCCGGGGGAGCCTGCCGCCGAGCGTGATAACTACGGCCAGGTTGTGCTGGAATATCGGCTTCGCCAGGCGCTGGTGCGGCTCAATCCGCAGGTGCCGACGGATGCCTTGGAAGAAGCCTTCCGCAAGCTCATGCGGCCGGACTCGCCGTCATTGGTGGCGAACAACCATCTGATTCACAAGTACCTGGTCGAGGGAGTGCCGGTCGAGTACCAGCGGGCCGATGGGTCCATCGGCGGCGATCTGGTCCGTGTACTCGATTACGATGAGCCGGAGAACAACGAATTCCTGGCGGTGAATCAGTTCACCGTGGTTGAGAACCAGCACGAACGCCGGCCTGACCTGGTGCTGTTCATCAACGGCCTGCCGATAGCTGTGATGGAACTGAAAAACGCCGCCACGGAGAACGCCACCATCTGGACTGCTTTCAACCAGCTTCAGACCTACAAGACGCAAGTCCCGTCACTGTTCGCATATAACGAGGCCCTGGTGGTTTCAGATGGCGTGCAGGCGCGAATCGGTACGCTTACGGCCGACCGCGAGTGGTTCATGCCCTGGCGGACTATTGAAGGCGAAGAATTGGCAGACAACCGGCTGCCTCAGCTTCAGGTCGTGATTGAGGGCGTGTTTGAAAAGCGCCGGTTTCTGGACCTGATCCGGCACTTCATCGTCTTCGAGGATGTGGGGGGTGGTGTCCTCATCAAGAAGATGGCGGGGTATCACCAATACCACGCCGTGAACGTGGCGGTGCAGGAGACGATTCGCGCCTGTGTGCCTCCCACTTCCCCCTGGCAGGTGCGAGAGAGCGAAGGAACCTTTTTTGCCAAGGGCCAGAAAGACGCCAGGCCGGGTGACCGCCGTGTCGGCGTGGTCTGGCACACGCAGGGGTCGGGCAAAAGCCTGACGATGGCGTTCTATGCGGGGAGGGTCGTGCTGCATCCGGCGATGGAAAACCCGACGCTGGTCATCATCACTGACCGCAACGACCTGGATGACCAGCTTTACGGCACATTCGCGCGCTGTCACGAATTACTTCGCCAGCAGCCCATGCAGGCTCAGAGCAGGGCGAACCTGCGGGAGTTGCTGACGACCGCCTCCGGAGGAGTCGTTTTCACGACGGTTCACAAGTTCTTCCCGACCGATGGCGAGGATCAACACCCGCTGCTGTCGGACCGCCGTAACATCGTCGTGATCGCCGACGAAGCCCATCGCAGCCAGTACGACTTCATCGACGGCTTTGCCCGGCATATGCGCGAGGCGTTGCCGAACGCCTCTTTCATCGGGTTCACCGGCACCCCTATCGAACTGACCGACAAGAACACCCGCGCGGTCTTCGGCGACTACGTCAGCATCTACGACATCGAGCGCGCGGTGAAGGACGGAGCGACTGTTCCTATCTACTACGAGAGCCGCCTGGCAAAGTTGGAGTTGAAAGAGACCGAACGGCCGAGGCTGGACGAGGAGTTCGAGGAGGCCACCGAGGGCGAAGAGGTCGAGCACAAGGAGCGGCTGAAGACCAGATGGGCACAGCTCGAGGCCCTGGTCGGCACGGAGAAGCGGTTGAAGCTAATCGCCGAAGACCTGGTAAAGCACTTCGAGCGACGTCTGGAGGCGATGGACGGCAAGGCGATGATCGTCTGCATGAGCCGCCGCATCTGTGTCGACCTATACAAGGCCATTACAGCGATCCGCCCGGACTGGCACCAGGATGACGATGGCGCCGGAATCCTCAAGATCGTGATGACGGGTTCGGCCGCCGATCCGGTTGATTGGCAACCCCACATCCGCAACAAGCCTCGCCGCGAGGAACTGGCAAAACGTTTCAAGGACCCGAAGGATCCGTTCAGGGTAGCCATCGTCCGCGACATGTGGCTGACAGGCTTCGATGCCCCGTGCCTCCACACGATGTACGTTGACAAGCCGATGCGCGGCCACGGGCTGATGCAGGCCATCGCGCGGGTGAACCGGGTGTTCAAGGACAAGCCCGGCGGCCTTGTGGTGGATTACCTTGGCCTCGCTGACCAGCTCAAATACGCCCTGGCCAACTACACCGAGAGCGGCGGCAAGGGCCAGACGGCCATCGACCAGGAAGAGGCTGTGGCCGTCATGCTGGAGCGTTACGAGGTCTGCTGTGGCATCTTCCACGGCTTCGACTGGTCGGCTTGGAAAACCGGCGGGCCGCAGGAAAGGCTTTCTGTGCTTCCGGCGGCGCAGGAGCATGTGCTGAGCCAGGATGACGGTAAGAACCGGCTGGTGACGGCGGTTGGCGAGTTGTCGAAGGCGTTCGCGCTGGCCGTTCCGCATGAGAAGGCACTGGAGATTCGGGACGACGTGGCCTTCTTCCAGGCCGTGAGGTCCGTGCTTACGAAGAGTACGGGCGACGGCCGCCGCAGCCCGGAGGAGATCGAGCTCGCCATCCGGCAGATCGTCTCGAAGGCGGTGTCTTCCGATGAGGTCATCGACATCTTCGCGGCCGCCGGGCTGAAAAAGCCGGACATCTCGATACTGTCCGATGAGTTCCTGGCGGAAGTGCGCGGCATGCCGCAAAGGAACCTGGCGGTGGAGATGCTGCGCAAGTTGTTGGAAGGCGAGATCAAGGCACGCGGGCGAAAGAACGTCGTCCAGGCCCGGTCGTTTGCAGAACTCCTTGAGAATGCAATCAAGAAATACCAGAACCGGGCCATTGAAACGGCACAGGTGATCGAAGAATTGATCGCGTTGGCGAAGGACCTGCGCGAGGCCAACCAGCGAGGTGAGAAGCTGGGGCTGACGGATGACGAGGTGGCCTTTTACGACGCGCTGGAGGTCAACGATAGCGCAGTGGCCGTCCTCGGCGATGAGACATTGCGGCTGATCGCTCAAGAACTCGTCAAGGCGGTGCGGAACAGCATCACCATCGACTGGACCGTCCGAGAAAACGTCCGGGCCCAGATGCGGGTGATCATCAAACGCATTCTTAGGAAATACGGCTATCCGCCGGACAAGCAGGCTCACGCCACGGAGCTTGTTTTGGAGCAAGCGGAAGTCCTTTGCAAGGGCTGGTCGGAATGAAGCGATTTAGGACTGCAAAGAACAAATTCGCCGTCCTATTCCACTCAGTCTTGGGAAAAGTCATTATGGGGAAGCTCTAACCACATGTGCAAAGGGAGCCAACATAGATCAGGCGTGAACTAAGGCGCATTGCGGATTCCCGACAGCGTTTACGGGCGTGTTATCTTTTGCCAGGAGCGCGCATCTGAGTATACGAAACTTCCTGCTATTTGATAAATCGTTGAATATCGAATGGTTACGAATCAAAGGCTGGATGGAGAACCGTTATGAAAAGGGTTGCACATGGGGAGCAAATCTTGAAAAAGAGGAACCGACAATGGTTCCTCTTTTTGTCTTAAGGCGATGCCATCCCGGAACTCTTGCCTCGAATTATGAAATGGCCTTGGGCTCCTGTTGCTTTACACCGGAAACCTCAACACGAAACGGGTCCCCCCTTCCCGCTCCAAACGCATCTCCCCTTTGAGCTGCTTTACTAACAGTTCGACCAGGCGCAAGCCGAAGCCGGAGGAATCGCCGGGGCTTAGCGTTTCCGGAATTCCTATGCCGTCGTCCTCTATGATTATCTCGGCCTTTCCGTCTTTTTGCAAGGCTTGGACGCCTATCCTTCCCTCTTCCGTCTTCGAAAAGGCGTATTTCATGGAATTGGAAATGAGCTCGTTTATGATAATTCCCAGCGGTACAAGCTTGCCCACGCCTATTCTGAAGTTCTGTGCGGATGTTTGGATCCTTATTCTCTTCGATTGCGGGAATACCCGAATCATCTCGCCGACCATAAACGGAAGGTATTCGGCCATCGAAGCGTCTCGGTAATCGGTGGAACGATAAAGCAAGTCATAGAGCACCATCATGCTCTGTATCCTGTTGCGCGCCTCGGCAAGCTCGGCCGCGGCCGGGGTGTCTTGCATTTTGCTCATATGAAGATTAAGCAGACTTATGATCGTGCTCATGTTGTTTTTGATGCGGTGATGGACTTCCTTCAGCAAGAGCTCCTTCTCTTTGTGGAGATTCTCGGCCTGTTCCTTCAGCCTGTCCGTTTCCTCCAGAAGGGACATCAGCACCTCCTCCGTTTTCTTCCGGTCGCTGATGTCCAAAATGGAGCCAATAATCCCCGCGGGCGCGCCGTCCGGGCCGGTAAAAACGCCCTTCTGCATAATCACATCCCTCATGGTGCCGTCCCTGTGCGGTAGCCTGGTCTCATATACCTGTGTTTCCATCAGTTCCAGCACCCTGACGTCCATTTCACCCTGTTCCCGGGCCACCTCTCGCTGCGCTAAATCCACAAGAGTCTTGCCGATTGTACGGTCCAATTCGAATCCGGTGAATTCGACAAAGGCCTTGTTGAATCCAAGGAATTTTCCATTTATATCCTTGTAAAACACGGGATTAGGCATGGCGTCGATGAGCTTTTGGAGAAAGTCCGATCGCTCTATGAGCTTTCTCTCCATTGCCTTCCTTGCGCTGATATCGTGGATGTTGCCCTGTATCCCGACAGGAACGCCCTTCTCGTCTCGCATATATGAGACCGTCACCTCGATGTCGATTATCGACCCGTCTTTTCTGTACTGTCGAAGCTCTTTGGTGAAAGGTCTTTTCCGTTCCTTGTTCGGCAGCGACAGCTCGCGGGCCATTTCGGCCTCGATTGGTTGGACGTATTCGGGAAGAACGTATTTTCCGAAGTGAGTTCCGATAATTTCGTTCGGAGTGTAGCCCGCGAGCACGGTTATCGAGGGGCTTATATATTGAAACAGTCCCTCGAAATTCATGGTCCAGATGACATCCGTGGAATTTTGCGCTAAAACCCTGTAGAGCTCCTCGCTTTTTTGAAGATCCAGCTCCATTAGCTTCCGCTCGGTGATATCGCGGATGATCCCCTGCATCCGGACTATGGAGCCGCTTTCATCACGTATATACGAATTGGCCTGGCACATCCACCGGGCGCCGCCGGCTTTGTCGACGATTTTGTATTCGAACGAGGGGGGCTCCTCGCCGTGAAGTATGGCGCTCCAGTACTCGTCGAAATACTGCATCCAGTCGGGATGTATTATCCGCTTTATAAAGCCGGGGTTATGATAGAAATCGGCCGGGGCGTATCCGAGGACACGCTCCGACGAGGGGCTTACGTACTCGTAAACGCCTTCCGGAAGCCTCATCTGATAGATGACGTCGTTCGCGTTCTCGGCGAGCGTTCGGAAGCGCTCTTCGCTCTCCCTCAGGGCGTTCTCGATTCCCCTGCGCCCGGTGATGTCCATGCCGATCCCGAAAAAGAAATCGTCCCTATCGTGAAGGCCATGAATGAACCTGCCGTGCCACTCGACGAGCAGCCTGGCGCCGTCCTTCGCAATAACGATGTTCTCGCTCGTCGTCGAGGCCCTGGACCGGGTAATGGAATAAAATACCTCGGAAACGGCCTCCCTCTCCTCTTCGGGAACGAATGTCGAAAGATAATCGGAGCCGACGACCTCTTCACTGCGATAGCCGAGCGCCTGGAGCATGGACTCGTTCATCATCAGGGTGCGGCCTTCCGGGCTTATCACCACTATAAAAGCGGGTGAGGCCTGCACCAGGGTCTCGGTGTACTCCATCATCCCGCGCAGGCGGCGTTCCTTTTCCTCCTCCCTGCGTTTCGCGTCGAAGAGCTTGAAGGCCATTTTTATGGAAGCCGCAAGCACCGTCTCCCCGGAATGCTTCACCACATATCCGTAGGAGGTTATTCCCTCGGTACGCTCCACGATGTCGGGCTCGGTATGGCTGGATAGAAACACGACCGGAACGTCGCGCTTCTCGAGGATACGCCTGGCGGCCTCCGTACCGTCGATGCCCATCCCCAGATCGATGTCCATTAGGACCAGGTCGATGTCGGTATCGGCGTTGACGCGCTTTACCGCGTCCTCACCGCTGTACTCGGTTATGACACGGTATCCGTGCTTTTTTAATATGTTTTCCTCGTCGAGGGCTATAAGCGCCTCATCCTCCACGAGTAAAATCCTTTTCCCGTTTTCTTTCATCAGCACATACCCGGCAGGCTCTACGGGACGGCCGCTGCGAAAATTTTACGCGCCTCAAACATCCGTCAGGATTCCAGCGGTATCCTGACGGTGAACGTAGTCCCTTCAGCAGCAGCATACGAGAGCGAGCCCCCGAGTTGATCGACAATCAGAGACACGAGCTTCAATCCAAGCCCCTCCGAGCGTGAGGGGTCGAACCCGTCCGGCAGCCCCGCCCCATTATCGGTAACCGTTATCATCATCCCTTCGTCCGTCCTCTCAATGCTCATCTCAATATGTCCTATCCGGTCTCCGTTGAAGGCGTATTTTAATGAGTTCATGAGGAGCTCGTTTACTATAAGTCCGATCGAACCGGCGATCTTCGGCTTTACAAGTATTTCGTCCGAAATTATGTCCAGTTTTATTTTGCCATTTCCTGGGGAATACGCGGCAAGGAGCGAATCGGCAATCCGGCGCAAGTAGCATCCAAGGCGCACCAAGCCGGTTGTCCCATCGTCGTACAGCATGGAATACAGGTCCGCGAGGGTAATGATTCTGGATTTGATATTGTCGAGGGCATTGTGCGCGTCGGGTGTCGCCGCGTTTTTAGTCTCGATGTTTACGAGCGAGACGATCATGGCGAACGTATTCTTTATTCGGTGCTGAAGCTCGCGGAGCAACGCCCCCTTTTCCTCGGCACCCTTGCGAAGCAGCTCCTCGGAGAGTTTACGATCCGTGATGTCCCTGGCTATGCTCATGACGACGGGAGCGCCGTCCCAGTCGATTTTTTTCACCGTCACGAAAAGCGGGAAGCTGGAGCCGTCCTTTTTGTAGTGGGAAGACTCGAAGGATGCCCATCCTTTAGCCTCTATCTCCTGGAAGCGTTTCGCTATAAGCTCGGCGCTTTCCTGGACATCGAGCTTGTCGAGCTTGATGGACATAAACTCCTCCCTGGAGAAGCCGTGCATCTGAAAGGTCGCCTCGTTGGCGTACAGAAAATTCCCTTCGAAGTCGTGAACGGTGATGGAGGCCGGCGCGCCGTCCACCATGTCTGCCAACAGCTTCATCTTTTTCTCTGCATGGATGCGGCCCGTTACGTCCGCGAGCGTGAATATGAGGCCTTCGACGGCGCAGGAGGAACCGGTTATCGGGAAAAGGCTCCAGTCCCAGTAAGTGATCCCCCGCTCCGGAAACTCGGGATTTATGAAAGGCCTGGCCTCAACGAAGAACGGCTCGCCCGTGTCGACTACGCGCTGAAATATGGCCTCGTTTTCCGGGTTTGGATATAGTGCAAAATGGTTTTTACCGGGGAAGTAGGAGGGTTCGTGCCCCGAGTTTACCGCATAGCTATTATTGACCCATACGAAATCGAAGGAGCTGTTCAGATAAGCGGCCATCATGTGCGTGTTCTCGAGTATGTCGGACAATATTCGATATTGCCTTGACTGCAGGCAATGCCTTTCTTCGAGCGAGCGGGCGGAATCGTACAGCCGAAAGGCCGTTTTTAGCGAAGCGAGAATCGCGACGTCTCCGGATCCTTTTAGGACGTAGCCGTAGGAGGCGATATCATCGGTCCTCGCGACAGTCTCGGCCTCGGTATGGCCCGAAAGGAATAGGATGGGCATCTCCCGGCGCGCAAGGATATTCCGCGCGGCATCCGCTCCGTCCATCCCGGCGCCGAGCTTAATATCCATCAGCACGAGTTCGATCGAGGGGTCTTTACAGGCCATCTCCACCGCCTCTTGTCCGCTCCTCGCTATTGTTACTGCATAGCCGTTCTCCCGAAGCATTTCCGCTTCGGCCGCGGCGACTACTGCCTCGTCTTCGACGAGGAGGATGATCCTCTTCGGCATTGCAGGATGCTCCCCTGGAAAAACATATTATTTCAGGGAACCTCTAAAAATTAAATTTTTAAGTTCCCATGTTTTGTAACTACTGGCATGCTCAGGACTTAGGTTTTCCCGCCCGCCGAAGGCGGGCGGGAAAACCTAATTATTAGAGAATTCCTTCAGTTTAATTTCAATCATTTTATAAAGAGGAATGCAAGCGGCTTTTATTTTACGCGGAGCGGCGCCTGCCCGAACCATGGCAACGCGCGGATGACGTTTTCGGGCCCAATAAAGCCGGTGCGGTTTTCGCACAGGAAAACGTTATTTATATAATCTCATGACCCGGAGAAAGCGATCACTTCGTTCGATTTACCACCTGACAATGTAGGTGCACGAATCGGCGCCCTTCTTCCTTGTCGGACGGGAATCGTCGAGCTTCACTATTACGATTCCGGCGCCGGTGGGCTTGAACTTCTGCGCCATTGCCTCGATGATACCCCTGTCGAAATCGCTGGGATATGGATTATCGCAGACCATGCGTATCTCCCGCTCTCCTGTCTTTTCAGAGCGATAGTGACCTATGCCCTCCTGCATGGCTCCTGTAGCTGGATCGAACAATATCTTTCCGTCTATCCGGTGGTTCATGTGGTACGCCACGTCGATCGCCGCAAGGGCTTTTTCGATGGAATTGATCTCGGGCGGGAATTTGGCGTTCTCCGGAATTTTCTTCCCGATATTGAACAGGGAATAATCCCCTGTCGCCTGGGCTATGGCCTTGAAGGCATTCAGCCATGCCTGCTGGGAATACCATTTGCCCGCTTCGGGATTGACGATTCCATTGCTCTCCAGAAATTTGTAAGCGCGGTCCCTAAAGGCCCCCATTCCGTCTACTACCGAAAGAACGGTTTCTCCGTTGACTTCGACTTTCGGATTGAATGCAACAAACTGAGCCATAATCCGCCTCCTTATGCTTAGAATGTTGAAATTGTTGCCGCGCCCGAAATGATCGATGCTTCCCGGCACGCGGCGGGAAACAGGATCCTCCTTTTATGGTGTGCGGCACGCCTCTCTTGAAATTGGCCCACAGGGAGCGCGTCGAACAAAGCCAGGCCTGCCTTTAAGCCAGCTCCTGTATTCTGTCTTTCAGTGCCTGTGAAATGCTCGCGACCTCCACTGTGTTGAGGGCTATCTCCTCGGAGCTCATCGCTATCGTCTGCGTCGATTCATTGATAAGGGATATCGATTTTACCATTTCCATAACGGCGGTCTGCCGTTCCCGGGATGAGTTTCTAATCTCCTCGGAGCTGGTCTTAATCTCATCGGCCTCGCGGTTAAGCAGGCTGTTGATTTCGAACTGACGTTGCATATTTTCGGTCACCGCGTCGATCATGTTTCTTGTCTCGCCTATTCCGTCGATGATCGCCCCTATCATATCAACCGTATCGATTACATGGGACTGGCCGTTTTTAATCAGCTCATTGTTCTTGTTTATAAGGGTGTCTATTCCCTTGATGCTCACAGCGGTCTGATCGGCGAGTTTGGAGATCTCATCCGCCACGACTGCAAAGCCCCTTCCGGATTCTCCGGCGCGAGCGGCCTCGATGGCCGCGTTCAGGGAAAGGAGGTTGATCTTGTCGGAGATGTCGTTTATCATCTGTACAATGGAGGTCATCTCATTTGAGCTCTCGAATATCGTATTCATGTTGGAGCGCATGTCCTCCATCAACCTGTTTCCGGAAGAGGCCCTGGATGTCATTTCCGAGATCAGTCCCCGCACGGATTCGGTTTTAAGAAGTGTTTCGCTGTTGATTAGAGACAGGTTGTGGATATTTTCCGTAATGCCCGAAAGCTTTTCAAACTGGAGTCTAATGTTGTCCGCTTCGTTTTCCATCCCCGCCGAGACCTCCTCGAGTGAGGCGGTGATCTCTTCAACGGACGAAGCGGATGTCTGTGTGCCGTCGGAAAAGCCGAGGCTCGTTGCCGTCATCCTCTCCAGGGATACGGCGAGCTGGGTGGACATTTCAGTCATCTCCCCGACAATATAGCCAAGTTTGTAAAATAGGTCATTGGCGCTTTTTACTATAAGGGCGGCCTCATAGCTCGGGGGTTCCGGAATATTTGTACCCGGAGAGGCGTTCCCGATCTCCCGCGCCACAAGAACATACGGGGCTGCCATGCGGTTTGATAATAGTATGGATATAATGACGGCCGCTGTAATTGAGAACGCGACGGCCAGGGACGCATGTACGCCGAGCGGTATAGATGTTAAAATCTCGGAGGCGTACAGCGCGACGGCGAATACCACCTGATGCAATCCGGTGATAAGGAGCCCAAGGACGAGTATTTGCTTCCGGAGCGTCATCGATGCTCTCTTTTTTTTCATGATCGTTCCTCGGATTTTGATTATTTCTATCTCAATCAGTCCATTGCGGTCACCACCTCTAGCTTGTTACTCGGGTGATTGTATTTGAAGGATCGTTTACGATGAATATATTAGAGTTGTTGCTTTACCAAGTACATTGCGAGCCCCGGCCGTATCGGGGCGTGGCAATCTCATACAGTATCTGGTTTTTTGCCTGTAACTTGTTGCCTTTTTAAGATCGCCACGTCGGCCTGCGGCCTCCTCGCGGCATTTTTGTCAGTTACGTAACAACTTAATTGTATTATTCCAGCGTAAGGGTGAAAAGTCAAGCCGGATTTTCCTGTAGGCAATCCGGCCTTTAAAATGCATTATGGGACACCACGGGCCCTATGAGCCGTAGGCCAGGGGCCGCTTTTACATCCGCGGCCCCGCGGCAATATCCTTTTTCCGGCCCTTACTTCGGCACGAAGAGCGAATTCCCTCCATTAAAGGAGCCGTCCAGCATCATATCCACCACCTGTACGCCGTTCATCATGCCGCCGTAGATGCCGTGCGCGAATTTGGGCTGATAGAGATTCGCTACAGGCGTCTTCATGGGGAGCCGTTTTGGGCCGAATTGCGTAACCAGCGCCGCCATGTCGTAGATGCTGGCGGTGGGCGAACCCGAGTAGCGTGCATAGGTCGCCGGGGTGGATACGTCCGTCAGTTTGATGTGCTTCGAGAGGTTCGGAATGAAGTGCCGCTCTATTATCTCGACGAAGAATTTGGCCCACTTTTCCTTCTCTTCCTTATACCGCTTTTGGTCCTTTTCCCGCCAGTTTGCCCACTCGCCCAGGCCGAACGGCACCCCCCGTATGGTTACGGTATTGGGCGGTCCCGTGACGAGAGACGGTGAAAGGACCGCCATGTGAAAGCAATCCTTAGAGAAGGCGTGGCCGCCTGCCTGGCTTGCGTCGAAGAGCTTCTCCGAAGTGCCCAGTCCGGTCGATATTACGTTGTAAGGGGGCTCCAGGTCCATTTTGGTCATGTCTATTCGGTCATCCAGTCCGAGGGCCACGTTGATCGAGGATGCCGACATTACCACCCCGGCAAGCCTGCGCCTGTAGTCTGCCGAGAGGTTTTCCTCCCCAAGAAGGCGTTTCATTCCCACATTCGGATCGACTGTGGTGATGACGGCGCCGGCGCGTATCATCCCGCCGTCTCCCTTGATCATCACTCCGGAAACCCTTCCGTCTTTCACTACGATGCGCTCCACCTCGGCCTTGAAGCGCATTTCTCCTCCAAGTTTCTGGAAGAGTTCGGACATTTTGGCCGGAAATTCATCGTAATAGCCGTAGGGCCTGAAGCAGCGGGTCATGGAGGAAAGCCTGGCGCCGGCCGCTACAATGGCCGAGGCGCGGCTTGCAGGAACCCCGGAGAAGGCGGTGAAGGTTTCCAGGACCTCCCGGAGTTTTATGTCCTTGATGTTGAAGCGGTCGAGAAGGCCCGCGTAGGTGCGGTTGAGATTGGCCACAACCTTGGGAGCGATAAAAGGCGTTCTCAGTTTGTCGCCAAGCGAGGGAAGGACCTTGAGCTTCCTGACCTGCCTGAAAAGATCGGCCTCATAGGCCATAAGTTTGCGTATCTTCGCCGCGTCTTCGGGAAATTCCTCGCAAAGGTAGTCCGTAAAGTTGTCCGGTCCGACAGGGATTCGGTATTCGTCGACCTCGTCGCCGTCCACCACCAGCCTGCGCATGAAGGTGCCGGTATACGGCTTCAGTTTTATATCGAGTCCAAGGTAGTCGAGTATATCCACGACGTCTGGAAAAAGCTGGGTCGTTTCGAAGACATAAGCGCCCCTTCTAAATGCCGTAATGTATCCCCCGGGGTATGGGTTTTTTTCGAGTATCAGTGTCTTTTTATCGCGGGTATTTTTAAGCCACATGAGCCCGCTGGAAAGCCCCGTGACGCCGGAGCCGATGATGACGAGATCGTAGTAGTCGGCCCCGCTGTAATTCTGTTTAATTCCTTCCTTGGCCAGTCTTTTGGTGTTCTCCATGCCATCCCTCCCAATTGTTTGCTCCATAGTGCGCCCCGGAACTTAGAGTTGTATGTTTACATATTTTGGGAAATAAGTCAAGAGCTATCGGCATGGTCGAACGACTCGAAAGGTGAAAAAGCTCAAATTACAACCGGCACATCACCCCTCCCAGTCCCAGAAGAAATCCTTGTTGGAGAGCTCCTTCTCCTCTTTCGGCCCGTCACGGCGCATGCCCTGCGGAAGGCCGTCGGTATTTTCGTGGAAAAAGCGAAGCTGTTCCTCGAGGTCGCGGGTTTCGTTTTCCCAGTACTCGACCGTGCCGAAGTGCGGGAAGGCGGCGGGGAATGCCGGATCGTCCCATCGCATGGCGATCCAGGCCGCGTAGCGAATGTATCGAAGCGCCCTGAGCGGCTCTATAAGCCGTAGCCAGGCATCGTCGAAGTCGCGGAATGTCCGATAGGCGTCGAGGAACACCCCTCGCGCCCTGAGCCCTTCGGTATCGCGCGCGGGAACCAGCATCCATACGTCCTGCACGGCCGGGCCGATTAGGAAATCGTCGAAATCCAGGAAGAAGTATCCCTCGTCTCCGCGCAAAAGGTTCCCCAGGTGGCAGTCGCCATGGATGCGGTGAAAGGGCACTCCCTCGCGGAGCGACTCGTAGATGTCCACCACCTCGCGGACGGCCTTCGCGTAGCGCTCGCGGCAATGTCCGGGCAGGAAGTCGTGTTCGAGGAGAAAGGCGAGCGGGCCAAGCCCGTAGCTCCCGCCGGTAAGCTCTATTCGGCTCCGGGCCTTACCCGCTGCCCCGTTGTTGTGGATGCGCGCGGCGAGGCGCCCGAGCATAGCCAGCTCCTCGTCCGAAAGCTCGTCGGGCACCCTGCCCCCGGTGCGGGGCCAAACGGCATAGAGGATGCCGCCGGTCTCGCCAAGCGTCGTTCCACCGGCCAGTTCGAGGGGGGCGCAGACCGGAATTTCGTCGGCGCGCAGATCGGCGAGGAAGCGGTGCTCCTCGAGTATCTGCTCGCGCGTCCATCGGCCCGGCCGGTAGAACTTGGCCACGACGTGAGTGCCGTCCTCCAGGCCGAGGTCGTACACCCGGTTCTCGTAGCTGTTAAGGGCAAGGCAGTGCCCTGAGGGCTCGAATCCGGCCTCCTCCAGCGCCCTGAGTATCGTGTCCGGCGTGAGCGTGAAGAAAAATCTGTTTTCGGGCAGTCCCGCCTGTTCCTTTGCCATCCGTATCCGCCATGCGCCCTTGCGCGCTCATCCAGAGAGTATCATGGATACGGCAGGGCAAGGACTTTTTTATGCGACGCAGTTGACAAATCGCGCCGCACTATATTAGAGTTGTTACTTTACGAAGCGTCATTGCGAGCCCCGGACTTATCGGGGCGTGGCAATCTCACTTTGCATAGGGTTTTCCAATGGGAACGTGTTGCCTTTTGAGGTCGCCACGTCGGCCTGCGGCCTCCTCGCTATGACATTTTAGTCGTTACGCAACAATTCGGAAGACACGATTTATATTTTCGCCGCACATCATAACGATACAAGGAGCACCCATGAGCACGCTTACCGCAAGCTTAAAGACCAACAAGGGCGATATCCGTCTCACTCTATACGCGGATTCGGCGCCTGTCACGGTGGCGAACTTCGCCAACCTGGCGCTTAAAGGCTTTTACAACGGCCTTAAATTCCACCGGGTCATCGCAAATTTCATGATACAGGGCGGCTGCCCGTTCGGCTCCGGAACGGGAGGTCCCGGCTATTCCTTCGAGGACGAATGCTCGCCATCGCTCAAGCACGACAGGCCCGGCATCCTCAGCATGGCGAACGCCGGCCCCAACACCAACGGCAGCCAGTTCTTCATCACCCATGTCGCGACCCCCTGGCTGGACGGCAAACACACCGTGTTCGGCGCGGTTATGGACGCCTCCGACCAGGAGATAGTCAACGCGATAGCCCAGGGCGACAGGATCGAATCGATAATCATAGAGGGTGAAACGAAGGAGCTCTTCGCAAAATACGCCGATCGCATAGAAGGTTGGAACGCGCGCATAAAGAAATGAGCCGGCGAGAGCCCCCTGCGCCGCATCCGCTCGGCCCTGCATGGCAAGGGACGGAAACCCGCTTCTAGCGAATTCCGCTATCTCATTTTATGGAATGAATATCCCGCCCCGGAGACCCCGGCCTCCGGGGCGCGGGACAGCCCCGGCCATACCTGAAATAATTATGGGAATTACATAATATATCGTTGACAAACCGTATGGCCGCTTTAGTGTGCCGATAAAAGGATATAGCGCTATAAACTCCTCGAGCAATCTCTCCCTCGTTTATACCAGGCGGAATTTTTGGGCGGTTTTATGGGCTTATCCGGACGGGTATCCCGTATATTACAAGCAGGAGTATGCTTAATGGCACAAGGTACAGTAAAATGGTTTAACGACCAAAAGGGTTTTGGTTTCATCACCGCCAGTGACGGACGCGATGTTTTCGTTCACCACACAGCAATCATGGGCGAAGGCTTCAAGACCCTTCAGGAGGGGGCGGAAGTCCAGTTTGAAATCGAGAAAGGCGAGAAGGGCCCCAGGGCCGCTCGGGTTTCCGTTATATAACGACATTCTCAACCTGAAACCCAGAACCGGCGGTGGAAACCGCCGGTTTTTTATTAGACGGGCTGCCCGTTTGGCAATGGCAGAAAGGGCGCGTTTTCCCAATCTCCATGACGCGCGTTCACAGGTAAACATCACCCCCGACGCCTTCATCGGGAAGAGGGGCCGTTTTGGAACAGTCTGAGAAAGGCATCGCGGGCAAGCCCCGGCTTCGCGTCTCGGACCGGTTCACTTCGCGCGGCGTTCGGCCCTCCAGCGGGCGAAGGAGGCCACAAGGTCGCTCGACATCCTGGTGGCCCGCCCGTTTGTATGCCGGTGGAGAAAGTACATTAGCCTCGCCATCGCCCCCGGAACTATAAGGAATTTACCTTTGCGGATTCCCCTCACCGTCGCCCGGGCCACGGTTTCGGGGTCGAGAAGACCCGCGAAAGACTTTACCATCCTCGCCTCGGGGGGTATGGTTTTGGTTTCCCACTCTAAAAACGGCGTCTTTACCTCCGGCGGGCACACAACCGATACGCCTATCCTGTAGCGCTTGAATTCGGCCCTCAGACACTCGGCAAGACCCACCAGGGCATATTTCGACGTGGAATAGGCCGTATAGCCGTACATGCCTATAAGGCCTGCCTCCGACGACATGAGGACCATGTGTCCTCCCCGCCCCTTCATATAAGGCAGGGCCGCGGCAACCGTTTCGCGCACACCGTACACATTGGTCTTCATGATTGAATCGAAGGTCTTAGCCGAAATGTTCTCGAAGACGTCGGCCGACCCTATGCCCGCGCTCGCTATAAGCACATCGGGCGGCCCGAAGGTTTTTACGGCCCGCCCGATTGCCCGGGGCACGTCGCGCGGGTCCGAGACATCCATCCTCATCATGTCCACCCTTTGTGAAGCGTCTTTGCGTTTTTCCTTTATCTTTCGAACGGCCTCATCCATTCTCTTCCTGTTACGAGCGAAGATGATGATGTCGGCCCCCTGCCCGGCCAGCAGTTCGGCAGTCGAAAGGCCAATTCCGCTCGAGCCGCCGGTAATGTAGACAATACGCCTGGAAAAATCTTTCATGCTGCCCACCTCTGGAATTATCCGCCTTTCGCCATACTCCGGAATCGAAAACCGGTTCGTGCCGTGGCCTTATGTTTGTATACGGTTTCGCGACATCGTTAGGAATAGCCGCGCTCAGCCGGGTCCGGCAAACAGGGTTTCGGCCCTCTTCTTCCAGCGTTCGAAGCCCTTCTCGCTCCACTTGCGCGGATAGCGGGCATAGTGCGCGTATACCTTCTTTCCCGTCGATACGGCTTTCCCGAGTTTCATGAGGATCGATGGCTTTGAAATGCCGCTTACAAGCGCCGACATCATGCTTCGCTGGTCCGGCGCGAAGAACCTGCCGTTTATGGATGGAGTTAGCATCTCTCCGCTTAAGATGTCCTTCTCCATGAGAAAGGCTATCTCCTCGTGCGAGAGGTCCTGTAGAATATCCTTGAGCGCCCCGAGCGCCGCAAGATTTGCGCCCCGTCCGGATTCCACAAACCAGCGGCGGTTATAGGCCCATAGCGCGTCGATACCCGTATTTCCCCCCGCCTCGATTACGGTGCGCGCGGCCATCATGGCCCCCGCTAGCCCCGCCCCGACGCCGCAACCGGTCGTAGGAATGACCTGCCCTGCCGCGTCGCCGACTGCGAGAAAACCTGACGCTACGAGCGACCAGGGCGAACGGCCTGCCAGCACCCTGCCCCCGCCTCCGCGAAGCTCTTTGGATGTGATCGCCGGATACTCGTCGATGATTCCGCGCACGACCTCTGCCGGGTCCACCCTCCCCGGCTCGTCCTTTACTCCGCCGCCCACGTCGATCGTTTTCTCGTCGTGCAGGTGGGTCCAGAAATATCCACCGTGCGCGCCGTAGCGGTAGTGGTCCGGTATGCCGCCCGGGCCGAGCTTGGCGCGGTCGAGTTTGCGGACCGTCCTCCAGGCAAAAGCGAGTTCCTTTCCGCCGAAGGGGCGCTCGATGGCGCCGGATGCCGAAAGGCCGGTTCGGAGTATCGAGTCCATGCCGGTGGCATCCACCGTAATGTCGGCCTGAATATCGGCCATTTTGTTTTTGGGGCCGCGCACGCGAAGACCCTCTACGCGAATTTTATCGAGGGGGCCTTTCGTCCGGCCGAGGAGTCCTACGGCCTGATGGGAGTATAGTATTTGCGCCCCGGCCTTTACGGCCTCAGCGCGCAGCATGGCGTCGAGCGCCACCCTGTCGGTGAGGATGTAGCCGAACCTAATGTCGGTCTTCGTTTTACACGAGAGGTCGGGCGCCCAGATCTCGAGCGGGTCGATCGCGTGCCTCTCGAAGAGGCCCTTGCCGGCGGGGCTCTTTTTTACAAGTTTGCCGCGGAAAATTCCGTTCTCGGCGACGGGCATGTCGAAGCCCGCGTCGCGAAGCACATCGTACTCTATCGCGTCGGACCAGTCGTGGGCCCCGGCGGCCCTGGCGCGCTTTTCGTAAACCGTCACCTTCATGCCCGCGCGCGCGAGCTCCCTTGCAAGCAAAAGTCCCGCCGGGCCTGCCCCGGCAATGGCGATCTTGAGGGCCTTCGTTTTTTCAGGCATTACGCGTCCTCCTTGGTGTCGATGGCGGTATCTCTGCGTTACTGACGTAAAGCTATCGCCTACAAAAGCCCCGTGTCAATCACAAGCATGCGGCGCCATGAATAATTATTCCCCGACTCATGCCGGCACCCGGCCCCGAAAAAATATATTGACTACTATATGCGCGTTTAGTATATTGTCCCCATCGGCATCCGGGGGCCGCTTTTAAAGGCGCACCAGCGGATGGAGACAACTCGAGGCGCGGAATGGCAGAGCTTCGCATAGGGACATCCGGCTACGACTACCTCGACTGGAGGGAGAGCTTCTATCCCGCCGGAACCAACAGGCGCGACTTTCTGGCCTTCTATGGAACCCGCTTCTCCACCCTCGAGCTAAACTTCAGCTATTACCGCCTTCCCGAGGCGCGGCAGATCGCCGGCTTGTTAGAGAGGAGCGGTCCCGCCATGGATTTTTCCATCAAGGCGCACGAGTCGCTCACCCACAGGGTGGACCCGGCGAGCTGGAAGGATGTCCTTTTCGCCTACCGCAGGGGCATCGAGCCGCTGGCCGAATCGGGCCGCCTGGCCGCGGTGCTTTTACAGTTTCCCTTCAGCTTTCATTACACGCCCGACAACCGGCGCTACCTTGACCGCCTGCTTGCGGAGATGAAGGGCCTTCCACTGGCCGTGGAGTTTCGCACGGCCGAGTGGCAGAACAACCGAGTGTTCGACGCTCTGCGCAAACGCTCCGTCGCCGTGTGCTCGGTGGACGAGCCGCGCCTGAAGGGCCTTCCGCCGCCGCTCGACATCGTTACGGCGCCCCTGGCCTATGTGCGCTTCCACGGGCGCAACGACGCGGCCTGGTGGGGCTCGGATTCGGCCGCGCGCTTCGACTATCTGTACAGCGCGGCTGAGCTTGGAGGATGGGTTGACCGCATATTGGGGATGATGGCCACCGCGGAGAAGGTGCGCGTCTATTTCAACAACCACAGGCGCGGCCAGGCCCCGGCTAACGCCCTGCTTCTAAGGCAGCTCTTCGCCGAAGCGGGGACTGAGGCCGGCTGAGAGGGGCGCGAGGTGGGGCTTTATGGAACGCCAGGTTATCCATCTAAACGTGGCGCACTTCATGGCCGCGGTCGAGGAGGCCCTCGACCCTTCCCTTAAGGGGCGCCCTTTCGTCATCGCGCCCGAGGGGGCCGAGCGCGCCGTAGCGGTGGAGGTCTCCCGCGCGGCCTTCAGCGAGGGGCTGCGCCGAGGCATGCCGCTCGCAAAGGCGCGGGCCGCGCTTCCCGGCCTGAAGGTGCTCCCCGTCCGCGAGGCACTTTACCGCAGGGCCGGCGCGGCGCTCTTCGAAATCGCCTCGGGCTTCTCTCCCCTCCTGGAAAGTCCGGGAGGCGGACACCTCTTCGTGGACATCACCGGCACGCGCCGACTCTTCGGACACCCGGTGGACTGCGCGGCGCGACTGCGCGAGGAGGCCGTGCGGCGCGCGGGGCTTCGGCCCGTGGCGGGGCTTGCCGTAAACCGGCTTGTGTCGAAGATAGGCACCCGGGTGGTAAAGCCGGACGGCTTCGTGGTAATAGGCCCCGGGGACGAGCCGGGCTTTCTGCGCCACCAGCAGGTCTCGCTGGTGCCGGGGGTCGGCGAGAAGCTCCTTGGCCGCCTCGGGCTTCTCGGCATACGCGAGATGGGCGAGCTTGCCTCCCTCTCCGACTCCGACGCCTCGGCCTTTTTAGGCCGCCATGGGCCCGTACTCCGCGACAGGGCGCGCGGCATCGACTCGGCCCCGCTCTCCGTCCACAGGGCCGAAGAGCGGGGCATACGAGCCTCGCACCTCTTCGATACGGACACCTCGGACACGGACGAGATCGAGGCCGCACTGCGCGTAATAGTTGAAGACGCGGGAGTGGCGCTTCGCTCCGACGGCCTCGCCGCACGGGCGGTGGAGGTGGGCCTCTCCTACTCCGACCGGCTCCGCGCCAGGGGCTTTGCCGCACTTTCCGCGCCCACATGGCGCGACGCGGAGCTCTTCCGGGCGGCCCGCACGGCCCTTTACCGGGCTATGACGCGCAGGGTCCGGGTCAGGCGAGTTGCCGTCGCGCTCCTGCGGCCGATCCATGCCGAGCGGCAGGCCGAGCTCTTCGCTCCGCCGGAGGCCGCAAAGGAGGAGGCCCTCCAGGCGGCCCTGGACTCCATACGCAGCCGCTACGGGCGCGGGGCCGTGCGGACGGCCTCGGCCATGAACCTTTTGGCCTGAGGCGGGCCGTGTTCATCCATCTGCATACGCGCTCGTGCTTCTCCCTTCTCTACGGCGTGCGACGTCCGGACGAGCTGGCCGAGGCGGCGGCCTCCCTGGGCTACCGCGCCCTCGCCCTCACAGACATCAACAATCTCTACGGCATGCACGATTTCGCCGAGGCCTGCGGGCGACATGGGATTCGCCCCATCATAGGCGTGGAACTTGTAAGCGGCAACTGCCGGGCGCTCCTCCTCGCGCGCGACAGGCGGGGCTTCTCGCGGCTTACGAGGATTACGAGCGCGCGCAAGCGCGATCCGTCCTTCGGTCTCGCCGCGGCGCTTGCGGAGGGCTCCGACGGGCTGACGGTGATTAGCGACACCCCGAAGCTCCTCGGCCGCCTGAAGGGCCGCGTCGAGGAGCTTTACGCCATGGTCACGCCCGCATCCCGGCGCGTGGAGCGGGAGGCCCGAAGGCTCGGCATACCTCTCGCAGCCTGCGCTGAGGCGTGCTTCCTCTCCGATGAGGATTGGAGGCTGCATCGGGTGCTTCGCGCCATAGCCGGTCGCACTACCGTCTCCTCCTTGAAGGACGAGGAGCTCGCCCCTCGCCGGGCGCTCCTCTTCGGGCCGGACGAGGCGGCGCGCCTCTTCGCGGGGCTTCCTGACGCGCTCGAAAACACGGAACGGATAGCCGCCTCCTGCGCATACGATGGCGGCTTTCAGGGCTTCGTCTTTCCGCCGCCACCGGTGGGTGGGCTTGCGCCTTCCGAGGCGCTTCGCCGCGCCGCCATCGAGGGAGCGGAGCGCCGCTACGGCGAGCTCTCCGAAAGCGTTATGGAGCGCCTCGAGTACGAGCTTTCCATCATCGAGGCAAAGGGCTTCTCCTCCTACTTCCTGGCTGTGGCGGGCATCGTTTCGCGCTCCTCTCTCACCTGCGGTCGTGGCAGCGCCGCGGCGAGCATGGTGGCCTACAGCCTCGGCATCACCAACGTCGACCCCCTGCGCCATGGCCTATACTTCGAGCGCTTTCTAAACCCGGAGCGGCGCGACCCGCCCGATATCGACGTCGACTTCGCCTGGGACGAGCGCGACGCGCTGATCGAATCGGTGTTTCGCGAATACGGGCCCGACCGCGTCGCTCGCGTCTCCACCATGGTGCATTTCCAGGGGCGCTCGGCCCTCCGCGAGGCCGCACGCGCCCACGGCATTCCGGACGACGAGATCGGCGCCGTAGAGCGAAGGCTGATGGCGCAAAACGCGCCGGGGCTTCCCGCCGATATTGGAGCGACATGGGAGGAGATCGCCCGCCTCGCCCGACGCATAAGGGGCCTCCCGCGCCACACGAGCGTCCATGTGGGCGGCATAGTCATAGCCCCCGACCCCATCGACGAGCTCGCCCCGCTTGAGACGGCGAACGACGGCTCGCCTCTTTTGGGCTGGGACAAGGACGGCGTGGAGCGGGCGGGCCTCGTAAAGATTGATCTTTTAGGCAACCGCTCGCTTGCCGTTGTGCGCGATACGCTCGCAAACCTCGACGACAACGACATCCGCATCGATCCCCTAAGCTGGGACCCGCTTAACGACGAGGAGACCCGGAGCCTTCTTGCGCGCGGCGAGAGCATGGGCGTCTTCTACGTGGAATCGCCCGCCATGAGGCAGCTTCAAAAAAAGACCGCCCGCGGCGACTTCGAGCACCTAATTATTCATTCCTCCATCATACGACCTGCGGCGAACCGCTTTATCGCCGAATACGTAAGTCGCCTCAAGGGAAAGCCGCACAAACCGCTCCATCCGCGCCTTGACCGCATACTCGCCGAAACCTATGGCATCATGTGCTACCAGGAGGACGTCTCGAAAGTGGCAGTGGCCCTGGCGGGCTTTTCGGACGCGGACGCCGACGGGCTGCGCAGGGTCCTCAGCAAAAAGGACCGCGAACAGCGCCTGAACGCATATCGCGAACGCTTTTACGAGGGAGCGCTTCGGCTCGGCGTGGAGAGGGAGGCGATAGACGAGATATGGTCCATGATTCGCTCCTTCGACGGCTACTCCTTCTGCAAGGCCCATTCGGCATCGTACGCCATGGTATCGTTTCAGTCGGCCTACCTGAAGGCGCACCACCCGGCGGAGTTTATGGCGGCGGTCCTCTCCAACGGGGGCGGATATTATACAAGCGGCTCATACATAAGCGAGGCGCGGAGGATGGGGCTTTCCGTGCTCGGCCCCGACGTAAATGCGAGCGCGCTTCGCTACCTGGGGCGCGGGCGCGAACTTCGAGTGGGGCTTATGGCGATTTCGGGCCTTTCCTCCGCGGCGCTTGACAGGATACTCGAGGCGCGCGCCAGAGGCGGGCCATTCGTCTCGCCGGGGGACTTCGTCGAGCGCGCCTCTCCGGGCGAAGGCGATCTTTTGGCCCTGTGCGGGGCCGGGGCCTTCGACGGGCTCTTCGGCGGCGCGCGGCGTAGCCTTCAGTTAAGGGCCATGCTTCGCGCTCTCGCCGAACATGGGGCCGCGAGCATGCCGGGCGAGGGCCCTGCCCTCTTCGCGAATGAAGCGCCGTGGCGAATTTCGCCGCGGCGCGGGCCCCTCTCCGGCGAGGAGCTTCAGGTGGAATTCGAGCGATTGGGCTTTCTGTGCGAACACCATCCGCTCGAGCTGTGGGGCGAGGCGCTCGCCGGGCTCTCCCGCTCCATGGGGCGCGAGCTTCCGGGCCTAATCGGGCGGAGGGTCCGGGTGGTTGGATGGCCGGTCGCCAGGAAGGGGGTACTCACTTCGCGCGGGGAAGCCATGGAGTTCGTTAGCTTCGAGGACGAAACGGCCATCTACGAAACGGTCCTGTTTCCGGAGGAGTACCGCTCACTCTCGCGCGTTCTGGACGGGGTGCGCCCTTATGTTATCGAGGGAATTGTAGAGGAGGACCAGGGAGCCGTGAGCC
>Ga0302247_1001027_pt1 | contig 22662 bp, 15 predicted proteins | sample AAG_UR_Ile_MG_FD_193529 | JGI IMG/M metagenome (GOLD analysis project Ga0302247, IMG submission 193529) | Enriched activated sludge microbial communities from anaerobic digester in WTTP, New Holstein, Wisconsin, United States - AAG_UR_Ile | ecosystem: Engineered > Bioreactor > Anaerobic >...
TGGAGAAGTGCCCCGCCCAGGGGCGCCGCGGCCACGCCTGGAGGCTGCGCCGCCACTTCATGATCGACATGTTCGAGAGCAAGATGAAGGCGATCAACGGCGTCCGGGACTTCTGGTCGAGCCACGCCGACGAGATCGGCGCGCTTTCCGAGACCGTGCGCGCCAACGTCGAGGAGATGGCCCGCTTCCATCAGTTCTTCTCGGAGATGATGGGACAGGCCCTCGATCGCTGGAGGAACTCCCAGGCCGGCGGCCTCGCCGGGTCCGCCGGGGAGGGGAAGGGAAACACCCCATGAGAAATCAATCAATAATACTCTTAATGATTTTTCTGATCGCCGGGTGCGGCGGTCCGCCCAAGGGCCAGAAGAAGGACGACTTCCAGTTGCCGCCCCAGTTGGTCAAGGTCATGACCGTGCGCACGGAGACCTACGTGCCGCTGATCCGGGCCATGGGGCAGGCGCTGCCGGTGCGCGAGGTGACGCTGTCGGTGGAGCAGCCGGGCAAACTGCAGTTCCTGCCCGCCGAGGTGGGCGAGACCGTGTTCGAGAAGAGCCCGCTGGCGCGGGTGCGCAGCCTGGGCCTGTGGTCGCGCCGGAACCAGGCCACCGCCCAGGTGCAGGAGATCGAGACCGCCCTGGGCCAGGCCGAGAGCGACTACAAGAAGGTGAAGGAGCTCTACGACCGCGGGGCCGTCACCAACCGCGAACTGGAGACCGCCGACCTGTTGTTCAAGACGCGCAGGACGCAGTTGTCCGCGGCCAAGGCGGGCGCCTCCCAGCTCGACGAGACGATGTACGGCACCGGGATGTACGCGCCGTTCACCGGGGAGATCTCGGCCAAGTACCAGGAGGTCGGCAACTACGTGAACATGGGGACCCCGCTGTACAAGATCGTCGATCTGAGCGTGATTCGGGTGATCGTCGGCGTCTCGGAGCTGGATCTGAAGCACGTCGGGCAGCACGACAAGGTGTGGATCACCCCGCTGGCCTACCCCGACCGGGGGATCGAGGGCGTCGTCCACTCCATCAGCCCCGCGCAGGATCCCCAGTTGGGCGCGTTCCCGGTGGAGCTGCGCTTTGCCAACGTCCTCAAGACGCCGCTGCCGGCGGTGAAGACGACGGGCAACGGGGCCGCCCCCGTGCAGCGCAAGTGGTGGATCCTCGCGGGCATGACGCTGCGGGTGAAGATCTCCAAGCCGCCGGTCACCGGCCTGTTCGTCCCCGCCGAGGCGCTTGTGGAGCGCCAGGGGAAGATGTGGGTGTTCACGGTGCCCGCGACGGCCGATGAAAAGACCGCGGGCGAGGCGGTGATGCAGGAGGTCACGCTGGGGCGCACCTACGAGGGCTGGTACGAGCTCACCGGCGGCCTGGCCCCGGGCGCCCGCGTGGTCATCGCCGGCAACACCAAGCTGCGGGACAAGGCGAAGGTGCGCGCCCAGACCGTGGAAACCGGCATCAACCGGGAGCTGGTGGACGCCCAGACCAAGGCAACGCCCACGCCGGTCCCGGAGTCGGGGGCGCCCGGGACGCCGCCCGCGCCCGGGACGACTCTGGTGCCCGGGACGACTCCGGCGCCCGCGACGACTCCGGCGTCTCCCGGGAAGGAGCGGGCGCCATGAGCCTGGCGAAGTTCTCCGTCCGTCAGCCGGTGCTGATGAACCTGCTGACCCTGTTCCTGCTGATCGCGGGATACATGGCCGTCTCCCGGATGCCCCGCGAGGTCTTCCCCGAGATCCCCCAGGGCACGATCACGGTCACCGGCGTCTACCCCGGCGTCTCCCCGGCCGAGATGGAGAGCCTGGTGGGCATCAAGATCGAGCGGGAGCTCAAGGATCTCCGCGGCATCGACGAGGTGAAGGTCACCAGCTCCGAAGGGTTGGTGATGATCACGGTGACGACCGAGGAGGGCATGCCCGAGGACGAGGTCTCCCGCGTGGGGCTGGACATCCAGGCGGCCATCGGGCGCATCCCGGACCTGCCCGCGGACATGGTGAAGCCCGTGGTCAAGGTCGCGAAGATGGAGATCCCGGTGATGTGGCTGGGGCTCCAGTCCGAGCTGCCCGAGATGGCCACGCGGACCATCGCCAAGACCGTGCAGGACGACCTCGAGCGCCTCCCGGGCGTCTCGAGCGCCGAGCCCTGGGGCGTGCGCGACCTGGAGCTGCGGGTCGAGGTCTCCCCCGAAAAGCTGCGCGCCTACAACCTCAACGTCGCGCGGGTGATGGACGCCATCTCCGCCCGCTCGTCGGACATCCCCGGCGGCACGGTGAAGCTCGACCGCGGGGAGTACCTGATCCGCGTGCTGGGCAAGGCCGGCGACGCGAAGTCGATCCGCGACGTGGTCCTCAGGACCACCGCGCAGGGCGCCGTCCGCGTGAAGGACGTGGCCGTCGTGGAGGAGGTCCTCGAGGAGGCGGTCACCATCGGCCGCGTGGGCGGCACCCGCAGCATCTACATTCCGGTGAACCGCAAGAACGACCAGGACTCGATCCGCATGTCGGAGAAGCTCTACAAGTACGTGAAGTCCTGGAACCAGGAGGCCCCCGACGGCATCAAACTGACCGTGCTGTTCGACTCCTCCACCTTCATCAAGAAGCGGCAGGACACCATGGTGAGCAACGGCATCACGGGTTTCTTCCTCGTGCTGGTGCTGCTGTTCATCTTCCTCTCGTTCAAGGCCGCCGTGCTCACCGCCATCGGCATCCCGGTCGCCTTCATGGGCACCTTCGTCGTGATGCAGATGATGGGGATCACGATGAACATGATGTCCATGTTCGGGTTGATCATCGCCCTGGGCATGGTGGTGGACGACGCCATCGTCGTCATCGAGAACATCTACCGCTACCTGATGCAGGGGATGAGCCCGAGGGAGGCGGCGATCAAGGGCTCCGACGAGGTGTTCTGGAGCGTCATCGGGGCGGTTTCGACCACGGTCGTGGCCTTCGCCACCCTGGCCTTCCTGCCCGGCAACATGGGCAAGATCCTGGCGGTGGTCCCCATCGTGGTGGCCCTCACGCTGTCCATGTCGCTGCTCGAGGCGCTCCTGGTGCTGCCCTCCCACGTCGCGGAGTGGATGAAGACTCCCAAGCACGTGCGCGTGGACGGATCAGGGGAGGGCTCGGCCGAGGCCCGCTGGTTCCTCGCGCTGCGCGACGGCTTCGGGTGGGTCCTGATGAAGGTGACCCGCTACTGGTACGTCTCCCTGATCCTGTTCGTGGTGGGCTTCGCCGCCACGCTCATGTTCTCCGCCCGCGGGCTCGAGTTCAACCCGTTCCCCGCCAAGACCATCCGGCGCGCGAGCATCAACTTCGAGACCGCCGTCGGCACCAAGCTCGAGCACACCGAGAAGGTAGTGCGCGAGCTCGAGGACGAGATCAAGAAGGCCACCTCCGACGAGGTCGAGAGCTTCTGGTGCATGGTGGGGACGGCCTTTCGAGGCCAGAGCGCCAACATGGGCACCCACACCGCCCAGTGCCAGATCAACTTCGCCCACGACGGGCAGACCTCGCCGCGCAAGCCCGAGTTGATGCTCAACCTGTGGCGTCAGAAGCTGCTCGAGATCCCGGACGTGGAGTTGTTCAACGTCACCGTCGCCCGCGACGGTCCGCCGGCCGGCAACCCCATCGAGGTGCAGGTGCGGGGACCGGACCAGGCCCGCATCGCCGAGCTGGCCCGGGAGGTGCGCGAGTTCGCCGAGAAGCTCCCCGGCGTCACCGACGTCACCGACGACCTGATCTCGGGCAAGCGGGAGTTGATCGTGAAGGTCAACCCCGAGCAGGCCGCGCTGTACGGGCTCAACCCCGCCCTCGTGGGCATGATGGTGCGCCGCTCGTTCGCCGGCGGCATCGCCTCCAAGATCCAGCGCGACGACGACGACATCGACGTGGTCGTCCGGTTCCCGGAGGATCGCCGCGAGAGCATCGACGAGATCCTGTCCTTGGAGCTCACCTCGCCGCTCACCGGCCGCCCAATCCCCTTCTCGGCGGTGGCCACCATCGAGAAGGGCATCGGTCCGGGGCGCCTGCAGCGGGCGAACTTCAAGCGGGCGGTGACCGTGACCGGGGACATCGACCAGCGCCTGACCACGTCGGTGCGCGTCAACGCCGAGCTCCACAAGCACACGGACCGCCTGACGGGGGAGAACCCCGGTTACGAGTTCGTCTACGAGGGCGAGTCCAAGACCTCCGATGAACTGATGGCCTTCGTCAAGATGGCCGCGTTGCTGAGCCTGCTGGGCATCTACATCATCCTGGCGACGATCTTCCAGAGCTTCCTGCAGCCCCTGATCGTGCTCATGGCGGTGCCGTTCGGGGCCGTCGGCGTCATCGTGGGGTTGAAGTTCCACCAGCTGCCCATCTCGATGACCGCGCTGCTGGGGGTGGTCGCCCTGCTGGGAATTGTCGTCAACGACGCCATCGTGCTGGTGGACTTCATCAACACCGCGCGCAAGGAGGGCATGTCCCTGCGCGAGGCGGTGGTTCAGGGCGGAAAACTGCGGCTGCGGCCGGTCATCCTGACCACGGTCACCACCATCGCCGGTCTTTTGCCCATGGGGCTGGGCGTCTTCGGCTCCGAGGAGTTTCTGCAGCCCATGGCGCTGGCCATCGTGTGGGGCCTGCTGTTCTCGACCATCCTCACCCTGCTGCTGGTGCCCTGCATCTACATGTTCATCGACGCGCTGCGCCGCGGCTTCTGGCGGATCGTGCGCGTGTTCGTCCCGAAAAATGAAATGGAAGAAAAGGAGGTGGGCGCATGATCTCCGCGCTCGTCCTGACCCTGCTGATGACCCAGACCCCGCCGGCGCCGGCCAAGGCCCCCGCGGCGAAACCGCAGCCGCCGGTGTCCACGACCGTCGAGAAGCCGCCGGTGTCCGAAACGCCGCCGGTGGAGCCGCAGCCGCCGGTGGAGCCGCCGCCTGTCACGCCGCCGGCCGCGCCGTCGATCCAATCCGAGGGCGTGAAGGCGATCTCGCTGGCCGAGGTCCTCGGGCGCGCCCTCGAGCACAACCGCGGCCTGAAGGAGGCCGGGCTGAAGGTCCAGGTGAGCCGTGCCACGGTGAAGGCGACCTCGGCGATGTTCGACACGCAGTTGTCGGCCAACCTCAACGTGGTCTCCCAGACCGCCGAGTTTGTCCCCGGCCAGTTCTTCGCGATCACCGGCGTCGAGAAGTACAGCTTCGACGCCCAGCTCGCCCGGCTTTTGCCCACGGGCGGCTCGGTGGCCCTGCAGTTCTCGAGCTCGCGCACGGACCAGACCATGACCATCGCCATGGGCCCTACGCCCACCGAGAACGTGAGTAAATCATTCACCAATGCCTTGACGTTCGTCTTCACACACCCGCTCCTGGCCGGCTTCGGCAAGGACGTGACCACCACCGCCGCGCAGAAGGCCCGCATCCAGCTGGACGCGGACCGCCTGGCCCGGGAGGCCAAGGCCCAGGCGCTGGTGCGGGATCTGGTCATCGCCTATTGGAACCTGTGGATGTACTGGCAGGAGCAGGACCTGCTGGGGGTGAGCCTGAAGGTCGCCCGCAGCCAGCTCGAGTTGACCAGGACGTTGCTGACCGTGGGGCACGCCAAGCCCTCGGATCTGCTCGCGGTGCAGAACGCGGTCGCCCAGCGCGAGGGGGATCTGATGCTCTCGCGCATCCGCATCCTGCAGGCGTCCCTGGCGATCAAGAGCCAGTTGAACCTGCCCCTGGACGAGGAGCCGCGGCTGTTGCGCCCGTCGGAGCGGGACCTGGCGTACGTGGCCAGGTCGCTGCCGCCGGACCTGGTGGCCCAGACGCTGAAGCGGTCCAAGGACCTGGCCCAGCTCGAGAAGTCTCTGGAGCTCCTGCGCCAGGAGGAGAAGCTGGCGCGCCAGGGCCTGCTGCCCAAGCTCAACCTCACGCTCACGGCCGGCCCCACGGGCTCCTCGAACGAGTACTCGTCGGCCTGGGAGGGCCTGGTGAAGTTCTCGGGGTTCACGATCACCGGCGGGCTCTCGTTCTCGTGGACGGTGGAGCAGACCCAGGCGCGGGCGACGCTGGAGCTGCTCGACGCCAACGCCCAGCTGCTGCGCCTGGCGAAGGAGAACCTCTCCCAGGGGCTGATCACCGGCGTGCTGCTGGCCCGCGAGTCCATGCAGACCGCCGAGCGCCGCATCGAGCTCGCCCGGCTCGCCGTGCAGTCCGCCGAGGCCCACCTCAAGCTCGAGAACGACCTCTTCGCCCTGGGGCGCGGCACCAACCACTCGGTGCTCCTGCGCATGGCCGAGCTCGACGCCGCCCGCCTCTCCCAGATCAAGGCCGTCTACGACTACTGGACCGCCTGGGTCCAGATCCAGGCCCTCTCCGGCACCATCCTCGACGACTACCAGCTCCAGCTCCAGCCCTGACTCCCCATTTCCCACGCCCACGCCTCCCACTACCAAAAAACCGTCCCACCACGCCTCCAAAATTCAAAATAAAAACACAAGGCCCACAAGACCAAAAGTAAAATGAAATAACACGCCAAACCCCCCCTCAAGTCCCTGCCATCGCGGTGAAAACTCCCTGAATTACTGGTTCTGTTAGCAAATTAGAATTATTCAGGTTGCAGAGGACCAATCGAGAAACGTAGGAATCTCACTTTAAATGTGGCGTGGGCGCCGAAAACCAGCTTCAAATCAGGAAAAAGGTTCGACTGGAACTCCAAAATAATAACGCAGGTAAAAAGTGCCTTCAGGGAACGGCACATCACGGTTACCCGCGAGGAACTCCCGTCGCGCATCGAGGTGTTTTTCCCGGAACCGCTTTTGCCGCTGGAGGCGTGCGCGCCGTGCCTCGTCGCTTCCCGAGGAGACCGTCGGATGGAGCGACCCCCGCATCCATTCTGTCGGAGGGGCGTCGAAGGCGTTCATGGCCAGGCAGTTCTTGCGCCCCAACCACTTCAGGCCTCGCGCCTCGCGATCCAAGGCGATCCGCTTCTCCTCTGCAGCGACCCGGTCTGCGACCAGGCGGGCATAATCCTCGACTCCCAGGACGCTGGCGCCGGGAATTGGCGAGAGGATGAGGTCACGCTCGAGCAGGACAGGGTCGTTCGTCTTGGAGAAATAGCGGTGGGGGCGTCTGGTCCGGATGCGGCCCCGGGCGATGTCGGCGGCGGTGGAGATGGCTCCCGGCCATAGGTGGTGGTGTTCAACGAGCCCGGCCTTGACCGGATTTGCGAGGGTGTAGACAACCTTGTCGAAGATGTCGCCGACCTTGGGGAGGACACAATAATTGGGTCGGGCACCACCTTCCCACATGGCGCCGACCCGGCGGCGCAGGCAGTTGACATAACGGGCGATATGCTGATTCATGGCCTGTACAAAGAGCGGAGCATGGCCATCGGGGTCGGTGAAGACGATGTGGAGGTGGTTGCTCATGACGCAAAAAGCGTGAATGGGCACGGGATGCCGGGCCTGGGCGTCGGCGAGACAGTAGAGGAGAGCCTCGGTCAGTTGTTTCGAGGGGGCGAGCAGGAACCGCCGCTCGGACGTGTTGCGGGTGAGCAGGTAGGAAGTATTCACTTCATAGAGATAGGGCTGGGACATCCGTGACCTCCAGGACGAACTTGGAGACAATTGGGTGCATGCACCCGGGTTCGCCGTTGCCATTATCGTGGGGTGGTCGCTGATGGTTGCAGAGGAAGGGTGAATTTCAGTGGGAGTGTAAATTTCCAGTGGGCGGATGGGGGTGGGAAGGGTGGTGGAACCGAGGCGTGGTTGGTGTGAATGGCGGATGGAGAATGGCGGAGGGGACGAAGAGTGTGGATTTTTGCGGGAGCGAGGCGCGCGTGATAGTTTCCCGGGGATGCTGCGCGCCGAGATGATCTCCAAGACGTTTGATAAGGATGAGCCCCTGCTGGAGCAGGTGAGTTTTGCCGCCAATCCCGGGCGGATCTGCGTGATCGCGGGGGAGACGGGCACGGGCAAGACCACGCTGCTGCGGATGCTGCGCGGGGAGCTCCCCCCCGACGCCGGCCGCGTCTGGATGGCCGGGCAGGACCTGCGCCGGCTATCGTCCAACGGGCGAATCCAGCTGCTGCGCAAGGTCGCCATGGTGCATGAGGCGGACCGCCTGCTCGGGGACAAGACCGTGATCGAGAACGTGGCCCTGCCGCTGCGGATCATGGGCATCCACGGGGCCAAGCTGGCCGAACGCGTGGAGCAGGTGCTCACCCGCTTCGACCTGACCCGGCTGGCGTATCGCTTCGCCGAGACCCTGTCGGCCGGGCAGGCGCGCCAGACCGCGTTCGCGCGGGCGGTGGCCGCGTGGCCCCAGGTGCTGCTGGCCGACGAGCCCTTCGCCCACCTGGACCGCGTCTTCGCCCACCGGCTGACGCGCCTCCTCCTGGAGCACGCAGTGGAGGACCAGCTGGCGATCGTGCTCGCCACCCATCACCTGGATTATCTCCCGGTCTCCGACCGCATCGACCACTGGCAGATCGTGCACACCCGTCTGGTGCACGTGGAAGAGGACCATGAGAACCTGGGCGTACTATCTCCGACTGGCGATTCATGAGTTGAAGCGCCGCCCCCTCGGGCACGTGTTCACGGTCTTCACCGTGGCGCTGGCCTTCCTGCTCGCCGGCCTGGTCATCTGGGTCGCCGAGAGCGTGAAGGTCGCCGAGCATTCCTGGTCCGCCGGGCAGCGCATGACCGTGCTCCTCGAGCCCACCCTCGCCGAGGCCGACCGCGGGCGGCTCGAGGCCGAGATCGCCTCCTTCCCCGGCGTGCGCGACGTCACCGCCGTGAGCCCGGAGCAGGCCCGCCGCGAGCTCATCGAGGCCCTGGGCCCGGACTCGGGCCTGGTCGTCGAGCTGGAGTCCGGCTTCTTCCCCACCGCCCTGGACGTGGTCATCTCGGGCGACCCCGAGACCGTCCGCGCCACCCAGAACCGACTGCGCCAGCTCGCCGGCGTCCACCGCGGCGTGGGCGACGTGCGCTCCCTGGACCGGTGGAACCTGCGCTTCGGCAACGTCTTTGAGCTCTCCGTCCTCGTCGCCGCCTTGCTGTGCGGCGTGGTGCTGCTGGTCTCGGGCTGGGTCATCATGAGCGCCGCCCGCGCCCGCGTGGAGACCCAGGTCGACGAACTGTCCATCCTGCGCTCCCTGGGCGCCTCCCCGGGGTTCATGCGGGCTCCGCTGGTGCTGGTGAGCCTCTTCCACGGGCTCGTGGGAGGCCTCGTCGCGCTGGGACTGCTCGCCGGCGTCTTCCTCTTGGGGGCGCCGCTGCTCGAGGTCCTCCTGGGTCCGGGCGCCTCCGATCTGCGCGCCTTTGTCCTCTTCACCGCCAGGGGCGCCAGCCTCGCGCTCGCCGTCACCGCCTTCACCGGGATGCTGGCCGCGCGCGTGGCGCTCCTGACCGTGCGGGTCCGCGGGTGACGCCATGACCCACGCCTGGATGTTCCTCCTGGCCGGCTGGTGGCTTCTCCCCGGCCGTGGTTCCCCCACCGCGCCGTCGGACAAACCCAACCCCACCGCGCCGTCGGACAACTCCAACCCCACCGCCGCCGACCCCGCCGTCTCCGGCACCCTCGCCTCGCGGCTCCTCGAGCGCTCCCTCGCCCTCTGGGAGGTCGTCGCCCGCAGCCGCGACCAGCAGCGCCGCTACGGTGAGTCCCAGGCCGTGCTCCAGGAGGAGCGCCTCGAGTGGCTCGCCGAGCGCGACCGCCTCACCGTGACCATCGGCGGCATGCACCGCCAGCTCGCCCGCCGTGACCGCCGCCTGCGCGAGCTCGTCGAGGCCCTCTACAAGCTCACCCATGCCACCTACGGCCAGGCCCACGTGCGCGCCGGGCGCCGCACCGTCCCCCGCGACGGCCGCGTCGTCGTGCTGGCGCTCCTCGAGCGTGAGCTCGCCGAGAAACGCACACTGCTCACCGATCTGCGCGATCTCCACGCCCGCCGCGAGGCCGTGGACCACACCGTCGCCGAGCTCGCCGCCCTCGAGGAGAACTTCCGCCTCCTCGCCCTGGAGGCCGGAACCCTCGTCCAGCGCAGCCTCTTCGAGGTGGCCCCCGTCGATGCCCGCCTCGAGAAGCTTGACCGCGCCAGCTACGACGCCCGCGACTGGGCGCGCGACCAGCGCATCCGCGAGCTGCGCGCGCTCCACCGCAAGCCGGACGCCGGCCTCGTGCGCTACCGCGGCCTCCTCGTGCGTCCGGTGGCCGGCCCCGTGCTGCCCGATCCCCCCGGCGAGCGCCCCGGCGTCTACCTCTCCGGCGTCCCCGGCGACCCCGTGCGCGCCCCCGAGGCCGGCACCGTGCGCTTCGTCGGTCCCCTCGAGGGATTCGGCACCGTCATCGTCATCGAGCACGAGTTCAGCCTCCACTCCATCGTGGGCCGCGTCGACACCCCCGCGGTCAAGCCCGGCGACGCCGTCCGCCGCGCCCAGTTCCTCGCCCGCGTCCCCGCCGGCCCCGGCAGCTCCCAGCCGGTCTACCTCGAGCTGCGCCACGGCCGCGAGGCCGTCGATCCGCGCCTGTGGCTCAAAAAGAACGAATGAGGTACAGTGGGGCCCTCCCGGGGGTGTCCCATGCGTGTACACGCCAACCGCCATACCGCGTTCCTCTCCAACTTCCCATTCCTGCTGTGCCTGACCCTGGCCGCCGCGCCCGCCCGCGCCCAGGAGCTCACGCTCTCCCATGACGACGGGACCCCCGCCGGCACCGTACAGAACCTGGCCGCCGGCGACGTCGAGGCCGTGCGTTTCCGCGCGCTGCACCCGGCCACCCTGCTGTCCCTCGAGCTCCACTTCGGCGCCGTCGGCGTGCCCGCGGACGTGTTCGTCTGGGACGACAACGGCGGCAACGCCCCGGATCTGGACCGCGTGCTCTGGAGCGGCACCGTGACCCCCGCGGCCGACGGCTGGACCGTCGTCGACCTCACCGGCGCCGCCGTCGAGCTTGCCGCGCTGCGCAACTTCCACGTGGGGCACGTCCTGCGCGACGGCTCCACCCGCCTGTCCTGGGACGCCACCGGGTCCGCCGAGACCAACTCCCTCGTGCGCATCTCGGGCGAGTGGTACTTCGTCGGCGACGCCTCGGGCACCGCGGCCGTGGACGCCCTGGTCCGCGCCACCGTGCTGTGGCACGACGTGCGCGGGGACTTCTGGTTCACCGACGTCACCGAGGCCTCCGGCGTGGTCATGGGCGGCCGCATGGCCTGGGGCGATCTGGACAACGACGGCGACGACGACCTGCTCATCTCCGGGCCCGTGGTCTGGCGCAACGACGGCGGCGGCGCCTTCACCCGCCTCGAGGAGCCCCTGGGCGTGCCCGTCACCGGCGCCAACGGCGGCATTTGGGCCGACTACGACAACGACGGCTGCCTGGACTTCTACGCCACCGGGCACCACTACTTCCCCACCTGCGACCTCCCCTCCGACTGCATCGACGGCCACGACTGCCTCGAGAACCGCTGCACCCCCACGGGCACCACCGAGCTGCCCCACGACCGCCTCTACCGCGGCCACTGCGACGGCTCCTTCACCGACGTGAGCGAGGCCGCCGGCCGCCCCTACGACTACCTCCCCACCGAGGGCGCCGCCTGGGGCGACGTCGACAACGACGGCTTCGTCGACCTCTACGTCGCCAACTACGAGACCCCCACCAACTGGACCGACGGCGCCCTCTCCATCGGCACCCCCGACTACCTCTGGCGCAACAACGGCGACGGCACGTTCACCGACGTCTCCGAGCGCTCGGGCATCCGCTTCATGGGGCGCGGCCTGTGCGGGCGCGGCGTGGCCATGGCCGACTGGGACGAGGACGGCGACCTGGACATCTACGTGACCAACTACCGCCTCCAGGGCAACTTCTTCTTCGAGAACCAGGGAGACGGCACGTTCGAGAACATCTCGGACGAGAACGGCACCGTGGGCGTGCTGCAGCAGGGCGCCTACGGCCACAGCATCGGGTCCCAGTGGGGCGACCTCGACGGCGACGGCCACCTCGATCTCTTCGTGGCCAACCTGGCGCACCCCCGCTTCATCGAGTTCTCGGACAAGAGCATGCTCTACCTGAACCAGGGTCCGCCCGACTGGGGCTTCACCGAGGCGCGCGAGGCCTGGGGCGTCGCCTACTCCGAGACCCACTCGGACCCCGTGCTGGGCGACTTCGACAACGACGGCCACCTGGACCTGTTCATCACCGACGTCTACGTGGGCTACCTGGCCTTTCTCTACCGCAACGCCGCCGGCGCCGCCTTCGAGGACGTGACCTGGGCCTCGGGCATCCGCGTGGACAACGGCTGGGGCGTCACCTTCGCCGACTTCGACGACGACGGCGACCTGGACCTGCTCGCCAACCGCTTCTACCGCAACGACGTGCCCGACCCCGGCCACTGGCTCAAGCTCCGCCTGCGGGGCACCCGCGCCAACGGGGCCGCCATCGGCGCCGTGGTCACCGTGCGCGCCGGCGACCGCACCTGGGTGCGCCAGGTCGAGGGCGGCAAGGGCACGACCACCCAGAACCCGCTGACCCTCCACTTCGGCCTGGGCGAGGTCGCCGCGGTGGACGCCGTGGACATCCGCTGGCCCCGGGGCGCGGGCGAGCTCCAGGCCCTGGGCCCGGTGGAGGCCGACCAGACGCTGACGGTCACCCAGCCCGATCCCGACGCCGGCCCCGATCCCGACGGGTCGCCCGACGGCGGCGACGACCCCGGGCGCACCCTGGACGAGGGCTGCTCCTGCGCGGCGGGCGCGCGGTCTTCGGGCGGCGGGGGCGCGGGGGTTCTGTGGTCGCCCGTGGTGTTGGTGCTGTTGGCGCTGCGTCGGCGTCGGCGCGGGCGGGGTCAGGGGTGAAGGGGGAAGCGGCGCACCACCGAATACGTCGGGCCCGCCGGCGACAGGCGGCTCTCGAACAGGACGACCTCGCGGACGCGCACCTCGCCGGCCACGTCGGACGAGAGCGCCTGCAACAGGGCGGCGCCGTCGGGCACCTTCACCCGCTCCCGGATGCGGGCCAGCGTCAGGTGCGGCGAGAACGGCTTGTCCTCCGCCGGAAATCCACAGTCCCGTACTGCATTTTCTATAGTTGCATGAATCTGCAATAGTTCCGGACACGCTGTGATCCCCGCCCACAGCACGGCCGCCCGCGCGGGGTTCGGGAACGCCCCCAGGCCGGCCACCCGGAGCGTGAACGGTGCCAGGTCCGAGAGCGCCGGCGCCAGCGCGTCTCCCAGCGCGGCCGCGCGCACCGGGTCGACCTCGCCCAGAAAGCGCAGCGTCAGGTGCAGGTGCTCCGGGCGCACCCACGAGCCCCGGGCGGGCCACCGGCGCCTCAGCGCGGCGGACACGGTCGAGAGCGTCTCCCGCAGCGGCGCGTCGAGCCCGATCGCGAGGAACAGCCGCATGGCGCGTCCACCTCCCGCCGAAATTATTTCATCTTCTTGAGTTTAGCCGCGGCCGGGGGAAAGCCCAGGTCGGCGGCCTTCTGGTAGTATTGCTTGGCGAGCGCCAGGTCCTTCTTCACGCCGAGGCCCTCCTCGTGGAAGTAGCCCAGGTTCATGAAGCCAAGCGGGTGCCCGGCGTCGGCGGCCTTGCGGATCCAGGTGATCCCCAGTTCGTAGTCCTGCTCCACGCCGCGTCCGTTGATGTACTGGAGCCCCAGGTTGACCATGGCCAGCAGGTGCCCGGCGTCGGCGGCTTTTTTATAAAACGGAGTGGCCTTCTTCGGGTCCTTTTCCACGCCGCGACCCTCCTCCAGGCACAGTGCGTAGTTGTACTGGCCGATGGGGTTGTCCAGCTCGGCGGCCTTGCGGAACCACTCGGCGCCGGCCTTCTCGTCCTTCGTCACGCCGAGGCCGTCCAGGAGCATGCGGCCGACGTTCATCATGCCCATGGAGTCCTGCTTCGCGGCGGCCTTTTGGAAGAGCTCGGCGGCGGCCTTCATGTCTTTCTCGACGCCGCGGCCCTCCTCGTACATCAGGCCCAGGTTGTTCATGGCCTTCGCGCTCCCGCCCTCGACGGCCTTGCGGTAGACCTCCACGGCGGCCTTCAGGTCGGTGAGCCCCGTGCCCTCGCGCTCGAGGATGCGCCCGACGTTGAACAGCGCCTTGTCGTGCCCGCCGTCGGCGGCCTTGCGGATCAGGGCGAGGGCTTCTTTCAGGTTCTTGTCCACGCCCCGGCCGGCCTCATACATCAGGCCCAGGTTCAGCATCGCGCCCCGGTCCCCGCCGTCGGCGGCCTTGCGGTAGTGCGCGGCGGCCTTCCCGAAGTCCCGTGCGACGCCGCGGCCTTGCTCGTAACAGAAGCCCAGGCTGTAGTGGGCCTCGGTGATGCCCGCTTCGGCGGCCTTCTGGAACCAGGTGAACGCCTCCTGGGGGTTCTCGGCGGCGCCGCGGCCGTTGTCGAGCATGACCCCCAGATTATAGATGGCCTTGGGGTGGTTCTGGGCGGCGGCCTTGCGGTACCACGCGAGCGCCATCGCCGGGTCGGCGGCCACGCCCGTGCCGCGCTCGTACATCACGCCCAGGTTGTACTGGGCGCCCGCGTGGCCCTGCTCGGCGGCCCGCACGAACAGCGGCAGCGCCTGCTCGGGGCGCGTGGTCGTCGAGCCGTTCCCGCGCAGGTGGAACACGCCCTGCTGGTACAACTCCTCGGGGGTGGGATCCTTCTTCTCCTTCTTTTCGCCGACGTGGAACTCGCACTCGCAGCCGGCGAGCCCGATCGCCAGGAGGGACAAACACAACAACATGGTCTTCATCGCGCCTCTGCCTTTCCCGCCGGTGGTCCGACGATGCGTTGTTTGTACCAGATCAAACGCCGCACGGTCAAGGCACCGGGCGCACCGGCCGTGCGGATCCTGGCGCCGCACGCCTTGAACCCACGCCGGAACTGCGCTATTTTCGCGGCCATGGAACAGCCCGATCCCCTGCTCGGCCAGACCCTGGGCAACTACCACGTGCAGTCCCGCGTCGGCGCCGGCGCCATGGGCCAGGTGTTCCTGGGTGTGCATCCCCGGATCGATCGCAAGGTGGCCATCAAGGTCCTCGAGCCGCACCTGAGCGCGCGCCCGGACATGTCCGAGCGCTTCCTCGCCGAGGCGCGCGCGGTCAACCACATCAACCACCCGCACATCGTGCAGGTCTTCGACTTCGGCACCCTCCCGGACGGGCGACTCTATCTGATCATGGAGTTCCTCGAGGGCGAGGACCTGGGCCGCCACCTCGCCCGCCGCGGCCCGCTCTCCCTCTCCGAGGTGCTGGTCCTGGTGCGCCAGATCGCCGCCGCGCTCGACGCCGCCCACGAGGCGGGGATCATCCACCGCGACCTGAAGCCCGACAACGTGTTCCTGCTGGCGACGAAGACCGGGCCGACCGTCAAACTGGTCGACTTCGGCATCGCCAAGCTCCTCGAGCCCGAGCTGCGCGGCGGCGGGCACACGGCCACGGGCCTGATCATGGGCACCCCCGCCTACATGAGCCCGGAGCAGGCCATGGGGAACACCGAGGGCATCCGCGCCGCCTCGGACATCTACAGCCTGGCGGTCATGACGTACCAGATGCTCTCGGGGCGGCTCCCGTTCGAGGCCGCCTACGTGCCCCACGTCCTGGTCAAGCACGTGTCCGAGCCCCCCACGCCCATCTCCACGTACGTGCCCGGCTTTCCGCCCGCGCTCTGGAGCGCCCTGGAGCGCGCGCTGGCCAAGGATCCCGCGCGACGCCCGCCCACGGCCGGCGACTTCTTCCAGGACCTCGCCGCGGCGGCGGCCACCGTGGACTCGGCCCAACTGGCCGGCACGTCCGCCGTGCCGTCGGGCGGGACCCCGGTCGCCGCGCCCGCCTCCGCCCTGGCCCCGCCGGCGCCCGCCAGCGGCGTCGCGATCCACCTCGGGGCGTCGACCACCACCGCCGGCGGCCAGCTCGACGGTCCCGCCCCGCCCGCCGGCAAGACGAAGCGCCGCCTGACCTGGGGCACGGTCGTCGTCGCGTTCATCCTCGGCAGCATCCTGATCCCCCGGGGTCGCTGCTCGTACTCCACCGACGGGGACAGTTCCGGCGGGACGAAGATCAACTGGAGCGACCCCGCCCGGATGCTGGCGCCCCAGGCGCCCGCGCCTCCCGCCGGAGCCGTGCCCGCGCCGCCGGTGACCGCGCCGCCGGTGACCGCGTCGTCGCCGGTGACGCCGCCGGCCGCCGGCCCGGACGACCGTCCGCAGCTGCACAAGTTCGTGATCACGGCCGCCACCGCCGGGATCCCGGTGCAGGTGCAGGTGAACGCCGAAAAACCCTTCACCGTGAACACGCCGTTCACCTACTACGCGCCCCACGGCGCCGTGGTGATCATCACTTCCACCCACCCGCAGTACCGCGAGTCCACCCAGTCGTTCACCGCCGTGCAGGACCTCGAGGTGAAGCTCACGCCCTCGGCCGCGCCCCCGGCGATGACCGCGCCCGCGATGACCGCGCCCGCGGGCACCCCGCCCACCGAAATCCGCGTCGATGTCCCCGAGCCCGTGATCCCCGAACCCGACGTCCCCGACGCCCCCGACGCCCCCATGGCCCGCGTCAAGCGCACCCCGATGACGAAAAACTGATATTTATATGGACTGCGGGGACCCGGCCCCGCAAAATCTTCTTCTCCCATATGGACTGCGGGGACCCGGCCCCGCGTTTTCTTCCCCGCCCGGCGTAGCCGCGCGGGGTTCTTCTTCCCATATGGACTGCGGGGACTTGGCCCCGCATCTTCTTCCCCGCCCGGCGCAGCCGCGCGGGGCTCTTCTCCCAAATGGACTGCGGAAGCTCTGCTTCCGCATCTTCTTCCCCGCCCGGCGCAGCCGCGCGGGGCTCTTCTCCCCTCCCCCTCACTCCACCGCCGGATACCGGCCCTTGTCGCACCCCGAGAAGTGCCACCACTCGCCCTCGTACACCCCGAAGCCGGCCTCGGTCATCACCGCCCTCAGCAGCCGCCGGTTCGCGCACGCGTCCGCCGACAAGACCCCCTCGCGGCACAGCCGGGCCTCGTGGGTGACGGTCAACTTCTCCCCGGCCGCGAACTCGTCGATCCCGGTGCCCAGCTCCAACGACTCCCTGCCATCATCGGCCACCAGCGTCACGTCCACCGCGCACCCGTGGTTGTGGGCCGAGGTCCCCCGCGTCGGGTCCGCCACGTGGGCCGGGTTCGGGTGCGCGCGCCATAACTCCCGCTGCACCGACACCGGCCGAGTGCAGTCCGCCACCAACAGCGCCAGCTCCGGCCGCCGCGCCCGCAGCCGGGCCGCCGCGTCCGCGAGCCGCCTGGCCGCCTCGGGCCGCAGCCAGCACCGCGGCAGGTCGTCGTACAGCGCGCGCCCGGTGAAGTTCCGCGCCGTCGCGTACACCAGCGCCACCCGCAGCCCCGGCCCCGGCGTCACTGGCTCCAGCCCGGCCTCCCGCAGCCGCCCCTCGAGCGCGGTGGGCGCGGCCGCGGCGTCCCCCGGCTTCACCGCCGGCTTCGCGTCCGCCCGCTGCCCAGGCGCCATCGCCTCCGGCGCCTTCCCCCGAAACACCTCCGGTCGCGCGCCTCCATCCGGGCCGCATGCCGCGATCCACACCAGTCCCAAAGAAACGATCCGTCGCATGTCCCTCCCATGGCACACCCCGGCCTCCGTGTCAACCGCCCCCGTTGTCATCCACGGCCGCCTCTGCTATGTTGCGCCATTCCATCGCGGAACCGTCACCCCACGGAGTCGATCATGCGAACCCTCCATTCCATCCTCTTTCTTCTGCTCCCCCTCGTGCTCCTCGCCTGCAACGCCCAGGTCAAGACCGTCGAATCCTGCGGCGACGGCGTGCTGGACCCCGCCGAGGAGTGCGACGGCGACGCCACGTCCGCGGGCAACTGCGAGGACCTGGGCTTCTATCAGCAGACCGGCGACCTGGTCTGCCGCGCCGACTGCACCCTGGACACCTCTGTGTGTCTGTCCCGCTGTGGCGACGACGTCATCCAGACCACGTTCGGCGAGCAGTGCGAGGGCGACGACCTGGCCGCCGAGACCTGCGAGACCCTGGGCCTGGGCGCGGGCAACCTGGGCTGCAACGCCGCCTGCCGCTACGACACCTCGGCCTGCGAGAACGACATCGCGTGCGGCGACGGCGTCATCATCGGGCGCTTCGAGGACTGTGAGGGCGAAAACCTCGACGGCCAGACCTGCGCGTCCCTGGGCTGGTACGGCGGCGAGCTCGCCTGCGACGCCTACACCTGCGCCTTCGACCTCTCCGGCTGCGAGAACTTCGGCCGCTGCGGCGACAACACCGTGCAGGCCACCTACGCCGAGGACTGCGACGGCTCCGAGCTCGGCGGCGCCACCTGCGGGTCCCTCGGGTATTACGGCGGCCAGCTCACCTGTGACACGTCCTGCGGCTTCGTCCTCGACGACTGCGCCACCTTCGGAACCTGCGGCGACGACCAGATCCAGGATTCCCACGGTGAAATCTGCGAGGCGGGCCAGCTCGGCGGCGAGACCTGCGAGTCCCGCGGCTGGTATGGTGGCGCGCTCGCCTGCGGCGCCGACTGCACCGCCCTCGACGAGTCCGGCTGCGCGGCCGTGGGCCGCTGCGGCGACGGCGCGGTCCAGGCGATCCACGGCGAGGACTGCGACGGCGCCGACTTCGGCGGCGCCACCTGCCGCGACTTCGACTTCTTTACCGGCGCGCTCGCCTGCACCGCCGGCTGCCTGCACGACCATGACGCCTGCGCCAACGCCACCTCGGTGTCCGCGCGGCGCCATTTCGCCTGCGCCACCCTCGGCGACGGCACCGCCCGCTGCTGGGGCTTCAACTACAACGGCCAGCTCGGTGACGGCACCACCATCGACCGCCTCACTCCGGTGGCGGTCACCGGGCTCACCGGCGCCTATGCCGTGGTCGCCGGGGATTCCCACGCCTGCGCGCTCCTCGGCGACGGCACCGTGCGCTGCTGGGGCCTCAACGAGAACGGTCAACTGGGCGATGGATCCACCAGCAACTCCTCCACGCCCGTGACCACCTCCGGTCTCTCGACCGTCGTCGAGCTCGCCCTCGGCTGGGATCACACCTGCGCGCGGCTCACCGACGGCACGATGCGCTGCTGGGGTCGCAACGCCGGCGGCCAGGTGGGCGACGGCACCACCGACAACCGGAACACCCCCACGTTGGTCAGCGGGCTCAACAGCGTGGTCTCGATCGCCGCCGGCGACCAGCACACCTGCGCGGTCCTCGCCTCCGGGGCCGTGATGTGCTGGGGCGTGAACACCTCCGGCCAGCTGGGCGACGGTTCCAACACCCGGCGGCTCACCCCGGTGCAGGTCTCCGGCATCACCACCGCCGTCGAGGTCGCCGCGGGCTTCAACCACACCTGCGCGCGGCTCACCGACGGCACCGCCCGCTGCTGGGGCTACAACTACTATGGCCAACTGGGCAACGGCACCAACTCCAACGCCAACGTGCCCGTGGTCGTCACCGGCCTCACCGGCGTCGCCGCCCTGACCCTGGGGTACACCCACTCCTGCGCACGGCTCAGCGACAACACTCTTCGTTGCTGGGGTTCCAACAGTTCCTACGAGCTGGGCGACGGCACCAACAGCAACCGCTACACGCCCGTTGCCACCCTCGACCTCACGGGTGTGACCTCGTTCGCCCTGGGCGAGATCTTCACCTGCGCCGTCCCCGCCACGGGTATCCCCCACTGCTGGGGCGACAACGAGGATGGCGAGCTCGGCGAAGGCGGCATCCTCCTCTGGTCCGCCATCCCGCACCCCGTCAGCCCCTGATCCCCCTCCCCATGGACTGCGGTTCCGCCCCTCCAAGGACTGCGGCGACCCGGCGCCGCGTCTTCCCCGGTCGTCGCCCCTTGACGCGCCGAACCGACCCACGTTACAACCGTCCGTAGCACCGAACCCCCGGGCGGCGTCCACCATGGCCAAGAACGACCGCAAGAAAAAGAGCACCGCCAAGAAGAACCCCGCCCACGCCGGGCAGGAGCGGCGGCGGCGTATCAACGAATGGATGGACCTGGTGGGCCGCGTGTGCGAAGCCTGCGGGGCCGGCGACCTGTTCGACAGCCTCGCCGAGTGGGAGCGTAAATACTTCGAGGATGCGAGGATTCCGCCGATCCAGTTGCGCAAGGCCGCCGGGCACGAGATCCCCGGGGAGGTCTTCGCGCGCCTCGATGAGTTGTTCCGGAAGACGATCCAGGAAGATGTCGTGAAGGCACCTCCCACCGGAAAGCTCGTCAGTCTCGGGGAGTTACTGCGCACCGAGGCCGCGCTGCGCGGGATGTACCTCCACAGTCAGAAATCGACCACACCACGCGCGGCCCGCTGGGTCGAGCGGCTGGCCTCGTTGAACATGTTCCTCGAAGACAAGGTCGCCGACGCGATGTCGCCCATGATGAGACTGTGGACCCTGATGTGCTATTACGGCGCCACGTGCGGGGACATGAGACGCATGATGTATCCCGTGAAACTCCAATGGGAGTCCCGGACACCGGAGCCCTCGGGGATTTACCAATACTTCGAGATCTCGACGTTGCCTGCGGAGCATCGGGTGTTCCAGATCGGACAGCAGAAGCGGCGGGCCTACCGTCTCTTCGTCCAGTCCGTCGTCAAACTGAAGGTCTATCCCGCCGAACTTTCCACCCAGATCATCCCGGGCCTGGAGGACCAGCCCGAGCGGCGGCTGCCCGTGTACGTGCAGGAGCACGTCCGCCTGCGCATGATCGAGCGCCTCGATCCTTTGTCCGAGGATGAGATGGACCAACTTCTCGGGGGCACGATGATGAGCCCCAGGACCGTGCCGCTCCGGGGCGGCGCCTTTCTCATCGAGTTGCAGATGTACGGTTGCCGCCTGGGCTATGTGGTGGCCGAGGTCGTCGACGACCCCGGCGGGCCCGCCGGTGAGGCGGTCCTCATGCGCACGTTCCTGTTCGTGACCCAGTCGGGCACCCCCGAGGGAGACCGGTTCAACGAGCGGCTGAGGGTGGGCAATGAGGAGAAGAGCTACTTCAGGCTCGACCGCCTGGCACCCTTCATGACCACGGACCTGTGCCAGGATGCCGTGTTCCAGGAGATCCTCCGGGAGTGCGGCATCGGCGATCTCATCGAGGTCGTCAAGATCAACCGCGAGGTCCGCTCCTCCCTGGAGACCCGCGTGGGCAACGCCGAGGACATCCGCTACCTGCTCAACCTCGACGCCCCCAGACTGCCAAGCCCCCCACCGGGTGCCGCTTCGGGCTCCGGTTCGGGCGCTGGTTCGGGCGCCGGGTCAGGCTCCGGTCGCGACATCCTGTCCGGTCCCGCTCCGGGTCAGTCGGTGCCCCGCCTGCGCATCCTGCGGCTGGGCCGCCGCCGCCCCATCACCGCCTCCGTGCGCCGCCCCCGGATTCCGGCGCCGCCGTCGGCGGTTGACCCACCCGCTTTGCCGCCGTCTCAAGCGCCTTCGTTCCCCGGCCCCCGCCGCCTCCCGCGCCTCCCGCTTTTCAGCCACCGTGTCCGCGCCCTGAGTCTAACCGACATATCCCAATAAATTCGCGCTCCCGCCACCAGGGAGTGCGCAAGCTCTGCTTGCGCATCCCCTCCCACTTTCGGACTGCGGTCACTCGCCGGTCGAAGACGACCGGGCACCGCAAATTCCCTTCCCATATGGACTGCGGTGACCTGGCGCCGCAAATTCCCCGGTCGCCGCAAATTCCCTTCCCATATGGACTGCGGTGACCTGGCGCCGCAAATTCCCCGGTCGCCGCAAATTCCCTTCCCATATGGACTGCTGTGACCTGGCACCGCATTTTCCCCGGGCGCCGCGACCGGTCAACCGGTCGCCCCGCGCCCGTTCCCCGATCCCCTGGACTACCACCCCCGCTTCCCCTATCATGCGGCCATGACCGCTTGCCCCAACATCGAAATCAAGGCCTGCTGCGCCGACCTCGACCGCGTCCGCACCACCCTCCAATCCCTGGGTTCGGACCTGCGCGGCACCGACCACCAGGTCGACACCTACTTCCGCGTGCCCCGCGGTCGCCTCAAGCTGCGCCAGGGCCGCCTCGAGAACCAACTCATCTTCTACGAGCGCCCCGACGATCCCGGCCCGCGCCGCTCCGACGTGCGCCTGTTCCCCTGCCCGGACGGCGCCTCCCTGCACGCTCTGCTCGCCACCGCCCTGGGCATCCTCGTCACCGTCGACAAACAGCGCGAGATTCATTTCCTGGACAACGTCAAGATCCACCTCGACACGCTGGCGAATCTGGGCACCTTCGTCGAAATCGAAGCCATCGACACCGACGGCACCCGCTCCCCCGCCGCCCTCCTCGCTCAGTGCGAGCACTATATGAATCTGTTCGGAATCTCTCCGGCCGACCTCGTCCCCGAATCCTACAGCGACCTGCTCCTGCGCGCCGCCTCCTGAGGAGTGCGCAAGTTCTATTTGCGCATTCTTTTCCCCATTCCCATTTGGACTGCGGTGACCAGCCGGTCGAAAACGACCGGGCGCCGCATTCTCCCCCCCCCATATGGACTGCGGCGACCAGCCGGTCGAAGACGACCGGGCGCCGCAAATTCCCCTCCGCATATGGACTGCGGCGACCTGGCGCCGCATATTCCCCGGTCGCCGGGCGGAATCGTCCCGATTCCGCTTCGCGACCGTCCCCCCCTCCGGTCCCCCCGACACCCCAATTCCCCCCAAATAATCCTGTCAGACGTCGC
>Ga0302247_1001037_pt1 | contig 22546 bp, 12 predicted proteins | sample AAG_UR_Ile_MG_FD_193529 | JGI IMG/M metagenome (GOLD analysis project Ga0302247, IMG submission 193529) | Enriched activated sludge microbial communities from anaerobic digester in WTTP, New Holstein, Wisconsin, United States - AAG_UR_Ile | ecosystem: Engineered > Bioreactor > Anaerobic >...
GTAGGTCAGCATGCCCCGAATTATCCGGGCTACACGCGGGCTACAATGGTCAGGACAATGGGTATCGACACCGAAAGGTGAAGGCAATCTCCTAAACCTGTCCTTAGTTCGGATTGTGGGCTGCAACTCGCCCACATGAAGCTGGAATCCGTAGTAATCGCGTCTCAAAATGGCGCGGTGAATATGTCCCTGCTCCTTGCACACACCGCCCGTCAAACCACCCGAGTGAGGTCTTGATGAGGCTGCGGTAGCCGCCGCGGTCGAATCTGGGTTTTGCAAGGGGGGTTAAGTCGTAACAAGGTAGCCGTAGGGGAATCTGCGGCTGGATCACCTCCTAATGACAAATTTCGGGAAGCGGTTGCCATGCAGACTGCATAATTGCCGGTGCCAGCAGGGACAGAGGGCTCATAGCTCAGCTGGAAGAGCGCCGCCTTTGCAAGGCGGAGGCCCTGGGTTCAAATCCCAGTGAGTCCACTTTCGATGCACCTGGAGATGCGAGTCACCAGGGAAGGGCTGAGAGTCAAGCCAATGACTCAAGGAGGCCGTGTAGAGGTTTGCACTCAGGACGTTAAATGGGTTTGACGGAGCACTGGTCTTTAGCCTGTCAGTGGATGGCTCGGTTCGAGTGCCGAAGAAGGACGTGCCAAGCTGCGATAAGCTCCGGGTAGACGCAAGGAATCTATGATCCGGAGATCTCCGAATGGGACATCCCAGCACTTCGGTGTTGATCCGTTGAGGATCGGGAACGCCCCGAATTGAAACATCTCAGTAGGGGCAGGAGAAGAAATCAAATCGAGATGTCGTTAGTAGAGGCGATCGAACACGACACAGTTCAAACCGAATCCCGCAAGGGAGATGTGGTGTTGTAAGCCCACCGAACGATACCTGAAGGTCAAGCGGAAGTCACCTGGAACGGTGCACCACAGGGGGTGATAGTCCCGTACGCGAACGGCCGACAGGGTCAGGTGGTGCCTTGAGTACCGCGGGTTGGAATTCTCGCGGGAATCCGGGGGTCATCAACCTCCAAAACTAAATACAACTCGAAACCGATAGCGAAATAGTAGCGTGAGCGAAAGCTGAAAAGTAACCCTGAAAAGGTGGTTAAAAGCGCCTGAAATTGGCAGGTGATGGCGAGTTACGGCGTGAAAGGATCTTCCCCGCGAAGGAACCCGTTGCGAGGCGGTAGTACGGGCGAGGGTTGCCGATGTCGTAACGTACGTTTTGAAGAACGGGCCAGAGAGTTTATTCTGTTGGCAAGGTTAACCGCAAGGGGAGCCGAAGGGAAACCAACAAGTCCGTAGCGCAAGCGTGGGACGACGTATTAAAAGTGCGTGGAGTCAGCAGGATAAGACCCGAAGCCTGGTGATCTATGCGTGGGCAGGTTGAAGCGTGTCGAAAGGCGCGTGGAGGACCGCAAGCGGTTTTGATATGCAAATCATTCGCGTGACCTGCGTATAGGAGTGAAAGATTCATCGAACCAGGCATCAGCTGGTTCCTCCCGAAACATACCGTAGTATGACCTGGCTGGAGACAGACGGTGAGGTAGAGCACTGATTGGGGGAGCTGGGGGCGAAAGCCCTCACCCCCCTGCCAAACTCCAAACTCCCCGTCGTCCTAGAAGGCCGGAAGTCCGGGCTGCGGGGTAAGCTTGCAGTCCGTAAGGGAGACAACCCAGACCGTGGTTAATGTCCCTCAATGTAGGCTAAGTGTAAACACTGAAAGTGGTCCTAGGTCAAAGACAACTGGAAGGTGAGCTCAGAAGCAGCTATCCTTTAAAAAGTGCGTAACAGCTTACCAGTCAAGATTTAGGGCGCTGAAAATGGACGGGGCTAAAGCCTACTACAGAGACCACGGAGCACCGCAAGGTGATCTCGTAGGGAGGCGTGCTGCATGGGCAGAAGCTGGGGCGTAAGGTCCAGTGGACCGTGCAGTATTGAGAATTCTGGCAGTAGTAGAAGCATAGTTGGGTGAGAATCCCAACCGCCGCAGGGGCTAGGTTTCCTCGGCAATGTTCGTCAGCCGAGGGTTAGTCGGTCCTAAGGTGTACCGTAACCCGAGTACATCGAAAGGGAAACAGGTTAATATTCCTGTACCGTCCGTCTGAAGCGTGAAGCCCTGACGCTTCGGGGTATGTTGAGCGGGGTCGTCGCCCCGTCCAAGCGTATAACTCCGTGGAGTACCGTAATGGTGAGAAGCGGACGAAAGCGTGATGGAGAAATTCGACAAATTCCCGGAGCCCATGAAAAGGGAGACGGCGTCCGTACCGAGAACCGACACAGGTGCCCCTCGCTGAAAAGGCGAAGGCGTGTCGGATTAATCGTGTTAAGGGAACTCGGCAAAATGGCCCCGTAACTTAGGGAGAAGGGGTGCCTGCCTGGAGATCAGGCAGGTCGCAGTGACCAGGGAGCTCTAACTGTCTAATAACAACATAGGTGACTGCAACTCGGAAACGACTAGTATAGTCACTGATTCCTGCCCAGTGCGAGTATCTGAATACCCGGTACAACGGGACGAAGGACTCGTAAACGGCGGGGGTAACTATGACCCTCTTAAGGTAGCGTAGTACCTTGTCGCTTAATTGGCGACTTGCATGAATGGATTAATAAGAGCTCTACTGTCCCTAACACGAGTCCGTTGAACCTTTTGTCCTAGTGCAGAGACTAGGGACTCCTATTGGGAAGTGAAGACCCCGTGGAGCTTTACTGCAGCCTGTCGCTGGATTACGGTTTTACATGCGCAGGGTAGATGGGAGGCGTTAATCCGTCCTTTTCGGGGGACGGGGAGCCAACGATGAGACACCATCCTTGTTTTGCTGTAGTCCTAACTCTAACGAGGACACCGGTAGGTAGGCAGTTTGGGTGGGGCGCCACACCCTCGAAAAAATATCAAGGGTGCCCTAAGGTCAACTCATGTGAGTCAGAAACTCACAATAGAGTGAAAGAGCAAAAGTTGGCCTGACGCGATTGCGCACAGCAAGCAATCGCGAGAGGAAACTCGGGTCTATCGAACCAATACGCCCTTTTGGTGAGGGCTATTGACTACAGAAAAGCTACCCCGGGGATAACAGAGTCGTCGCCGGCAAGAGCACATATCGACCCGGCGGCTTGCTACCTCGATGTCGGTTCTTTCCATCCTGGCTGTGCAGCAGCAGCCAAGGGTGAGGTTGTTCGCCTATTAAAGGGGATCGTGAGCTGGGTTTAGACCGTCGTGAGACAGGTCGGTTACTATCTAATAGGAGTGTCAGGAGTCTGAAGGTAAGAATGAAATAGTACGAGAGGAACTTTCATTCGGCGCCTCTAGTCGATCGGTTGTCCGACAGGGCAGTGCCGAGCAGCCACGCGCCAAGGGATAAAAGCTGAAAGCATCTAAGCTTGAAACCCGGCCTAAAAAGAGACTCCGTTGAAGGACACCGGTAAAAGACCGGTTTGATAGACCTGGGATGTACGCACGAAGGCAACGACGTGTTCAGTCCGCAGGCACTAACGTCCGAATTCCCCAGTGCTCGCCACGTCAAACCCAGACGAAATCCTGAGTGCAAACCTTATATCCTATCCTGTCCTACAGAATAGGGTATTACGACAGAGACATCTCTGTCGTCCTACACGACCATTGCCAAGGTGGCGGAGCGGCTACGCGGTTGACTGCAGATCAACTACACTCCGGTTCAAATCCGGACCTTGGCTTTGGGTAATTGCGGCCATAGCAGTCGGGACACACCTGGACCCATTCCGAACCCAGCAGTTAAGCCGACTCACGTGGTGCACTGTACTGAGGTACGCGAGTCCTCGGGAACTGTACCTCGCTGCAATTACCCTTTTGCATTGAAATTGGTACTTGTTTTTTATTATTTGTTGATGTGAAGAGCGAAGGCTCTGTTCGCATAATTAATAGGTCTTAATGTAATTCGGATAATGGATAGCCTCCGTGAAACCAGATAAAACATGGAGGAAGGAACTCATGAAGTTATTGAAAACTGGAGTCGTCCTGTTGCCTTTATTTCTGGCAGCAATAGTGATGGTTCCTGGTGTGAGTACAGGGATCGTGAATACAATCCCCCAACAGGCATCCGATCAGTTTATGGAATGGGCGTATTCCATGAACGGAAAAGAAGTGACACCGGCCAGTGCCTGGAGAAAAGGGTTCTGGGATATTGGGCAAATCTCTCGGATGGACAGAAAACCTCATATGCTGAAATAAAAGTTTTACTTCCGGACTTTCACAAATTTGAACAGGATACCAGTGCAGTATCGGCCTTAGCAACTGATGCATCCTCTCAAGATGAAAAGGCAGCCGCAGTAATCGCATATATGTCAACTGCAAATAGCGCTACCTGAACTATTCCTTAAACAATTAACTACTGGGCAAGCACGGCAAATACCTGCAATGGAGCATCATGTCCCTCCCCGGTTACGAATGTAATTGCCGATTTTATGAGGTAGAATAGATCCAAATGGGTCCGTATAGATAGTGGACAAAAATCGGATATTATTCCTCGTTTGTTGAACTCTGGAAGACCCCAGCGTTTCTCATCCCAAATAAGCCCAGATTGAGCTCTTTTTACCGAAGAAATGCCAGTTAAATCAGGTTCCATGGGAAATGATGTCCACCCTTTTGGAGGAATATTGATTAAATTGACTATTTTCTCAAATAAGCGGTTTAAATTAGTTTGAAAACCTGCTCTTTGTTTGCGTTTGTATGGGCTTTCAATATTGAGAGGTAGTAATGGCCGGACCAGCAGGTCGATCGCCACTGTGCGCAATCCGTGAGGATTACCCAAGAAACAATTATTGTCGGTTATTTTGTCGAATAAACCCTTTAAAAGGTTTAAAAAAAGCTTGGAAAAGACCTGGAACTCGCACGGAACCCTCTTTATGGCAGGTGGTTAATATTTGAAATTTTGAACCCCGAAATTCTTTTTCTTTCTGCCGCAGAGTTATTAATAAACAACCTTACCATTAAAGATGTTGCCTTACGGACGATGATCAGGAAGGAAAAGTTGCCATGTTGCTCGGGATGCCCCTGGAGAAGGGGAGATGGATGCTAGTTGGTGCAGGCCTGATCATCAATCTCTGCCTCGGGGCGGTCTACTCGTGGAGCGTGTTTGTCAACCCACTCATCGAATATTTCTCCACTGACTTCGGACAGACCATCACCGCAAATGACGTGCTCCTGCCCTATTCGGTCATCCTTGCAGTATTCTCAGTCACCATGGCCCTGACCGGCAGGTACGTTGAGACCCACGGACCGCGGAAGATCACCATCGCCGGCTGCATCCTGACCGGCCTGGGCTGGCTGCTTGCATCGACAGCCTCAAATGTCACCATGCTGTCTGTCATGTATGGAATAATCGGTGGCATCGGTATCGGGATTGCCTACGGTGCAACGGTCGCTGTCGCCGCCCGGTGGTTCCCTGATCGGAGGGGGCTTGCGGTAGGGCTGACCGTGTTCGGGGTCGGCTTTTCAGCGTTCATCACCGCAAACCTCGCTGGATATTTCATTGCAGTTTCCGGGGTTATGACCACCTTCCGGATCTTCGGGATCGGGACCATCATCGTCACCGTTCCACTGGCACTCCCACTCATCTTCCCGCCAGCGGGGTGGAAGCCCTCCGGATGGAATATTTCGGGAGAGAAGAATAACTTCAGATGTGAGTGCAACCGTTCTGAGATGCTAAAGACACCTGCATTCTACGGGCTCTGGATGTGTTACTTCATCGCGTGTATCGCGGGGCTGATGGCGGTTTCCATCTCGAAACCGGTTGGAACGGAGATCGTAGGAATCGAGACCGTCCTTGCGACAGCTCTCGTGGGATTCTTTGCCATCTTTAATGGTGGTGGGAGGCTGGCATTCGGATTTCTTAGCGACCGGTTCAACCCGGGGAACATAGCTGTGACGACCTTTATCCTGATAGCTCTGGCCTCCTTCGCCATGTGGCAGGCACCTGTAACCGTGGTGTACATCACTGCCTTTGCTGTACTCTGGGGATGCCTTGGTGGATGGCTCGCCATCGCCCCGACAGCCACGGCAAGCTACTTTGGGACAAACGACTACCCGAGGTGTTATGGTGTGATCTTTCTGGCATTTGGTGCAGGGGCAATCACCGGCCCCCAGCTTGCAGGATTCATCAGGACAACGACGGGAAACTACCTCGGGGTGTTTCCCTGGGTCTTTTTTCTGGCAATCATCGGCATCATCCTCGCATTCACCCTTATGAAGCCGCAACATCTCAAAAGATCCTGAATTGACAGGTACCGTATTTATGCAGGCACGGATTGTACATCGAGCGTCGCGATTCGGTCGTCACCAGATGACAAATCGATCAGGCTGTTTTCCTCATTATGATGCAATACCGGGGGGAGCGGGCAGGAATCCTGGACGATTACTAGAAAATTTTTATTCGTTCTGAAACAAAAAAACATCATGAAATGTAAATCAGGTCTTCTCGCTGTCATTATCCTTGCAAGCTGCCTCGGTTCTATTGTGTCCGCCGGGTGTGAAAGCTGCAATGTAAAATATTTGCCCTGGGGATACAAATCAGGACCGCCGGATTACAGTAAAAATGCATACTGGGGAATGTCTGCCGAGGATATCAGTGGCTCTGCCGAAAATTCCCGCTCAAACCCGGATTCGATGAAGACAAAATATGATACGATGCCAGTACTCGTATTGCCAACCTCCAGTTCAGACAGATTTTCGAACCTTCCAAAAATTCCAAGCAAAAAAATCGATCCGGTTACGAATTTCTTTGGGGAAAAATCATCTGAAAAAAGTTACCCGGGAATAAACTCCGCATACGGGTCACTGGTAACACCAGGTAGAAAACGAATCATGTAATCTTTTTTAAAGGGAAACTGGGGCTAAACCATCCTTTTACCGTCTTTATCCCTTTGATCTCCTGGTTTGTGTGGACATTGTCCAGAGCAACGCTCACATCCTCCAGAAGATGAGATATAATGTTCCAGACGGTTAGAATGAGCACCTATATCGATCAGTCGCTTCCCGGTCTCTTATCGATTCCCTAGTGTAGCACCCGTATTGATCCCGGAAGGGATTTCCAGCATTACTTCAACCGGGAGGATCAAATAATCTTTAAGGTTGAGGTGTCATGGTACTACACGTTAGGTGAGGGGCGACATGAAACCGATACTGTGTGCCATAACCACTTCAATTATCATTGGTATAGCCACTCTCCCAATCCTTGCTCCTGTATCTGCGGCAGGTAACTATGGGTTGACGAGTCCGGAACTTACAGGATTGCAGAAAATGTACCCTGGCTTCGAACCGGATGCCAGCTCTTCAACCACGAAGTCCGGAGTCCTCCTGCAATCCCGCCTCGAATCCGGTGTAAAATCACAGGCTCTCCAGGCCTGGAAGGACCAGACCTATATACCCACACTGCCGGAAACCTATACGCCCCCGTTGCCGGGCAACGGAGTCCACAAACCGACACCTGCCCTATCCCCGTCACCAACGCCAACCCTGGAATTCATCATATCCGATCCTTCGAAATATACCCCCGGTTACAGCAAGGAATCGCTGTTGACTAATAAGTATTCGTCTGAAAAGGCCGCGATGCTGAATTCCAGACAGACCCCGACGGAGGCAAAAAATCCCGTTGCACCGGTTTCAGCAAGCGGGAAGAATGTGGTTCAGGCCAATAACCAGTTTGCCCTGGAATTCTATTCCCGGCTCATCAAGGATCCCAAACAGGCCGGTAAAAATATCTTCTTCTCGCCGTGGAGCATATCGTCTGCCCTTGCCGTCACCTACGAAGGTGCGCGGGGGCTGACCGCCAACGAGATCCAGTCGGTCTTCCATTTTCCCGTTGATGCAGCAACCCGGCAGAAGGGTTTTTCTGAGATCACCGGCGGGCTGAACAAAGGAGGGTTGGGCTATACCCTGCGAACGGCAAACGCACTCTGGGCAGATAAGAGACACTCGTTCCTCCCGTCTTACACAGGGATTGCGCGCAGTTTTTATTCGGCACAAGTCACCAACCTTGAATTCATCGGCTCCCCGGAGTCTTCCCGGGAGACCATCAACCAGTGGGTCAAAGAGCAAACCGCAAACAGGATCCAGAATTTGCTGCCGGAGGGATCGATCCATCCTCTTACCCCGCTGGTGATCACCAATGCGATCTACTTCAAAGGGACATGGGACAAGCAGTTTGAAAAGAAAAACACCATTGAGGAAGATTTCAGGATCAGTCCATCGCAGACCGTCCGTGTCCCGATGATGCAAAGCACCGATGAATACTGGTATGCCGAGACCGGGACATTCCAGGCGCTTGGCATGCCGTATGCCCACATGAATGGGAAAGAACTGTCCATGCTTGTCATCCTGCCCAGGGATGATGACTTGGAAGCGGTAGAGTCCTCCCTGACTCCCCAGGAAGTGTCGAAAGTTCAGCAGGCGCTCGTCTACCATCAGGTGAAAGTGTATTTCCCGAAGTTCAAGCTGGAAACAGAGTATAGACTTGGGGATGCCCTGATAAAGATGGGGATGCCGACCGCGTTCTGTTCATATGCCGATTTCTCTGGGATGGATGGAACCGGGGAATTGTGGATTGACGAGGTCTACCATAAAGCGTTTGTCGATGTCAACGAGGAGGGTACCGAAGCTGCAGCTGCGACGGCGGTTACGATGACTATGGCCTATTACTCGGACTTCGAACCAATTCCTGTATTCCGGGCAGATCATCCCTTCATATTCTTAATCCAGGACAATGATACCGGGAATATCCTCTTCATGGGACGTGTGGTGAACCCGAACGGGTGAACTATCCTGGCCGGTTCTGGCAGGATTTAATCATCGTTCCAATTTTTCCCGGCTCCGGGCAAACGTGCAAACACCAGCCAGAGAACCATGCGCCCCCCCTTTCCCGTTCCGAAATCGAATCCGAAATGGTAATACCTTATCCACTTTGACGCTGATATCCAGTTCCCAGTTCAAGGAAAAAAGTTCCACCCGGGATACCACATGGCCCAGGATTAACAGAAAAATATTTAAGCCAAGAATTAAAGTCAATTCTGACCATCAATCAAGGTGGCTCCATGAAATGGGAATTGGCGGTATCACGAACCCCTCATGTGACAAAACCTTAACCATTTTTCCCATTTCATGTAAACCTGATTACATTTTGAGGAATTCTTTTCTCTACCGGTACCATACCTGCCGTGGTACAAACATTTCAAGGACATCCGGTTCGCTCGAGTCACCTGTTACTGTCACTTCAAACCCCTGAGCTGGAGGCATTCATCAGCTCCAACATCTCCCCAACTCATGGCAAATGAGAGAATTGTTATAGACGCATCTCCCCCTACGATTCAGAATCGTGAGCAGTTCCAGGTTCACACCACTTTCAGTTACAGGAAACCTGCGGGGAATTATCGAACCCCGCGGAGGGTTCTGGAGGGTTTCTCCCTGTCGTCAACGGGTTCCGGATACCATGGGTATGGACAGTGTTGGCGGAAAACTCGTTCATTCGACCGAAAGCGATATTGTTCTACCTCATTGCGCCCGGATGCCGATGTTGACTGGTTTCACCAAACCAATTCCTATGTTGCACGGTGGTGCACACTGCCAATTCTCCGGCATAGCATCGTTTATCATCGCAGTATACCTTCCGTCTGGTACGAGCAGGATTCTGGGGACACTTCAGGAATTCCCAGCACAATTCCCCGGAAAAGCCGAAATAAAGTGAAAAAAAAATGAAAAAGCAGAGATAAATCTTCATTACGGCTTGATTGCAGCCTTCACCTTGGCCAGGATATCCGGAGGAAGAGGGTCCATGTTATGGACGGCCTTTGCATGTTCGGCGATCTTTTTCATCAATTCAGCCTCGGTGGGAGCAGAGGTTTCGAACGAACAGTTCTTAGCAATACATTTAAAAGACGGCATTATAGCACCAGCTGGGTAATTATCGTGTAGCTACTTATAGCTTTTTTTCATCCCGGGCCACAGTCCGGGTTACCCAATTGAAAAATGAATGGTTAGAGAAGTAATCTCACACCGATCGTGCGGCGAGATACACATCCTCTTCTTTGAGAGTTTTTCGTCCTGCGTGCATGGCGAGCTTGGTTGCCTCCCTCGTGAGATGGGCAATGTAGTCTTCTGCCTCTTTCAGCAAAGCTTCTGCACCATCATGGCCAACACGCTCTGCTCCACTCTTTTTTGCAATTCGTACAACTGCAGCAATAGGTAAATCTGCCACCTTGATTACCTCATTATATACCGAAGAATTTTGATGTATTTATATATTTTCATTCTCTGGCCCCTATACACTGTGAAATAGGAAAATCGTGCAGGTATGTTGCTATGTTCATTCAAATCTTGGGGGCAATTCACCGCTTGAAGGGAACTTTCTGAGAATTATTATTAAGAGCCGGATCACCTTCCAACCTCTTTGCAGATTATGAACCGGGATTTCATCTTTTAAGGTTACCGATTGGAAGTAGTAAGTAACCACAGCACCGTTCATTCAAATGGCCCGGCATGTCCCTGGCCAGCCTTTCCCTGGATTAGCCTTCCTGGCATAGCCAATCCTCTATGCCTCTGAAGCTTTATGGAAAACCACTCGCGCCCTTTCGGGGGTATACCAAGCGCACACCAAAAGAGATCCGTTGAGGCTGGAGCCTGAACGCATTGAAAATCCGGGATGCAACACCCGGTTCGTATTCCGTTTCCTGACATGTGGCTGGATACCCTGCCAAACGGCCGGATCGAACGTGGCTCCTGCCACGGTCCGGGTGCTCACATGGAAGATCACCTATCATCCCGTTGTGAAATTGTCCCGATGTAATCATGGACCGGGAGGGAAAAGACGGCAGGCCGATGCCACGCCACTGGTGAAATTCTCAAGAAACCCTGCACACATCCCGTATGCCGAAATCACCGTTTCCCGTGGAACTTTTGGCACACCGCAGGTGAGTAAACGGATATTCTTCGTATCAGGGGTCACCTTCGTTGCCTCAGAGTCGCGGTAGGGATAGATGGCGATGATCTGATTAGCGGCAGTGAGAATGACCTGATTTTTCGAAAGCACCACCGGTTTTTCCATTCCGATTCCACGAAATTGCTCCCCTTCCGCAGCAAAGCGCATCGCCAGTGGTCCCTGCAGCATGTCAGCATCAAACGCGGCGATTGGTATCCCGGACCGGACTGAGGCCAGGTTGTAGGCATCGACCGCGGTGTTTATGACCGGGAGCCTCCCGCCGGAAAGGATCCTCCGCACCAGGGCTTCAGAGGCCGGGCGCGTCCTGGTAGGGTCAAGGCCCACGCTCCAGAAGAAGTCACGATACGCCCGGAAGAGCGGCTCATCCTTGATCCGTTCCAGGGTATACCTAACACTTATCTCTCCGACAATTTCCTGCTTCAGGGCTTCGAGCCTGGGATCCAACCGGGTGATGTGGACGGACCGGACATCCCCTCCGGCCACGCAAATCCCCGGAAACGCGGCCATGATCTCGTTTGTAAAATCCATGGAGAGTATTCGCAATATCATGTAAAATATACGGGCTGGAGGGTTTATGCTGACAGCCCGTGGATCCATTCCAGGTGGTTCTAAGGGTTCGGCATTAGAGTTCATGTTCCTCGTTATAATGCTCAAAGCTTCGGAACGATTTCGTTGATCTAGTCCAGTTTTTTTTCAGATAAAACCAGCTGACAGCCAGCAGTGACTTCGCATGATTCTTAATTAGAAAATTGACCCACCTGGCCTCTGCTTTTCCCGAAGTCCTGACCGGTCATTGATTCACTTCGGGCGGTACATCGAGTTGTTCAGCGATTCATTAATCTTTCGCTGGACGATGAGCCAGAGGACCGGTACAACGACCAGGATCAAGAGGGCAAAGCCAATGGCCGTGTAAAGGAGGAGATTGAAGAGTGTATGCGCTGCCATGGCAAGGAACAGCCCGCTGAATATGACTGCGGAACGGCGCGATGCCGGCAGAAATCGCGCCTTCCCGAGCGCATATCCCCACATCGCCGAGAAAAGTACGTGTCCCGGGACGGAAATGAGGGCACGCACGAGGCCGGTCTGGACAGCGAGCTCGATCGATGTCTCGAGTGCAGAGAAGACATAGATGATATTTTCGAGGGTGGCAAATCCCAACCCTACCGCAGCGGCATACACGATCCCATCCACCGGTTCATCAAATTCGGCGGATTCGTATACCGTCCTCCGGACCACCAGGTACTTGCCCGCCTCTTCGATGACCGGGGCGATCAGGACAGTGATGAAAAAATCGGTAAAAAAGATGGCAAAGACCCCTTCGATCAGGGCTACCGGTATCGTAACGGCGATCCCGAAGAGATACACCATCAGGGTCCAGGCCAGGGGTTCGGGCTCATAGCGGTCCTTCTGGTAGAAGTACCAGAGCCAGAATAACGCCGGGGCTATGGCGAGCATCAGGAGGGGGGCGGTCGCCATACGGACATGAGGTTGAACCGGGCCCGTGATAATATGATATTGTCGCGGGCTCCACACCTGCCGGCGCTCAGATCCACTGCCGATCCCGGAAATATGCGAGCATTATCGCCACGATCGCAATCATGATCCCCCACACTGCATAGTAACCGTATTCCCAGTAAAGTTCGGGCATGTACCGGAAGTTCATACCATATACGCCGGCCACAAAGGTCAGGGGAATGAAAATGGTTGCAATAAGGGTGAGCACCTTCATTATCTCGTTCATCTTGTACGAGAGGCTGGAGAGGTAGATATCGATCATTCCGGAGACCATGTCCCGGAACGTTTCGAGCGTATCGATCACCTGGATTGCATGGTCGTATACATCCCGCAGATATATACGGGTGTCATCCCTGATCAGCGGGGAATCCGACCGTTCTAGGGTAAGGATCATCTCGCGGAGGGGCCAGACCGATTTTCGGAGAAAGAGCATATCCTTCTTCAGGCGGTTGATTTTCGGGAGGGTTTCCTGGGTAGCATTGACCACCAGCTCTTCTTCGAGCGCCTCCACCCACTCCTCGATCTTCTCCATGACCAGGAAGTAGTTGTCAACGATGTTGTCGATAAGGGCATATGCGAGGTAATCCGGACCATTCTTTCTCACCCTCCCTCCGTCTTTCCTGATCCGCTCCCGGACAGGGTCAAACACGTCGCCGATACTTTCCTGGAAAGAGATGAGATAATTTTTCCCGATGATGAACGAGACGTGTTCAACTTTTATTTCACCGATTGCACCCGGTAGCATCAGCATCTTTAAGTTGAGGTAGAGGTAGTCCTCAAGGTCTTCCATTTTCGGACGCTGGCTGGTGTTGAGGAGGTCTTCCAGGATGAGCGGGTGGATCGAGAAGTATCGCCCGATCTTCTCTATAACATCAGTGTTGGCGAGGCCATCGATGTTGATCCAGGTGACCGTTGACGTGTCCCGGTAGGGGAAACACTCCTCGATGGCCCCCACTTTCCGTTCTTCGACATGGTCAGCATCATAATCGATAAGCGTGATCTGGACCCGTCCGGTCCTGGGTTCCCCGTCGAGGTGGAGCGTTCCGGGGGGCATCCCGGCTTTCTTCGATATCTTGTGCCGATGGCGGGACATGGGTGTTCTTCTGATCAATCAGTATGGACAATGAGCCAGTTAATGATTGTGCGATAGATAACGTAGTTCCTGACACTTCTGGCTTAACCGATCAGGATCGCGGTCATAGGTCTCCCGGCTATACAGCCCGGGAATTGATGGGGATGGTCCGGCAGGGGGACACCCCCTGGATGATCCAGTTCGAGAGTGTCTCTTCTCCACCCATAACTGGGGAAGAAGAGCGATCCCGTGAAAGACGGATTCGTTTTTCGCCCTGGTGGCAATTGATACCTCTTTTTAAGCATTCCGACCCATGATCAGAACGCCTGCGGGCACGCAGGTAACGGTGTATCCAAAACCAGAGATTTCCATGATCGTCCCCTTTGTCCTGTTTATTATCGGCCTCGCACTGCTCCTGAAAGGAGCCTCGGTAGCAGTCCGGGGGGCAGAAGGGCTCGCAACCCGTTTTGGAGTTGCACCGGCAACCATCGGGTTCACGGTCATTGCCTTTGGCACCTCACTCCCCGAACTGGTTGTGTCAACCGAGGCGTTCGTCCGTGGAGATGCCGGTATCGGGTTTGGTAACATCGTGGGAAGTAATATTGCCAACATCGGCCTCGTTCTCGGCCTGATCGCCTTATTGGTGCCGGCAACATGCTGCAACGTAACCTCACGGAGTTACGTTGCCAAAACGATCTTCATTGTCCTTGCAGCCACGGCGGTTTTCATCCTGTTCTCAATGCGGGGAGTGCTCGATTCCCTCTCGGGGATAGTGTTTCTGGGAATATTTATCGCAATCCTCTTTTCGCTTTGGAGGTCAGGGCCCGAGGTTGACCCCGTCCCTGATGAACAAATCCCCTACCCTCTAGCGCTAACCGTGGGAGGGCTCGCGGCGGTCATTCTCGGTGCCCACCTGCTCCTGACCGGTGCTGGGGAGATCGCACTCGCATTTGACATCTCCTCCCTGGTCATCGGGCTTTCTATGGTAGCTCTAGGGACATCGCTTCCGGAGCTTGCGACCTCGGTTGTAGCCGCCATGAAAAAGAGTCCCGGTGTTGCCATGGGAAACATACTTGGCAGCAACATTTTCAACCTGCTTTTCATCGGGGGGATCAATTCCCTTGGCCACACGACCCCTGTTCCTGTAAATGGAAGCCTGGCGGCCCTCTGCCTCTTCTCCATCGGCCTTATCCCGTTTATGATTGCCCGCCCCTCATTCATACGGGTTTTTGGGGGGATTCTGGTTGGAGGTTATATCATCTATATCGCATTCCTATTCCTGGCCTGAACGACGATTACCTATGCCAGAATTCCACGAGCCTATACTAGGACCAGGGAACCGGTATCGTGGCCGCAAATTGCCCCAACAACAACGCTCTGAAACCCTCGCATTCCTTTTCCCGTTCCTTTCAGGGAGACTCCGAACGTACAGTTAACAATAGCCAGGAATAAGAGGGAGTTAACCAGGAAGATGAGAGTTGTGAGAGGCATCTGCGAGAGGGACCACGGGCGGCTTCACAGATAACCTCAATGTGATCTGTAAGCTCCGGGAAGCTGAACCTGAGATCTATGCCCGGTACAATTGTTGAGACAAAAGGTTTCCGTTTATTCCTCCCATTGATGCGAAATTGCCTGAATAATATATGAGAAAACTATCGTTTAATGCCTGCTCCTCCGGATGACGCTAATCGTCCAACAGTATCCAGAAACGGTGCGAATTAATTGCTGCGATGAACATTTATGGAGGGTATTAATATTGGCATTCACGAACACCTAATCATCAGTAGGGGCCTGGGTGAACCATGCGACGGCCCGCCTGCACCCCTACGACCCGTAGGCATCAGAATAGTTGGTGTTCCTCCCTATATTCTTATGCCTACTCCCTCATGTAAAAGTCGAAAATCCCCTACTTTCAAGGAAGAGCGGGTTTCGTCTACCAGCCCCTCCAGATAGGGAGTATCTGCAGCCAAATTCGATGCACCCGCCCACTGGCCGATCTCTCCGGACAACCATTGACCGGCCGGTCGACGGGAAACGTGTATGAGGATGGAGGATCGTACCTGGCATGGTCTCGCATACAGGGGGTGTCGTACGCCTGGGAAAATTATCAAAGGGTTACCGGGCATGCAGATGGTCATACGGGGCGATCCTGCCATTGCCGCACCACAACGGGAATAGAACAGGCCGCTCTTTCATGCACCTGACCGGTAGGCAAAGGGGACGCCTGCCGGCAATCAACCCGGTTTTGAGGCAGGTGGCATATAAAGCCTTGTTCCGGGAACAGGAAACCTGAGGATCGGTGCTTCGTCCTGCTCTTGCAGAGGGGCAGGCCCCACTTCTTTTTTATAATCGAGCATGGCAGGGAACCGAAATATCTGACCTCTCCTGGGAATGATCCGAAGCTCTGCATTGCCATGAAAATTCTTTTCCTGTTTTGCGAGCAATATCACAACCATGGAGTTCTCCCTCATCTTCTCAGTCCTGATTCTCGTCTTCCTCGTGCTCTGCATGGTGCTGCTGGTCAGGAGGATACTGACTGCACCCGGCACACCGCTTGGGAAAGGCATTGGCCTTGCATTTGGCCTTGCAGTCGGACTCGCCCTCTGGCTGCCGCTGGGTTTTATTGCCGGAGATGAGAGTGCTGGCATCGTCCTCGGGAGCGCTATCGGAATAACAGCCGGGATCGGGCTCGAGCTGTGGTCCCGGAAACGGGAGAAAGCCGTATCCCCGGCGAATGAGCAATAAAAGGGAGGCTTACCCGTAGTCACGATTTCCCGGCGAGGGGCCCATGGAGGGACTCCCAGGCATGGACCGCCCCGGGAGCACCCATGAGCAGGCGCCTGATGGTATGGTGGATAACTGCGGATGTGCCGGGATCGATCTGATTTCTGACCGTGACGAGGATGTCGATGAGTGGGAGATGGTATTCTTCCTCCATCAGGTCAACGGCATCAAAGGCCCTGAGAAGGGATACAACCGAGTTCTGGTTTACCGGTGCGAGGGCGAGCAGGGCATCTTTAAGAAGTTCTCTCCCCTCCCCAGTCTGGAGCGAGATCTTCCGGTTGGCGGCAAATGATCCGTACAGCGCCCGGTGATCGTTGACCTGTTCTATCCTGAACCAGGGTAATCTCGCTGCCTTGCGGACCAGTATAACGGCATCCAGGGCCGAACACCCCCCGACCGCGGCCAGGAAAGCCTCCCACGATACGGGATGGAGAGACGCCTGCCTCCCTGCTGCTTCCATCACTTCCAGTCGGTCGGGGGCGGTGCTCTGCAGGTAAAGGGAGAAGGCCCGCAGCCGGTCGGTGGCAACCTCCCCTTTCTCGAGCTGCGAACGCACCAGGGTTTGAATTTCCGGTGTATCCAGGGTCGCGAGGAGGGAGAGGCAGATGTTCCGGATCTGCCGCTCCTTGATGGCCGGAACCTGGATTTCCATCGGGGCAGTGAGCGGAAGCGCCGGATGGAGTGATTCATAGAGTCCCCTGAGCTCCTTTCCGTAACGGTTAGCAAGTGCAGTCTCAATGTGCTTACGTGCGTCATAGAGTGCCCTGTATCGGTGGGCATACTCCGGGGAATCGACCGTGTCATACAGGGTCAGGGGCAACCCCCCCATGAGCCGGGATCGTTCCCGGTTGGAGAGAAGGCGGAAATACAGGTCCAGGTATTCATCCGAGGGCGTTTCGGCAGGGTTATCGATGAGGCGGATGATCTCTTGTTCGGTAAGCCGGAAGAGGGCGATGAACCGGTTCACCGCGTCGCTGTCGAGTTCTGCCTGGAGGAAAAGCGCTGCCGGGTCAGCTTCGTTCTCCACCCTGCCATAAAACGAGTATTCCCGGTTCAGGGAGAGGAACGCCGGTTGATCCACGTTTTCGAACACAATCTCTCCCTCCATATCCTCAAGGCGGATTTGAGTTTCGGCAAGGTCATGGCCTTCGCTGTTTACCAGGGCAGCCCGGAAGGGCAGGGGCCATGGAGCAGCGTTCCCGCGGACGACCTGGCGCAGGTTCATCCGGTATCTCCGGTGCTCCCCGTCATACTCCCCTGACACCGTGACAATGGGAAAGCCGGTCTGTTTCAACCAGACCCTGGCCATACCAGAGAAATCCTGCCCTGACTCCCCTTCCATGGCGGAGATCCACTGCTGCCAGGTGGCATTCCCATGCCGGTACCGGGTATGGTAACGGTCGAGTCCCATGGCAAACTGCTCCGTTCCCATGAGAGTCTCGATCATACGTACAAATTCCGCGGCCTTGACATAGGTGATGCCGGTGATCAGGTCGTTTGGATCGTTGAAACCGTCAGGCTCGATCGGAAGCGATGCTGCCCCGGCATCGAGCGCGAAGGTACCGGTCGAGGGTGCAAGCAGGCCGAGTACAGTCCCGAGCCGGGAGTACTCTTCGCCAAAGAGCCGGGCATGGTACCGGTTCTCCATGAATGCCGTCACCGCCTCGTTGAGCCAGAGTTCAAACGGCGTCATGCCGGTCACTTCGGACCCGTTCAGGTTGTGGTAGAACTCGTGTACCTTGACCCGGACCATGTATTCGAATGCCGGATCGGTCATCTGGGAGTAGGGCATGATCCGGTTCATGGTAATCGTTGTATTCCCAACATTCTCCATGCCGCCAAAGTCGGAGTTCTGCATACCTATCTCCCGGTATACCGTGCCGGTATACCGGTATCCGGGAACAATAGCTGCCGACAGTTTGCGAAGTCTTTCCCGGATCTCCCCCAGTCTTTTCGCATCTCCCCGATCATCCTTCAACCGGTCCCGCTCCTTTACGAGGGCATGAATCTCCTCTTTTTCCCGTGTCTGGCGTAAGCTTCCCGGCCCGGTAAAGAGGTAGACCCAGAGGATAGCGTCGGCAAGCACCTCCAGCGCACATCCTGCAACAACGGGATCCGCTCCCGGCGGGACCAGTAATTCGAGCCGGAACTGCTCACCATCCGGGTACTCGAATTCCCGGGTGAAGGTGTCGTACGTGCCGGCGCAGAGGAAGAAAAGGTAGGGTGCCATCGGGGTGACGGTGTTGTCGTAGGTGATGCTCACCCGTCCCGGGCCGGACGGGTGGCGGGGGATGGAGATGTCCCCGTTCGAGAGGAGGTTCGTGTAGCGCTCATCGGCGATGATGGTTGTGGTGTATGTGCACTTGGCAGTCATATCATCGATGCAGGGAACAATCCGTTGGAATCCCCACTGCTGGCACTGAGAGATCTGGGTTGGGGGAGCCCCCTCAGGTGTACGATCGTAGTAGAGACCTTCGAGGATATGATCGGTCGGGTGGCAGATTGTCTCGGTCCTGATGGAAAAGCGGCTCTTTGGAGAGAGTTCCCGGTCGAACTGGATGCGGAGGAGGTTTCGATCGCGGAGGTATTCCGTATTAACTGCTGCGGTATCGCAGGATACCGCAAGGATCTCGAGGTCGTTTGCATTCAGCACAAGCTCCCGGACAGGCTTTTTTAGCACCTCCGCGGTAAGCACCGATGTCGCTCTCGTGTACTGGTCATGGATATCAAAAACGAGATCCATGTGGACGACCCGCACCGTCAGTTCGCCGAAATCGGCGGGATAGTATCGGAAAAGACGCGATTCTTCCTGCAAAGCCATGATCCACCACCAGATGCCCTCCCACCGGAATGGTACGGGGCATGCTCATTATCTGATAGTATAGCCTTGGACAAAAAGTAATGCTGTCCGGGCCTTCATCTGTCAATCCTCTTCCCTTCAGGGGATAAAAAGATATACCCTGATACCAATGGCTGACAAGTGGAGTTGTATGAAGCCATGGTTGCCAAACTACCCCTCGAACAGTACCGGAACCGGTTTGACACCTCGCTCCTCGATTGCAAGAACACCCGTGAACTGAAGCCACTGGAAGAGATCGTCGGCCAGAAACGGGCTCTTTCTGCTCTCACCTTCGGGTTGAATATCGAAGAGAAAGGGTTCAATGTCTATGCCTCCGGCATGTACGGCACCGGGAGAAAATCCTCCGTGAAAAAGTTTCTCGATGAACTGGCAAAGAAAAAGCCGCAAGGAAACGACTGGATTTACGTCAATAACTATCAGAATCCCTATGAGCCGAATGCCATCCGGCTCCCACCAGGGATGGGGAAACAGTTCAAAGATGACATGGATGCCTTCATTGACGAGGCAAAACGGTTCCTCCCCAAGGTCTTCGAGAGTGAGGACTATGTGAACCGCCGTGATGCCGCCATCAGTGGGATCGAGGAACAGAAAGCCCGGTTGCTCGCCCACATTGATGAAGTGGCACGGGAGAAAAGTTTCCTCATCCAGCCGGGACCACAGGGGCTGCTTACCATCCCCCTGAAAAAAAGCGGCGAGCCGTACCAGCAGGAAGAGTTCGTGGGCCTGCCCCCTGAAACCCACGCCGTTTACCAGAAGAACAAGGAAGAGCTGATGGTTGAGCTCAGGAACACCTTCCGGCAGCTGCGTGACCTTGACCAGGAAGGTGGTGAAGCGATCGAAAAGCTCAACCGCGAGGTTGCACTTACCGCGATCGGCCGCCGTATCGCCGCTCTCAACGACAAGTATGAAAAGATCGATGAGATCGGGGCCTATATTGAAGCTGTGCAAAAGGACATCGTGGAAAACCTCCCCCAGTTCATGCCTGAGCCTCCCCAGCAGCAGATGCCGCCCCAGTTCCCCATGATCCGAGATCTTGCCTTTCGCAAGTACGAGGTCAACGTTATCGTGGATGCCTCCGGAAGTGGCGGGGCGCCGGTTATCTACGAGCAGAACCCTTCATACCAGAACCTGCTTGGCAAGATCGAAAAGGAGGTCCAGTATGGAGTGGTGACCACCGATTTCACCATGATCAGGCCGGGTTCGATCCATAACGCAAACGGCGGGTTCCTGGTATTGATGGCAGAGGATCTCTTCCGCAACCCCTTTTCCTGGGACGGCCTCAAGACAGCGCTCAAAACCGGTGAAGTCAGCGTGGAGGAGCCTGGGGAGCGGATGGGGTTCATCTCCACCAAGGGGATCAAGCCCGAGCCGATCCCCATCTCGGTAAAAGTGATCATCATCGGAACTCCCCAGATTTATCAGATACTATCAACACAGGATCCGGACTTCTTCGAGCTCTTCAAGGTCCGGGCAGATTTCGACACCACCATGGACAGGAACGATGAAAATATCAGGAATTATGCTTCCTTTATCTGCAGCCTCTGCGAGGAGGGAAGCCTCCACCACCTTGATAGCTCGGCGGTTGCCCGGGTAATCGAATACGGATCGCGGCTGGCGGAAGACCAGAACAAGCTTACCACCAGGTTCTCGCACGTGTCCGATATCATCCGGGAGGCAAGCTTCTATGCAGAACAGGATGGTTCCGAATATACCAGTGACCTGCATATCGTTAAAGCCATCGAAACGAAGATCTATCGCTCTAACCTGATCCAGGAAAAGATCCAGGAATATATCACAAAGGGGATCTTCCTGATCGAGACCGAAGGCGAGAAGATCGGCCAGGTCAACGGCCTCTCAGTGATCGGACTTGGGGACATCGCGTTCGGGCGGCCTTCCCGGGTAACAGCTACGGTCGGGACAGGCAGGGGTGGGATCATGGATATCGAGCGTGAGGCAGCCATGGGTGGGCCGATCCATACCAAGGGGGTACTCATCCTCTCCGGTTTCCTGAACGCCAGGTATGCACAGGACAAGCCTCTCTCGCTTTCAGCCCGGCTCGTCTTTGAACAGAGTTACGAAGGCGTCGAAGGCGATAGTGCTTCAAGCACGGAGCTCTATGCCATTCTCTCCGCGCTTTCCGGCCTCCCGATCAACCAGGCCATCGCTGTAACCGGGTCGGTGAACCAGGCCGGCGAAGTTCAGGCTATCGGAGGAGTGAACGAGAAACTCGAGGGATTCTTCGAGGTCTGCAAGGCGAAAGGGCTGACAGGGAAGCAGGGGGCCATGATCCCGGCAAGCAACGTCCAGAACCTGATGCTCAAGGAAGAAATACTCGAAGCAGCGCAGGCAGGGAAGTTTTCCATCTACCCCGTAAGGACCATCGATGAAGGCATCGAAGTTCTTACAGGAGTGAAGGCCGGGACAAGGCAACCAGATGGCAGTTACGAGGAGGGGACGGTCAACTATCTGGTCGACAGGAGGCTTGAGGAGATGGCAGAAACCATGAAAGAATACCGGGCAGGGGCTCCCTGACCGGATTGTTCCCCCCTACCTTTTCTTAGGACCTGACTCTGTCTGTATAACCGGTTCTTCATACGTGCTCGATATCTGTGTAGTCCGATATCTCCGAGTTTACAGTGCAGAGATCGCTCACCCGGAGGGCATGAATATCGTTGTTTCCGGTCAGCCGGGCGATATCCTCAAGCTCCTTTGTGCAGACCCGGAGGAAGAGCTCGAGCTTCCGGGCCGAGATGGCGATCTCCAGCCGTTTTCTGAGTTCCTGGTCCTGCGTTGTGACCCCTACCGGGCACTTTCCGGTCGCACAAAGGCGGTATTGCTGGCAGGCACAGGCCATCAGGGCAGCTGTCCCGATAGCAACGGCGTCGGCACCCATTGCCAGTGCTTTGGCAAAATCGGTGGAGATACGCAGGCCCCCGGTGACAATTAACGAAACGCCTGCAGAATCGTGGGAATCGAGATACTTCCGTGCCCGGTGGAGGGCAAAGATGGTGGGCACCGAGGTCGCGTCCTTGATGAATTTTGGAGCCGAGCCGGTGGAACCCGGCCTGCCATCGATGGTGATGAAGTCAGGGTCGGCGAAGAGGATGGCCTCGAGGTCGGCCTCTATATGCCCGGCGGCGATCTTGACACCGATGGGCCTTCCCCCTGACTTCTGCCGGAGCCAGTCAATCTTGGCTGCAAGATCCTCCCGGTTCCGGATGTCGTCAAAGCTGGCCGGACTGGTGATATCGGTCCCTTCCGGGTAGCCCCTGATGGCGGCAATCTCGGCAGTCACCTTCTCTGCCGGAAGATGACCTCCGAGACCCGGGGAAGTTGACTGGCCGAACTTGATCTCGATGGC
>Ga0302247_1001056_pt1 | contig 22436 bp, 15 predicted proteins | sample AAG_UR_Ile_MG_FD_193529 | JGI IMG/M metagenome (GOLD analysis project Ga0302247, IMG submission 193529) | Enriched activated sludge microbial communities from anaerobic digester in WTTP, New Holstein, Wisconsin, United States - AAG_UR_Ile | ecosystem: Engineered > Bioreactor > Anaerobic >...
ATAATAGCCCTCCCTGCCCATTATATGGATTTTGCCCTCTCAGCTCCTTTTTATAGCCTTGCAAAACCCTTTCCCGCAGGTGTGCCAATGTGGTTTTCAGAATGTCGACATTTTACGATGTATTACATTGACTGGTAACGCATTAACCCTTTTTAGGGTAAGCCGTGGGAATAGGGTTATGGTCTGTGATCCCTGCCCATGGCGATGCCCACCAACCACATTCCCAAATCCTGCCAAAGTAAAGTTTTCCATTTGTAGACATTTATGCGTGTAAGCGGTTGGATAAAATAGACATAGACTCTGTGGGAGTGTCTGGGAAAAATAAAGTTTTATGTGGTTTTATGTGGTTTTGGATTTCAAGTTTTATCAGGTTTATATACTAACATTTGTTAACAGGTGATGCCCTGATTGGATGATAGGTTTTCATAAGTCGGCATTTGTGAGGACTGGTCAACACAACACACATAACAGCCATTATCCCTATATGTTATGGCTATGGGCAAAAAATCTAACCTAATCAATACCTTACCTAACCTTACCATTGAAACCTTGCGTAACCTTGCGTATTTACCTGTGCCAAAACCTTGTCAAATCTTGCCAGTTTATCCTTGCCAACTCTTGCCACCTTCAACTCCCTGACGCATCGATCACCCCCCCCCTGCCCATACTCGCAGAACTGCATTCCCCAGATAGCAGACAACATCTGCTCCCCCAATACATAACACGGAAACCGCCCCTGCTGTTTTATATCATATTCTGCGAGGTCATGGGCTTTGTGTTGGGTGTCGGACTGGTGTAAGGTTAAGAAAGGTTAAGGGGGAGACAGACCCCTCCCCCATGGGTGTCTTACTGAAGGATTGACCTAACAATCTCAGTTAAGATGTGTTTAAACACGATTTCCAGTAGTATCTAAATCCACTTGGGTAATCGTTTGTCGAGGTATTCCATCGAGGTCTGACCTATCCCCCTGACAATGAAATACGAGACCAGACTTGAAATCAGTTTCTAAATCATAATTATCATCTCCTCTATCGGGATTTCAACCGATCGTGTATACTACTAATTACTCCCTCGGAGGGGAAATCGAAAAAAAAGATTGGGTCGGATCAACCCAAACATCTGGGCACTACCTTATCAAACCTTAACAAACCATAACACCTGACACGGTGATTGTATATAGCCATATCACCTAACATATGGGGTTAACACATAAATTTATACAAATAGCTTGACAGGATTCTGGGGTTGATTTATATTGTAACCAGATGCTGACCCAAAGGAGGAGACCATGGAGACAGCAAGAGTCATTCAGCTTGACGAGGCAAGGCAGGGGATAACCCCAGAGTATTGCGCCAGATTCCTTTCCCAACTGGATGAGATGCCCAAGACCATCAGCGTTTACGCAAGGGCGTTGAAGATGTTTATGGAATACCTGGGCGGGAACACCACACCCCACAGGGTCGATATCCAGGCGTACAAGCTCCATATGATGGGCAGGATGAAGCCCAATTCCGTCAACCTATACCTGACAGCGGTCAGGGTGTTTTTCCGTTGGATGGAGATCGAGGGGATGTATCCAGACATCAGCAGGGGCATCGACAATGTGAAGGTGAGCAAGAATTTCAAGAAGGATCACCTGACCCCAGAGCAGGTGTGCGACATCTACAATGCCATAGACAACCCCAGGGACAGGGCGGTGTTCATGCTGATGGTAACCGCAGGTCTCAGGTGCATCGAAGTGGTGCGAGCCAATGTCGAGGATATCCGCACACTTGGCAACGATGTGGTGCTGTTCGTGCAGGGCAAGGGTAAACTGGACAGGGAGGAGTATGTGAAGATCCCCGCCCTGACGCACAAGGCAGTCCTGGGCTATCTGGACAGCAGGGTTGACCCTTTGGGTGAAGAGCCCCTGTTCACATCCGATGCCAACCAGAGCAAGGGTGGGAGGCTGACCACCATCTCTGTCAGCAGGATGGTCAAGACCGCCATGCGGAAGGCAGGGTACAATTCCACCAGGCTGACCGCCCACTCACTCAGGCACACCACCGCCACCGCCATTCTGATGAATGGGGGAACTATCCAGGAAGCCCAACAGGTGCTGAGGCATGCCAACATCCAGACCACCATGGGCTATCTGCACAACCTGGACAGGATGAACAACAACTCCGAGAGCAAGGTGGAAGATGCCCTGTTCGGTGATCTGCGTTAATCAAAAACATACGGAGGAATAATGGCTAATAACCCATCCACCAATGAATCGATATGGTCTTTCTCTTCAAAGGGAAGGCTTGGGAGGCGTGACTACTGGGTGTTTACCCTAACATGGTTGGGCGGTATTGCGATAGGATTTCTCGTTGGTGCGTTATTGCAATTCGGAGCCCTGACCAGTGCTATGGCAATGGTGGCGTTCTTCTATGTTTGCATAATGCCTATCCATAGCACCAGAAGGATGCACGATGTTGGCAAAAGCGGTTGGTATCTTTTAGTGCCGATCTACAACTTGATTCTCTTGCTCAGGCGGGGAGACAAGGGAGAAAACAAGTTTGGACTTGATCCCGCTAATGGTAATAGGCGATGAGCAAGAGCCATTGCTTTGTTGTCTGCGTTAAATAATCGGCAATAGCAAACGCAGATTTTCTTGACAGATGAGCATATATAATTTTCATACCACAAGAGGTGAACATATGCAGAAGATATTGGCATCAGTCGGTCTTTTCGTTGTCTTGTTTGCGGTGGCTTCGTGCCATCGAGAGCCCAAAGTGCCCAAGTGCGAGAAGCCAACATTTTCAGTTGGCGAATACGATAGGATATCTATCGGCTCACAAACCTATGAGGCGACCATATACTATGAGGTTATGCGGGGAGGCGATGAGCCGTATGATCCCCATTCTGGCAGTCGAGTTTTCGAACACTTTCTATATACAAGGATTCCAGGGAAGCCAACACCAATAGTGATAAAAGCACAAGCAGTATTGGAGGGTTACGAGAACAGCGACATCGCTACAGAAACATTCCACATTGATGCTAACGCTACAGACCCAGATATTTGGCCCATACTCGACAAGAGCTCCCTATCTAAGTTGCTGTTGGCTGAGACTATTGAACCTTATGCGATATGAAAAAGACCATCGCCATCATTAACCAGAAGGGTGGGGTCGGGAAGACCACCACCGCCCTTGCCATCGGTGCGGGATTGAAACGCAGGGGCATGAAGGTGCTGTTTGTGGATCTCGATGCACAGGGCAACCTGTCCTACTCCCTGGGGGCGAACACCGACAAGCTGAATGCCTATGACCTGTTGGTGGGTGGAACACCTGCCCAGGGCATTACCCAACGCACCAAACAGGGCGATGTCATACCCTCCTCCATGTACGATGGGGAGAAATCCCTCAGCCTGGCTGATGTTAAGCTGACTGGCGAGGGTATGCATAATAGACTCAAGAGAGGTCTGCAACCTATTCTTGACCAGTATGACCACATTATCATCGACACCCCACCCGCCCTGGGGCTGTTGGCGGTTAATGCCATGACCGCATCGGATCAGCTTGTCATCCCCATCCAAGCGGATATCTACAGCCTACATGGTCAAGCGGAGCTGTACGATACCATCCAGATGGTACGGAAGTATGCCAACCCCAGTCTGGAGATCCTGGGCATCCTGCTTGTCAGGTTTAACCCCAGGGCGATATTGAGCAGGGATGTCGCAGAAGAGTCCAAACGGATAGCGGAGATGATGGACACCAGGCTGTTCAAAACATATATCAGGGAGTGCATCGCCATCAAAGAAGCCCAGTACCTACAGAAGAGCATCTTTGAGTATGCACCCAAGAGCAACGCAAGCAAGGACTATGGTAACCTGCTGAAAGAACTAATCAAGGAGAAAGCATGAACAAACCCCTAAGAATCATTGCCCTATCGTCATTGGCTTTAGTTATGCTGATTGTTGGTGCTTGTAATTTGATCACCGTCCCAAACACAGATTTCAATTTTAGTGATTTAGATGAAGCCCAAGATTGGATTGAAGAACATATATGGCATATTAGGACGGAGGTCTCGGAAGCAGAAGACAAGTCATCCATGATTATCCACCCCTCAACTTTGTGTTACAAGAGTGGGGTCATAAGCCTTAGCAATGATTATCAGCTTTGGATTAACGATACCGAAATACCATTAGAGTTTTATGGCACGACTTCAAACCCCCGTTTGAGGGTAGACTGGGATTTAATTCATGGAGATCTGGCAATCCCGAACTCAGACAGACTCCACTATGTTTTTCATATCAACGGCATTGAAAAAATCAACAAAATCATTCTAATCCCCTCAACCCCTGCATTTGAGCCCTTTGATTTTGAAAATGTAGATTTGTCATCCCCAGTTGTTGTTTCTTGGGCTTTGCATAGAGATGCAGACCTTCAAGCCCTGGGTTGTCAAACAATGTATTGGGAAGGTGATGCTGGAGCTGGACATGGCAGGGAATATTTCGTTGAAACAAATAGGAGAAATTATACCATAGATATCGACCAAATTCTGAACAGCTATGCGTACTGGGCACATGAGGACTTAACAACCGACAATCTGACCATAGAATCCTTTAGTTTAAAGGTTACAAATTTTGAAGAGGATGGATTCAATGTTGTGAGTGCCATTAAAAAGGCTGTGAAAGGAAGCGGGCAATTTCCACCTTGGAAATCTATTCAAAAGACAGGACAACCCAGACACACCCAAATTCACTCAGAATGATGACGAAACATAATCCCCACCAATCAGGAGATAACCATGCCAGACAAGAAAGATATGTTCAAAGAGAAGCACCCATCCACAGCGTTTCTAAAACCGCAGGGCGAACAGGCTGAGGCAGATGCCCCAGATACACCCACCCCCATCGCCAGGATTTTGGAGAAGAAGACCAAGCCAGAGCGGAAGACCAGGAATGTCCACATCCTGATGAAGCCATCCAAATATGGGAGGCTGAAGGGGATCGCAGACGCATACGGACTGAACTTCAACGAGCTGATCGACACCATCTTTGACGAGTTTCTCAAGGGTGCTGATGTTGACAATACATGATCATAGAGCATAACCATATCACATGACCAGATAGCATGAGGTACTAACATGGGCGATATAAAAACCCTATTCCAGGCGGTGGAACAGGCTATCAAGGAGAAGAAGTCAGGCGAACTGCAAGACATCCTCCAACGCAAGAAATCGATGCCCCCACCCAGACCCGCCATCGTTGGGGATACCAAGACCTACTCCTCCAGGGAACTGATGGACATGATGTGCGTCACCAGGGTCACCATCTACAACTGGATGAAGAATGGGTGGATCATGGGATTCAAGGTCAATGGCGATTGGCGGTTTACGGAAGACCAGGTCAGGGCGATTATGAAAAGGAAGGGTGTACCCTATGGATAAGAAAAAAAACAATCCTAATGATATAAAGTGGGATGTGAAGCTTGTGCGTGGTGAGGAACATGATGTGCTGAATATCAAGCCACAAAACCCCAAAGACTTGGAAAAGTTGGGCGAGGCATCAACTGAAGACCTGTTGTCCGCATTCAAAGAGGCAGGAGTGTCAGAGGAAGAGCATCAACACATCAAGTTTAGGCTGGGCGAGTTTGAGCAAGCACAGGCTGATATTAGAAGCCAGATAGATGACCTGAAAAAACAGGGAAAGATAGCCTCCGACACAGCAGTTCACTTGTATGACTCCCTTATTAAATTGGCTAAGGAAGAGAAGCAATTCCTGGACAGCGAGTTTGGGAAAGCTATCCTTAGTGCTCTGTTTAAAACGGAAAAAAGACGCAGAAACAAAGCATTACAGCCATACATTACGGTGAAGGGATCTCTGGAAATGGACGGTATTGTGAGGGCAATACTGACCCCGCCCAACACGGAGAAAGAGATTGACGGAAAGATATGTCTATGCACGGAAACAGAGATCATAACCAAAAACGGCAGTAAGGCTAAGACCATCATCGCCTGGAAGGAGGGAGCATTGACAAGTGAGGGACGGAAACTTCTTCTGTTTACCCTGACAAACAAAAAAAAGGGGAAGCCGTACATAGAATTCAACATCGCTGATTACCATGACGAAAGGGAGCTGGATTATGCGTATGGATCAATTAACACATACAACCAGGAGCTGATCAAAATCAAGGGAATGGAGTTCGGGTTAGAGATTAATGGACGCAGGATCATGGGGCGTTTCTTTGGCATGACGGATGAGCCGATCTCCAAGAACATAAGCTATAAAAACAACTATGTCAGGCTTTACCCATCAGATGTTGGCAGAACTCTGCTGTCAAGAGCACGAGCCGATTGGAACATCTCACGGAAAACCTTCCCAATCAACGAAAACGATTACAGATACGCAGTAAAACTGCTATGGCTGTTTGACAGGGATATGGATCAGAACTGGGGATATGAGTGCGTGGGGAAGTTTGAGATCGAACAGCTTCTGAAAGATGCCAATATGCCCCCATACAAGAAGCACCCGAAGACAGAAGATAAGCGAAGCACCACCCCCAAGCAGGATTATGTGATCCCCTTCGAGAAGAACATGAATCACCTATCTGAAATGGGGGCGATCACCTGGAAGTATGCCAACGGAAACGGAAACACATGGAAGTCCTTCATCAAAGGAAGCATCCAGGTGTGGCTAACACAGCACCCCAGAAAGGGGCAGAGCAGAGCGGATTTGCCACAACCCAAACCCAAAAAGACCACCGCCAAGAAGAAACCAAAGAAGAAATGATGCAACCCTGCTCCACCAAATTTCATGCCTACTCACCCAAGATAAATTTAGGGTAGGTTAGCATGATTTTTGGGGAAATTTAGGGTAGGTTAGCATGATTTCTTAGGGTAGGTTAGCATGATTTTATTTCGCAACCCATTGCAAAATAGACCCGATTTCGTAAAGTCAAAGATAAATTACGATATGCCCGATTCCCAAGGGGTCATCGGTCAATCGTTTTTAAACCCCAAGACCCTATGGTGTCGGTATCTGTATACCCATCTGGGTCTAGGAGGTTAGAGTTCATGGCTGACGATCAACTGACCAAAGACCTCAGGGGGAGACTGGCAGACTTCCTCTGGGCGGTCTGGCAGATCCGCATCGATGACCCCCATAAAACCAGCAAGCCATTCCTGTGCCTCAATCCCAACCACCGAGACAAACACCCATCCATGTATTACTACAAAAGCAAGAAAACAGACTTCCCCAGGGTGAAGTGTCACGTCTGTGGGTTTAACAAGGGTATTTTCGACCTGGCAGACTGGAAATTTGGCTGTGGCGGTGATTTCAACAAGCAGAAGGCTGAGGTGATGAGGGTGCTTGGCATGGCGGGAGATCCTTCACAGACCTACACCCCGCAAGGCAAGGTTGCGACAGGGACAGAGACCACACCACCAGAGGGTCTTGGTATCGACACTACCGCCCTTCCCAAACCGAAGAAGAAGCGAGTGGTGGAGGGCAAGGACTTCACCAAAGACTACGAGGTTTGGCACAATGCGGTGGGCGAGAGCACCTATTTCTGGGACAGGGGGCTGAACAAGGAAACCATCGCCTGGTTTAAACTGGGCTACATCCACAACAAAGATCCGCACAAGTGCATGGCTGTCATCCCCTGCACCCCCCACTACTATGTGTCCAGATACATCGATCCCCTGGATAAGAGGTATAAAAACCTCTACAAGGTGGAGACCGCCCTGTTCAACGAGGTGGAGCTGGATCAGACCAGAGAGCCTGTGTTCGTTGTGGAGGGTGCGATCGATGCAATGTCTGTCTGGCAACTCGGATTCAGATGTTTGGCTACCAACAGCACAGGTGGGTTTAGGAATTTCATTGACGCACTCGAAGAGCGGATGCCTGAGCTCCCCCACCTGATAATTATCCCCGATAATGACGAGCGGAAAGACCCAGACACACCCACAGGGTCTGAGATCGCCATAAAATCCTTGTCGGAAGAATTGACCGCCCTTAATATCGCTTTTACGATAGCTAAAATCCCCATGCCATACAAGGACACCAACCAGATGCTAAAATGCGATTCTGAGGTGTTTTTGGGGCATTTAAAGCGTATCTACGATTCTGCCCTCGAAACACCCCCAGATACCCACCCTTTGGAGGAGGAAAACATGGCAAAAAATACACCCACATCCAAGACTGACACCGACCAAGTCGCAAATCAGGAAACCACAGAGCAGGAAAAGGTAAGAGAACTGGAAGAAAAGATAAAGTCTTTCGGGTTTGACTCATGCTTTCAGGCGTTTGCCAAACACAACCAGACAGATTACTTCTTCCCCACAGGGTTGGGTGAACTTGATGACAAGGATCACCTGGATGGGGGGCTATATGAAGGTCTCACCATCCTGGGGGCACAGAACACCATCGGAAAGTCAAGCCTTGCCTTACAGATAGCCAGTAATGTTGTGTTGAGCGGTGATATGGTGATATACTTTTCCACAGAGCAGAGCCCCAGGGAGTTGGTCACCAAGCTTATTTCCATGCATACTGAAATGACTTTCCGTCAAGTCAGGGACATTGTCTCGCCCGCTCCCAGAGGGGGGATTACCAAGGAAATGGAAGAGAGGTTTGGTCAATTCATGCTATTGGCTGACCGCTTCAGCGAAAGGCTTTTCTTTGTCTATGGCAGGGATTACAGGACTGTGTCGGCAATCAGGGAGACAACCCAGAACATCGTCAACCTGGTTGGCATGGATAAGCCACCCCTTATCATAGTGGATTATCTTCAAATGCTACAACCACCGCCCGACATGGTAAGGGCAACGGAAAAGCAGATCACGGATTACAATGTTCTTGAGTTGAAGGACATCAGCTCACATTTCGGAACAGCAGTCTTGGGGATATCGAGCCTGAACAGGTCAAGCTATGGCTATGACATGTCCGATTCCGCATTTAAGGAATCGGGGGCGATTGAGTATGGGTGCGATTGCCTGATGGGTCTTCAGTTCTCCATACTGGAAAAGATGGATGAGGAAGAAGACGATAGGAATCAGGGGAAAAAGCTGACCACCAAGCAGTATGAAGACGAAAAGAAAAAACCCATCCGTCACCTCCAAGTCAAGATCATGAAGCAAAGGAACGGAATATGCGGTGTCAGGGCGTACCTAAACTTTGAAACGGCATACAGCAGATTCATCCCCACCACCAGGAGCGATCAGAAGAAGGATATGAACAAAAAGGAAAGTGAGTTATTTGGATGACAACATACACCATCACCAGGACACACGCCGCCACAGGCGAGCATGAAGAATTGATGGACATCACCGCAGAGTCTGGGGCAGAAGCACGGATGTGGTTTGCCTCTGCGATCGCCACCATGCTTGAGGAAGACCCGACAGAGGAATACAGAATGGTTGACCTGGATGATTTCCCAGGATCACCGCCAGATTGGTATGTGGGGGATGGGTGGTATGACAGCCACAACCAGTTGATCCCGACCTCTGGCAAGCAGATGCCTGACACGATAACCCTGGGCGAGTGGGTCTATCGCTTGGACAAGGCGAATGGGAATAATCCTAACTCCAAGGGGTCATAATCACAAACGAGAGGAGATTTCATGAATAATGCGTTTTTATTGGCAATTACCCTGGGATGTATGATGTTGTTATCATCATGCCAGATATCGACACAGATTGAGTATCCCCAATGTTCCACACCCACCTTTCGCCTTTTTCCAATTATAGGCGAGATTCGGGTTTATTTGTTCTCTGATCCAGCCACAACAATCGTATATGAACATGACCCCAGGGGTAATATTCCGAGAGACCCCCATCAGAATTCCCCAATATATGATGATTATATTGCTGTTAGCGATTCAAGCATAACCTATGTGAGGGCTTTGGCATACAGAGATGGTTGGGCTAACAGCGACATATTACAGATCAAGGTAGATCCCGATAACATTGAATAGGTCTCGGGCTGATTAAGTAAAAAGACCGCACATATTCACCATCAGGAGCGAGAAAAACATGCCCCATAACATGCGTTATGTGGATATGTACATATCACTTTTATACCCCATATAAAAACACCCACATCTTACCCACAGCCCCGACCCTCTGGATGGGCGGTCAGAATCCTTATCCCCAAAGGGTTTGAAGCCATGCCTCGTTCGTGCGTATGTGTGCGGTGGGTTTCCGAATAGTGCGAGATCCCCTTTTTAGGGAGTCCCGATTTGGCAGTATAAAAATCCTTTTAGGTGTGCCACTTGGACGAGGCGAGATTCCTTTTAGGTTGCCCAGTTCGGTGCGGGTGGCTTTCGCTAATATGATTCATCGGATACAGGCTAAGGCAATGCCGTGATTGGCTTTGGCGGGATATGGCAATACGGGAATTTTCGTTGTCTTTCGTTGATCACTCTGTGGTAGGGCAGTCAGCCTGGTTGACAGCATTTGACAGTACTATCTGGGCGATCCCAATCCACAGGGTTATGCAAGCAGATGGTTTCGGAGTGTTGCGAGCCACAGCAATGTTTGGCATGGGTTGTCGGTGAATCCCTGCGGATCTGATTTCAGTAAATATCAGTAATTGCAGACCGCCTTTTTATATGCTTCTGCAAAGTCAGCCCAACACCCTTTTTATATACTTCCAAAAACTCCAGACCGCCCAGGCGGGATTCCTAATCGATACCCAATCGATTCCCAATGCATTGCCTATCGATTGCCAATGGGATGCCAATGGATTGGCTTTATCTGGGAGCACCTGTCAAGATCACATAATAGCCCTCCGCGCCCATTATATGGATTTTGCCCCCTCAGCTCCTTTTTATAGAGCCCGACAAAAATCCGACAATAAAGTTTTGGGCTGTTGTTTGCCCAGATGGTTATCCGACTGAACAACAAGAAGATACCGCACAGAATGTACACAAATAAAAGTAAAGTTTTGGATAGCCAAACAGCCAGACAAAACAGACAAGTTGGGTGGCACAACCCTTTCCCGAACCCTACTCCGTAGATTTGCGTTAACGCTTTGGACATCAAGCACATGCGGACACATCCGATGTCTTGAATTCTCACGGTCTTTCACGGATCTGTTGAACAGGTGTTGAACAGGTATTCAACAAGCTTTAACGAGTGTTGAACAACCGATGCCTTACCGATAGCTATGGGTAAGGTATGGGTTGGCTATGGGTAAGGTTGGCGGTGGTCTTGGGCAACCCCCTGACCAACCCCTTGGGCAAGGCATGGTTGAACAATACGAAACAGCATTGCCCAACCCCCACTTCAACACCCTGCCCAGGGGTCTGCCCTCCCCCCTGCCCAGTACCCTGCCCAGGGGGCTGACCAGGATGAGTTATTCCCACCGATAGGGTTATGGTTTCTGGGCGGTTTTGGATCTAAGGTTTTTTAAGGTTTATATACTAACATTTGTTAACAGGCAATGCCCAGATCGGATGATAAGTTTCCATAAGTCGGTGTTTTGGCAATCTGATTCATCCAACTACATTTACCCCCATTACTGGCAGGGGATTGTAGTGATGAATGTAAAATTTAAACCTTGGCAAACCTTGCCTTTTCCCAATCCCACAACCTTTGAAAACCTTTGCATTTTCTCCCACTCCAAACCTTATCAAACCTTATCGCTTTGCCATCCCCCAACCTTGTGTAACCTTGCGAGTTTGCCTCGATCAAAACCTTACCAAACCTTACCTTTTTGTGAGCTCCTCTGCCCCGCCCTCAACTTGCAGAACTGGATTCCCCAGATGTTGGCAATCCCCTTTCCCAACATCGCACTAAGCGGAGAATTGGCTTTGATGTTTCCTATCCTGTTTGGCAAGTTTGGCATGGGATGCCTGAGCCAGATCGCCGTGACCTGCCCACCGCTTTACCTTAACAAAACTTAACATCCCACATGGTGCTTGAGTATGACCCTATATCCTAACATATGGGGTTAACATAAAAATTAACATAAATAGCTTGACAGGATTCTGGGGTTGATTTATATTGTAACCAGATGCTGACCCAAAGGAGGAGACCATGGAGACAGCAAGAGTCATTCAGCTTGACGAGGCAAGGCAGGGGATAACCCCAGAGCATTGCACCAGATTCCTTTCCCAACTGGATGAGATGCCCAAGACCATCAGCGTTTACGCAAGGGCATTGAAGATGTTCATGGAATACCTGGGCGGGAACACCACACCCCACAGGGTCGATATCCAGGCGTACAAGCTCCATATGATGGGCAGGATGAAGCCCAATTCCGTCAACCTATACCTGACAGCGGTCAGGGTGTTTTTCCGTTGGATGGAGATCGAGGGGATGTATCCAGACATCAGCAGGGGCATCGACAATGTGAAGGTGAGCAAGAATTTCAAGAAGGATCACCTGACCCCAGAGCAGGTGTGCGACATCTACAATGCCATAGACAACCCCAGGGACAGGGCGGTGTTCATGCTGATGGTAACCGCAGGTCTCAGGTGCATCGAAGTGGTGCGAGCCAATGTCGAGGATATCCGCACACTTGGCAACGATGTGGTGCTGTTCGTGCAGGGCAAGGGTAAACTGGACAGGGAGGAGTATGTGAAGATCCCCGCCCTGACGCACAAGGCAGTCCTGGGCTATCTGGACAGCAGGGTTGACCCTTTGGGTGAAGAGCCCCTGTTCACATCCGATGCCAACCAGAGCAAGGGTGGGAGGCTGACCACCATCTCTGTCAGCAGGATGGTCAAGACCGCCATGCGGAAGGCAGGGTACAATTCCACCAGGCTGACCGCCCACTCACTCAGGCACACCACCGCCACCGCCATTCTGATGAATGGGGGAACTATCCAGGAAGCCCAACAGGTGCTGAGGCATGCCAACATCCAGACCACCATGGGCTATCTGCACAACCTGGACAGGATGAACAACAACTCCGAGAGCAAGGTGGAAGATGCCCTGTTCGGTGATCTGCGTTAATCAAAAACATACGGAGGAATAATGGCTAATAACCCATCCACCAATGAATCGATATGGTCTTTCTCTTCAAAGGGAAGGCTTGGGAGGCGTGACTACTGGGTGTTTACCCTAACATGGTTGGGCGGTATTGCGATAGGATTTCTCGTTGGTGCGTTATTGCAATTCGGAGCCCTGACCAGTGCTATGGCAATGGTGGCGTTCTTCTATGTTTGCATAATGCCTATCCATAGCACCAGAAGGATGCACGATGTTGGCAAAAGCGGTTGGTATCTTTTAGTGCCGATCTACAACTTGATTCTCTTGCTCAGGCGGGGAGACAAGGGAGAAAACAAGTTTGGACTTGATCCCGCTAATGGTAATAGGCGATGAGCAAGAGCCATTGCTTTGTTGTCTGCGTTAAATAATCGGCAATAGCAAACGCAGATTTTCTTGACAGATGAGCATATATAATTTTCATACCACAAGAGGTGAACATATGCAGAAGATATTGGCATCAGTCGGTCTTTTCGTTGTCTTGTTTGCGGTGGCTTCGTGCCATCGAGAGCCCAAAGTGCCCAAGTGCGAGAAGCCAACATTTTCAGTTGGCGAATACGATAGGATATCTATCGGCTCACAAACCTATGAGGCGACCATATACTATGAGGTTATGCGGGGAGGCGATGAGCCGTATGATCCCCATTCTGGCAGTCGAGTTTTCGAACACTTTCTATATACAAGGATTCCAGGGAAGCCAACACCAATAGTGATAAAAGCACAAGCAGTATTGGAGGGTTACGAGAACAGCGACATCGCTACAGAAACATTCCACATTGATGCTAACGCTACAGACCCAGATATTTGGCCCATACTCGACAAGAGCTCCCTATCTAAGTTGCTGTTGGCTGAGACTATTGAACCTTATGCGATATGAAAAAGACCATCGCCATCATTAACCAGAAGGGTGGGGTCGGGAAGACCACCACCGCCCTTGCCATCGGTGCGGGATTGAAACGCAGGGGCATGAAGGTGCTGTTTGTGGATCTCGATGCACAGGGCAACCTGTCCTACTCCCTGGGGGCGAACACCGACAAGCTGAATGCCTATGACCTGTTGGTGGGTGGAACACCTGCCCAGGGCATTACCCAACGCACCAAACAGGGCGATGTCATACCCTCCTCCATGTACGATGGGGAGAAATCCCTCAGCCTGGCTGATGTTAAGCTGACTGGCGAGGGTATGCATAATAGACTCAAGAGAGGTCTGCAACCTATTCTTGACCAGTATGACCACATTATCATCGACACCCCACCCGCCCTGGGGCTGTTGGCGGTTAATGCCATGACCGCATCGGATCAGCTTGTCATCCCCATCCAAGCGGATATCTACAGCCTACATGGTCAAGCGGAGCTGTACGATACCATCCAGATGGTACGGAAGTATGCCAACCCCAGTCTGGAGATCCTGGGCATCCTGCTTGTCAGGTTTAACCCCAGGGCGATATTGAGCAGGGATGTCGCAGAAGAGTCCAAACGGATAGCGGAGATGATGGACACCAGGCTGTTCAAAACATATATCAGGGAGTGCATCGCCATCAAAGAAGCCCAGTACCTACAGAAGAGCATCTTTGAGTATGCACCCAAGAGCAACGCAAGCAAGGACTATGGTAACCTGCTGAAAGAACTAATCAAGGAGAAAGCATGAACAAACCCCTAAGAATCATTGCCCTATCGTCATTGGCTTTAGTTATGCTGATTGTTGGTGCTTGTAATTTGATCACCGTCCCAAACACAGATTTCAATTTTAGTGATTTAGATGAAGCCCAAGATTGGATTGAAGAACATATATGGCATATTAGGACGGAGGTCTCGGAAGCAGAAGACAAGTCATCCATGATTATCCACCCCTCAACTTTGTGTTACAAGAGTGGGGTCATAAGCCTTAGCAATGATTATCAGCTTTGGATTAACGATACCGAAATACCATTAGAGTTTTATGGCACGACTTCAAACCCCCGTTTGAGGGTAGACTGGGATTTAATTCATGGAGATCTGGCAATCCCGAACTCAGACAGACTCCACTATGTTTTTCATATCAACGGCATTGAAAAAATCAACAAAATCATTCTAATCCCCTCAACCCCTGCATTTGAGCCCTTTGATTTTGAAAATGTAGATTTGTCATCCCCAGTTGTTGTTTCTTGGGCTTTGCATAGAGATGCAGACCTTCAAGCCCTGGGTTGTCAAACAATGTATTGGGAAGGTGATGCTGGAGCTGGACATGGCAGGGAATATTTCGTTGAAACAAATAGGAGAAATTATACCATAGATATCGACCAAATTCTGAACAGCTATGCGTACTGGGCACATGAGGACTTAACAACCGACAATCTGACCATAGAATCCTTTAGTTTAAAGGTTACAAATTTTGAAGAGGATGGATTCAATGTTGTGAGTGCCATTAAAAAGGCTGTGAAAGGAAGCGGGCAATTTCCACCTTGGAAATCTATTCAAAAGACAGGACAACCCAGACACACCCAAATTCACTCAGAATGATGACGAAACATAATCCCCACCAATCAGGAGATAACCATGCCAGACAAGAAAGATATGTTCAAAGAGAAGCACCCATCCACAGCGTTTCTAAAACCGCAGGGCGAACAGGCTGAGGCAGATGCCCCAGATACACCCACCCCCATCGCCAGGATTTTGGAGAAGAAGACCAAGCCAGAGCGGAAGACCAGGAATGTCCACATCCTGATGAAGCCATCCAAATATGGGAGGCTGAAGGGGATCGCAGACGCATACGGACTGAACTTCAACGAGCTGATCGACACCATCTTTGACGAGTTTCTCAAGGGTGCTGATGTTGACAATACATGATCATAGAGCATAACCATATCACATGACCAGATAGCATGAGGTACTAACATGGGCGATATAAAAACCCTATTCCAGGCGGTGGAACAGGCTATCAAGGAGAAGAAGTCAGGCGAACTGCAAGACATCCTCCAACGCAAGAAATCGATGCCCCCACCCAGACCCGCCATCGTTGGGGATACCAAGACCTACTCCTCCAGGGAACTGATGGACATGATGTGCGTCACCAGGGTCACCATCTACAACTGGATGAAGAATGGGTGGATCATGGGATTCAAGGTCAATGGCGATTGGCGGTTTACGGAAGACCAGGTCAGGGCGATTATGAAAAGGAAGGGTGTACCCTATGGATAAGAAAAAAAACAATCCTAATGATATAAAGTGGGATGTGAAGCTTGTGCGTGGTGAGGAACATGATGTGCTGAATATCAAGCCACAAAACCCCAAAGACTTGGAAAAGTTGGGCGAGGCATCAACTGAAGACCTGTTGTCCGCATTCAAAGAGGCAGGAGTGTCAGAGGAAGAGCATCAACACATCAAGTTTAGGCTGGGCGAGTTTGAGCAAGCACAGGCTGATATTAGAAGCCAGATAGATGACCTGAAAAAACAGGGAAAGATAGCCTCCGACACAGCAGTTCACTTGTATGACTCCCTTATTAAATTGGCTAAGGAAGAGAAGCAATTCCTGGACAGCGAGTTTGGGAAAGCTATCCTTAGTGCTCTGTTTAAAACGGAAAAAAGACGCAGAAACAAAGCATTACAGCCATACATTACGGTGAAGGGATCTCTGGAAATGGACGGTATTGTGAGGGCAATACTGACCCCGCCCAACACGGAGAAAGAGATTGACGGAAAGATATGTCTATGCACGGAAACAGAGATCATAACCAAAAACGGCAGTAAGGCTAAGACCATCATCGCCTGGAAGGAGGGAGCATTGACAAGTGAGGGACGGAAACTTCTTCTGTTTACCCTGACAAACAAAAAAAAGGGGAAGCCGTACATAGAATTCAACATCGCTGATTACCATGACGAAAGGGAGCTGGATTATGCGTATGGATCAATTAACACATACAACCAGGAGCTGATCAAAATCAAGGGAATGGAGTTCGGGTTAGAGATTAATGGACGCAGGATCATGGGGCGTTTCTTTGGCATGACGGATGAGCCGATCTCCAAGAACATAAGCTATAAAAACAACTATGTCAGGCTTTACCCATCAGATGTTGGCAGAACTCTGCTGTCAAGAGCACGAGCCGATTGGAACATCTCACGGAAAACCTTCCCAATCAACGAAAACGATTACAGATACGCAGTAAAACTGCTATGGCTGTTTGACAGGGATATGGATCAGAACTGGGGATATGAGTGCGTGGGGAAGTTTGAGATCGAACAGCTTCTGAAAGATGCCAATATGCCCCCATACAAGAAGCACCCGAAGACAGAAGATAAGCGAAGCACCACCCCCAAGCAGGATTATGTGATCCCCTTCGAGAAGAACATGAATCACCTATCTGAAATGGGGGCGATCACCTGGAAGTATGCCAACGGAAACGGAAACACATGGAAGTCCTTCATCAAAGGAAGCATCCAGGTGTGGCTAACACAGCACCCCAGAAAGGGGCAGAGCAGAGCGGATTTGCCACAACCCAAACCCAAAAAGACCACCGCCAAGAAGAAACCAAAGAAGAAATGATGCAACCCTGCTCCACCAAATTTCATGCCTACTCACCCAAGATAAATTTAGGGTAGGTTAGCATGATTTTTGGGGAAATTTAGGGTAGGTTAGCATGATTTCTTAGGGTAGGTTAGCATGATTTTATTTCGCAACCCATTGCAAAATAGACCCGATTTCGTAAAGTCAAAGATAAATTACGATATGCCCGATTCCCAAGGGGTCATCGGTCAATCGTTTTTAAACCCCAAGACCCTATGGTGTCGGTATCTGTATACCCATCTGGGTCTAGGAGGTTAGAGTTCATGGCTGACGATCAACTGACCAAAGACCTCAGGGGGAGACTGGCAGACTTCCTCTGGGCGGTCTGGCAGATCCGCATCGATGACCCCCATAAAACCAGCAAGCCATTCCTGTGCCTCAATCCCAACCACCGAGACAAACACCCATCCATGTATTACTACAAAAGCAAGAAAACAGACTTCCCCAGGGTGAAGTGTCACGTCTGTGGGTTTAACAAGGGTATTTTCGACCTGGCAGACTGGAAATTTGGCTGTGGCGGTGATTTCAACAAGCAGAAGGCTGAGGTGATGAGGGTGCTTGGCATGGCGGGAGATCCTTCACAGACCTACACCCCGCAAGGCAAGGTTGCGACAGGGACAGAGACCACACCACCAGAGGGTCTTGGTATCGACACTACCGCCCTTCCCAAACCGAAGAAGAAGCGAGTGGTGGAGGGCAAGGACTTCACCAAAGACTACGAGGTTTGGCACAATGCGGTGGGCGAGAGCACCTATTTCTGGGACAGGGGGCTGAACAAGGAAACCATCGCCTGGTTTAAACTGGGCTACATCCACAACAAAGATCCGCACAAGTGCATGGCTGTCATCCCCTGCACCCCCCACTACTATGTGTCCAGATACATCGATCCCCTGGATAAGAGGTATAAAAACCTCTACAAGGTGGAGACCGCCCTGTTCAACGAGGTGGAGCTGGATCAGACCAGAGAGCCTGTGTTCGTTGTGGAGGGTGCGATCGATGCAATGTCTGTCTGGCAACTCGGATTCAGATGTTTGGCTACCAACAGCACAGGTGGGTTTAGGAATTTCATTGACGCACTCGAAGAGCGGATGCCTGAGCTCCCCCACCTGATAATTATCCCCGATAATGACGAGCGGAAAGACCCAGACACACCCACAGGGTCTGAGATCGCCATAAAATCCTTGTCGGAAGAATTGACCGCCCTTAATATCGCTTTTACGATAGCTAAAATCCCCATGCCATACAAGGACACCAACCAGATGCTAAAATGCGATTCTGAGGTGTTTTTGGGGCATTTAAAGCGTATCTACGATTCTGCCCTCGAAACACCCCCAGATACCCACCCTTTGGAGGAGGAAAACATGGCAAAAAATACACCCACATCCAAGACTGACACCGACCAAGTCGCAAATCAGGAAACCACAGAGCAGGAAAAGGTAAGAGAACTGGAAGAAAAGATAAAGTCTTTCGGGTTTGACTCATGCTTTCAGGCGTTTGCCAAACACAACCAGACAGATTACTTCTTCCCCACAGGGTTGGGTGAACTTGATGACAAGGATCACCTGGATGGGGGGCTATATGAAGGTCTCACCATCCTGGGGGCACAGAACACCATCGGAAAGTCAAGCCTTGCCTTACAGATAGCCAGTAATGTTGTGTTGAGCGGTGATATGGTGATATACTTTTCCACAGAGCAGAGCCCCAGGGAGTTGGTCACCAAGCTTATTTCCATGCATACTGAAATGACTTTCCGTCAAGTCAGGGACATTGTCTCGCCCGCTCCCAGAGGGGGGATTACCAAGGAAATGGAAGAGAGGTTTGGTCAATTCATGCTATTGGCTGACCGCTTCAGCGAAAGGCTTTTCTTTGTCTATGGCAGGGATTACAGGACTGTGTCGGCAATCAGGGAGACAACCCAGAACATCGTCAACCTGGTTGGCATGGATAAGCCACCCCTTATCATAGTGGATTATCTTCAAATGCTACAACCACCGCCCGACATGGTAAGGGCAACGGAAAAGCAGATCACGGATTACAATGTTCTTGAGTTGAAGGACATCAGCTCACATTTCGGAACAGCAGTCTTGGGGATATCGAGCCTGAACAGGTCAAGCTATGGCTATGACATGTCCGATTCCGCATTTAAGGAATCGGGGGCGATTGAGTATGGGTGCGATTGCCTGATGGGTCTTCAGTTCTCCATACTGGAAAAGATGGATGAGGAAGAAGACGATAGGAATCAGGGGAAAAAGCTGACCACCAAGCAGTATGAAGACGAAAAGAAAAAACCCATCCGTCACCTCCAAGTCAAGATCATGAAGCAAAGGAACGGAATATGCGGTGTCAGGGCGTACCTAAACTTTGAAACGGCATACAGCAGATTCATCCCCACCACCAGGAGCGATCAGAAGAAGGATATGAACAAAAAGGAAAGTGAGTTATTTGGATGACAACATACACCATCACCAGGACACACGCCGCCACAGGCGAGCATGAAGAATTGATGGACATCACCGCAGAGTCTGGGGCAGAAGCACGGATGTGGTTTGCCTCTGCGATCGCCACCATGCTTGAGGAAGACCCGACAGAGGAATACAGAATGGTTGACCTGGATGATTTCCCAGGATCACCGCCAGATTGGTATGTGGGGGATGGGTGGTATGACAGCCACAACCAGTTGATCCCGACCTCTGGCAAGCAGATGCCTGACACGATAACCCTGGGCGAGTGGGTCTATCGCTTGGACAAGGCGAATGGGAATAATCCTAACTCCAAGGGGTCATAATCACAAACGAGAGGAGATTTCATGAATAATGCGTTTTTATTGGCAATTACCCTGGGATGTATGATGTTGTTATCATCATGCCAGATATCGACACAGATTGAGTATCCCCAATGTTCCACACCCACCTTTCGCCTTTTTCCAATTATAGGCGAGATTCGGGTTTATTTGTTCTCTGATCCAGCCACAACAATCGTATATGAACATGACCCCAGGGGTAATATTCCGAGAGACCCCCATCAGAATTCCCCAATATATGATGATTATATTGCTGTTAGCGATTCAAGCATAACCTATGTGAGGGCTTTGGCATACAGAGATGGTTGGGCTAACAGCGACATATTACAGATCAAGGTAGATCCCGATAACATTGAATAGGTCTCGGGCTGATTAAGTAAAAAGACCGCACATATTCACCATCAGGAGCGAGAAAAACATGCCCCATAACATGCGTTATGTGGATATGTACATATCACTTTTATACCCCATATAAAAACACCCACATCTTACCCACAGCCCCGACCCTCTGGATGGGCGGTCAGAATCCTTATCCCCAAAGGGTTTGAAGCCATGCCTCGTTCGTGCGTATGTGTGCGGTGGGTTTCCGAATAGTGCGAGATCCCCTTTTTAGGGAGTCCCGATTTGGCAGTATAAAAATCCTTTTAGGTGTGCCACTTGGACGAGGCGAGATTCCTTTTAGGTTGCCCAGTTCGGTGCGGGTGGCTTTCGCTAATATGATTCATCGGATACAGGCTAAGGCAATGCCGTGATTGGCTTTGGCGGGATATGGCAATACGGGAATTTTCGTTGTCTTTCGTTGATTACTCTGTGGTAGGGCAGTCAGCTTGGTTGACAGCATTTGACAGTACTATCTGGGCGATCCCAATCCACAGGGTTATGCAAGCAGATGGTTTCGGAGTGTTGCGAGCCACAGCAATGTTTGGCATGGGGTTGTCGGTGAATCCCTGCGGATCTGATTTCAGTAAATATCAGTAATTGCAGACATCTTTTGTGTTCCACCACCCCATGGGGGTAATAAGGTTTTGGGGCGGTGATTCCAGGAAGTGCTTAAATGCCTACAGACCATACAGATGCAACGCAAGTTGTTAACTTTTTGAACTAAGGTTTTGTTAGGTTTTGTTAGGTTTTTATGTAGTCTGCCTGTTGATCTCCACCCCTTTTTTATATGCTTCTGCAAAGTCAGCCCAACACCCCTTTTATATACTTCCAAAAATCCAGACCGCCCAGGCGGGATTGCCTATCGATTGCCTATCCATACCCAATGCATTGCATATCGATTGCCAATGGGATGCCAATAGGTTGGCGTTGAGCGAGAAGCAAAGAAAGATTTCCATTGACATATGGCAATGGAATCTATAATCTGATTACATATTATAACAGGAGGTTCTTCCGATGAAGAAAACATTACTCGTTATCATGGTGTTGTTAGCGATAACCGCAATTTGGGCAATGCCTAAGGGAACAAAAAACATTGGTGGTGCGATATCACTTAGGATTGCTGATGAATCAAACCTATTGAAGATAACGCCTCAAATCGGATACTTTGTTGTCGATAATTTATCGGTTGATTTGGATATATTGTATCAAGACGATCTCGATGATCGAACACAAATTGGAGTAGGCTTGGGGGCAAGAGGTTTCATTAAAAATTTCTATGGCGGTGCGGGGCTCTCGCATCGGTATGACAGAGATGAATCTTGGGGTGTCCATACAAGGAGAAGCAATTTTGCCGACCTCAAGCTGGGGATGGTTTATCCGATATCTAAGAATGTATATTTCGACTTCGGGGCAAACTATTCAATTGGAATAGGCTCATATGGTGGAAACTGGTCAAGTGGAAGCAATGACGAGCTGATCTTGGATATTGTGGCGGGAATCCAGGTATTTTTCTAAACATACAGCCTGACGGACAACCTATCGACATAACAGCTTATCTGAGTTGTATAATACCCAATAGGCATCAATGGTCACATAATAGCCCTCCCTGCCCATTATATGGATTTTGCCCCCTCAGCTCCTTTTTATAGCCTTGCAAAACCCTTTCCCGCAGGTGTGCCAATGTGGTTTTCAGAATGTCGACATTTTACGATGTATTACATTGACTGGTAACGCATTAACCCTTTTTAGGGTAAGC
>Ga0302247_1001057_pt1 | contig 22429 bp, 16 predicted proteins | sample AAG_UR_Ile_MG_FD_193529 | JGI IMG/M metagenome (GOLD analysis project Ga0302247, IMG submission 193529) | Enriched activated sludge microbial communities from anaerobic digester in WTTP, New Holstein, Wisconsin, United States - AAG_UR_Ile | ecosystem: Engineered > Bioreactor > Anaerobic >...
TCGCCGCCCCCGTGGTGTACTACTCCACGAGCGTCTCGAACCCGGACGACTACTACATAGGCGATCTGGTGCCGGTGACCTCCCAGCGGGTCTCGGGGTCGGCCACCAGCGGGCAGTACCGCGCCGTGATCCCCAACCCCGTGGTGTCCCTCGCCCCGGGCGCCAGCCGCACGGTGTACTACGTCATAGAGGCCCAGGACGACGACGACACGGCCGGAAAATGCGACCATCGCGTGGTCGCCCCCGCCACGGGCATGCACCAGACCGTCGTCACCCACCCCACCGGGACCGTCACCGGCGCCGGTCTCTGCGAGCCCTGCACTGCCGACGTCCAGTGCGGCGGTGCCAACGACGCCTGCGTCGTGCTCGGCGGCGGCCAGATGCGCTGCCTGGTGGACTGCCAGGACGACCCCGAAAGCTGCCCGAACGGCACCGTGTGCTCCGTGGGTCCCCTGATCGGCGTGTCCGGGCTCTCCCGCCGGCAGTGCGTGCCCCTCTCGGGGTCCTGCGTGGCCGGCGGCTGCGTGGCCGACAGCCGCGAGGACGACGACGCCCCCTCGACCGCGCTGCCCGCGATCACCGACGGCACCTACGATGACCTGACCATGTGCATGGACTCCTCCACCGGGATGGTCGACCCCGACTGGTTCCGCTTCACCCTGGCCTCCACCAGCCTCGCCATGATCGAGGTGCAGTTCACCCATGCCCAGGGTGACCTGGACCTGCGCCTGCGCGACTCCGCCAATGTCGTGGTCGACCGCTCCATGGGCGTCACCGACAACGAGACCATCGTCGCCTGCCTGGATCCCGGGACCTACTACGCCGAGGTCTTCTCCTGGGACGAGGACGTGTCCACCACCTACGACCTGGTGTTCGAGTCCATCCCAGGCGGGTGCTGCGTGGACGACGAGTGGGAGCCCTCGGACATGGAGAACGCCATCCCCGTGATGCACGGGGACATCGTGGACGAGCTCTCCATCTGCTCGGGGGACGAGGACTGGTTCGCCGTCGACCTGGTCCAGGGCCAGTACCTCTACGTCGAGGTGCTCTTCGACCAGCTCACCGACGAGCAGGACCTGGACGTCTACGTCGTGAGCCCCAACGGCTCCACCATCCTCACCCCGTGCTGCGATCCCAACAACGGCCAGAGCGCCACCTCCAACGAGGAGCTGCTCTTCGAGGCCACCTCCACGGCGACCTACTACGTCCTCGTCGAGGGCTTCTACGGCTCCGAGAACACCTACCTGATCTCGTTCGAGGTCATGAACTGAAAGGGACGCCCGCAAAAGGGCGGCCCGTCAGAGGCCGGCGACCCGCAGACGGGTCGCAAAGTGGCCGGAATGATCTGCCCCGTTATGGGAGACGGGATCATCGAAACTGATCGTCGATCTCACGTCACGAAGAAGAAGAAGCTGCCGCCGGGGTAGAACTGGGGGAAGCGGCCGAAGGTGATCGCCCCGAACAGGTTCACCGCGATCGAGAGGGCCAAAAGCACGGCGAAGGTCCGGCCCAGGCGCACGTTCGAGGCCGCCAGCAGCAGGATCAGGAACACCGTGAAGTCCAGGCTGAAGCGGTAGCCGAACTGCACGAAGCCGGAGTTCTGGTACAGGAGCGCCAGCGCGGCCACGGGCAGGACGCCCAGCACCCACCAGGAGCGCACGAAGCGGTCCCGGAAGGACGCACGCAGAAGCAGCAGGAACACGGGCGTGGTGAGCCACAGGGCCATCCCGTGGGGGGAGATCCGCACGAACGGCGCGTCGGCGGAGAAGCGCGGCAGCAGGGTGAGCATGGCCGAGAGGTTGCGTGACAGGTACTCGAGGGAGAACAGCCCGTGCTGCTCCATGCGCCGGCGCCAGGAGATCTCGAGGTACTGGTGCCCGAAGTCGAAGGGGTTGCCGAAGCGCGCGTGGTTCAGCGCCATCGCCACCGCCACGAGGGCGAAAAGCGGCGCCCCGTGCCAGAGGGCCTCGCGCCACGCCCGGCGCACGCCCGTCCAGCCGCCGTCGGAACACCACACCCACGCCGGGTAGATCAGGCCCATGAACAAAAGCGGCGTGCGGCACAGGAAGGCCGCCCCCAGGAAGAAGCCGGCCCACGCGGCGCGGCGTCGCAGCACGGCCATCAGGTACAGGATCGTCCAGAAGAGACCGGCCACGTGGGCGGTGTACCAGACCTCGCCGCGCACCGAACTGAAGAAGTTCACCGTGCCGAAGGAGAACAGCGCCACCAGGGCCGCCAGCTCCCCGTCGGAGCGGTCCAGGAGGCCGCGGCGGCGGGCCAGCAGCAGGAGGAACCACAGCAGGGAGGCGTTGAGCGCCGAGAGGAGGAGGGTGAACAGGACGTCGTTGAAGGCGAGCCCCCAGGCGATGACCCCGGGCATCATCATCCAGGCGGGCATGGGGGGGAAGGTGACGTACCAGGCCTCGGTGCGGGTGTGGACCTGGCGCGGGTCGACCTGTACGAAGCGGCCGTCGAGGGTCTTGAACGTGTTCGGTCCGCGGGTCTTCCACCAGGTGCCCTGGAGGGTGCGTCCGTCCTTCAGTCCCAGGGTCAGGACGCGGGCCCAGTCGTTGCCGTGGGGGCGACGATCCACGAGGCGCGTGGTGCCGGCCAGGTGGGAGCGGGCCAGGTAGGCGAAGTGGTTGTTGCCGGAGGCGCGAAGCAGACGCGGTCCGGCCACGGCGGCGTAGGCGGAGGCGACGATCAGGAAGATCGCCAGCCCGGTGCGCCCGGGGGGGAGGAGCCGCTCAGAGGAGTTGGACATGATCGAGCACGACCTGGTCGCGCAGCGGATCCACGTGGGTCACGCGCAGGGAGATGCGCTCGCCCACCGGGATCGGGCGCGGCACCTGAACATACACCCGCAGGGCGAGGTCCTCAACCAGAACCTGGGCGCGCAGCCGTGGGTTGCTCTCGAGCACCAGGGCCTGCACGGTGCCGCCACGGCGGGCCAGGGCCTCGAGCAGCCAGTACCGGGTGCTCTTGCGTTCGACCCGGGAGACCTCGTCGACCACGGCCTCGGCGTTGCCCAGGATGGGCATGAGATCGCCCGGCTCGAACGGCTGGGGCAGGCCCAGCAGCCAGGCGCGCAGCTGGAGGCTGGCCAGGAGGTCGGAGTAGCGGCGAAGCGGGCTGGAGGCCTGCAGGTAGACGTCCACGCCCAGACCGTAGTGCGGGCCCGGGTGGCAGGAGAGCTCGCCCTTCTTCATCTTGCGGACCAGTTGGAAGACGCCGGACTGGTCCTCCGAGGAGGGCAGGGGGAGCTCGGGGGGCTTCTGGGTCCGGTAGATCACGTTCAGGCGCAGGTCGCGGGCGGTGCGGCCGGCGATGGTGTTGGCCAGGATCATGCACTCGGCGACGATCGCCCGGGACAGGGAGTCCGGCTCGATGATCTTCACGGAGATCTGACCGTCGGCGCTCACGCGCACCTTGGCCTCGGGGAGACGGACCTCGACGGCACCCCGGGCGGCCCGGGCGGCCTGGAGGAGGCGGGTGACCCGGGCCAGCTCCCGCAGCAGGCGGTCCACGTCGTCCCCGAGGCTGGCGCGGCCGGCCAGGGCGCCGTCGGCCTCGGTGTAGGAGAGACGGTGGGACACGCGGATGGAGCCTGCCGCGATGCGGGTGGAGACGATGGTCCCGTCCGGGCCGATGACCGCCGAATAGGTGACCGTGGCGCGGGGGGCCCCGGCGACCAGGCTGAAGCGATCCTCGGAGACCTCCTCGGGCATCATCGGGATGCGCCGGGTGGGCAGGTAGATCGAGGTGGCGCGGGCGCGGGCCTCGGTCTCCAGGGGGGAGCCCACCTCGAGGCCGGCGCCGGGATCGGCGATGTGCACCGAGATCTCGACGCCGCCGTCGGGCAAGAGCGCGAGGCCGAGGGCGTCGTCGATGTCGCGGGTCTCCTCGTCGTCGATGGAGACGATGAGACCGTTCCGGCAGGGCCCCAGTTTCTGCACCGCGGTCCGGGCCTGGGTGAGGACCTCGTCGGGGAAGCCGGCCGGGGCGCCCAGCGCGCACACGGCGGGGCAGTCCAGCGGGCCGAAGACGCCCAGGCGCTGAAGGACGGTGAACGCGGCCGCCGGCAGGGGGGAGAGCGGGATCCGGGTCTCCTGGGCGATGCGGGAGGTGAGGGTGGCGGCGGTCTGCCAGCGCGGCTCCTCGTCCCCCGCGAGGGCGAACTGGCGCAGGGTGTCGACGAGCGCCGGGGCGAGTTCCGAGGGCAGGGGCGCCCGGCCCTCGTGCAGGCAGGCGCAGGTCCGCTCGACGAACTCGTCGCGCTGGCGGTGCTGCGCGGCGAGCTGGCCCTCCTGCACGAGCATGGCCGACACGGTGTCTGGCTCGCGGGCGCAGAGGGTGCCGTCCTTGTTGACGCGGAAGTACATGGGGCGTTCGCGCACGACGCGCAAAAAGGCGACCTGGGCCGCCAGATCGGCCTGCGACAGGCTCAGGTCGCACAACTCCTCGAGGGAGGGCCGTCCGTCGTCGGGCTGCACCAGCTCCCACAGGGTCCGCAGATCGACCAGGGGCTGCAGCCGGGCCACCTCACGCTCGAGATCGGATAGAAAGGAGGCCGCGTCCCGGGTCAGTTTCACGGACGCGGAGAACCGGCGTCCGATGCGCTGGGGGTGGATCCGGACGGTCTTCCCCTCGCGGTTGACGTACTGGGCCTTGGCGTTGGCGTCCCGGCCCTGCTCGAGCCCCAGCACCCACGTCCCCTGATCTTCATACTCGATCACGCGGACGTCGGACATGGACTCCACTCACGGCCGGGGTTGACGGACCGCCAGGATGGCGGGCGGAAGGTTCCTAACCGTTGACCAGGGTGCGGGACTTCTCGCGGATGCGGGCGGCGCGGCCGCGCAGCGCGCGCAGGTAGTACAGGCGGGCCTGACGGACGCGGCCCTGCATGCCGATCTCGACCTTCTCGACCACGGGGCTGTGCGTCGGGAACACGCGCTCGACGCCGACGCCGTAGGAGACCTTGCGGACCGTGAAGGTGGAACCGATGCCGGCCCGGTGGAAGCGGATGACCACGCCTTCGAACACCTGGATGCGCTCGCGGGTGCCCTCTTTCACCTTGACGTGGACGCGGACGGTGTCCCCCACGCGGAAGGTGGGGAGATCTGTCCGGAGGAAATCCTTGCCGATCTGTGCAACTTTGCTGCTCATATTGGTCATGACCGTCACCTCGAAAAACTGAAAAAAACCAGCTTTTTCAACCACTTTTCCGGAGGACGCCGGAACGGGTGAGTCGAAAGAGCGGGAGGGATATTAGTAAAATCTTCCCGAAAGTCCAGCTGTTTCTCGATGGTGGAAGGCCTTTTCTGCCCTTTTCGATCCGGCGGGCCCCACTATTATTAGAAAATGAACCCGAAATTGAAGTGAATGCGCCCCTCGCTCTCGTTGCCCCACACCCGGGTGACCGGGATCGCGTACTCGAGGCTGACCACGCCCACCGGGGTCACCAGGCGCAGCGCGGCGCCGTAACCCGAGTGGAAGAGCGCGGAAGAGAAGGTGTCGTAGTGGTTGATGATATAGCCGGTATCAAAGAACAAGGCCCCCCAGATGGGCATGCCCAGGATGAAGCTCGACTTCCAGATGGGGAACTGCAGCTCGGTGTTGGAGATGAAGCGGATGTTGCCTCCCAGGGGGCTGACCTTGAACAGTTCCCCGCTCCCGGTCGGGTGCATCGGCGTGCGCAGAAGCTGGGTGAACAGCAGATCCTCCTCGTAGCCGCGCACCGTGGTGTCGCCGCCGGCGAAGAAGCGCTCGACCTTGGGCAAAGCCTGGGTGCCGAAGAAGGGCAGGCCGTGGTCGTAGCGCAGGCCCTGCGCCAGGATCAGGCCGAAGGGCAGCGGCAGGAAGGCCTGTCCGGTGGCGTTGAAGTGCACGAAGTCGTCGTCGCCGCCGAGGTAGTTCGAGGCCAGGCGCACCGAGCTGGTGATGCGGTAGCCCTTCTTGGGCACCAGAGGGTTGTCCCGGTGGTCGATGATGACGGTGGGCCCGATGCTGGCGGTGGTGGTCGTGAAGTCCACGCTGCTGTCCTCCTCGGGCGCGCCGGAGACGCGGATCAGCGTCTCCTTGTACGACACGCGGCGGATCTCGTAGCGCAGGAACCACTGCAGGCGCTGGGACCAGCGCTTGCGCAGGGTGACCGAGGAGCCGTAGGTGATGATGTCGCCCAGGCGCACGGTCTCCTCGGTGCGGCCGTAGGCCGAGATCTCGAAGATCAACTCCGTGCCCAGGAACCGCGGATCCTGGTAGGTCGCGCGGCCGCTCTGGATCTCGGCGCCGACCTCCCCGCGCAGCTCCAGGCTCTTGGCCAGGCCGAACAGGTTGCGGTTCTGGTAGGAGAAGGAGGTGAAGTACAGGTTGTCCGTCGAGAAGCCGCCCCCGATCTCCATGGAACCGTAGTCGTCGAAGCGCTCGATGACCGTGACGATCACCGGGATCTCGGCGAGCTGGTCCTCGAGCCCGAGGAACTGGATGCGCACGCTGCGGAAGACGCCCAGGCTGCGCAGGTTGCGGCCGGCCTCCTCGATGCGCGAGAAGGAGAACGGGTCGCCCTGGGAGAACGGGATCTCCCGCCGGATGACGCCCTCGCGGGTCTTGAAGTTGCCGCGGACGAACACGGGTCCGATGCGCACGGGCTTTTTCCGGTCGATCAGGTAGGTCACGTCCACGTTCTTCTGGTCGTCCGAGGCCTTGATCTCGGTGGTGATGGTGCAGTAGGGAAAGCCCTTGTTGGAGAAATGCCGCTTGAACTCGAGCAGATCGTCCTGGATGCGATCCATGGAGAAGGGCCTGCCGGTCCGGGCCGTCTGGAGGCGCCGCAGCGCGGCCTCGTCGCTGTCGGCGCCCAGGAACCGGATCTGGTTGAGCAGCACGCGGTTCTTCTCCTCGATGGTGAAGCGGACGTACACGTACTGGTGGCCCTTGCGGTAGGGCAGGGCGGCCTCGAGGGTGGCCTTGAGCACCCCCTGGGCGTCGTCGGCGGCGGTGATCACGCGGCTCTCGACCCCGACGTCGGGATAGCCGGCCTTCTTGTAGGCCTCCCGGATGCGCTCCTCGTCCTGGGCGAGCTGGGTGGGCGTGATGAAGCCGCCCGAACCCAGGCCGATGACCGACAGTTTCTTGGGGAAGGGCTTGGTGGAGAGCTCGGAGCGCAGCTGGCCGGCGGTGAAGTGCCGGTTCCCGGAGAACTGGATGCCCTCCACGCGGTATTGCAGGCCCTCCTGGATGTAGAAGTTCACCCGCAGGGCGTTCTCCCCGATGAGGTGGGCCTCGGAGAACACCATCGCGTTGAAGTAGCCCATGGTGTGGTAGAAGTGGGTGAGGGCCTTCGCGCTCCGGACGATCTCGTGCTCGTCATAGGAGCCGCTCTCGACGAAGGTGAGCTGTTTTCTCAGCTCCTTTTCGTGGATCTGGAGGTTGCCCTTGAACTTGACCTCCACCCGGCGGCGCTCGCGGATGTAGAGCCCGATGTTGACGGTCCGGTCCTCGCGGTTGAGGCTGTAGGTCTTGTGGAAGTCGTGCTTGACCGAGACCGCGTAGTAGCCCAGTTGGCGGTAGTGCTGGATGAGCTCCTTCACGTCCTTCTTGAACTGCTGCAGGTAGAACGGCTTGGTGTAGAACAGGATCCGGTGACGGAAGAAAGCGTCGATCGTGTCCTTGGGGACCGCCTCGTTGCCGCGCACGTCCAGGGTGCCCAGTCGATAGGATGAACCCTTGTCGAGGTGGACGACCACGTCGATTTCGTGGGGGCGGTCGAGCTTCTTCAGTTCGATGCGGATCTTCGAGTCGAAGTAGCCCTCGCGGTGGAGGTACTCCTCGATCCGGCGCACCTGGTTCTCGAGGAGCTCGGCGCGCTCGGCCGCCGCCACCGGCAGCGCGGAGCCGGGCCGCAGGATCACGCGCCGCATGATGTCGGACTCGAACAACGGCCAGTTGCCGCGGATGAACACGCTGCGCACCAGTTGGACCGGCTCCAGGTGGAGCCGCACCGTGGGCCGCGCCTTGCCTGCGACGTTCTCGCTCTTGACCAGGGAGTAGCCCAGCAGGGACAGCCGCTGCCTGAGCACGGCCTCCCAGTCGCCGTCGGCGGCCACCCGCTCCAGCTCCACCTGCAGCGCCCGCAGCACCCGGGCGCCGTCCTCGAGGAAGCGGCCCTCGATCTCGAGCTCGGGCACCGCGGCGTCGGCCGTGGCCGCGGCGCCGGAACCCAGGACGGTCCAGAGGATCAGCAGGAGGGGGAAGAGGCGCAAAAAAATCATGGCGGCTCAGTCGCGCCATCGTACACGATTGCCGAAGGGAAAAGAAGATTTTCGTATTGGTTGTCAGAACATCGCCGAGAGCAGGTTCAGGGTGGGGAACGGGATCGCCAGCAGCGTCCAGACGCCGCCGAGGGCGATGGCGACGCCGTAGGGGAGCGGTGTGGTGGGCAGCTCGGCCAGCGGGACGCGCCGGGTTCCGGGCCGGACCCAGGTCCGCAGCGCGGTCCACAGGTTGGAGAGGGTGCGCCGGGCGTGGCCGTGGACGACCACCCAGAAGATGGCGAAGAAGAAACCAGCCATGACCACGTGGATCAGCGCCGGGAGCACCCAGGGCCAGCCCAGCAGCGCGCCCAGGGCGGCCATGAGCTTGACGTCCCCCATCTCCATGGCTCCCAGCAGCGCCATCAGCAGGAAGACCAGGAGCCCGGTGAAGCCGCCCAGGGCGGCGGTGCCCAGCCCGGACAACCCGCCGAAGGCGGTCCAGAGGACGCCGCCGGCGACGAGGCCGGCGAGGACGACGGGGTTGGGGATCTCCCGGGAGCGCAGGTCGGTGTAGGTCGACACGCCCAGCATCGCCACACAGGCGGCGGCGGTGAGCCAGTACTGGAGGGGAAGGGACTCGAACAAGCGGGTGATCAGGCGCCGGTGTTCATCTGGCCGAAGGTCTTCAGGGTCTTGGTGTCGGTGTGGTGCCGTTCGGCGCCCATGGTGGTGGGCGTCACGTTGGTCTCGCCGGAGAGGGCGTTGGCGGCACCGCCGAACAGGCGGCGGATGTCATCGCCGAACAGGGTGACGACGCCGATGGCCGCGATCGCGATCAGGGCCACGATGATGATGTACTCGGTCATGCCTTGGCCTTTGGTCTCGCCACGCAAACGCTTCGTGAGTTTCATGGGGATCTCCTTTCACAGCGGGGGAAGGAACCTCTGTGACACTACTGGTGTACCTCAGGCGGGGGGGGAAGGGCCATCGGTCATTTGACGGATTTTACGATCTTGCCGCAAGAGGGCGCGGCGATGCCTTTTTTCAAGCTTGACTAAATAGAAGGCCGGTCCCTCGAGCTCGCAGGAGGAGCCTTCCCAGGTCACGCGGATCTCGGGGGCCAGATAATAATCGGCGCGGAACCCGGGGATGAAGACGCCCTCGCTCCCGGACACCCGGTAGCCCAGGCGGGTGAGCTCCTTCTCGAGCAGGCGCGGCCCGGGCCGGTCGAAACGGGCGAAGTCCAGGTGCGCGCGCTTCCATCGCAGGGCGCGGTACTTGTGGGAGGCGATCACGGCCGAAAAGGCGACCGAGGCGATCGCCGCGCCCAGCAGCACCTGGGTGACGGGGACGGTCTTCATCCAGTACTGGCTGGACAGGAAGGCCACGGGGAAGAACAGCACGTTGGCCGTGAGGAAGAACGAGATCCAGAGAAACCAGCGGCGGGGACGGTTCATGGCACAGCAATATGCTGGCGCGACCGTGAAAAGTCAAGCGGGGTCAGACCTGGTACGGGGTGCCCTCGAACTCCATGCGGCGCAGCTGCTTGCGCTTGACCTTGCCGGACTGGGTCTTGGGCAGCTCCTTGACGTACTGCACCTTGCGCGGGTACTTGTAGGGGGCGGCCACGTTCTTCACGTGGTCCTGCAGCTCCTTGGTCAGCTCGGGCGTCTCGGTGTGGCCCGGGCGCAGCACGATGAAGGCCTTGACGACCTTGTCGCGCAGGGGGTCGGGGCTCTCCACGGCGGCGGCCTCGAACACGGCCGGGTGGCTCATGAGCGCGCTCTCCACGTCGAACGGGCTGATGCGGTAGCCGGAGGCTTTGATGACGTCGTCGGCGCGGCCGATGAACCAGTAATAGCCCTGCTCGTCCTCGCGCAGCACGTCGCCGGTGTAGAACCAGCCATTGCGGAAGACCTCGGCCGTGGCCTCGGGCTTGTTCAGGTATTCCTTCATCATGCCGGGGTGGGAGTCGATCTTCACGCACAGCACGCCGGGATCGCCCTTCTTCACGGGCACGAGCTTCGAGGCGCCCTCGTCGTCCTCGTCGGGGGTCTCCATCAGTTCGATGACGATGCCCGGGCCGGGGCGGCCGCAGGAGCCCGGATAGACGGGCATGCCGATGCAGTTGTGCGCGTACACCATGCACTCGCTCATGCCGATGCCGTCGCGGATGCTGATGTTGAAGCGGCTCTTGACCTGCTCCATGGTGTCCGGGGTCAGGGGCTCGCCGGCGCTCACGCCCTCGCGCCACTTCGACAGGTCGAAGCGCTTCTCGGCGTCGGCGACCTTGAGCAGCATGCGGTACATCGTCGGGGTGCCGATGAACACGGAGACGCCGTAGGTGGTGAAGAGCTCGAACCACTTCTCGGGGCTGAAGGCGCCGAGCTCGTGGTACAGCACGATGCTCATGCCGCGGTGCAGGGCGAACAGGAACGAGGACGACACCGGCAGCAGCCAGCCGACCTCGGCCGGGCAGGCGATGGTGTCGGGGGTGTCGTAGTGGTACCAGTAGCGGGCCAGGTATTCGTAGGCGAGGCCGTAGCGGTGGTAGTGGACGACGCCCTTGGGATCGCCGGTGGTGCCGGAGGTGTAGGCGATGAAGGCCACCTCGCCGTTGTCGGTGTCGGCGGACTTGAACTCGTCGGAGGCGGCGGCCATCTCGACATCGTACTTGACGTGACGCGGATTGGTCGTGGTCTCGCCGAGGTAGTCGAACACCACCACGTGCTCGAGGGTCTTCGCCTCGTCGCGGATGGCGTCGACCACGTCCACCAGCTGCGGCGTGGTGACGATGACCTTGACCTTCGCGTCGTTGCAGCGGTAGAGGATGTCCTTCTCACGGAACATGGTGGAGGAGGGGATGAAGATGCCGCCGCACTTGGTGGCCGCCAGCGCGCAGATGTAGAACTCGACCTGGTTGCCCACGCGCAGCAGCAGGACGTCGCCGCGTCCGAAGCCCAGCTTGGTGAGCACGTTGGCGAACTTGTTGGTCTGGCGGCGCAGGTCGTCGTAGGTGAGCTTGCGCTTCTCGCCCTTGCTGTTCTCCCAATAGATGGCGGCCCGGTCGCCGAGGCCCCGCTCGCAGACGGCGTCGGAGGAGGCGTACCCGATGTTGAGCTTCTCGGGGATGAAGGACCACGGGTCGTGCGACTTCCACTCGTTTTCGTAGTTGAATTCAGTCATGGCACCATACCTTTTTTCGAGAGAGGTTACAGGAAATTGTTCTGACCTTGTTCCCAAGGTTTTTCACGATTGCCGCACCACTCCTACACGATCCGGAGCCCGGTTTCAAGTGGATTTTCAGCGCGTGGGGGCCGGGCAGAAGAGATCGATTTCGGCCGCCAGCCCCTTGAAGGAGGGGGCCTTGCCGGCGAAGGAGGCGTGGAGCTCCCGCAGCCGGGCGCAGTCGGTCCGGCGGCCCCGGGTGAGGTAGGCCCGGATGGTGGCCTCGGCCATCTCCGGACAGGGGTCGAGCCGGAAGAGCTCCTCGAGCTCGTCGGTCACGTCCTGGCGCCGCATCAGCCCGGCCTGGGCCCGCATCACGCGCAGGGTCTGCCGCACGCGGGGGGTCAGGTCGGTGCGCGCCAGGGCGGGGTCCAGGCTGGCCTGCGCCGAGACGGGATCCTGGAGCAGCAGGGCGTGATGGGCCAGGCGCCGGACCGTCCGCAACGACAGGGTTCCCAGGCGTGCGAGCAGCGCGGCGGCGGCCTCCCGTCTCCCCAGGTACAGGTGGAGCAGGGCGGCCTCGGTCAACACCTCGGGGTCGTCCAGGGTCGGTGGGATCGAAAGGGTCACCAGCTTCTCCTCGATGAGCCGGCCCTGTCCGGGCTGGGCCCGCAACTGCAGGCGCAGGTGGCGCAGCCGCCAGAAGAGGACGACCGCGGCCGGCCGGCCGGGCGCCGCCAGCAAGGGAAGGAGGCGGTCGAGCCGCCCGAGGACGACCGGGTAGTCGACGGGCCGGGCCTCCTCGGTGGTGAGGAAGCGCGCCACCAGCTCGACGTCCTTCAAGGGACCCCGCAGCGAACGGCAGGGTCCCAGATCGTCCTCGACCCTGGCGAGATCGTCGCCGCACAGCCGGGCCAGGTGGCGGGCCGCCTCGGCCGTGCGGTCCTGCTCGAGGGCCAGGCGGGCGGCCAGGCGGGCGGTCAGCGGCGAGTCCTGGGGAAGCGCGGCCAGGCGCGCGCGAATGGCCTCCAGGCGCTGCTCGTGGGCGAGGGTCCCCCATTCGAACCTGGAAAGGGAGTCCACCGCCTCCATGGCCCAGAGCGCGAACCACCACAGGTCCGTGGGCGGCGCTCCGGACTGCCTCTCCAGGAGGGCGAGCGAGGGTTCGTCGATCGTCTCGAGAAAGACGAAGTCCGGCCAGCCGGCATCCCCGGGTCGGACCCAGGACCGTGCCTGGGCCTTTCGTCCCGTGAGCAGCGCGGCCCACACGGCGTACGAGCCCCGGCTCCGGGCGTCCTGGTGGGAATGGAACACAAAGGCCTTCTCGGGATCGAGCCGCAGAAGGTGCTCGAGGGCGTCGAGGTGGTCGAGGCGGGCGTCGGACGGGCCGCGGCGCGAGGTGAACTCCTTGCGCGCCTGCGAGTAGAGCTCACGGCCGCCGGAGGTCCGTGGGCCGACGCCCAGGGCGAGGCGCATCACGCCGAAGTAGATGGCGTCGTGTGGCAGGAGGGGGACCTTCTCCAGTTCGGCGGTCGCCAGGGCCGGGTCGGGACCCTTTCCGGCGCCCGGGCCCGCCGTCACGGCGCCCGGGCCCGCAGTGGCGAGGACGCAGGCGCGCGCCAGGTGGCGCCAGGCCCGCAGGACGGGTGGCTCCGGAACTTTGCCCGGTTCCTCCGGGACTTTGCCCGGTTCGCCGGTGCGGCAGGAGATCCAGGCGCGCAGCAGCGGAGGCAGCGGGTGGTCGGGTTCGAGCTTCTCCCACCGGTCGAGCACGGCGCCGGCGTCTTCGAAACGCTCCCGCGAGAGGTGCCAGTCCAGCAGCAGGGGCCAGTCCAGGGGATCCTCGGGGCCGGGGAGGCGCTCCTGCACCCAGGCGGCTTGCCCGGCGGCCACCGCGGCCCACAACGTTGCGTTCCTCAGGATGCCCGAGCGGGGACGGAAGTCCCATTGTTGGAGGGCCTCGTACAGGTTCTCGACCAGCTCGGCGCGGGTCTCGGCGGTGGCCGTCCGCTGAAGGACCCTGGCGGCCGCCAGCCGGGCACGGGTGCCGGAGTCGACGCCCTCCGCGGCGGCCCCGACCAACTCGGAGGCCACCCGCAGGGAGCGTTGAACGGGGGCGAAGTCGTCCCCCGCCAGCAGGACACCCCGGGCCTGAACCAGCGCCCAGACGGACCAGATCGCGGGATCGGACGGGTTTTCGCGGGCGGCGCGCTCACAGGCGGCGCCGGCCAGGGCGAGGCGCCGTGGATCGGCCAGGGGGACGCCGTCACCATGGGCGGCGGCGAGGGAGGCCCCGAGCCGGTCGCGCCGCTGCCGGTCCCGACGGGCGTGGAGCGCGCCCAGGGCCAGACCGGCCGCGAGCAGCAGCCACAGGAATCCCATGATGATCCATGGAAGTTTTCGCCGCATGGTTCACACCCCGGCGGGGGATTCCGGGATGGGGAGACCGGCGGGGGGGCGCCAGTGACCGGAGGCGGCGTCGTGCACGATCATCCACGACCGTTCGAGGCCCCCCGGTCCGAAGCGCAGGAGACGGGCGCGGGCCCGCAGGGCCGGCCGGGGATCATCGAGGATGGCGCAGCCGGTGCCCAGCACGGGAATGGTGGATCCCCCCGGGCCCGGGAGGCGGGTCTCGGAGTCGTAGTGCTCATGGCCATGCAGGATCAGGTCCGCCCCGTGTTTCCAGAAGAGGCGGCGCAGTTGGGCGCCGTCCACGAGTCCGTCGTGCCAGGTGTCGGCTCCGGGGGTCGGCGGGTGATGGATGAGCACCACGCGAAAGCGGCCCGTTTTACGCCGCAGGAGCTCCTCGAGGCGGGCCAGTTGGTCGCCGCCCACCTCGCCGTAGGCCATTCCCAGGGGGGTTGGAAGGGCGGTCGAGACGCCGATGATCTCGAGACCGCCCAGGGTGCGGACCGTCGGATAGTCCGCCGGACCCGCGGCCCAGGCGTAGGGCCCGAGGTTCTCCCAGAAGGTCTCCTGCGCCACGGAGGACGGCAGGTAGGCGTCGTGGTTCCCCGGGACCATGGAGACCTGGCCCGGCAAAAAGCCGCTCTCCTCCAGGTGGGTGCGCAGGCGCAGATACTCCTCGGCGTAGGCCAGGTTCACCAGATCCCCCGTGATCAGGAGATGGGACACCCCGATGTCGCGCAGGTGTCCCAGCAGGCTCTTGAGCAGGTGGGGCCGGAAGGCGCGTCGGGAGGACACCAGCAGGTTCGCCGCGCCGGTGATGCGCTTGCTGAGCAGGTCCCGCAACTGGAACGAGGAGGGGACCGGGTAATGGATGTCGGTGAGGTGGGCGGCCAGCAGCGTGTCCGTCATCGTGGCTCCTTGTCGTCCGGGGTCGGTCCGCGATCCTCGAGCTGGTCGCGCCACCGGCGCACCGCGGCCCGGAACTCGCCGCGCTCCTCCGGGTGCATGATGATCCAGCCCAGGAACACGTAGACGACCATGCTCAGGAATAAGAACTCCCACACGAAGCGGCGGTAGAAGAGCGCCTGGGCGATCGTGGCGACGTAGGCGAACAGCACCACGGCCACCACCCACCGCTGCAGGCGCCGGCCGTGGTGGCTCACGAACGGGAAGTCCGTGAGCAGGCCGGCTGCGATGGCCGCGGTGATGCCGGCCAGCCACCAGTGGGCCTCGGGCAGGTTCCAGACCAGGCGGGAGTTGTACAGCGAGAAGATCAGCATGGCGGCGATGGGCCGCGGGAGCCCCTTCCAGCAGAACTTGAACTCGAAGGAGACCGCTGTGTTGCGCGCGTGGCGGATGCTGCCGGCGGCGATGAGCAGGAAGGTCGTCCCGATTGCCAGTTCGAGGTTCGCGGGGGCCAGGTGGGAGTAGACGATGAAGGCCGGCGCGATGCCCTGGGCGAGGTGGTCGGTGATGGTGTCGAAGTCCGAACCGAAGCGGTTGGAGTGGCCCGTCAGCCGGGCCACGTAGCCGTCGAGGGAGTCCCCGAGGATGAAGCCCAGCAAAACCGCCCAGGAGGCATCCACCGGCCGTCCGATCATGGCCAGGTAGATGCCCGCGGTGCCGCCGGCCAGGTTGATGAGCGTGAAGACGTCCTTGAAGCCGAAGCCCTTGCCGATCAGGCGGGAGAGCAGGCGGTCGACGGGGATGCAGAGGGCGGCCAGGAGCCGGTTCAGGTGACTCATGCGGTAAACACCATCGCTGCGTAGCCGACCACGGAGGAGGCGTCGCCGGAGGCCTCCATCGAGGTCGTGTAGTGAATGAGCCGGGCCCGGGAGGCGCCCTGGAGCAGGGCGGCGTTCAAGGCGCACACGGCCGGCACGATCCCGCACATGGAGATGTCCCGCGAGGTCACGGTCTCCCAGGCCCGCCCGGGGTCCAGCGCCAGGAAGGGTTCGAGGGCGGCGTGGTCCAGGCGTTGGGCGGTCTTCTCCGGGTGGAAGTGGCTCATATCGGTGCTGGCAATAATTAAATATTTACCCCGCCCGCACACGTCGTCGGCGGCCTGCACGAGCAGGCGGGCGAGCTCGACGGCCGGGAGATACTCGTGGAAGCCCAGACACACGGGGAGGATCCGGACCTCGGGGCGCCGGCACTGCAGGAAGGGCAGCTGGACCTCGAGGCTGTGTTCCCGCCGGTGGGCGTCGGCGTCGGCCGCGATCCACTCCGGTCCCAGGGACAGGAGCCGCTCCCGCAGCGGGCCGTGCAGGGCCACCGCCCCCAGGGGGGTCTCCCAGGCGTCGTGGGGGTCCACGGCGACTGCCTGACCTTGCCCGGTGTGGTTGGGGCCGAGCAGGATGACGGTGTCGGGGAGTTCCCGGATGGCGCCGATGAGCCGCCCCGCGGTGCCGCCGCTGTACAAGGTGCCCGCGTGGGGGCACAGCGCGGCCAGGGGCGTGACCTCCAGGGGCGTGGCCTGGGCCAGATGGCCCCGGATCTCCCGTTCGAGCTCGCCGGCCGAGGATGGATAGAAGCGACCCGCCACGACAGGGCGGCGAACATAAATCATCAACTGCCTCCGGCCCCAATGGGTACGCCTTTTTCACGAAACAATCAATAGTCCTGAAGAACCAGGACCCGGCCGCTGGTGCCGTCCACGCGCACGCGTGCGCCGGCGGGGATCCGTTCCACGCAGCGCTCGACCCCCGTGACCGTGGGGATGCCCAACTCGCGGGCGATGAGCACCGCGTGACCACAGGTGCCCGGCCGTGCCACCACCAGCCCGGCGACCCCGGGCAGAAAGACGATGTCCTGGGGCGTGAGCGCCTGCACCACGGCGATCCGCCCGGCCGCGTCCTCCCCGGGTCCGGGCAGGGGTCCGGCCGGCCCCTCGGTCTGGCCGGGCACGGCGCCCTGGCCCTGCAGTTCGTCTGCCGGGGTCCCGTCGGGCACGGGTTCGACCTCGGGCACACCGTCGATCACCCGGGAGGGGGCCAGGTGGGCCTCCTGGGCCTGGCCGAGGGCGGCGCGGCGCTCCGGGAGACCCGGGGCAGGGCGCTCGCCCGAGATCAGTTCGGCCAGGGTCAGCAGGAAGGCGTCCCGGGGGCGGGCGATCCACCCCGCGGCGGCGGCGGCCCCGCCCCACGCCAGGCAGGCCTCCCGCAGGGTCCGCAGCATGCGCGCGAACACCCAGTCGTCCTGCTCCCGGCTGTCCACCGCCTTCGCGAAGACCCGCCAGGGCGTGTCGCCGGGCGCGGACGGTCCGGGGGCGAGGGCGCGGGCGGTCTGCAGCCGCTCCAGGGCGGACCCGATGGACCCGGCCTGCGGGTCCCACGCCTCCGGGAAGACCGCCAGGAACCGGAGCCAGCGATCGCGCCCGGGGCCGGGCTCGGCCGGGGCCGCGGCGAGGAGGGCGGCCACGCAGTTGGCGCCGGGGCGCACAGGGCGCCGCGAGGTGAGGTAGCCGCGCGCGAAGCGCAGGAACCGACCGGTCTGGCGGGCCAGGCGCGCCCGCTGGGGTTCCAGGGGTCCTCCGGGCACCGGGAGGGGGGTCGCGGTCGGCTCCCGGAGCGGGCCGTCGCCCTCGTAGAGACGGCCAAGCCAGGCGCCCTGGGGCAGGCCGGCGCGCTCGCGGGAGGCCTCGATGACCGACGCGTAGAAGACGGACAGCGCCTTCGGGTGGTGGTGGATGTTGCGGGTCCAGGTGCCCCGGGCCATGTACGCCGGGGGATCGGACGGGGAGGGGACGAGGGGGCGCGCCTGGAGCAGGGTGAGCGTCCACCCGTCCGCGGTGGCGTCGGCGCCCCACTCCAGATCGATTCCGAGGGATTGGAGCGAAGCCGGGAGTGCCTCGGCCAGGAGGCGGACGCCCGCGATCAATCCCTTGGGGAGGGGTCCCGGCGCGTCGCCCTCGACCACCCGCCCCGTGGCGGAGCCCTCCACGCGCGGTCCTTCCGGCTCCCCGGGTCTTGGCCAGAGCGCGACCCCGGTCCGGGCGAAGGATCGCCAGGGCTGGATCAACACTGCCGGTGGCCGGGCCGGGAGGCCCATGACGGTGCAGATGGCGAGGGCGGCGTCGGGCACCTCGCGGACCCTGGCGAAGGCTTCGGCGGCTTCGTCCGGTCCGGTGACGGGTCCCTCGGAGCGAAAGCACCCGGCGAGGGAGGACGAAACGCCGTCCTCGGCCAGCCCGGAGGAGCGCAGGATCCAGGGGGGCGGCAGGTCGCGGGCCAGGGCGCTCAGCGCATCGCGGGTGGGAGGCGCGGGCCAGGGCCAGACCGCGCCAGGGAGCACGGGAAGGCCGGTCGTAAGCAGCCAGGAGAGCCGGGCAGCCTTGTGGCCGCAGAGCTCCGCGGTCACGCGGGGGGAGCCCAGCGGAAGGAACTCAGGGGCGGGGCTGGGATTTCCGGACGGCATCGAGCACGCCGTTGACGAACCGGGCGCTGGTCTCGCTGCCGTAGCGCTTGGCCAGTTCGATGGCTTCGTTGATGATGACCTGGGCCGGGGTGTCGGTGAAGGCGAGCTCGGTCACGCCGAGCCGCAGGATGGCGAGGTCGACCTTGTCCATGCGCTCGACGCGCCAGCGGCTGTTGGCGCCGCGGATGCGCTCGTCGATCTCGTCGGCGTGGACCTCGAAGAGCCCGAGCAGGTGGCGGACCCAGGCGTCATCGGGTTCGCCCTCGATCTCGGCGCAAAAGGGGTTCCCCAGGTCGGCGCCGTCGAGCTCCATGCGGCCGACGTCCCAGGCGTACAGGGCCTGCAGCGAGAGCTCGCGGGCGGCCCGCCTGCGGGACCGGTTCATGCCGCCGGCGCGGTCGCGGGACCGGGGCGACGAGGTCACGAACCGAGCTCCTGGAAGACGTGGATCATCTCGAGCAGGGAGCGCGCGGCCTCGAAGCCCTTGTTGCCGGCCTTGGCGCCGGCGCGGTCCAGCGCCTGCTCCATCGTGTCGGTGGTCAGGATGCCCATGATCACGGGGATGTCGGCCTGCATGGAGAGCTGGGCGACGCCCTTGACGGCCTCGGCGCTGACGTAATCGAAGTGCGGGGTGTCGCCGCGGACCACGGCGCCCAGGCAGACCACGCCCTGGTATCGTGCGGTCGCGACCGCGCGGCGCGCGGTGGCCGGGATCTCCAGGGCGCCGGGCGTGCGCACGATCGTCAGGTCGGCGGGGTCCAGACCGGAGCGGGTGAAGGCGTCGATGGCGCCTTCGAGCAGGCGCTCGGTCACCAGGGAATTGAACCGGGCGACCACGATGCAGATCTTATATCCTTTTCCAAATAATTGTCCTTCGATGGTCCGGGTCATCGCACACCTCCGCTTCGTCGGCCTTATACCCGTGGATGCCTCCCAACTCAAGCTGATTACCCCGAGGGCCTATCGATTCGCCCCGTTTACCGACGCAAACCGTCCGAAATCGGGACCGGGATCAGGATTGATTTCGATTTCGATTTCGATTTCGACCTGGAATGTTCCTGATGATTGGCGGCTGTCACTTCCCGATGCAGAACCGGGAGAAGATCAACCGATACAGGTCCGCAGGCGGGACCTCGAGCTGGGCCTCGAGCCGGGCCGCCAGCTCCCGAAGGTGACAGGCGCGCACCTCGGGCAGCGGCTCGGCCGCGAGCCGGTCCCAGTCCGCCTCCAGTTCCAGGGCGAGGGCGACGAGCCGGGCGGGGAACCACCACCGGGGGGGATGGTCCCGCCGCGCCCGGAGGCAGCCGACGATGCGGTCCAGGAGCTCGAGGACGCCGGTCCCCGTGCGACCGGAGACAGGCAGGGAATCCGGGGCGGCCGGGGTCACGTCGGCCTTGCCCTGGACCCGGATCGTCCGATCCCCGGCGTCTTGGCCCAGGGTGGCGGTCGGATCCGGACCGTCGACCGTGCGAAAGGCGACGAGGACGTCCGCGTCGTCGGCCAGGGCACGCGTCAGGCGCATGCCCTCGGCCTCGACATCGGAGGGGTCCGCCGCCGCCCGCAGGCCGGCGCTGTCGATCAGGAGAAAGGGGACGCCGTCATGCCGGAGCTCGACCTCCAGCCAGTCGCGGGTCGTGCCGGGCCGGTCCGAGACGATGGCACGTTCGAACCCGGAGAGGCGGTTGAGCAGCGTGCTCTTGCCTGCGTTGACCGGCCCCACCAGCAGCACGCGGGGCAGCCGGGACCACCGCTCCTGCAGCCGGGCCTGGGCCGCCAGGGAGCGGACCGGCCACGCCAGGGCCTCCCAGTCGGGGCCGTCCCCCTCGTCGAACTCGAGGGCGCTCTCGAGGTCGGCCCGGGCGGCGTTCACGTGGGCGAGCAGGTCGGCGAAGGCCCCGCGGGCGTCCTCGCCGGTCTCGGCGAGCTCGAGCTCCCAGGGGAGCCGGGCCTGGAGGCGGTGGGCGAGCCGCTCGGCCTCGGCCACGGTCAACTTGCCGTGGCGCACGGCCCGGAAGGTGAACTCGCCCGGACCCGCGGGGCGTCCGCCTGCGGCCTCGAGCGCCGCCAGGAGACGATCCACGATCAGCCGGCTGCCGTGGCAGGAGAGCTCGACGGTGTCCTCCCCGGTGAAACTGCGCGGCGCCAGGAAGGCCGTGGCCACGAGATCGTCGAGCCCCGTCAGCCGCAGGTGTCTCGCCCGCCCGTGGCGCCAGGTGCCGGGCGCGCCGGGCAAGGAGGAGATGAGGGCGAGGGCCCGGGGGCCGGAGACGCGGACCAGGGCCAGGGCGCCGTTGCCGGGGGGGGTGGCGGCGGCGAAGATGGTGTCGTCGAGGAAAACGTCAGGCGCGGGCATCTTCGCTGTGGTTCATGTACCACTGGTGGGCGAGCCCGAGGACGGTGTTGGTGAGGATGTACAGCGTGAGCCCGGAGGGTAAGAAGAGCATGATGACGGTGAACATGATCGGCATCGTGTAGAGCATGATCTTCGCCTGCTGGCTGTCGCCGGCGGTGGGCGTCATCTTCTGCTGCAGGAACATCAGCAGGCCCATGAGGATCGGCAGCACGAAGTACGGATCCTGGGCGGTCAGGTCGTTGATCCAGCCGAAGAGGGGTGCCCGGTACAGTTCGACAGAGGCCATCAGCGCCTGGTACCAGGCGATGTAGATCGGCATCTGGAAGAGCATCGGCAGGCAGCCGCCGAGGGGGTTGACCCCGTGCTTCTTGTAGAGGGCCATGACCTCCTGGTTGAGCTTCTCCCGGTTGTTGGCGTACTGCTTCTGCAGGGCGTCCATCTCGGGCTTGAGCTGGGCCATCTTCTTCATGCTGCGCATGCTCTTGTTGGTCCAGTACAGCGTGGCGAGCTTGATCAGCAGGGTCAGCAGGATGATGGCCAGGCCCCAGTTCATGACCACCCGCTGCACGAGCTTGAGGGCCAGCATCATGGGCTTGCCGATGAACCAGAAGAGGCCGAAGTCCACGGATTCGGTCAACTTCGGGTTGACGCTGGCGGACTCCTCGCCGGAGCGGTGCACGCGGATCCCTTCGAGGTAGTTCAGGTCCTTGGGCCCCAGGTAGAGTTTGAAGGGCATGACGAGGGTCTGGTTGCCCTCGATGTGCCGGGGTCCGTTGAGATCGAGCTGGGCGCTGATCAGGCCGAAGCCGGGGATCTCCTGGATCTTCTGCGCGACGAAGCGGCAGCCGCCGTCGTCCGCCGCGTAGTCCTTGACGAGGACCATCAGGAAGTAGCGCGCGTCGATGCCGGTCCAGCGGGCCCCCCGGGCGAACTCGCTGGCCTTGGACGGGGTGCGCTGACAGGAGCAGGAGGACGCGTTGCAGCCCAGGCAGCCGCCGGACACCCCGTTCATGATCACGTCGAAGCTCTGCACGCTCACGCCGTCGGCGTGGTAGCAGATCGCCTCCTTCTGGACGGAGACCGGGTTGAAGAAGCCGCTGGAGCTCTCACCCTCGTGCAGGCTGAACATATGGAAGAGCGCCTTCTTGACGTTCAGTTTGGCTGGGATCAGGTTCTTGACCTCGATGGCCAGGTCCAGGTCGTAACGGCCGTGGTAAAAACGGTAGGTCTTGCGCAATTCGACGGGGAAGCAGGTGCCGTGGGCGGCCTCGACGCCGGCCGGGCAGGGGTTGTCGATCACGAGGCGGAACACCAGGGTGATCTCCTTGTCCGAGTCCGTGCGGCGCTCGAGCTCCCAGCGCTGCAGCAGCGGGCGGTAGTTGAGCTCACGCTTCACGTGATAGAACGAATGGGCGTCAAGGGTATCTGCCTCGCGCTCGATCTCCATCTCCATCTGGAACGGCAGGAACATGGGCGACCAGGTCTTGATCAGATCCATCTGCTGGTCCCGCTTCTCCCGTCGTTTCTCCCGCATGAACTCCTTGGGGATCACCAGCTCGCGGTACTGCGGATTCTTCAGCACGAAGGAGGAAAACACACCGCCAAGGACGGTGAGCCGCGCGGTGTAGAGGGGGGTCTCCACGACGAGGCGGGGATCGGTCTCGGCGGGCAGCTCGCCGGCGTAGGGGGTGCCGGTGAAGTACAGGTGGCGGGTCGCGGGGACGGGGGCGGGCGCCGGGGCCGGGGCGGGCACCGGAGCGGGCACCGGGGCGGCCACCGGGGTGGCGTCGGCGACGGGTGCGGCCACCGGCGTGGCGTCGGGGACGGG
>Ga0302247_1001060_pt1 | contig 22371 bp, 10 predicted proteins | sample AAG_UR_Ile_MG_FD_193529 | JGI IMG/M metagenome (GOLD analysis project Ga0302247, IMG submission 193529) | Enriched activated sludge microbial communities from anaerobic digester in WTTP, New Holstein, Wisconsin, United States - AAG_UR_Ile | ecosystem: Engineered > Bioreactor > Anaerobic >...
AAATCGCCATGGGTGGCCTCCTTTTTGGATGACTCTGATGAGGCATTCTATGACCTCGTGCATCCCTTAGAATACTGCGAGGCCACCCACTTTGAAACCTCACCCACCCATCATGGTATCGGGGCTAGCATATTTCCGCATATAAGTTAGCCCCCTGCAGGGTGCCTGGTGGAATCGTGTACGATTCCACCGGGCGCACTACGGGGGGATCACAGGGGAATCTATCTGCGGGCGTTCGAGGCCGCGGGGGGCTGCTTCGGGGCGGGATCGGCGCGACGGGCGCGGACGGGATCGGCGAGGGCCGCGGGGACCGTGGGCGCGGCCACGGGATCGCCCCCTGACGACCCCTGGCCGCTCTCGGCCTTCTCCCGCTCGAAGGCGGCCAGCGCCTCCTGGCTCTGGGCGGCCAGCCTGCGCTCCCACTCGCGGTCCATCGCCTGCATGCGCTCGGGGGGCACGAAGGAGCGGGCGTAACCGAACACCATCGGACGATCCTCGTCCCCGTCGCGGATCTGCAGCACGAGGCCGGGGCGGTTCACCCCGGACCACGCGTAGGCGCCACCCACGGGCAGCGCTGGCGTGGCCCAGTCGAACAGGTAGCGGGCGTCCTGGGGCGCCAGGTTGACGCAGCCGTGGCTCTTCGGGATGCCGAAGTCGTCGTGCCAGTAGGCGCCGTGCAGCGCCTGACCCTTCCAGAAGAACATGGACCAGGGCACCGAGGACGCGAGGTACTGCTCGTCGGCGCCCACCTCGTTCTTCATGTCGGTCTCCCCCACCTTCCAGTAGATCCGGAACACCCCCGCCTTGGTGGCATAGCCCTCCTTGCCCGAGGAGATCACGGTGGCGTAGACGGGGCGATGCTCCACGTAGGCCACGAGGGTCTGACGGGAGAGGTTGATGTCCAGCCACTTCTCGCCGCGCCGGACCCCGGGGGGCACCTCGGTGGCGAACGCGGCGGCCACGTCCCGATCGGCGATCCAGCGGCAGGCCTCGACGCGGTAGAACGTCTGACGGCCCTCCTTCGCCCGCCCCAGGATCGAGAGCGGCTCGCGCGCCGGAGCCGAGCCGATCACCTTCCCGCCGGGTCGGTCGTAGACGGGGATGGGCACGTTCTCCCGGTTCTTCCCCTTGCGGATCGGGAAGGCCAGCGGCAGGCTGCGGGACACGTCGATGGGCACGCCGGAGAACTTCGAAGGGATGTGCCGCGCGATAAGATCGATGGGCACGTACTGGTCCTTGTCGGTCTTCCAGTAGTTCACGCCGTCGATCTTCACGAAGCGCTTGAACTGCAGGTAGAAGCCGGCCGGGTGGGTGCCCCCGGGCTTCTTCCGCTTCACCGCCTCGCGGTTCGGGTACCATGGCGCGCCGCCCAGGCGCACGTAGGCGTACTGCCCCGGCGTCAGGCTGTTCTCGGGCACCTGCGGCAGCAGGTGGAAGGTGGGCGGCTCCTTGTCCGGCGCGAAGGCGGACAGGCAGACCCAGGACGAGAGCCCCAGGCGCAGCCAGCCGTCCTTGCAGCCGCTGCCCTTCACGGCCGCGTAGCCGGCCAGGGGGAGGCGGGTGCGGGGCTCGATCCGCCCCAGGTCCAGGGCCTTGGAGGACGGCGCGTCCAACACGCGCGCCGGCTTGGCCGCCGAGTAACTGCGGAACCAGTCGCCCTTGCGCGGGACACGGACGAACCCGGCCTCGATGGCCGAGCGGATCGTGTCCGGCGGGGGCGGCGCCAGATCGGGGTTCGGCGGCAGCTCCGCGGACGCCGGCGGGGGCGCCGGCAGGTCGAGGGCGGCCTCCTCGGCCGGGGACAGGCAGGACGGGCTGGACTTGGGTTGGATCGTGAGGCCGGTGGCGGCGGCGGGCCCCGCCGACAGCAGGCCCAGGGACACGATTCCGGCGACGAACGGGCGCATGAATCCCTCCAGGGAGCGGCGACGCCAGGGCGGCCGCTCCGGAACAGTTCCATCACTTATGGCGCAAAAGCACCTGTACCTGCAAAAAACCATGGTGTATAGTGGGATGCCGGTGACCGAGTACGGAGAAAAAACATATGCAGAACAAGCCTTTTTACCTGATCACCCTGGACGACGAGCTCTTCGGCCAGCCCTGGATGCAGCAGGCGGTGCACTGCCGGATGGGGCAGGCGCCCAGGGAGGCCCCCCGGGGTGACGTCTACGTCGACCTCCTGCATCCCCTGGCCAATTCGACGGAGCAGCTCGAACAGTGGCGCCGCGAGGTCGGCCCCGTGATCTTCGTCTCCCGTTTTCCCCTGGGGAAGGACTCCTGGCAGCGCTTCGCCGAGACGGGCTCCGAGATCCTGCACGTCGCCGACCTGGAGAGGAGGGTCCACGCCACGGCCGTCGCCCGGGAGCGCCCCATCGACCTGGCCAAGCTCCTGCCCGAGCGACCCGCCGCCCGCGGGAAGATCGATCCCGCCTCCTGGACCGCCCTTCTGTCCGCCCTGCACGCGCACCGCATGACCGGCAACCTGTACCTGAAGACCGAGAAGATCAAAAAGATGATCACCTTCCTCTCGGGCTTCCCGCTCCAGGTGAAGTCCAACAAGAGCAAGGAGCTGCTCGGGCGCATGCTCGTCGACGAGAACGTCATCACGGCGGCGGACTGCGAGGAGAGCGTCAAGAAGATGAACGCGGAGTCCATCCTCCAGGGCCAGGCCCTGGTGCGCATGGGCCTGCTCACCGAGGACGGCCTGCTCGCCGCCCTCTCCCGCCAATGGGCGATCAAGCTCGTCGACGTGTTCGAGTGGCTGGAGGGCGAGTTCGTCTTCAAGGAGGAGCCCATCCAGATCCCCGAGTTCCTGCCCCCCTTCGCGTTCTCCGACCTGCTGTCCAGCGGGCTGGGCCGCCTCACCTCGGGCATCGTGGAGGCCTCGATCAACCTCGCCTCCGGCCTGTACCTCGCGCCGCATCCGTCGGCCCCATGGCGCTACCAGCCGCTGCCGGCCAACCTGGACAGGGAGTTGTTCGGCCGCATCGACGGCCGCCTCACCGTGGGACAACTCATGGAGGCGGGCCGCTCCGACCGCATCCAGACGAACATCCTGGCCGCCCTGCTCCTGGGCAACGCGCTGCTGCTCTCGGTGCGCCCCACGACCGTCCCCGTGCACTTCGGCGGCTTCCCGTTGCCCGGCGAGCACGTGCTGCTGCCCGCCCGCCTGCTCGAGGAGCTCGAGCTCGAGTGGCAGACGGGGATGACCGACATCGGCCGCATCGAGTCCTGGCTGCGCCGCATCCACATGGATCGCTTCCTCGTCGAGAAGCCGGCCGTGAGGGAACCGATTGAGACGTGGTTCAACAAAATATCCCAGGAGAAGATCGCGCCGGTCCCCGCCTCGTCGGACCTGCGGCTCTTCCGCCTGGGCTGGAAAGTGAAATACGAGTGATGCCGTCCCCGGCGCGCTCCCCGTCCCCGGCCGGCGTGGCCCGACTCCGGGCGTGGGGCGGGTTCCTGTTGCTCCTGCTCCTCGCCGGCCCCGCCCAGGCCTCCTTCCGCCGCCCCGTCGACGTGGGTTTCATTCGTCAATGGCCCTCCCATGGTGGTCCCTCGTGTGTCCACGGGATCACCGGCGCCGGTTGCCGGTTCGACTGTGACCCGGCCGGCACCGGCGCGCCGGAGGACAGTTCAGGAATCTATTATCAATGTCCGGCCGGCACGCCCGTCCTGGCGGCGGCCGAAGGCATGGTTGTTCAATTATTCAACGATTGCGCCATCTTCGACACGACCTGCCAGGGAGGGCTGGGCAACTGGGTCCTTCTGGAACATCCGTGGGGTCTGCGCACGCTCTACGCCCACCTGTCCGGGACCACCGTGAACCCGGGGGATCGCCTGACCTGCGCCGCCATCCTGGGTTTCGCCGGCCAGACGGGGGACGCGGCGGTCGAGGGCCTCCGCTTCGAGGTGCAGGATCTGCACTACGCCCGGATCGACCCCTTCGAAGGCGCCTGCAACCCCGAGCGCCCGGAGTCCCTCTGGAGCTCGCAGGCGATGGACGACTCGGCCCGGGACTGCGCCGCCCCGTTCTCCCCCAATCGGGGATGGATTGGCGCGCCCTGCACCGTTAATGAAGATTGCATCTATCCGGGCGCCGTCTGCCTCCCGGACTGGCCTGGCGGCGCCTGCTCCGGCGCCTGTGAAACGGACCCCTGCCCCGTCCACGAGGGCACCGGCTACGTGGCTCCGGTGTGCATGGCGACCCCCGACGGAGCCGTGTGCGTGTCCGGCTGCTCCCGCGATCTGTTCCCGGAAAACGGTTGCCGGGACCAATATGTTTGCCAATGGCTCGATACCCGGGAGGGCGACCCGGTCCCGGGATGCCTTCCGGAGCCCGACGAGGAGCCCGACGGCGGTCTGCCCGATGCCGACGGCGACGCCGAACCCGACCCCGACGCCGACGCCGGCCCAGAACCCGACGTCGACGCCGACGCCGGCCCCGACATCACCGTGGGCGGCGCCGAACCCGCCTGCGCCTGCCGATCCCCGGCCCATCATCCGAGTGCTGATTTATCATTTCCATTTCTCCTCTGCCTCCTGGCGATTTGGGGGTTGCGCAAGAGGATTTTTCCGTTGTCCTGCAATGGTTGACGTGATATAAACTCGGTTTCGCGAAACCCTGAATTTTCAAAGGTTTTGCCATGCGATTTCCAGTAGTCACCTGCGTTTTTTGTTTTTGTAAACCGCACTTCCCCGATGGAGGTTCCCGTGGCTGAATATATCATTGAAGATCTGATCATCACGCTGGACGAGACTTTCGAAGACGCAGTCAACGAGTGGGTCGGCAAGGCGCAGGCCTTCGAAGCCGAGGGAAACGCGGCGCGCGCGATGGACGCCTGGACCCGGGCCGTGAAGGCCTCGGAGACGGCCATCGGGCCACGGCTGTCGCTCGCGAAGATGTACAAGGACGCAGCCCGCTGGAACCAGTACGTCGACGCCCTGAACGATGTGTCCAAGCGGCTCCCCGAGGCCATGCTCGAGGAGAAGGCCCGGCTCATCCACATCACCGTCCCCGTGCTGCGCGACCAGATGAAACTGATGCCCAAGGTCGTCGACGCCTACAAGAAAATCCTGTCGATCACCCCCGCCGACGACGTGGCCTTCAACGCCCTCGTCGAGATCATCTCGGGCATGTCCCGCTGGCCGGATCTGGTCAAGCTCTACCAGGAGCGCCTGGACTCGATCTCCGAGCCCGAGCGCAAGGCCGAGGTCCAGCTCGAGGTCGCCCGGCTGTACAACGACAAGCTCCACAACAAGCGCGAGGCCGCCAAGGCCTACGAGGCCCTGCTCGAGCTCGATCCGCAGAACGGCGAGGCCATCAACAGCCTCAAGGAAATGTACGAGCAGGCCCGCGACTTCGAGAGCCTGATCTCCCTGCACAAGCGAGAACTGGAGTTCATCACCGACGGGGACGCCCGCGCCGAGAAGACCCTCGAGATCGCCAAGATGGCCGCGACCCGCGTGAAGAAACCCGAGCTGCTCATCCAGTTGTGGGAGGAGGTCCTCGCGGTGGACCCCGGCTCCATCGAGGCCCTGGAGAACCTCGAGCAGTTGTTCGAGCGTGAGAAAAACTGGAAGAAGATGGTCGAGATCGACCGTCAGTTGCTGGACCTGGTCACCGACCGCACGCGGCAGGCCGCGGTGTGCATGAAACTGGCGCCCACGATCCAGGAGAAGCTCGAGGATCCCGCCGGCGCCGTCGAGATCTGGCGCACTCTGCTCAACCTGGAGCCCGAGAACCGCCGGGCCCAGGACGCCCTGAAGAAGCTGCTGGTGGACACCGGCGAGTTCGACGAGCTCGAGGCCCTCTTCCGCCAGTGGGAGAAGCTCGAGGAGTACATCCGCATCATCTCCAAGCAGTCCGAGGTCGAGGCCGACGCGGCGAAGAAGATCGACCTTCTGTTCCGCGAGGCCCGCATCTGGAACGCCGACCTGGCCAAGGCCGACCGCGCCATGAAGGCCTACGAGAAGGTCCTCGAGACCGACGCCGCCAACCTCCAGGCCGCCGAGGCCCTGATCACGCTCTACGAGGAGGCCCAGCAGTTCAAGAAGCTGCCGCAGGTCCTCGAGATCCGCATCCGCCACACCGAGGAGGCCGACCTCCGCCGCGACCGCATGGAGGAGCTCGCCCGCATCTTCGACGAACACCTGAAGGACAAGGAGAGCGCCTTCCGCTGGTACCTCGACGCCTTCGCCCTTGGCCCCGATCTGGTGGGCCTGCGGGACGCCTGCGAGCGCCTCGCTGGTGCCGTGGAGGGCGGCTGGGCCAGGCTCGTGTCCGCCTACGAGGCCGCGTACGAGACCTGCTCGGGTTCGGACGTCTCGATGCAACTAATGCTCGTGGTGGCAGGCGCCCAGGAGAACCAGTTGAAGGTCCCCGAGAAGGCCCTGGCCACCAACCTGAAGATCCTCGAGCTCGACGCCTCCAGCGAGCCCGCCCTCGATGCCCTCGAGCGGATCTACCAGTCCCGCCAGGAGTGGGAGGAGCTCCTCTCGGTCTACGAGAAGAAGATCGACCTGGCCGTCGACGACACGCTGCGCAAGGACCTGCTCTGGAAGCTCGCCGACATCTACGACACGCTGATGGAGAAGCCGGCCAAGGCCGTGGACGCCTACACCCAGGCCCTCGAGCTCCTGCCCGAGGATCTGCCCACCATGCAGCGCCTCGACGCCCTCTACGCCCGCCTCGAGAAGTGGCAGGACCTCTCCGACATCCTCGAGCGCCAGCTGGAGTTCGCGTCCGAGGAGGCCGCCCGCGTGGAACTGAAGTTCCGCTGGTCCGAGGTCCAGGAGAGCCGCCTCGACAAGATCGAGGACGCGATCGAGGGCTACCGGCAGGTGCTCGAGTGGCAGCCCGGACACGAGGGCGCCAAGGAGAAACTGGAGAAGCACCTCGACTCCGAGACGGCGTCCTTCCGCCGGTCCGCCGCCGACATCCTCGAGCCCGTCTACAAGACCCTCATGGAGTTCGAGAACCTGGTGAAGGTCCACGAGATCCAGGCCGGGACCGACGACGACCCGATCTTCATCCTCGACATGTTCATCACCATCGGCAACCTGTGGTCGGAGAACATCGGCAACAACGACAAGGCCCTGGACGCGTATGCCCGCGCCGTGCGCCACAGCCCGGACTCCGACGACGCCAGGACCGCGTTCGAGAAGGTCGCCGAGATCGAGGACCGCTGGACCTCGGTGCTGACCGCCTACTCCGAGATCCTCGAAAAGGGCGAGCTCGGCGAGATCATCTCCCACACGCTGCACGTGCGGGCGGCCGAGATCGCCCGTGACCACCTCCAGAAGGTGAACACGGCGATCCATCACTTCGGCGCCGCCCTCGAGCTGGATCCCATGAACGAGGCGGTGCTCTCCGCCCTCGAGACGCTGTACCAGACCACCGAGGACTGGGACCAGCTGCTGTTCGTCAGCCGCAAGCAGCTCGAACTGGCCCAGGAGCTCGAGCGCCGCCAGGAGCTGCGGTTCCGCTGCGGCATGATCCTCGACCAGAAACTGAACCGGGCCCCCGAGGCCGTCGCCATCTACGAGGAGGTCCTCGGCGAGGAGCCCGAGCGCACCACCGCCCTGCACGCCCTCGACGTCCTGTACCAGAAGCTCGAGAACTGGAGCGAGCTCGCCGACAACCTGACCAAGCAGTTGGAGCTGGCCGAGGAGGTCGAGGATCAGAGCGAGCTGCTGCGCCGCCTGGCCGCCGTCCAGCACGAGAAACTGAAGGAGACGACCATGGCCATCGAGACCTGGCGCCGCGCGCTGGATCTCGACAACACCGACGATGCCGTCATCTCCTCCCTCGAGAAGCTGCTCGACATGGAGGACCACGCGCTCGTGGTCGCCCGCATCCTCGAGCCCGTCTACAAGAACCTGGGCCGCTGGGAGCCCCTGATCCGCGTCTACGAGATCGTGATGAAGAACAGTTACGATCCGGGCGAGCAGATCGGGCTGATCCACCAGATCGCCAACATCTACGACGAGTTCATGGAGGAACCCCGCCGTGCGTTCGACACCTACGCCCGGGCCTTCGTGATCGACGCGAGGCACGAGGCGACGCGCCACCAGCTCGAGCGGCTCGCCCAGGCCCTGACCGCCTGGGAGGATCTGTTCAAACTGTACTCGAAGACCGTGGACGACAAGGAGGACACCGAGGTCGCGCTGGACCTGCAGACCCGCATCGCCGACCTCCTGGCCACCACCGTCGGCGACGTGGAGCGCGCCGCCGCGGCCTACCACAAGCTGCTCGACATCTCCCCCGAGTACATCCCGGCGGTGGACGCCCTGGAGAAGCTCTTCCTGACCACCGGCGACATCCCCCGCATGGTCCAGGCCATCCTGAAGAAGGTCGAGCTGGTCGCCGATCCCGACGAGAAGAAACGGCTCGCCTTCCGGGTCGCCGAGATCCAGAAGAGCGAGCTCGAGGACAAGAACGCGGCCATCGCCACGTACCGGCTGATCCTCGAGATCGACGACACCGAGCTCCAGGCCCTCGACGCCCTCGAGGTCATCTTCGTCCATGACGAGAACTGGGAGAGCCTGCAGGAGGTGTACGCCCGCAAGGCCGACCTGGCCCCGTCCCTGGAAGAGCGCAAGGGCATGCTCTACACCCTGGGCCAGATGTACGACCAGGAGCTGCACAGCCTGGAGAAGGCCATCGAGACCTACGAGCGGATCCTTGACGAGGACCCGGTCGACGAGGTCGCCCTGCAGTCCCTGGACCGCCTGTACGAGGCGGCCGGCAAGTGGCAGGAGCTCATCTCCGTGCTCGACGTCGAGATCCAGAACGGCCAGAGCGATGTGGAGATCGCCGCGATCAAGCTGCGCCTGGGCGAGGTCCACGAGCTGCGCCTGGCGGCCTCCGAGGTCTCTGTGCCCCTCTATGGCGAGGCCCTCGGTCTGGACTCCAGCAACGGCGGCGTGATCACCGCGCTGGCCCGTGTCATGCACGGCGGCGCCGGTGACGAACGCTGCGCCGAGATCAAGTACGAGCCCGAGGTCCGCACCGCGGCCGCCGTGATCCTCGACCAGTACTACTCCACCGTGGGCGAGCAGGAGAAGCTCGTCGACGTGCTCAACGTCCGCGTGGAGCAGAGCGAGGACACCTACGAGCGCGTCCAGCTCCTGCACCGGCTCAAGGAGATCCACGAGCTCCAGCTCGACTCCCCGAAGGACGCCCGCGACGACATGGCCCGCGCGCTGCATCTGGATCCGCGCCACGAGGAGACCCTGCGCGACATCGAGAAGCTCTCCGGCATCATCGACGCCTGGGGCGAGCTCATCGGCATCTACACCGCCGTCCAGAAGGAGTGCGGCGAGGACGAGGACAAGATCTTCTTCCTCCACAGCATGGCCCGCGTGTTCGAGGAGGAGCTCAACGATCCGGCCCAGGCCACCATCCGGCTCGAGGAGGTCCTCAAGCTCGACGCCGAATCCGAGGCCGCCCTGACCGGCCTCGACCGGCTCCTGCTGGCGCAGGAGCGCTACGAGGAGCTGGCCCGCATCCTCTCCCGCGAGGTCGAACTGTCCCGCGTGCCCGAGGAGGCCCAGAACCTCCGCTACCGCCTCGCCCGCCTGCTCGTCGAGCACCTGGGCTCCCCCGAGAAGGGTGTCGAGGCCTATGCCGCGCTGCTCGAGGAGGCGCCCTACCACGACGCCGCCCGCGAGGGCATGGAGGACCTGCTCGCCCAGGGCACCAGCCCGAAGCGCGTGTTCGAGGTCCTCGAGCCTCTGTACCGGCAGGATTCGCTGTGGGAGAGCCTGGTGAACCTGCACGAGAAGTATCTCGAGTTCGTGAAGGTCCCCGAGGAACGCATCACCCTCTTCAAGACCATCTGCGACCTCCAGGAGAACTACCTGCGGGATCCGGACCAGGCCTTCAAGACCTGGGCCCGCGCGTTCGCCGAGGCCGAGGATGACGTCGAGATCCAGGAGCGCCTCGAGGGCCTGGCCGCCCAGATGGCGCTGTGGGTCGATCTGACCGACGTCTACCGCGCCTCCGCCCGCAAGCTCGGCAACCAGGCCGCCGCCAGCCCGTCCAGGGCCGCGGACCTCAACGACCTCGCCGTGCAGATCTGGCTCAAGGCCGCCCGCGTCCATGAGGAGGAGCTGCACGACCCGGCCGGCGCCGAGGAGGCCAACCTCGAGGTGCTGAAGATCAACTACGAACACTACACCGCCCTCGAGAGCCTGGACCGCATCTACTCCGCCAACGACATGTTCCCCGAGCTGGCCGGCATCCTCGATCGGCGCGCCAAGACGGCCCAGGATTCGTACGACCGCGTGCAGTTCCTGTTCCGGCTCGCCAAGGTCCGCGAGGAGGACCTGCGCGACCTGCCCTCCGCCGTGGCCGCCTTCGAGGCCATCATCCGCGAGGAGGAGGGCAACATCGACGCCCTCGAGGGTCTGGAGCGCATCCACTTCGAGACCGGCGACTACAAGGCCCTCTTCAACGTGTACGAGCGCATGTCCAAGGCCCTGTCCTCCGACGACGACGTGGCCGAGGCCCTGGCCCACATGGCCAAGATCGCCTCCGACGCCCTGAAGAACCCCCTGGGGGCCAAGGATCTCTGGAAGCGCGTCCTCGAGATCAAGGGGGAGGAGCCCCGCGCCCTCCGGGAACTGTCCCTGCTCGCCGAAGCCGCCCGCGACTGGGCCGGGTGCGTCGACTTCCTGAACCGCATCACCCAGGCCTCCTACGAGACCACGGAGCAGGTGGACGCCTACCTGGCCGTGGGCCGCATCGCCCTCAAGGAGCTCGCCGACCATCGCCAGGCACTGGACGCCTACCAGGCGGTGCGCTCCATCGATCCGTCCAACACCGAGGCCCTCGAGAACCTGGCCTTCATCTTCTCCGAGAGCCAGGCCTGGGAGGAGCTCGTCGAGGTCCTCGAGGCGCTCGTCGGCCTGGGTCTGGGCACCATGCCCGCCGCCAAGCTGCGGCAACTGTACGCCCAGATCGGCAAAATCGAGAAGGAGTACCTGATGCGCTCGGATCGCGCCATCGCGGCGTGGGAGAGCGTGCTGCAGCAGGTCTCCGGGGACGCCGAGGCCCTCGAGGCCCTCGAGACCCTCTACACCCAGAGCGAGATGTGGACAGACACCATCCGGATCCTGGAGGAGAAGGTCCGGATGACCCAGAAGGATCCGCAGAAGATCGAGCTGCTGTTCCAGATCGCCGACATCTACGAGACCCGGGTGTGGGACAAGGCCTCGGCCGCCAACGCCTACGGCCGCGTCCTCAAGCTCGAGCGCCTGCACGTCGAGGCCTTCAACCAGCTCGAGCGCCTGCTGCGCGACCTGAACAAATGGAAGGAGCTCACCGATCTCTACCTGAAGAAGTTCGTCGACCTCGGCGGCCAGGAGGAGGACGTCCCCGAGCAGCACAAGGCCGAGATCGTCACCATCCTCCAGCGCCTGGCGGTCGTGTACGAGGAGAAGCTCACGGACCGTGAGAACGCGTTTGTAGCCCTCTCCAACGCCTTCGCCATCGCGCCGATGAACGACGTCACCGCCGACCACCTGGAGCGCATCGCCTCCATCCAGAACAACTGGGAGGAGCTCATCGAGATGTACCAGGAGGCCGTGGACGCGGTGGAGGACCGCCTGGTCCGCTGCGACCTGCTGGTCAAGATGGGCAAGTGGTACGCCGACCAGCTCGACGACCTGGTCAAGGCCAGCGAGGTCCTCAAGCAGGCCCTCAGGCTCGAGCCGAAGTACGGCCGCGTCCACCTGCAACTGGCCGAGGTCCACCGCAAGAACCAGTCCGTCGGCGAGTACATCAGCGAGCTGCGGCTGGCCCTCGAGGTCGAGACCCGCCAGGACGTCGTCTACAAGTCGGCGATGGAGCTCGCGCGCACCTACGAGAAGGACTTCGCCGACATGGACGAGGCGATCCGCTTCTACAAGAAGGCGCACGAGGCCAACCTCGAGCATGAGGAGCCGCTGGAGGCCCTGGAGCGCCTCTATGAAAAGAACGAGAAGTGGCGCGAACTGATCGACATCGTGAACGAGCGCGTCGAGCGCAGCACGAACGAGGAGGAGATCTTCGACCTCAAACTGAAGATCGCCGACCTCTACGACGACCGCCGCGAGCTGCCCTCCAAGGCCATCGAGGTCCTCAACGAGCTCCTCGACGCCCACCAGGACAACCTGATGGTCATGCGCAGGCTCGAGGAACTGTACGAGAAGATCGGCGACCTCGAGGAGTATCTGGCGATCCTGGAGCGCCAGATGAACCATCTGTCCCACGACGACGAGCGCATCCGCAAGTCGCACCAGATGGCCGCGGTCTGGGAGGAGCACTTCGAGAAGCCCGACAAGGCCATCGAGTGCTACGAAGCGATCCTGGCGATCAGCGACAAGGACGAGCGCTCCTACCAGAACCTGGCCCGCCTGTACCGGCAGGAGAAGAAGTGGACCGAGTACATCGAGGTCATCTACCGCCACATCTACACCAAGCATGACCCGAAGGAGCGCGTCCGCCTGTACAAGGCCGCCGCCGAGGTCCTCGAGAAGCAGCTCAACGAGCCCGAGCGCGCCATCGACGCCTACATCGCCGTGCTCGACGACGACGCCATGGACCTCGACTCGCTGACGGCGCTGTCCCGGCTGTACGAGTCCCAGGAGGACTGGGATCGCTGCATGGACGTGTCCGTGCGCCTGGTCGACCTGATCTCCGACCAGTCCGCCAAGGTGGACCTGTACTTCCGCATCGGCAAGATCTCCGAGGAGTACCAGCACAACCCGTCCGAGGCCGAGCGCCTCTACGCCGAGGCCCTGGCGATCAACCCGTCCTTCGTGCCCGCGCTGAAGAAGCTCTCCAACATCTACGGGGACCGGCACGACTGGCTCAAGGCCGCCAAGATGCTCGAGGTCGCCCAGACCCACACCGCGAACATGGTCGACAAGGCCAGCTACCTCTACGAGGGCGGCGTCATCCGCCTGGATCATCTCGACGATCCGGAACGCGCGGCCGAGCTCCTCGAGGCCTGCCTCGACATCGATCCGGAGCACGTGGACGCGGCCCTGCGCTACACGGACATCCTGTGGGAGCGCAAGAGCTACGGGGACATGTTCCCCCACCTGCAGATGCTCCAGCGCAAGCTCGAGGCCGCCAACGCCGACAAGGAACTGATGGCCAAGGTGTACTACCGTTTCGGCAAAAGCGCGGAGACCCGCCGCGAGCTCGAAAAGGCGCAGAAGGCCTACTACAACGCCTATCAGATCGAGAAGACCTCTCTGCCGGTGCTGCAGGGCATGGCCTCGGTCTGCTACGCCCTCGAGCAGTGGGAGCAGGCCTTCAAGCTCTACAAGCAGATCCTGGTCCATCCCCAGGCAGAGAACGACCGCGAGCTGCAGACCGAGATCTACTACAAGCTCGGCGCCGTGCACTTCAAGCGCAACGAGATCATGAAGGCGCAGAACCTCTACGAGAAGGCGCTGGAGCACGATCCCAACCACCAGCCCACCCTGCAGGCCATGGTGGACCTCTACGAGAAGGAGACCAACTTCAAGGCGGCCGCCGAGATCAAGGCCCGCATGGCCGAGAACCTGACCGGGGCCGACCGGATCGAGTTCATGATCGGGCTCGCCGAGTACTACCGCGACAAGGTCATGGACAACGCCGCGGCGATCAAGGTTTTCGAGGACGCCGCCTCGCTGGACACGAAGAACACGCTGATCATCCACGAACTGATCGAACTGTACCAGACCACCGAGCAGTGGAAGAAGGTCGCCAAGAACATGATCCTGCTCGCCGAGATGGAGTCCGACCCGAAGATCCGTTCCAAGATCTGGTACGGCGTCGGCGGTGTCTTCCGCGAGTACATCAAGTCCCTGGACGACGCGGTGGACTACTACAACCGGGCGTTGGACGATGACGTGACCAACCTGAAGGCCTTCTCGCACACCGACGAGATCCTCACCAAGAAAAAGGACTGGAAGCTTCAGGAGCGCAACTACCGCCGGATGATCAAGCGCGTCATGGAGAACTCGCCCGAGAACCATGGCCTCCTGACCAACCTGTGGCACTTCCTCGGCGAGATCTACCGGACCCGCCTCAAGGACTTCAAGGCCGCCATGGGCGCCTTCGAGACCGCCATCGCGATGGATCCCTCCGCCGCCAACCGGCACGAGATCCTCGCCGAGCTCTACGAGCTGGCCGGCCCCGACACGTACGACAAGGCCATCGCCAAGCACCACGAGATCCTGGATCGCAACGCGTACAACCAGGAGAGCATGAAGAAGCTCTACCGGCTCTATCTCGAGGTGCGCAACTATGACGCCGCGTGGTGCATGGCCGCCGCGCTGACCAACCTCAAGGTCGCCGAGGCCGAGGAGCTGGAGTTCTTCAACCAGTACAAGCCCCGCGGCTTCGCCCAGCTCAAGCAGCGCTTCACCCAGGACATCTGGGCCAGCATGCTCACGTCCTCCCTCGAGGACCCGGCCATGCGGCACCTGATGGCGGCGATCTCCATCCCCATCACCACCCTCAAGGGCCGGCCCACCAAAAACTGGGGCATCAACCGCAAGAGCCGCCAGGAGCCCGCCGGCGAGGGCCCGCTCTTCAACAAGATCTTCTTCTACGCGCTCGACCGGCTGGCCGTCGAGGCACCCGAGTTGTACCTCCTGCCGGACCACCGCGCGGGCATGCAGCACGGCGTCATGATCGAGAAGGGCCAGCGCATCCCGTTCGTCACCGTCGGACAGGAGCTCCTCGCCGGCCACATGGAGAAGGACCTGGCCTTCATGGTTTCCCGCGAGCTCACCTACATGCGTCCGGAGTACTACCTCCTGAAGCACGTGACGAGCGTCGGCGAGCTTCGCGCCATGATCTTCGGCTCCATGCGCCTGGTGAACGCCCAGATGCCGCTGCCCGCGGACCCGGGCGTCCTGCAGCAGACCGCCGCCCAGCTGGCCCCCGTCCTGCCCCCGGCGAGCAAGGAGGCCCTGATCAACCTGACCCAGAAGATGGCGGCCACGGGCTACGTCCCCAACGTCGACTCCTTCATCCAGGGCGTCGAACTGACCTCGCACCGCGCAGCGCTCACCCTGGTCCAGGATCTGGACGTCGCCATGCTCGCCATCCAGGCGGAGCCCATGATCGCCGGCGGCCTCGGACTGCAGCAGAAGAAGGACGCCCTGCTGCGCTTCGCAACCTCCGAGAAGTTCTTCGAACTGCGGAAGATCCTCGGCGTCGCCATCGGATAAAACACATGAAGCACCTCACCATCCTCCTCCTGTTCCTGCTCGGCCTGGTCGCCGGTTGTTCCGGCGCGAAGGCCACGAAGACCACCCCCGAAGGCGAGGCCACACCCAAGGACGGTGGCGCCGCGACGACCGGTCCCACCAGGGAGGCAGCCCCCACGGGCCCTGCCTCGGATCTCTGCACCGATTCCCAGTGCCCGGGCGTGGTCCGCTGACCCTGAACGAACGGCTTCGCCGGCGCGCGACCCGCACCGGCTGCAGGACTCTTCTTTTGGTCCGGCATCACGGAGGCAAGGCATGTCCCTTCTGGGTATCGATCAAGCACGGGTGAAGAAACTGCGCGGCACGGCCGACGGAATCACCCGCCAACTGGCCCCGCTGCTGCGCGCGCACACCACGGTCACCGTGGAGCGGGCGGTGCTCCGCCTGCTGGGCGTCGACGGCGTGGACCACAACCAGGTCCCCCTCCCCAACGTCGTGGTCGGTCACCTCCGTGAGAAGGTCAGGGACGGCGCCGCCCTGTCCGTCCTTGGCGCCATGCTGCACACGCGGGCCTCCATCGGCGAGGTCGCCGAGCGGGTCGCCCGCGGGGAGCTGGACCTGCACCAGCTCCCGGCCGTGCCCGACGACGAGATCCGTCACCTCGGACACGAGCTCGCCGCCGAGGGGCTGGCGCGCATCCGCGCCAACGTCCGCGAGCGCGACGAGCGCATGGCCCGCCTCCCCGTGCGACCCCAGCCCTGGAAGTACGTCATCGTCGCGACCGGGAACATCTACGAGGACGTGGCCCAGGCCAAGGCCGCCGTGCGACGCGGCGCCGACATCATCGCGGTCATCCGGACCACGGGCCAGTCGCTGCTGGACTACGTCCCCTACGGCCCCACCACCGAGGGGTTCGGCGGCACGTACGCCACCCAGGCCAACTTCCGCATCATGCGCGCGGCCCTCGACGAGGTCGCCGAGGAGACCGGGCACTACGTCCGCCTGGTGAACTACGCCTCCGGCCTCTGCATGCCCGAGATCGTGGTCATGGGCGCCTTCGAGCGCCTGGACATGATGCTCAACGACAGCATGTACGGCATCCTGTTCCGTGACATCAACCCGGTGCGGACCTTCGTGGACCAGTTCTTCTCGCGCATGGTCGACGCCGCGGCCGAGATCATCATCAACACCGGCGAGGACAACTACCTCACCACCGCCGACGCCGTCGAGGCCGCGCACACCGTGCTGGCCTCCGATTTCATCAACGAGAGCTTCGGGCTGGCCGCCGGCCTCCGTCCCGCCCTGCTCGGGCTCGGACACGCCTTCGAGATCGACCCCGACCTCGAGGACTCCTTCCTGCTCGAGCTCTCCCAGGCGCTGCTCCTGCGGGAGATCTTCCCCGACTCCCCCCTGAAGTACATGCCCCCGACCAAGCACATGAGCGGGGACGTCTTCAAGGGTTACCTGATGAACGCGATGTTCAACCTCGCGGGCATCTGGTCCCAGCAGGGCATCCAGCTGCTGGGGATGCTCACCGAGGCCATGCACACCCCCTTTCTGCAGGACCGCTTCCTGGCGCTGCAGAACGCCGACTACGTCATGAACGCGGCCCGGCACCTCCATGAGCAGGTCACCTTCCGGCCCGACTCCCTCGTGATCCGCCGTGCCCACGAGGTCCTGGACCGGACGGACGAGCTCCTCGGGAACGTGCGCGAGGCCGGCCTGCTCCAGGCGATCTCGTCGGGTTGGTTCGCGGACATCTCCCGTCCCGCCGACGGCGGCAAGGGGCTGCTGGGCGTCCTGGAGAAGGGCGAACGGTACTACAACCCGTGCAAGCCGGTCCTGGCGGCCCAGCTCGGCCTGGAGAAGGAGATCGACACATGGATCTGAACCTCCACGAAATCCGGCCCTATGGCGACTCCCTCTCCGACGGCGCCATGCAGATGAGCTTCACCCTGCCGCTGCCCACCGGCCCGCTGGCCAAGGAGGCCGCGCTGCGCTTCGTCCGCAAGATGGGCCTGGCCGAGGCCGACGTGGTGCACATGGCCGACCTCGGGGAGGGCTTCACCTTCTTCGTCGTGTACGGCAAGACCCGCCTGTTCATCGACGCCACCGAGATCACGGTCACAGCCGTCAAATCCGAGGGCTGGGACCGCACGACCTGCGATGAGAAGATCCGCCAACTGTTCGGCCGCAAGCTGCGGATCGTGGGCGCCTGCATCGGCGAGGACGCGCACACCGTGGGCATCGACGCCATCATGAACATGAAGGGCTACGCCGGCCACTACGGCCTCGAGCGCTTCTCGATGATCGACGCCTTCAACCTCGGGGCCCAGGTGGAGCCCGAGACCCTGCTCGCCCGCGCCCGGGAGAAGGACGCGGACGCCATCCTGGTCTCCCAGGTCGTCACCCAGCGCGACGCCCACCTGCAGAACCTGACCCGGTTCGTGGAGCTGGCCGAGGCGGCCGGGGTCCGCGACCGCTTCGTGCTCATCGCCGGCGGTCCCCGCGTCGATCACAAGCTGGCCCTGGAGCTGGGCTTCGACGCCGGCTTCGGACGGGGCACCTTCGCCGAGCACGTCGCCTCGTTCGTCATCACCCATCTGGCGCAGAAGCTGGGCCTGTCCATGGCCCGCGGGTCCGTACAGGCTCCAAAGGATTGAACCCGATGCTGACCGTCCTCTTGTCCATCCTCGTGCTCGTGGCCTTCGCCGGCACGTTCTGGTTCTTCCACCGGCAGACTGCCGAGAGGGCCAAGGGCGCCATGTCCAAGGCCCAGGAGCAAGCGAGCCAGCTCCGCGATGACGCCCGCCGGCGGGTCGAGGATGCCAAACTCAAGGCCCGCGACGAGGTCGCCCAGCTCCGGCTCGACTCCCGGCGCCAGCTCGAGGAGCTCGCCCGCGAACAGGAAGAGGAGATGAACGAGCAGGAGCTGCTGCTCGAGCGCGAGGCCGCGCGGGTCGAGACCGCCACCGAGGAGCTCAAGGTCCGGGAGGCCGAACTGACCCGACGGTTCGCCGCCTTGCAGGAGCGCAACGCCGCGATCACGGAACTGAAGAACCAGCGCCGGGAGCTGCAGGCGCAGATCCCCCCCGCCATCGAGGCCGCCGCCCGGATGTCCCAGGCCGAGGTCCGCGACCAGATCTTCCGCCGTCTGGTCGAGGCGGCCGAGCTCCAGGCCCAGGAGGAGCTGCGGGTCTGGGAGCAGATCCCCGAGGCCGACTTCATCCCCAAGGCCAAGCGGATCATGGGGATCGCCATGGGCCGCCTGGCCCGCACCGAGGTTCAGGAGCGCCCCGCCAGTTCGGTGGCCATGACGATGGCCCAGTACCAGAACCTGCTCAAGATCTGCCAGGGTTCCATCGAGAAGCTGGGGGAACTGTTCCACATCCCGGTGTTCGCCCAGCTCGGGGATGACGCGGTGATCCGCTTCGACACCATCGACTCCGTGAGCCGCGAGATCGCGCGCCGTGTGCTGGAGAAGGCGCTCGAGGGCGGCCGCCAGGTCACCACCTGGGAGGCCCTCGTCGATCTCTGGCAGAAGAAGAACGCCGAGATGGAGAACGAGATCACGGGCTACGGCCGCAAGGCGTTCAAGCTCGTGGGGCTCAAGCCCAAGGCCCACAAGGAGATCATCCAGCTCCTGGGACGGCTCTTCTTCCGCACCTCGTACACCCAGAACCAGTGGCTGCACACCATCGAGGCAGCCCAGCTCGCCGGGCTGATCGCCGGTGAACTGCACCTGGACGTGGAGCTGGCGCGCAGGGCCACCCTCCTGCACGACATCGGCAAGGCCCTCACCCACGAGGTCGAGGGCTCCCACGCGGTCATCGGCTGCGAGCTCGCCACGCAGTACGGCGAGGACGCCGAGGTGGTCAACGCCATCGGCGCCCACCACGGCGAGATGGGCCACGAGTCGATCTACGCGAGCCTGGTCATGGCCGCCGACGCCATGAGCGGCGGCCGCCCGGGGGCCCGCCGCGAGCAGATCGAGACCTACTTCGACCGCATCAACGACCTCGAGCGCGCCGCCCGCAGCTTCCCGGGCATCCAGGAGGTCTTCGCCGTGCAGGCCGGGCGCGAGCTGCGCGTGCAGGTCGACTCCCAGCGCCTCGACGACGAGCGCACCATGAGCCTGGCTGCCGAGATCTCAAAAAAGATCTCCGACGAGCTCACCTTCCCCGGCCAGGTGAAGGTCACGGTGATCCGCACCTTCACCGCCCAGGAGGTCGCGCGATGAGCCTGCGGACCGCGGATGACCGGCAATTCTCGGGGACTGCCGCCCTCGACCCGCGCCTCGACACCGGGCGCGTGCTGCTCGCGGTCAGCGGCCTGTACCTGCCGGTCGTGGCCGGGCTGCTGGTGGCCCGCGCCCTGGGCTATGCCCGTCGCCAGCGCTGGGAGCGAACCGGGACACAGTGGACCTGCGAGGAGCGCACCTCCATGCTGGGCATCGAACTGTCCCGGCGCACCCTCCACGTGCCCGCCAGCAGCGTCGTCTACCACTCCACCGGCTCCCTGGGGGACCCCGCCCTCCTGCTCTGCGGGGCCTTCTACCTCTTCGGCCTGGTCTTTTTCGGCGTCAGTTCGATCCACACCGGCCTTCTGGCCGCGAGCCCGGTCCGAATCTTCCTGGGCGGCCTGCTGATCCTCTCCGGCCTGGCGCTGGACGTGGGCTGCTTCGTTCTGCACCAGCGGCTCGCCTCACGAAACGCCCTCCAGATCGGGCTCCTCGACGGTCGCGTCCACACGATCCGCGACCTGACGGCCTCTGACGCGGGATAAAAACATTTTTTCGCCGTTCTGGCCTCCACTCAACAGTTGACGAGTCCGGGAAAAACACATACGGTTGCGCCCCGGGATTGGGTCGCGGCCGACCCCGGACCGGTCCCGGCACGAGGAGAAGACCCATGTTGGACATGGCATTTGTCGAGGAGATCATTCCGGTGCTGATCGCGGAGAGCACCCACCCGACGGTCAAGGGCATCACCCTGGCGGTCATCTCCCAACTCGGGCTCCGCGGCCGCGCCGCCGTGGCCGCCGAGCACCGCATCCGGCCGCTGGTGATGGACGCCATCCGCGAGACCTTCGGCGAGGACGAGCTCGAGGAGGACTACGAGGACGACGACGAGCTCTCCGAGAGCGAGGACGAGTACGGCTTCGAAGGCTTCGAGGACGACGACGACGACGACTTCGGCTACGACGAGGACGAGGACGACGACGACGACAATGACGCCTATTTCATGGACGACGACGACGAGGACGACCTGGATTCAGACCTCGACGACGACGACGACGACGACCTCGACGACCTCGACGACTACGGCGACGACGACGACGACTGAACCGCCCGGTTCCCCGCCCCCGTCTCCCCTCCCAGGATGGAACCCGCATGACGAATGAACCAGGGCCCGCGTCCGCCTGCATCCGGATATTCGGGGCCAGGCAGCACAACCTCCAGGACATCAGCCTGGATCTGCCCCACCGGCGGCTCACCGTGATCTGCGGGCCGTCCGGCTCGGGGAAGAGCACCCTCGCCTTCGACATCGTGTACGCCGAGGGGCAGCGACGTTACGTCGAGAGCCTCTCGGCCTACGCCCGGCAGTTCCTCCCCCAGCTCGACAAGCCCCTGGTCGAGCGCATCGAGGGGCTCTCCCCGGCGATCTCCATCGACCAGCAGAACTCGTCCCACAACCCCCGCTCCACCGTGGGCACGGTGACCGAGATCCACGACTTTCTGCGCGTGTTCTTCGCCCGCCTGGGCACCGCGCACTGTCCCCACTGCCGCACGCCGCTGGTCACGCAGACCCGCGAGGAGCTCACCGACGCCCTGATCCGCGCCAACGGCGGCCGCATGATCCACCTGCTCGCGCCGCTGGTGCGGCAGCTCAAGGGCACCCACGCCGATCTGCTCGAGCGCTGCCGCAAGGAGGGCTTCACCCGCGTCCGCATCGACGGCGAGGTGGTCGAGCTCGATCCGGCCCCCTCCTTGAAGAAGAACCTGAAGCACGACCTGGACCTGGTCATCGACCGCTTCGACCCGAAAAAGGTGGCCCGGGCGCGGGTCGCGGGCTCGGTCGAGCTGGCCCTGCGCTGGGGCGAGGAGACCTTCGTGGTCTGGGACCCGCAGGGCCGCGAAAGGCTGGTCTCCACCCAGGCCCGCTGCCTCGCCCACGACTTCTCGGCCCCCGCCCTGTCCCCGCAGTTGTTCTCGTTCAACAGCCCCCAGGGGTTCTGCGCGGGCTGCTACGGGCTGGGCACCGTCAGTTTCCTCTCGCCCCGGCTCATCGCGCCGAACCCGCAGTTGTCCCTCGAGGGCCGGGCCATCGCCCCGATGCCGGAGAACTGGTGGAAGCGGCTGCGGGAGGACTTCGGCCAGGTCATGCGACACCACGGCTTTTCGGCCTCCACGCCGCTCTCCAGGTACTCGCCCCAGGCCACCGACGCCCTCTTCCACGGGGACGAGGCCCTCGGTTGGCCGGGCGTGATCACCCTCCTCGAACGCAGCGCCCGCTACGGCGGCGCCTACGCCGAGAGCCTCTCGGGCTACAAGGAGACCCGCCCGTGCCCGGCCTGCCAGGGTGGCCGCCTGAACCCCGTGGCCGCCGCGGTCACCGTGGGGGACCGCACCCTGGTGGACGTGGAAGCCCTGCCCGCCGAGGCCGCCCTCGCGTGGTTCGACGCGCTCGCCTTCAACGGGAGCCAGGCGCCCGTCGCCGAGCCCCTGGTGGCCGAGATCTCCCACCGGCTGCGCTTCCTGTGCGAGGTCGGGCTGGGGTACATCCACCTGAACCGCACGGTGTACACCCTCTCGGGCGGCGAGGCCCAGCGCATCCGCCTGGCGGGCCAACTGGGCAGCGGGCTGGTGGGCGTGACCTACGTGCTCGACGAGCCCAGCATCGGGTTGCATCCGCAGGATCACCGCCGCCTCCTGGGCACCCTGATGCAGCTGCGCGACCGCGGCAACACCGTCCTCGTGGTCGAGCACGACCCGGGGACGATCTTCGCGGCGGACCACGTGGTCGAGCTGGGCCCCGGCTCGGGGCGGCACGGCGGTCAACTGGTCTTCGAGGGCCCGGTCCCTGACCTGCTCGGTGCGGACACCCTCACCGCCCGCTACCTGCGCGGCGAGCGCTCCTCGGTCTCCCGGCGCCACCGCCCGGCCCCCGAGGC
>Ga0302247_1001061_pt1 | contig 22310 bp, 20 predicted proteins | sample AAG_UR_Ile_MG_FD_193529 | JGI IMG/M metagenome (GOLD analysis project Ga0302247, IMG submission 193529) | Enriched activated sludge microbial communities from anaerobic digester in WTTP, New Holstein, Wisconsin, United States - AAG_UR_Ile | ecosystem: Engineered > Bioreactor > Anaerobic >...
CTGCAGCTCGTGGTCGCGACGCGCGTCGGCCGGCTTCATGTCCGGGGTGGCGGGGGCCTTGTCGGGGGCCTCGAGGGACTTGAGGTCGTACTTGACCGCGAGCTTGTGGCCGCGGGAGGGGGAGTCGATGTGGAAGTGGTCGCGGTGGTAGGCGTCGTGGTCGGGGGTGAGCACGGTGTTGAAGATCCCCGAGTCGCGCAGGGCGGCGGTCACCCCCCGCAGGGCGCGGGATTTGTTGGCGGGGCCCCGCCAGTGGCCCACGAGGGTGGCGTAGCCGAAGGAGCCGTCGATGGCGGTGATGTCCAGGGCCTCGCCGTAGGAGTGGCGCGACAGGACGTTCTTGCCCTTGACGTAGGACACGCGCCAGGCCGAGTTCCAGTACATCGACGCGATCCCCCACTTCTGCAGCTTGGGGCCGGCGAGCACCAGGTTCTCCACGGTCTTGCACTCCATGATCCACGGGGCGTCCGGATTGTTCCAGGCGCGTCGGTAGACCACGCCGCCGAGCTTGTTCGTCAGCGGCTTGATGGGGGTGTTCACGTGGGCGACGTTGTCGAACAACTGGTAGGGGACGCCGGCGGCCTTGAGGCGCGCCAGGCAGTCGCGATCCATGGTCTTGGTGGGCACCGCGATCTTGCGGATGTCCTTGATGAGCGTCGGGGTCTTGTTCCAAGGTTCTTTGGCCTTGGCGGGGGTCTTGCCCCCGGGGGCGGTCATGGGGGCCTGCTGCGCGCTCGCCGCGGGCAGGAACGCCATGGGCACCAGCGCCAGGAACAGGATCAGGACGAAAAGACGCATCGGGGTCCTTACTGCAGGAAGAACTTCCACACGAGATAGGCGGCCAGGGCCACGGTCACGGCCGTGAGGGCCCAGTCCAGGGCCTTGTTCTTGCTCTTGGTCTCGGCCTGGCCGGTCACCGAATGGGCGGCCTTCTTGAAGCCCCGGCGCATGCCCATCATCAGCCCGCCGGAACCCTCGGAACGTCCGCTTTTATTCCTCTTCTTCTTCATGATCCACTCCCATCGTGGGGCTCAAGTGTTTTTCGACCGCCTCCAGGCACAACTGATGCCATCGCAGGTCCTGCTCGAGCTCCGTGGCCGACTCCGGGGGGAACGGCCGGCGGTCCTCGAGGGCGGCGACCCGCGCCCGGACGTCCTCCACGTCGATGTGATCGGAGTCGAAGACGTCCTGGACCAGGCAGGCGAGCCGTCCGTCGGCGGCCACGCGGATCAGGCCCCCGCGGATCAGCAGCTCGTGGGTGCGGCGGAAGGTGTGCACGCGCAGGGGGCCGGGTTCGAGCACGCTCATCCAGGGGATGTGGCCGGCCAGGATCCCCACCTCGCCGCCGGCGACGCGGCACTCGACGAGGCGGGCGTCGGACAGGCGCATCAGCACGCCCTGGTGCTGGTGGGTGACGCGAACGGGGAAGGTCTTCTTCATGGTCGGATCCGTCAGAACATCTTGCGCTTCATCAGCAGCTCGGCCTTCTCGCGCACCGAGTCGATGGTGCCCGACATCAGGAACGCCTGGTCGGGCAGGGCGTCGCACAGCCCGTCGACGATCTCGCGGCAGCCGCGGATGGTCTCGGTCACGGGGATGAACGCGCCCGGGATGCCCGTGAAGTTCTCGGCCACGAAGAACGGCTGCGAGAAGAACCGCTGCAGCTTGCGGGCGCGCGACACGAGGAGTCTATCCTCTTCGCTCAATTCATCAATACCCAAAATGGCGATGATGTCCTGGAGCTCCTGGTTGCGCTGCAGCATCTCCTGGACGCGCCGGGCCAGCTTGTAGTGCTCCTCGCCCACCACCTCGGGGGACAGGATGTTCGAGGTGCTCTCCAGCGGGTCCACGGCGGGGTAGATGCCCATGTCGACGATGCGCCGCGAGAGCACGGTGGTGGCGTCGAGGTGGGAGAAGGTCGTGGCCGGCGCCGGATCGGTGAGGTCGTCGGCGGGGACGTAGATCGCCTGGATCGAGGTGATCGAGCCGCGCAGGGTGGACACGATGCGCTCCTGCAGCTCGCCCATCTCCTGGGCCAGCGTCGGCTGGTAGCCCACCGCCGACGGGATGCGGCCCAGGAGCGCGGACACCTCGCTGCCGGCCTGGGTGAAGCGGAAGACGTTGTCCACGAAGAACAGCACGTCCTGGCCCTCTACGTCGCGGAAGTACTCGGCCACCGTGAGCCCGGACAGGGCGACGCGGGCGCGGGCCCCCGGGGGCTCGTTCATCTGGCCGTAGATCAGGGCGACCTTGTCGAGCACGCCCGAGTTCTTCATCTCCACCCACAGGTCGTTGCCCTCGCGGGTGCGCTCGCCCACGCCGCAGAACACCGAGGTGCCGCCGTGGTGCAGGGCGACGTTGTGGATCAACTCCTGGATGATGACGGTCTTGCCCACGCCGGCGCCGCCGAACAGGCCGATCTTGCCGCCCTTGCGGTACGGGGCGAGGAAGTCGATCACCTTGATGCCGGTCTCGAGGTAGGAGACCTTGGTGTCCAGCTCGACGAAGCTCGGGGGCGCCCGGTGGATGGGGAAGAACTGGGACGAGCCCACGGGTCCCAGCTCGTCCACGGGCTGCCCGATGACGTTGATGATGCGCCCGAGGACCTGGGGGCCCACGGGGACCTGCACCGGCGACTGCGTGTCCTGCACGGGCTGGCCGCGCTTGAGACCGTCGGTGGTGTCCAGCGCGATGCAGCGCATGGTGCGCTCGCCGATGTGCTGGGCGACCTCGACGACCAGGTTCCACTCGCGGTCGTCGATGACGGGGTTGGTGATCCGCAGCGCGGTCTGGATCGGGGGCAGGTCGCCGCCCTCCCAGGACACATCCACCACGGGGCCGATGATCTGCAGGATGACACCCTTGTTCTCGTTCATTGCAAGGCCTCGGATCCGCTGATGATCTCCATCAGTTCGAGCGTGATCTTGGTCTGTCTGATCTTGTTGTATTCGAGCCGGAACTGCTCGAGCAGCTCCTGCGCGTTCTTGGAGGCGTTGTCCATGGCGGTCATGCGGGACGCGTGCTCGGACACCAGGCACTCGTGGAGCAGCCGGCGCAGCTCGCACTCGAGGTACAGGGGGAGGAACAGGCCCATGAGCGTGGCCGCGTCGGGCTCGAGCTCCATCTCCGGCCCGTCGTCCCCCACCGTCGTCTCACCGGGCGTCGTCCCCGCCGGTGCGTGGAGCGGCACGAACTGGACCCGCATGGGGGTCTGGCGCATCAGGTTGTGGAACCCGGCGGCCACGGCCTCGACCCGGGCGAAGCGCCCGGTGGTGACGCCGTGGGCGACGTAGCGGGCCAGGGCGAGGAGGGCCTCGTCGTCGACCCCCTCGGTGGAGAGGACGGGGGCGTCCTCCTGCCGCGGGAACCGTGCCGTCGGCAGCGCGCCGGCGCCCTTTTTTCCGGCCACGGCGAAGCGGAGCGCGGGATCCGGCGGATACCAGCCGGTCACCGCCTCGGCGAGGTTCTGGGTCAGGGGGCCGCACATGCCGCGGTGGGGGAAGAACGCCAGCACCAGGGTCAGGCCCTCACCGGCGGCGCCGTCGACGTCGGCGTCAGTGGCCGAGGCGGCCGCCAGCGCGGGGGGGACGAACGCCCCCAGCTCCTCGACGATGGCCCGCGCCCGGCGCAGGGCCTCCTGCAGCCGCCAGTACTTGACGGTGGAGACCATCTTCATGGCGTCGGCGATCTTCCGGATATTCCGGATCGCGCCCATGCGCTGCTTGATCGTGCGCAGATCCTGCATGATCCGGTCAGTTCTCCTGCACCACGAAGTGGGCCTTGAAGTTGTCGAGCAGGTCGGTGAGCTCCTGCTCGAGCTCGGGGGTGAGCGCGCCGGCGTCCTCGAGCTGGCGCAGGGTGGTCTGGCCGTGGGCGGTCATGTGGGTGCTCAGTTCCTGCAGCAGGCGGGGCATCTGGGGAACAGGGCATTGATCAAAATAACCATGGGTGCCCGCGAACAGCATGACGACCTGGCGGGCCATGGGCTGCGGGATCCCCAGGGGCTGGCGCATGAGCATCATCATGCGCTCGCCCCGGGCGAGCTGGTCGCGGCTGACGGGGTCGAGGTCCGAGCCGAACTGGGCGAACGCCTGGAGCTCGCGGTACTGGGCGAGCTGGAGCCGCAGGGGGGCGGCCACCTTCTTCATGGCCTTGGTCTGGGCCGCGCCACCCACGCGGGACACCGACAGCGCGACGTTGATGGCCGGGCGCTGGCCCGAGTGGAACAACTCGCCCTCGAGGAAGATCTGCCCGTCGGTGATGGAGATGACGTTGGTCGGGATGTAGGCCGAGATGTCGCCGGACTGGGTCTCGACCACCGGGATCGCCGTGAGCGACCCGCCGCCGCGGGGGGCCGAGAGCTTGGCCGCGCGCTCGAGGAGGCGGGAGTGCAGGTAGAACACGTCCCCGGGGTAGGCCTCGCGGCCCGGCGGGCGGCGCAGCAGGAGCGAGATCTGGCGGTAGGCCACCGCGTGCTTGCTCAGGTCGTCGATGCACACCAGGGCGTGCTCGCCGCGGTCGCGGAAGTACTCGCCCAGGGTCATGCCCGCGTAGGGCGCCAGGAACTGCTGCGGGGCGCCGTCGGCGGCGGCCGCGCACACCACCGTGGTGTAGTCCATGGCGTGGTGGAAGCGCAGGCGGTCCACCAGGGTGGCCACCGTGCTCTGCTTCTGGCCCACGGCCACGTAGATGCACTTCACCCCCTTGCCCTTCTGGTTGATGATCATGTCCGTCAGCAGGCTGGTCTTGCCGGTCTGGCGGTCGCCGATGACCAGCTCGCGCTGGCCGCGTCCGATGGGCACCAGCGCGTCGATGGCGCGGATGCCGGTCTCGAGCGGCTCGCACACGCCCTGGCGGTCCACGATGCCCGGGGCCTTGGTCTCTATGGGGTGGTGGGCGGCCGCGGCGATCTCGCCCTGGCCGTCGATGGGGGCGCCCAGCGCGTTGATCACGCGCCCCAGCAGCGCCTCGCCCACCGGGACCTTGACGATGTCGCCGGTGCGCCGCACCATGTCGCCCTCCTTGAGGTGGGCCGAGCTGCCCAAAAGGGCGCAGCCCACCGAGCCCTCCTCGAGGTTCAGCGCCATGCCGAAGAGGTCGTGGCCGAAGTCCACGAGCTCGCCGGCCATGACGTTCTCGAGGCCGTAGACGCGGGCGATGCCGTCGCCGACGGAGAGCACGGTGCCGACCTCGCTGACCTCCACGCGGTGCTCGAAGCGGTTGATTTCCTGGAGGATGATCGAGGAGATTTCGTCGGATCTCAGTTGCATCGTTCTTCGCTTCCCGGGGTCAGAGGTGCAGGTTCAGGCGGTCGCAGAACCGCCGGATCGAGCCATCCATGGTGCCGTCGACCAGCTTGTTTCCCACGCGGATGAGCACGCCGCCGATCAACTCGGGGTCGACCTCCTGGCGGATCAGCGCGCTGTGCCCGTAGTGCTCCTCGATCTTGCGGCGGTAGTCCGCGATCAGGTCAGAGGGCAGCGGGTGGGACGAGATCACGGTCACCGTGATGCGCCCCATGAGGCGGTCGAGCTCGGCACGGAACAGCCGGAAGATGTCGGGGAACAGGGGCATGCGCGCGCGGTCGGCCAGCAACAGAAGGAACCGGCGCGTCTGCTCGAGGAACTGGTGCTCGTCGCCCAGCCGCGCGAGGACCGCCCGCCGCTCGGCGTGGGAGAAGGCGGGGTTGGCCATGAGCTCGCCGAGCCCGCGCCGGAAGTGGTCGTTGACCAGCGCGCACTCGCGGGCGATGCGCTGGGCGGTGCGCACGTCGCGGCCGGCCGACAGCATCAGGGCGCGGGCGTAGCGCGAGGCGATCAGGTCAACGTTCATGACGCACCGTCTCCTCGAAGGTGGAGTCGAGCCCCTGCTGGAACAAACGCGGCGCGGAGACCGGGTCGAGGTGGCCGGGCAGCGCAGCGCGCACGCGCTGCAGGCTCTCGACGAGGAGCTCGTCGCGGATCTGACGGACCGTCATGTCCTGCTTGATCATGACCTGCTTGAGGGTCTCGTTGCGGCGCATCGCCTGGTAGGCGCGGGCCTTGTCGAGGATGATCTCCCGCTCGATGCCCATCTCCTGGCTGACCTTCTCCGTGATCTCCAACTCACGCTCGGTGCGCGTCTCCCGCAGCTCGCGCACGTGGGCCGAGACGCGATCGGCGTCGGCCTCGCGGGCGACGGCCTCGGCGACCTCGTCCTGGAACCTGCGGCGCTCCTCCTGGCCCATGCGCACCAGCGCGCGCCCGAGGAAGCGGTGGCACAGCCACAGGAACAGGGCGAAGTCCAGCAGCACGAACACCACCGGCGGCCCGTCGAACTGACCGGGGCCCGGCTTCCCCACGTGGGGGTAGTTGAACAGGTCGAACCAGTTGATGACGGCGAGGTGAAGCCAGGTCATGCGTCCTCCCGCAGCCGCCCCTCGAAGCGGGAGGTGAACTCGGGGAGCCGGGCCTCGAGCTGGACGCGGACCTTCTCGGCCTCGAACATCAGGAGCCGCTCGGACTCGGCGAGCTCGCGCTCGGCCTCGAGGTCGGCCTCCCGGCGCATGGCGTCGGCCTCCTGCACGCAGCGGGCGCGGTGTTCCTGGCGCCGCAGCGCCTGCTCCTGCCGGTGCTCCTGCAGGGCGCGCTCGAGCTCGGCCTCCTCGTGGCGCACCGCGTCGAGCCGCGCCCGGGACGCCTCGACGCGGCCCTTCGTGGCCTCGTGCCGGCGGTCCTGCAGCTGCAGGAACGGCTGGAACAGCACCCGGTTGAGCCCGATCATGAGGGCCAGGAAGAACACCAGGTGGATGTAGAAGGTGCCGTCAATGTCGAAGAGCATCTCGTTGCGGCCTCGAATCGCGGGGGGTCTGCCCGTCGCGTCAGGGGGAACCGGGCGGTTCGCGCGGGCGTCGGCGGGCTCTGGTTGCCGCCGTCCGTGGGACCGGCCGGGAACCGGTCCCGACCGGCGCCGGTTGTAGCACCGCCGCCCGGGAACCGCAAGAGCCATGTGTTATCCAACCAAATTCCAGGACTGCGGGGACCCGGCCCCGCATCTTATTCCCTCCATTTTGGACTGCGGGGACTTGGCCCCGCGTCATCTCCCCCTTCGGTTGTCATCTGTCCCTGTCCGACAGCCATCCGTCCCCCTTCCCATCCGGCCCGGATCCGCGTACTGTGGACACCATGAACGATTTCTGTCCCTTCTGTCACCCGGAGGATCGCCCCGTCGTGCTGCGCAACGACCTGGCGGTCGCTTTCTGCGACAAGTATCCGGTCAACCCCGGGCACCTCCTGATCGTCCCCCAGCGTCACGTCGCCTCCTGGTTCGACGCCACCCCGGAGGAGAAGCGTGCCCTCGACGACCTGATCACCCGGGCGAAAGACCTCCTGGACGCCGAACACCACCCCGACGGATACAACCTGGGAATCAACATCGGCGCCGCCGCCGGTCAGACCATCTTCCATCTGCACGTACACCTGATCCCGCGACACGCCGGTGACACGCCGAACCCGCGCGGGGGTGTCCGCGGGGTGATCCCGGGAAGGCAGGGGTACTGATGAGCGATTGGTTTTCACTGCCATATTCACCAGATCTGAAAGTGGATCGACTTGCAGGGATTTTTAATAAGTATACCAATTCTTACAAATTTCTATGGTTTAAAGCGATTTTAAATATTTTGAAATCTAGTGAAAATATAATAAAAATTGATGAAATACTTTTTGAGATCCTCAAAGAAGCATATTACCCGTTGTATATTTTCAATTTATCGTTTGGCTCTGCCGACGGAATCAGGAAAATATTTGACCTATACCCTGTCCTGAAAAAGAAAGAATTCCTCTTCAATCCAAAGCGAAAAGATGAAATTTTGGAGCTGATTCATCGGGGAGCAGCAGACGATTTGAAGCGGTATGTCCCCACCCGGCTGTTGGTTCCTTTCGTGGAAGACCATCTGAAGGGGTGCAAGGACCAGGCGAAAGATAAAAGGATTTTATACCTTCTGGAGTCCACCGCGGTCTTTTCCGAAGAGAAAACACTCTATCGATTTCGGGAAGAAAGCATAGAAATACATTTAGATTGGAAAAAATATCTGGAAAAAAATACAAGCATTATTCAGGGGTGGTATTACTATCACTGGATATTATTTTTGCAATCCAGGAATCCGAATGTGCCAGCCATCCCTGCAAAAATCATGGAACACCAAACCCGAAATTCCTTGAGATTGCAGAGGGACTTCTGGATGGCTGCGGCACGCCTCACTCCTCTGGTGTGCATTTATTCCGGCAAACCAATCCGGGATGACGAGTTCCATCTGGATCATTTCATCCCGTGGTCTTTTGTCGGGCACGACCAACTCTGGAATCTGGTGCCGGTGGATAAAATTATCAATTCAACCAAGAACGACCGGATACCACATCGCCGATTTCTGGAGAAGATGGCGGAAAGACATCATCGGGCGTTGGAGGAGACCCGCCGGAGCATGGATTCGAATACATGGAACAAGACAGTGGAGAGTTACCAGGCAGACCTGCACATAGATTTGACGGGAGACATCGTTCTTGAACAAGTTCAGTCTGCCTATCAGACGATAGTCCAGTCTTTATTGAATCTTGCTGTGAATTCTGGATTTTCTGGCAACTGGGAACCTTAGAGATCATTGGCTCATCAACCCGTGCGCATCAGCGTGGCCACCGGTAGGTTGCGCGCGCCGTCGCATTTGCACAAGGGCGGCGGGCCCGTTTTCGATCCGGCGTGGACCGATTGAAAGTCAATTTTCAGTTTTGCATGGATGGATTGTAAATGACCAGAGAATGTGCGGTTCCGATGCTTCGACGATGAGCCCCCCGTTGTGCGTGCGACCGGCCCCCGGTCGCCATGCTACGGGGGGAGGGGGAGCTACTCGACGATGACGGGGTCGGTGCAGGTCTGGATCTCCATGATGAGGTACATCATGATCTTCTCCTGCAGGATCAGGGCGTAGTCCCACCCGGTGCCGCCGCCGTAGCCGGAGTGGGTGTGGTAGACGGTGTAGAGGACCTTGCCGCAGTAGTAGTTCCAGGAGACGGTGACGGGGTTGTGGGTGTAGCCCGACCAGTCGCCGTACATCCAGACCTTGGGCGGGGCGATGTAGTTGCCGTCGACGCAGTTGGGATCACCGTCGCCCTCGCAGGTGCCCTGCAGGCCGGGGTTCATGCTATGGATGATGTCCCAGGCGGCGAGGAGCTCGATGACGCCGCCGGGGTTGATCAGGTTCAGCCAGGCCTCGAGGTAGGGGTCGCCCGGGGTTCCGACGGGATCATAGGAGGACCAGTTGTTGCAGTCGCCCACGGTGCCCGGGGCGGAGGTGCCCGAGCCGCAGGTGGCGCCGTCGGCGGTGAACGTGAGGAACTCGGGGAAGGGCTGTTCGGCGAAGTCGTAGGAGAAGTCGTCGACGTAGAGCTTGCCGCCCTCGTACACGTACTGGCGCAGGTTGGCCCGGGCGTTGGCCGTGCTCAGGAACGTGGACCGCTCACCGCACGTGGTGATGATGAGGTTGTACTGGCGCAGTTGGTTGATGTCGTTGAAGATGCTGCTGGCCGAGGATTCGGGGACGATCACGATCTCGACGCCGTAGTCGAAGCCCATGGCCTCGAACAGCAGCTCCATCTCCTCGTAGCTGCCCTCGACGATGAGGATCTTGGGGATCCACTGCTTGAGGTTGGGGTTGAAGCGGTTGGGCAGCGTGGTGGCCGGGTTGCGGGGCAGGCCGGCCGCGGGCTCGAGATCCTCGACCTCGTCGGGGCCGCCGGCGGTGATCTCGGTCACGCGGCGGAACTCGCCCTTCTGCACCACCAGCCAGTACGGGATGTTGGGGTACAACTGCAGCTCGAAGGAGCCGTCGGTGTCGGAGAAGGCGTGGATGACGCCGGCGGGGACGTCCACGCACTGGTTGCACAGGCCGCCGGGCAGGGGCTCGGGGTCGGTGGGCTGGTAGGAGTAGGCCGCCACCAGCGCCTGGGGCACGGGGATGCGGTTGGCCTCGAGCATGGAGGCGTTGTCGGCGCCCGGGCCCCACACCTTGCCGCGCAGGGTGAACAGGTGCTGCGGGTTGTTGTTGACGTTGTTGTTGTTGACGTTGTTGACGTTGTTGTTGTTCTGGCCGCCGCAGCCGAGCACGCCCAGGCAGTCCAGGTCGGCGCAGTCGGTGGTGCCGTCACCGTCGTCGTCCTCGCCGTTGTCGCAAATCTCGGCGGTCTGGTTGTTGAACACGTTGTTGGAGGGTTTCTTCTTGGGATCGTTGCAGCCCCAGAAGGCCAGCGCGAACAAGCCGCCCAAAATCACGAGGTTTTTCATGTGTGTGCCCGTTTCTCTCCGGTTCAGGGACGCCAGCCGCCGGAGATCTGAAGTGCCGATCGCCCGATGTTTTATATCCTGAAACCGCGGATTCGCCACCCATTTTTTTGGGTCCGGGAGGAAATGGTCCGGGTTTTTTCGTCGGGCCGAACTGGAACGCGGGGGTGTTTTGGGGTATGAAAGGGGGTCCAAGACGGAGGTTCCCATGCGCGCGATGACGACGTTGATCTGCGGACTGCTGGTGCTTGCGCTGCCGGCGTGCATCACCGAAGAGGCGAAGGAGCGGGAGAAGGCCGACGCCTACTGTTACATGATTGAGCAGTGCCAGCAGGGCGAGTACCGCGCCTGCTACGACGCGGCCACCGCCAGCCTCGAGGGCACGCTGTACGCCGAGTGCCGCGGGGCCCGCGAGCTGCTGCTGGACTGCCTCGGGCACCTGGACTGCGCCGAGTACCTGCTGTGGAGCGAGTCCGACCCCGAACAGGATCTGGTCTACCCGTGCCGGGACCAGGACCAGCTCGAGGTCGTGGCCTGCCAGAACGAGTGACGGCGGGCGATCGCCCATGCTGGCGCGCTTCTCGCTGTACGGGTTCCTGAAGAACCAGCTCTACTTCGAGCCGTTTTTCGCGATCATCCTGCTGGGGCGGGGCCTGGACTTCTTCACCATCGGGTTGCTGTTCGCGATCCAGGACGTGGTGACCAACCTGCTCGAGGTGCCCTCGGGCTGGGTCGCCGACACCTGGGGTCGCCGGCGCTCGATGATTCTGAGCTTCTTGGCCTACCTGGCCAGCTTCGTCCTGTTCGCCTTCGCCACCCGGCTCGTCACCCTGGCGCCCGCGGCCGTGTGCTTCGGTGTGGGCGAGGCGTTCCGGTCGGGGACCCACAAGGCCATGATCTTCGAGTGGCTGCGGTCCCGGGGGCGGCTCGGCGAGCGCACGCGGGTGTACGGCTTCACGCGGTCGTGGTCGCAGGTCGGTTCGGCGGTGGCGGTGGTGATCTCGGCGGGCCTCGCGCTGTGGCTCGACGAGCTGCGGTGGCTGTTCCTGATCACCTGTGTGCCCTACGGGCTTGGCCTGGTGAACTTCCTCGGTTATCCGGCCAGCGTGGAGCCCGACGCTGCGGCGCTGGCGCGGCCCTCGGAGGGCTTCGTCGGGACGCTGCGGATGGTGTTCGGCCGCCCGACGCTGCGGCACCTGATCCTGGAGAGCTGCGCGATGCAGGGTGTGTACAAACTGCTGGTGCCGTACATGCCCGTGGTGCTGGCGCTCTCGGGCTTGCCGTCGGCCGGCGGGCTCGGGGACGTGGCCTCGGGTGGGGTGCCCGTGGCCTCGGTGCTGTGGATCGCCGGCGTCGGGGCGGGGCTGCACCTGCTGGGGGCCGCGGGATCCTTCCTCGCGCACAAGGTGGCGGCCCCGGACGCGACGGGCGCGCCACGGCACCGGCGGCTGTGGCTGGGCGTGTTCGTGGTGCTCTGCCTGCAGGTCGCGGGCGTGCACACGGGGCAGGTGGTGCCGGCCGCGCTGGGCTTCATCGCCTTCGCCTTCCTGTACAACGCCTGGCGCCCGGCGTTCCTGACGCGCTTCGACGTGGACACGCCGCCGGACCGGCAGGCCATGGTGCTCTCGGTGGAGAGCCAGGCCAACACCGCGTTCACGGCGTTGCTGGCCCCGGTCGCTGGCGCGGTGGTGGATCGCTGGGGGTTGATCGCCGTGTTCCTGTTCGGTCTGCTGTTGACCGGGGTCGCCCTGGTGCTGCCCGGGGGGAGAGAAAAACGCTTGACTTGATCGCACCTGTCCACTATAAACCCGCAGTTCCCGGTCCATGTATTGGATGATTTCCGGGGAGCTCTTATCGACGGAGGTACGTTATGGGCGTTTCCAAGAACAACCCGAATGCGCGTGACAATCAGCGGCTGGCCGTGTCCTGCCCCGAGTGCGGGACCGAGCTCAACCTGATCAAGAAGGTCCCCGGCGGCATGGTCTACATCTGCCCGAAGGACAACAACACCTATCCGATCTTCCGCAAGTCCTACCTGGATCTGCCCCACCAGTGGGTTCGCAAGTAGTCGACTTCCCCCGGAAATCCGCAATATCGAAATAATATCAATTCGTTGAGATCACGGCTGCAGGCCGGGGACCGTCACGGGCGTCAGGCTCTGATCCAGGTTCCCCTGGCCGAGTTGACCCAAAGCGTTGTTGCCCCAGCACGAGATCGCGCCCGTGAGCGTGGACAGCGCGCAGGAGTAGTACCAGCCGCCCGCGCCGGTGTGTCCGGGCTCCGAGGAGATCGGCACCTGCACCGGGACGGGGGACGGGTCCGTGCCGCCCGTGCCGAGCTGGCCGCTGGCGTTGCCGCCCCAGCACCAGGTGGAGTCGTCGGCCTTGCGGGCGCAGACGTGGTCGCCGCCGCACGAGATCCCGTCGGCCGACAGGGTGCCCACTCGCACCGGGGTCGCGCGGTCGGTGGTGGTGCCGTCGCCGAGTTGGCCGACGGAGTTCTTTCCCCAGCACCACACCGAGCGGTCGCCGCGCAGGGCGCACGCATAGCCGTCGCCCGCCGAGATCGCGGTCACGTCGGTGAGGCCGAATACCTGCACCGGGACGCCGCTGGCGGTGGTAGTGCCGTTGCCGAGCTGGCCGGAGTCGTTGCCGCCCCAGCACCAGACCGAGCCGTCCAGGCGCAGGGCGCAGGTGAACTGGTTGGAGGCGGCCAGCGCGAGGACGTTCTGGGTCAGGCCCGACACGGCCACGGGCCGCCGGCTGCAGTCCACGCCCTCGCAGGTGGTCCCGTGGCTGGCGAGGCCGTCGCCCAGGGCGCCGTGCTCGTTGCTCCCCCAGCAGGCGACCTCGCCCATCGCGCCGATCAGGCAACTATGGTACCAGCCCGAGGCCACCGACAGGGCGGCGGTGGGGACCGCGAGCAGATCCACGTCCACGGGGATGAGGCTGCAGTCGATTCCTTCGCAGGAGATGCCGTGGCTGGCGAGGCCGTCGCCGAGCTGGCCGTACTGGTTGCTGCCCCAGCACTTGAGCGCCCCGCCGTCGGTGATGCCGCAGGTGGTGGTGAAGCCGGCGTGGATCAGCACCAGATCGTCTACACCCAGGACCTCCTGCGGGGAAGAGTCGCACAGGATGCCCCAGAAGCCGGCCTCGGCGCCGACGCGGCCGTTGCCGAGCTGGCCCATCTGGTTGTAGCCCCAGCACCAGGCGCGGCCGGTGACCATCAGGGCGCAGGTGTGGGCGAAGCCCACGCTCAGGCCGGTGGCGCCGCAGTCCTGAGCGCACGGTTCTCCCTCGTCACAGCGCCCGTCGCCGCAACGCTGACACGCCAGCGTGTCGAACGCGCAGGCGTCGTCACACCGCAGGTCGCCGCCGTCGAAGCCCAGGGAGGCGCAGGTGGCCCCGCGCAGATCCCAGCCGTCGCAGGCCTCGTCCCCGGCGCCCAGATCGTCGCCGCACGCGGCGGCGCCGCACACCGAGGGGGAGGCCCCGTCGCAGGTCCAGCCGTCCTCGAGGTCGCAGGCCGTCCCGCAGCCGTCCCCGCCGTCGTCGTCGCCGTCGTCGCAGGCCTCGACGCCGGCGGCCACGAGCCCGTCCCCGCAGGTCGTCTGGCACACGCTGGGCATGGCCTCGCAGGTCCAGCCGTGTTCGACGGCGCAGTCGGCGCCGCAGCCGTCGCCGGTCGAGAGGGCGCCGTCGTCGCAGGGCTCCAGGCCCACCACGAGGCCGTCACCGCACACCGGCGTGCAGACGGTGGGGGTGCCCTCGCAGGTCCAGCCGTCCTCGAGGGCGCAGGCCGTGTCGCAGCCGTCGTCCGGGAGGGTGTTGTGGTCGTCGCACTGCTCGCCGGGGTCCAGCGCGCCGTTGCCGCAGGGACGGGTTTTCGAGGACTTTCCGTCGGCGCAGCCAAGGCCGCCGAGGAGCAGGGCGGCCGACGCCAGGAGGAGCAGGGTCGGGAGCACGAGGACGCGGGGAAGAGGGCGGGTCATGTTCGGGAGCTCTCCATCAGGTGACCGGGCACCGTTGTGTGCTTCAATAAAGTACAGGAAAACGAGGCTTCTTCAACCCGCTTTTCGTCTTTTCCGTCCTTTTTGTTCAGTCTTTTCCGCGGTCTTTTATTTCTTCAGGACCATCTCGGGCTTCTCGCCCCGGTCGACCACGCCGTCGGTGACGACGACCTTCTCGACGTCGTTGCGGGAGGGGATCTCGAACATGACGTCCATCATGAGCTTCTCGGTCACCGAACGCAGGCCGCGGGCGCCGGAGCCCAGTTGGAGCGAGCGCCGGGCGACGGCCAAGAGGGCCTCGGGGGTGAACTCGAGCCGGACGCCGTCGAGCTCGAACAGCCAGCGGTACTGCTGGATCAGCGCGTTGCGCGGCTGCGTGAGGATGGTCACCAGGATCTCCTCGTCCAGGTCGTGCAGCGGCGAGATGACGGGCAGACGGCCGACGAACTCGGGGATCATGCCGTAACGGTGCAGATCCTCGGCCTGGACCTCCTTGAGGTACTCCCAGGTCTTCAGTTTCGAGCTCTTTTTGCGGGTCTTGGCGCCGAAGCCGATGGAGTGGTCGCCGAGCCGGTTGAGGATGATCTCGTCGAGCCCCGAGAAGGCACCGCCGCAGATGAACAGGATGTTGGTCGTGTCCACGGGGATGAAGTCGGCCTGGGGGTGCTTGCGGCCGCCCTTGGGAGGGATCTGGGCCACGGTGCCCTCGAGGATCTTCAGCAGGCCCTGCTGCACGCCCTCGCCGGCCACGTCGCGGGTGATCGACGGGTTCTCGCTCTTTCGCGCGAGCTTGTCGATCTCGTCGATGTAGACGATGCCCTTCTGCGTGCGCTCGATGTCGTAGTCGGCGTTCTGCAGGAGGCTCAGGATGATGTTCTCGACGTCGTCGCCCACGTAGCCGGCCTCGGTGAGGGTGGTGGCGTCGGCGATGGCGAAGGGCACGTCGAGGATGCGCGCCAGGGTCTGGGCGAGCAGGGTCTTGCCGCTGCCCGTGGGGCCCAGCAGCAGGATGTTGGACTTCTGCAGGATCACGTCCTCGAAGGCCTCGTCCTTCTTGCCCTCGGTCTTCTGTTCCTGCACCTCGATGCGCTTGTAGTGGTTGTAGACGGCCACCGAGAGGATCTTCTTGGCCCGCTCCTGACCGACCACGTACTCGTCGAGGCGGGTGCGGATCTCCCGCGGGGTGGGGAGGCTCTTCTTCTGCGGGGCGGCCTGCTGCTCGGCCTCCATGGAGGTGTCGTCGTGGATGATGTCCAGGCACAGCCGGACGCAGTCGTTGCAGATGTAGACCTCGGGCCCGGCGACCATCCGCTTGACCTCGCGCTGCGTCTTGCCGCAGAACGAGCAGCTCACATTGGAGGACGGCGGCTGGAGGTTGTGATCCACTACTTGGCCTCGACCGGGGCTGGGGCGGATCCGGGGATGGATCCGGGGGCGGATCCGGCGGGCAGCATCAGGGAGTCGACGATGCCATAGGTCACGGCCTCCTCGGAGGACATGTAGTAGTCGCGCTCGGTGTCGTGCTGGACCTTCTCGACCGGCTGGCGGGTGTGTGCGGACAGAATCTGGTTGAGCCGCTCGCGCAGTTTGAGAATCTCACGCGCCTGGATGTCGATGTCTGTGGCTTGCCCAGAGAATCCACCCATGGGCTGATGGATGAGGATCCGGGAGTTCGGGAGCGCGAAGCGCTTCCCGGGCGCTCCGGCGGCGAGCAGGATCGCGGCCATGGAGGCGGCCTGCCCGATGCAGAACGTGTTCACCTGGCAGGGGATGTGCTGCATCGTGTCGTAGATCGCCAGCCCCGCGGTCACCACGCCACCGGGGGAGTTGATGTACATCATGATGTCCTTCTCCGGATCCTCGGAGAGCAGGTAGAGGAGCTGGGCGATGATCAGGTTGGCGACATCGTCGTTGATGCTGGTGCCGAGGAAGATGATGCGGTCCTTCAGCAGCCGGGAGTAGATGTCCCAGCCGCGCTCGCCGCGGTGGGTCTGTTCGATGACGGTTGGGATGATCGTCATGGCGTTCGCCGGTCCTTTCGACCAGCCGAGGGTTCGGCTAGTGGTGATCGTGGTCGCAGTCGGGGCCGCACTCGTGATCGTGGTCGTGCTCGTGCTGCGGCTCCTCTTCCTGCAGGGAGGGCAGCTCGTCCACGGTCTCCTCGCCGATGACCGCCTTGCCCTTGATCAACTCGAGGGTCTTCTCCATGCGGAGCATGTAGCGGATTCCCTCGAGCTTGCCGTCGCGCTGGTAGTCGGCCTTGATGCGCTCCACGCTCTTGTTCGCGTGGTCGGCGATCTCCTGGAGCTTGGCGTCGAGCACCTCGTCGGAGATCTCGACGTTCTCCTTCTTCGCGATGCCCTCGAGCAGGAGGTTCTCGCGGATCTCCTTCTCGGCCTTGACGAAGTAGTTCTTCGCCAGGGTCTTCTTGGTCTCGAGGAAGGCCTCGTTCTCGGGATCCACGCCGAGCTGCATGAGAATCTGGTCGACCTTCATCTCGGCCTGGCGGCGGATGAGTCCCTGGCCCACCTCGAACGGGTTGGCCTCGACGAGCTGGCGCAGGAGCTCGCGCTCCAGCAGCGACTCGGAGCGGCCCTTGAGCTCCTTGGCGAGATCGTCGGCGAGGACCGTGCGCAACTCGGCCAGGGTGTCGGCGCGGCCGGTCTCCCGGGCGAAGCCGTCGTCGAGCTCGGGTTTGACGTGGTTGAACGCCTTCGTGATCTCGACCAGGACGCGGCCCTCGGGCTTGTCCCCGAACGCCGGGATGGCGAGCTCGTCCTCGAAGGGCACCGCGGACAGGTGCAGGCCGTGGAGCACGGCGGCGACGCGGGCCAGCGGGCTGTCGTCGGAGGGCACCGCGGTCTCGGGCACCGTGAGGTTCTGGTTCTCGAGGGACACGGGCTCGTCGCCGAGCTTGCCCATCGCGTTGAACTGGACGTGGGTGCCGGCGGCCAGGGGGGCGTCCTCGACGGGGTTGACCCGCGTGCTTCGCTGCACGAGGCGCTCGAGCTCGTGGTCGATGGCCTCGTCCTTCACCGGGGCGCTCAGACGGGTGGCCGAGAGGCCCTCGTAGCCCGTGGGGTCGACCTCGGGGATCAATTCGAGCTCGGAGGAGAACGGCAGGTCCTCTCCCTTGACTAGTTCGCCCGGGGTGACCTTCCACTCCCGCGGGCTGTCGGCCGGGCGGATGGTCTCCTTCAGGCGCAGGAACTCCACGAGGGCCTCGCGGGTGAGCTCCTGGAGCAGGTCGCCCTCGACGTGCTTGGAGAACATCTTCTCGAGCATCTGGCGGGGCACCTTGCCCTTGCGGAAGCCGCGGAAGCGCATGTTCTTGGAGATTTCCCGGTAGGTCTCGTCGAACTTCTTCTCCACTTCCTTCCACGGCACGACGCCCTGGATGCGGATCTGGATGGGGTTGATGTTCTCTATGGAAAAACGCTCGGCGTTGAACTGCATCGTATATCCTCAAATGACCGCCGCGGCGCGCGGGGCCAATGAAAAGGTGAAAAAAAACGGAACATCCGTCGGACCGGACGGCGGGGGAGTTCCGCACCGCCGGCCCGCAAAAGCGCGTAGAATATTCTCTCACTTTCCATGTGTGTCAAGAGAATTCGGGTATTTTGGGTGTTTTTTTCACGCCTGGCAGGAGGGGCCCCGGGGGGGCCGATAAATAAATTAATTAACGTCCCCTGTGCACTTTTCGAGACACCCTCCCGCCGGGTCGGGGCGTGCAGAAGGAATTGACATCGATCGAGTTCCCTGTCAGAACGTGCCGGTGGAGAAGCCGGCCCTCCCACCGTGGCCGGCAAACCGACCTCCACCATCCGAAGGAGTGAAACCATGCAGGTCTGTGTGATTGGTACTGGCTATGTGGGTCTGGTCGCGGGCGCGGCGTTCGCCGATTTCGGCAACGACGTGCGCTGCGTGGACATCGACGAGACGAAGATCGCCAAGCTCAACGCCGGCGAGATTCCTATTTATGAACCCGGCCTTGATGTCATGGTCGCCCGCAACGTGGAGAAGAAGCGCCTGAGCTTCTCGACGAACCTGCCCGAAGCCGTGAAGGGCGTTCAGGTCGTCTTCCTGGCGGTGGGCACGCCCCAGGGCGACGACGGCAACGCCGACCTGGGCGCGCTCAGGTCCGCCGCCGAGGTCGTTGCGAAAAACATCAATGGTTTCACGGTCATCGTCGACAAGAGCACGGTGCCCGTTGGGACGGCCGACGTCATCCAGGACATCTTCAACCGCCACGCCACGAGCGAGGCGGTGGTGGTGTCCAACCCCGAGTTCCTCAAGGAGGGCGACGCCATCAACGACTTCATGCGCCCCGAGCGCGTGGTCATCGGCACCGACGACGAGCGCGCCCGCCGCGTCATGCACGAGCTGTACCAGCCCTTCGTGCGGTCCCGCGAGCGCATCATCGACATGGACCCGCGCAGCGCCGAGCTCACGAAGTACGCGAGCAACGCCATGCTCGCCACGCGCATCTCGTTCATGAACAACATCGCCAGGCTCTGCGAGATCGTCGGTGCCGACGTCGAGCTCGTCCGCAAGGGAATGGGCTCGGACTCCCGCATCGGACCGAAGTTCCTCTACGCGGGCACCGGCTACGGCGGCTCCTGCTTCCCCAAGGACATCAGCGCGCTCCTGTACCTCGCGCGGCAGAAGGACCAGTTCCTCGACGTGGTCGAGGCGACCTCGGCGAGCAACGCCCGGCAGAAGGGCATCCTGGTGGAGAAGCTCGAGCGCCACTTCGGCGACCTGAAGGGCAAGGTCGTGGCCCTGCTCGGGCTCGCTTTCAAGCCCAACACCGACGACACCCGCGAGGCCCCCGCCAAGGTGATCGCGCGGCTGCTCGAGGAGAAGGGTGCCATCGTGCGGGCGTACGATCCGGTCGCCATGGACAACTTCCGGGCCGAGTTCCCCGCCCATGACCGGCGCGTCTACGTCGACAGCCTGTACGAGGCCGTCGAGGGCGCGGACGCGGCCTGCCTGGTCACCGAGTGGCACGAGTTCCAGCGCCCCGACTTCGCGCGCATCCGCAAGCTCATGCGCGGCACCGCGCTGTTCGACGGCCGCAACGTGTGGAACACCTCCGAGATCCGCGCCAACGGCTTCACCTACGAGGGCATCGGCCGCCCCGTCATCCGTCCGCAGTGAGCAGGAGCGCACCATGACCGACCGACCCGTCCGCACCCGCATCGCCCCGAGCCCGACCGGGGATCCCCACGTGGGCACCGCGTACATCGCGCTGTTCAACTACGTCTTCGCCAAGCAGCACGGCGGCCAGTTCCTGCTGCGCATCGAGGACACCGACCAGACCCGCGCCCGCCGCGACTCCGAGAAGGCCATCATGGAGTCCCTCCACTGGCTGGGCCTCTCGTGGGACGAGGGCCCGGACGTGGGCGGCCCCTGCGGCCCCTACCGCCAGAGCGAGCGGCGCGAGATCTACGAGAAACACGCCTTCGAGCTGCTCGGGCGCGGCGAGGCCTACCGCTGCTTCTGCACCACCGAGCGACTCAACGAGCTGCGCGCGTACCAGAAGGCCGCGAACATCCCGCCGGGCTACGACCGCCTGTGCCGCAACCTCGACCGGGACGAGAGCGACCGCCGCGCCGCCGCCGGCGAGCCGTTCGTCATCCGCCTGAAGATGCCCCTCGAGGGCGACTCGGTGATGGTGGACGGCCTGCGCGGGGAGATCCGGCGTTCGTACCGCGAGCTCGACGACCAGGTGCTGCTCAAGAGCGACCGGTTCCCCACCTATCACCTGGCGAACGTGGTGGACGACCACCTGATGGGCATCACCCACGTCATCCGGGCCGAGGAGTGGATCCCGTCGACGCCCAAGCACATCCGCCTGTACGAGGCCTTCGGGTGGGAGGCGCCCCAGTGGATCCACATGCCGCTTTTGCGCAACCCCGACAAGACCCGCTCGAAGATCTCCAAGCGCAAGAACCCGGTGTCCCTGCTGTTCTACAAGGAGTACGGCGTGCTCCCCGAGGCGCTGGTGAACTTCCTCGCGCTCATGGGCTTCTCCTTCGGCAACGACGTGGAGAAGTTCACCCTCGCGCAGATGGTCGAGGCGTTCTCGTTCGAGAAGGTCAGCCTGGGCGGCCCGGTGTTCGATCTCGAGAAGCTCGTGTGGCTCAACGGACTCTACCTGCGCGAGATGACCCCGCAGGCGCTGCTCGACGCCGTGCAGGAGCTGTGGCTCAACCGCGCCTACTTCGAGCGGATCATGCCGCTGGTGCAGGAGCGGATGCGCACCCTCACGGACTTCGTGGACCTCTCGGCGTTCTTCTACAATTGCGCGCTGGACTACCAGACCGAGGACGGGAAACTGATGGTCCCCAAGGGACGCACGATCGAAGAAATGGCCGCCCTGTTCGAGGAACTCGTGGAGGCCATCGACGGCATGGAGGACTACAACGTCGAGAACCTCGAGGCCCTCCTGCGCCGGGTCACCGAGACCCGCGGCTGGAAGACCAAGGACGTCTTCATGCCCGTGCGCGTGGCCGTCACCGGGCGCAAGGCCACCCCGCCGCTGTTCGAGAGCATGTTCGTGGTCGGCCGGGAGCGCACCCGGGTCCGCCTGCGCCAGGCCATGCAGTACCTGCGCGCGCTGCCGCCCCCCCAGGCGTGATCCGGCCCGACGGAGCCGTGTCCGGCGACCACCCTGACAGAAATGTCCGACCCGCGTCACCCGTTCCCTGAATTCCTTAAATAACCACTGGAAAAAAACCCCGACAATGCTATGAACTACGTAGACTTTCCCTGCACGCCCGCCGGATCTGGCACGAAACCTGCCATGGTCCGGCGTGGACTGGAGGTTGTGGCCATGAAAAAACTTATTACTAGCCTGACGATCATCCTCACCGCCGCTTTCTTCTTCGCGGGTTGCGCGGCCGACGACGGCGCCAAGTCCACCACGATGAACAACGCCAACAACACCAACAACGGCAACATCAACGTCGGCGGCGTCCAGGACATCGGCGTGTTCCGCGACATCGTCGAGTCCGGCGCCGTCCCCGGCCCCGACACCCTCGACGCCAACGGCTTCTTCTCCGAGCACTACATCGAGTACCAGACCGAGGACTGCGGCGAGAACGTCTGCCTGTTCGGCATGCTCGGCAGGGGCGTCTCCGTGCTGACCCAGGACTACATGAACATCCTGCAGGTGGGCATGAAGGCGCACGTGAATCCCCTGGACTACGAGCGCCCCCCGACGGACTTCATCGCGGTCATCGACGTCTCCGGCTCGATGTACTCCGACAACAAACTGGAGTACGTCCGTCAGGGTCTCCATATGATGATCGACACCCTCGAGGCCAACGACCGGCTGGCCCTGGTCACCTACTCCGACCTGGCCCACGAGGTCCAGCCGCTGATGTACGTCGACTCCACCGAGAACCGGCAGACCATGCACGCCAACGTCAACCGCCTGGTCGCCGGCGGCAGCACCAACATCTACGAGGCCCTGTGGCTGGGGTTCGACCTGGCCGCGCTTTCGGCCACCGAGGGCCGCTACGCCCGGGTGGTGTTCCTCTCCGACGGCCAGCCCACCGCCGGCATCACGGATCCGGCCTCCATCATCGCCTTCGCCCGGGAGCACGCCACCAAGACCTCCCAGCTCACCAGCATCGGCGTGGGCTCCGACGTCAACTACGACCTGATGCGCGAGCTGGCCATGGCCGGCGGCAACTTCTACTTCATCGAGAACAGCATGGCCCTGCCGGACATCTTCGTCGAGGAGGTGGACTACTTCGCGTTCCCGATCGCCGAGGACGTGCGCTTCTCGCTGTCCTCCGGGGCGGACTTCTACATCGGCGACTCGGTGGGCTTCGAGAACTTCTCCAGCTCCGCCGCCGGCGGCGAGGCCAACTTCCCGGCCATCTACCTGGCCTCGCGCACCTCCGAGAACATCGAGGATCCGAACTCCCGGCGCGGGGGCGGCTCGGCCATGTTCGTGCGCATCGTGCCCCAGGCCAACACG
>Ga0302247_1001065_pt1 | contig 22287 bp, 25 predicted proteins | sample AAG_UR_Ile_MG_FD_193529 | JGI IMG/M metagenome (GOLD analysis project Ga0302247, IMG submission 193529) | Enriched activated sludge microbial communities from anaerobic digester in WTTP, New Holstein, Wisconsin, United States - AAG_UR_Ile | ecosystem: Engineered > Bioreactor > Anaerobic >...
CGATGCGTAAAGCGATGTCCACGGGGTGAAGGCATGGGCGGGCCCGATCAGCCCTTCGATGTCATGCACGGCACGGGCGATAGCCTCCCCGCCGAGGTTGATGCGGGGCCGGCCGGTTCGGTGGAGGTTTCCGGCATGCGGTGCAAGCCTTGCCTCAAGATCCCGGCAGTGATCGAATGAGGCGAGGATGATGAGGTGATGGACGCGGTCCCGGTCCTCGACCTCGGTGGTGGGAACCACGAGCACGTCCGTCCCGCTGCAGAGGCGTTCCTGCCAGAGGTTCCGCCACCCGGCATGGAGGGCATCGCCGGTGCCAAGAATTCCAATCCCTTTCTTCCTGCAGGAGGCAAGGAGGGTGTCGGGGAGCATGTTCCGGGAGGAGGCGATGGAAAAACAGGAATGGATATGCAGGTCGGAATAGAGCTGCATGTCACACGAAGTAGCGGAGCTCGTCGTCCTGCGAAACCTGTTCCCCGGAAACGAGCTTCTGGAGCATGAACTCCATCTCCTCGGCACGCTGTTCGAGCAGGGTCGGGTCGACTTCGATCCCTGTAAGGGTTGAGACGACGCGGAGCAGGCTTGTCGCACTCCGGGGGTCCACGAGGTAGCCCGAAGTCTCGCCCATGAGGCAGATCCCTTCCATTCCCCTGGGCAGGCCGAGGCCGAGGAGGAGGCCTGCTGCGCCTACAATTCCCCCGCCAGGTTCATCGCGGCTCACGATCGCACCGGCGGCCTCCACGATCTGCTTCAATCCCGGCTGGTTCACGGCGCCAAGCACACGGGGCTCCTCGACAAGGTGGCCGACCCCGTACCCTCCCAGCGTGTAGATCCGCCGCACACCGCAGGCTTCGGCAATATCGAGGTATGCGTCGGCGAGGAAGTAGTGCCCTTCCGCGGAAGTCGCCTGGTAGTCCCCCACGAGGAAAAGGAGCCGGCGTTCTTCACCTTCATAGTAGTAGATCTCGTTGTTGGCCAGCCGGGCGGTCCCATGTTCATCGATGATGACCTGGGGCGGGAAGAAAATAGACTCTATGTCAGCGATCTTCTCTGCCCCGAGCTCCCGGATCATGTGCTCGGCGACCAGCTTGCCGACATGGCCGATCCCCGGGAGCCCTTCGATGAGGTCCGTGGCAGAGATCCCGTCTTCTGGAGTCCTGTCGATGAAGCGGACGGTTATGTCATCCATGTTCGGGCAATCCTCCGCTCGCGGCCGTAGCGGTCTTCGGGGGAGAACCGGGCGGGGTGCGGGGATACGGTCGCATTCCCGCAGACCGGGCAGGTATCCCGGAGGGTATAGGTAAAATCACGGGGACAGCGCCTGATCCGGGAAGTCATGTGCTCTTTCCGGACTTCGGTTTCTTGACGAGCCTGCCTTCGCCCCCGGCACGCACAACGACACCGATGGCCGCATTCGCCGCCTTTTCGATGGCCTTCTCCGCCTTCTTGTAGTCCGGCGCAGTGACCTTTATCCGGTAGACCGGGGCGCCAAGGTATGTGAGCTCGATTTCCGTGTCAGCGATCTTTGGCTCAGCACTCCGGAGCGCCCTCCGGATGATGTTCACCCCGTCCGGCTTTGTGGAGGTGAGGATCAGGTTTCCGGCAACCGTGACCCGGGGGACCTTGACATTCTCTCGGGCGACAGTGATGAGGGCCGAGGTGGCTTTTTCGGAAAGGCCGGTCTTTTTGACGGACTCTTCGCCGCCGGACACGATCTCTTCGAAGACCGAGTAAAGGTCGCCGTACCTCTTGTATAATGCAGCGCTGATGACCTCGGGCTTCTCACCGGAGGCTTCTGCGGCAAACCCTATCCACTTTGCCGCCTTCGATTCGTTCTTCCACTCCCGGATCTTCTCGCGCCGCTGGTGGTCGTTGACATCTTTTAAGGAGAGATCGATATGGCCACGGCTCCTGTCGACATGGAGCACCTTGCAGACCACCTTCTGCCCCTCGCGGATGTGATCGCGGATGTACTTGATCCAGCCCGTGGCGATTTCCGAGATGGGGATCAGGCCTTCGAGGCCCTCGTACTCATCCAGGGAGACAAACGCTGCAAAGTCCTTGATGTTCCTGACCGTGCAGACCACCAGTTCACCGGCCGAAGGCCAAGATCGATCGCTCATGCGGGGTGCTCACTCGTAGGTTTCCAGGACTTCCGCGGTGATCCGCGCCTTTCCGCCCGCCGGTTCAGCGAGGACCTTGCTGCAGACCACGCAGTCCACCACGGTGCTTGCCTTCTCGAAAACGATCTGCTCGTTCTCGCAGTCCGGGCATTTTACCTTGAGAAACCGGCTCCGGTTCTTTCGTGACTGTTGTACCACTGGATCACTCCGTCAGCTCGAATTTTCCGGTCCGGAACCCCTTGCGCAGGTGTGCCTTGCCGCACACCTTGCAGCGGTACCGGACATTGATCTTCTTGGTGGGCTTGTCCCCTCCGGGAACCTTGGAGAACTTGCCCATGTTTCCTACCGTGCTACGCCTTGCCTTCTGCCGGTCGATCCAGTGGAGACCGGTGGTCTTGCTCTTCTTCACCTTCTCCACCTCGTGTTCCTGGTGATTCCGGCAAAACGGGCAGTAGGTCCTGAATTTTACTGGCATTTTCATGGTATTTACCCCGGGTTACCCGGCATGGAATATCAATATCATTTGCCCGGGTTGATATTTAAGACTATGTTGCGCTCACACAGGACTTCGGCGTTCCGGAGAGGGAGCGTCACCACGTCCTCGCCGAGCAGCTGGTAGATCCGGCCATCCACCCCCATGAACGGTTCCATGTCGGAGAGGACACGGGAGAGCACGTAGTCTGCCCCGGCGGGCTGGGCTTCGAGCACCGCTGCACACCGTTCGGCCTCGGCAGCGGCCTCGACCCGGCTCACCCCTGCCCCTGCTGCCGGGACCGGGATAAGGCGACACCGGGAGTGGGATATGGCGAGCATCACGGAATCAAACATCTCCCGCTCCTCGGGAAGCATCCGTTTCAGCTCATCCCGCTCGACATACTGCCCCTCTTCCTGGGTGCGGGCGAGGGCGAGGATCTTCTCCGACCGGAGCATGAAGAGGTCATGGAGGGTCTCCCTGATACTGCCCACCCGTTCGATCAGGACCCGTGCCCTGTCGGAGAAGGGGTCATCGCAGGCATACACCTCGGAAAGAAGCGCCTCGAGGTTCTTTTCCGCCGAATTGTAGAGGTCCCTGGGGATGGCGAGGAGGCGGCCGGTCTCCCGTTCCGAGAGGAGGATGCTCCTCAGTTCATCGAGGTGCATGGTCAGGCCCTCCCGGCGATCCCGGCAAGGCCCCGGCAGCAGAGGAATACGGCGAGGGCTTCGGGAACGACCGATTCCCCCTTGGAGACCTGGTAACTGCTGCCAAGGAGAGGCATCGAGAGAGCGGCCCGGGACTCAACCCGGACATCCCGGGTGCCGAACACCACGGCATCGGTTAGCGGGTCGAAGTCGTCGAGCTCGCGGAGGGTGAGGGGGGTTACCCGGAACCCGCTGCCCCCGTGGAGAGAGGTGGGCATCCGGATGAGCCTTTTTATATCGGTGGTGACCGGTTCATCGGCAAGCGCTGCCTTTTCCCGGAGGAGGGTTGCAAACTTCCCCTCTTTCTGGTCGGCAAGGGCCCGGATCACCCTGCCCGTGGTTGCATCCTTCAGGTTCACGGAAGAGGGACCGGTCGCGAGCGCTGCCCGGAGACCGGTGGCCCGCTTCAGGAACTCTTCAGCGGTCACTTTCCCCACCCCCCCAAGCGTCAGGAGGTCGGCGACAGCATCTTTCTGGTCCATCCCTTCCAGCACCAGCAGGTACTCGGTCAGTGCTGCTATATATCGCTGGTGCCATCCGCGGGGTGAAGGTGAAGGCATGGAGAGGACGATCCCGGGATCGATCCCAATCCCGCAGACGTAGTCGATCAGCTCCCGGCGCTCGGCACTCCCCCACCCCCGCACCGCGATCTCCCTGATGTGCACGTGGTAGCCGCGACCACCGGAGAAGACGAGGCCGATCTCCCGTTCGGCAAATCCGAGTTCCCCGGTGAGCATGGCGATGATCTTGGCCGTCTCCTCCTTGACGCGGGAGAGCATCATGTCATACGGCCCCCGCACGATGTGGTCGGCGTCAAGATCGAAGACGAGATCGGCACCAAGCCAGCCCTTCTCAGGCATTGTCGGTGCATGGGGCATGCTGTAGTAGGCGACCGAGTAGAAGAGGTGCGCCGGGGCCATGTTCCGGACGTACTCCAGCAGATCGTCATTCCCGGCAAACCCGGTGTGCCTCCGCATCCGGATCTCCGGGTAATCGGGATCGAAGAAGACAAATGCCCACTCCCGCTGCCCGGTTGATGGTGGTGCGGCGAGCGTGCCGGTCCGGTAGTAGTCCGAGAACCGCTGCTTCACGAATTCGAGGGTCGCCGGATTCATCCCAGTTCCTTGATCATGTAGGGTCCCCTGCGTTCATAGCCCTGCCTGCGGTAATAGGGCCGCACACCGATGCCGCTCATGACCGCGATCTCCCGGTATCCCGCCCCGGCAGCGATCTCTTCGGCAAGCCCGAGGAGATCCCTGCCCGTCCTGCGGTGCTGCCGCTGGTCAGGGAGCGGTGCCATGCCAAGCGGCACAATGCTGCCGTAGACATGGAGTTCGCGGAGGAGGGCGGCTTCCCGGATCTCCTCCCGCCACCGGAAACCCCCGGTGCGGAGGCGGGCAAACCCGACGAGGGAATCGCCGGAAACCGCGGAGATGAAGTGTTCCCGTCCCCCGGCACAATCGTAGCCTTCCACGCTTAGTCCGGGTGATCCTTCTGAAGGTGACCTGCCCGCTTCACGGCACCGGATGCAGCGGCAGGTCTTTTTCCACGATGAGAGACGCTCCTGGCAGAGCTGGCGGAAGTTGCTGTGCCGGGAACCGGCCACGATCAGTTTTGCCGGGATGTCCCGCTGGATTCGCTGGAGACGGACGTATACAGGTAGTAGCGATTTTCCGTAGGCGATGAGATCGATCAGGGCATCCTCATCGTAAGGGCTGTACCGGCCCTCCTTCCAGAGCTGTTCGATTTCAGATCCCGGGGTCACCAGGGTCGGGTAGATCTTGAGGAAGTCGGGGCGAAAGGCAGGGTTTTCGAAGAGCTCTTCAAAGAGCCAGCGGTCCCGTTCCACCGTGCTCCCGGGAAGGTTGGGCATGATGTGGAACCCGACCTTCAGTCCGGCATCTCTCAGGAGGCGGCTGGCAGAAACGGTATCCTCCGTGATGCACCCTCTCCGGTTGAAGGCAAGGATTGCATCATCGAGGTGCTGGACTCCGAGCTCCACCTTGGTCACCCCGAGGGAGAGCATGCGGCTGATCTCTTCGGTCCCGCACCAGTCGGGCCTCGTCTCGAAGGTGGTTGCCACGCACCGGACCGCTGCATACTCGTTTCCCCTGAAAATGGTGGCACTGTCGGCACCCTCAGGGCCGGGGTGACCCCGGTATTCGTTCATCGCTTTCACGCAGGAGGCCACGAACCATTCCTGGTATTCCGGGGGGCGGGCGGAGATCGTCCCTCCCATGACGATCAGTTCGACCTTGTCCACGTGGTGGCCCAGATGTTCGAACTGCTCAAGGCGGGCCCGGACCTGCCGGCAGGGATCGTAGTCGTGCAGGCGGGCCCGGAGGGCTGCGGGCTCTTCGCCGGTATAGGACTGCGGTGACTGGAAGGGGTGGTCGGGACCCCCGGGACAGGGGAGGCACTTGCCGTGGGGGCAGGGAAACGGGGAGGTCATGACCGCAACCGGCGCAACACCGGAGAGGGTGCGGGTGGGTTTGACGAGGAGGATGGCCCGGAGACGTTCACGCTCGCCGAGGAGGGCGGCGGCAAGCAGGTCGGAGTTCCGGGGAATGGTGGGGAGCCCGTACTTTTTGCATACTTCGACCTTCACCCGCGTGACATCGGAAGGGGGGGTGTTCCGGGAAAGGAGGAGACCGATGATCTCCCGATGCACGTCCGGACCGGTCATAAAAGGGTTATTGTTCGACGACGGCTTTTTCCGGGACCATCTCCACGTGCATGGGTAGGTTCCGGGAATGGAGGTGGGAGACGATCTCATCGCCGAGGGCAAGAATTGCTTCCTTGTGGCATTTCTTGTTCTTGTGGATATGAACAGGGGAAATTTCAAGAGAATCGTAATTTTTGGTAGGAATTTCCTGATTGGTGATGTTTTCGGAGTATTTCTTAATGTGGATCATCAGCATGTGGAGATGGAGAAGCTCTTCTTTTTGCATACTATCACCTTTCTTCACGTCATCTTTTTTCATAGGAACAAGATATTCATTTTGGGTGATCTTTATATCCAGCTTCATGCATGCTGCAGGGGCGCTCACGGGACTGGCAATTGGGGACGCTCTGGGTGCGCCCCTGGAAAGCCTTCCCCCTCCGGCCCGGAAGGTCAGGGAAATGGAGTATTCGTGGAAATGGGGCAGGAAACGAGGCGTATTTACCGATGATACCGCCCAGGCCCTTGCCCTCGCCGAGTCCCTCGCCACCTGCCGGGGGTTCTGTCCCGCGGATGTGATGAAGAGGTTAATCGCAGGGTATGAATTAAACCCCGGTGTTTACGGGCCCACTTCCGGCAGGGTCTTTGAACTGGTGCTTGGCGGGGCAGACCCGTCCTTTGCCGCCCGGGCCGCCCACCTGGTGAGCGGGTCGTCCCGGAGCAACGGCAGCGTGATGCGGGGCCCGCCGATCGGAGTCTTCTACGCAGGACCGATGGTCGAGGCCTGCAGCGAGGCCTGCTCTGGGCTCACCCATGCCGACCCCGTTGCCGGTGCCTGCTCGGCGTTTGTGAACCGCATGGTAAGCGACCTGTCCCGGGGAGCCTCCCGGGAACGGGCATACGACAGGGCACTCTCCCGGTGCAGGGACGAGGAAGTGGCCGCAATGCTTGGGGATTTCCGGTGGTATGAACCGGTTCCCGGGCTCGACTGCCTCCTTGCCACCCATGCCGCCCTGTCAGCCTTCATGGATGGCAGGAACTTTGAAGAGGTGCTGGTAGCGGCGGTGAACCTTGGCGGCGATGCCGATACGGTCGGTGCCATTTCCGGGGCGCTGGCCGGAGCCGAATCCGGGATTTCCGCAATCCCGTCCCGGTGGCTGGCATCCCTCCGGGAACTCCCCCTGGTCACCTCGACGGCATACCGCCTCTGGGCAGCGTCCGGCGAATGATGCCGGGCCAGTCAGGCCGGCATCAGCTCGACGAGCTGGAGGTTCCGCCCCTTTTCGCAGATATCCGGCGCGTTCCCGATCACGTCCTGCACGATGTACTTCTCCCCCTCGACCAGTCCCTCGGGGTGGCATAGGTCGAAGTTGGAGCAGGTTTCCCGGGTGCAGGAGAACTCGAACTGGATCCTCGTGTTCCTGATGGCCATATCGGCGCTGATCAGCACCGGGATCGGGGATTCGATCACCTCGACAGACAGTGCACCGTTCAGGTGCACCGGGCAGCTGTGCTCGGTCTTCCGGACGGCGACGATCCGGTACCTGCGCCCTTTCTTCAGGTTGTTGCAGGCCTTGGAGAGCTTGCAGGACTCGCACTCCCCGATCATCCCTTCGTAGATGAACTCGAGCCCGTTCCTGGCAAGCTCCTTTCCAATCAGCGTCACTTTCGGTTTTGTCTCTGCCATTGTCTCATTCCTCGTACAGCATTCGGATCAGGTGTTCTGCAGACTCACGGGAGAGGCCCATGTCGAGGATGGTGAAGCGTTCCGGCCGGATCTCCTTTGCCGCGAGCAGCGCATCGGCGGCGGTCGCATCCGGGATTCCCACCTCTGCCGGAGTGACCGGGGCCCCGATCTGCCGGAGCGCTTCCCGGATCTCCCGCCAGTCTCCCCCGTGCAGGTACATGGTGATGATGGTGCCGATGCCGCATGCCTCGCCATGGAGAGCCTTGCCTGGCACAAGTCGTTCCAGGGCATGCCCGAACTTGTGCTCCCCCCCGGAACCCGGGCGGGACGAGCCGGCGATGCTCATGGCAACCCCGGACGAGACAAGCGCTTTTATCACGAACCGGGCGCTCTCCTCCTGCCCGGGCCTGATGCTCCGGGCGTTCTTCATCAGGAGTTCGGCAGTCATCCGGGAGAGCGCTATGGCGTACTCGGAGACCGGTTCGCCGCGGAGCCGGTGGGCAAGTTCCCAGTCGAGACAGGCGGTATAGTTGGACATGATATCTGCACAACCGGCAGCGAGCAGCCGGTGGGGGGCACGGGCGATAACCGCGGTATCGGCGACGATGGCGATTGGGGGATGGGCATCGAGCGAGGCGCTCCCGCCCTCCATGGGCATCGAGGCGCGGGCCGAAGCGATGCCATCGTGTGAGGCCGCGGTGGGGATGCTGATGAACTGGCGGTCGAGGTTGTAGGAGGCGATCTTTGCGGTATCGATTACCCGCCCGCCTCCCACGCCCACCAGGAAATCCATGTCCCGGGCCGCCTCTTCGGCCTCCCGGATCACCTCCATGCTGATGGTGTCTGCCACAAAGGAGCGGACTTCGTACTCCTTCGAGAGGAGGGAGATGACCTCCTCCCCGGCGAGATCCCGGGTATGGCTGCCGGTGACCACCAGCGCAGACCGGCCGAGCCGAAGGTCAGAGCAGACCGCGGGAACGTGGGTGAGTGCGTCGTGCCCGATCACCACGTCGCGGGGAAGCTGCATCCACCGGGACCGCTCCGTGTCTTTCTGCTTGAGAACTTTAATACCGTCCGCGCTCATTAGGATCAGGAATGATTAGGGAATTCATCTACAAATATTACATTGATCCCATAAGGTACGGCCAGCCGTACAATATTGTCGATACCCTGACCTATGCCCTGATCCTGATTGTGGCGATTTACCTGATTTACCGCTGGCTTGCCGCCTCAAAGATCGTCCGGGTCGATGGAAAATTCGTGGTGGCGACCCTTCCATTCGTGGTGCTCGGGGGGCTCTCCCGCGTGGTGCAGGACACGGGGATGATCACTTCGGCATGGCAGTTCCTGCTGGTGACCCCCCTGATCTACTTTGTCCTCTTCTTCTTCACCGTCTGTGCCCTTGTGGCAGGCTCCCGGCTGCAGGAGGCGGGCGTGGTGGAGGATTACCTGCCGGTATATGCCGGTATCGGGATCGCCGCATGTGTCGCCGTGGGAGGGCTCCTTGCCTGGTTTGGCCTTTCATCCGGCATCATATCAGGCGAGGTCTTTTTGGTCATCATGGGAATGACCATCGCCTCTGCCGCGGCAGTGTATGGCGCGATGCGCTATCTCCTTTCCTGGGATTACGTCGCCGATCCGGTATACCTTGCCCTGATCTTTGGCCAGATGCTCGATGCCAGTGCCACGAGTTACGGGATCGACCTACACCCGGTCCCCTACCAGGAGGTGCACGTCGTGGGGTCGAACCTGATCGAGCTTGCCGGGACGGCATTCGTCATGTTCCCGCTCAAGCTGGCCGTCCTCTTCCCCGGGATCTGGCTCCTCCAGCACTACCGGAGCGAGAGCCCTGAGGCGCTCTGGCACCTCATCCTCCTCGCCATGATCACCGTTGGGCTCGCCCCGGGTATCAGGGACATGGTCAGGATGGTGCTGTATGTCTGAGTTCTACCGGTATGCACTGGTAACCATCCTCGTCTTTTCGGCGTCGTGTGCGGCAGGAGTCCTCATCTCGGTCGAACACCCCGGTGCCGGCGAGCAGCTGCTCGGGATGTTCCGCGATGCCATCGTCGGGGAAATCCTTGACAGTTCACCATCGGTGATGGCCGTGAAGCTGTTCGCAAACAACCTCCAGGCCTGTGTCTTCATGTTCCTCGGCGGGGCGTCCTTCGGGCTGCTGACGGCGTTCATCATCCTTGCCAACGGGGTGGTGATCGGTGCGGTGGCCGAACTCGTTTACCAGCAGCAGGGGCTGCTCTACATCGCGGCGGCCCTGGTCCCCCACGGGATATTCGAGATCTCAGCGTTCGTGGTCTCCGGGACGCTCGGGTTTCTCCTGGCAAGGGAGCTCTGGCAGGAGTGGAACGGGGCCGGGGATGCGGCAGCATCAACGGTGGCGATGGGAAAGACCTTCGTCTTCGTGGTCGTCCCCCTGGTCGCCGTCGCAGCATTCACAGAGGCTTTTATTACGCCGGAAATCCTACGTTTGGTAGCTTGAGGTTTTTTCATGGACGATGAGCAGGGTGCTCTCCCGGGAAAGGAGGATTTCAGCGCATGGTACAACGAGCTCCTCTGGCGGGCCGGGATCATGGATGTCCGCTACCCGGTCAAGGGCCTTTATGTCTGGTTCCCGTTCGGGTTTGCGCTGCGCCGGAACGTGTACGGGGCGCTCCGGGCGCTGCTCGATGTCGACCACGAGGAGGCGCTCTTCCCCCTGCTCATCCCGGAGACCGAGCTTGCCAGGGAATCGGAGCACATCAAGGGTTTCGAGGACGAGGTCTACTGGGTCACCCACGGCGGGACTTCCCCTCTTGACGTGAAACTTGCGCTCCGGCCCACCAGCGAGTGTGCCATCTACCCGATGTATCACCTCTGGGTGCGGTCCCATGCCGACCTCCCGCTAAGGCTCTACCAGGTGGTGAACTCGTTCCGGTACGAGACCAAGCACACCCGCCCCCTCATCCGTCTCCGGGAGATCACCTCTTTCAAGGAAGCCCATACCGTCCATGCCTCCTGGGAGGATGCCGAATGCCAGGTCGCCGAAGCGATCCGGCTCTACCAGTCCTTCTACGATTCGCTCTCGATCCCGGTGATCATCTCGAAGCGGCCCGACTGGGACAAGTTCCCCGGGGCCGATTACACCATTGCCGTCGACACCATCATGCCGGATGGCCGGACCCTCCAGGTCGGGACCGTGCACCATCTCGGCGACCACTTTTCGAAGACCTTCTCCATCACCTACGAGGATGTGAACGGGGAGCAGCAGTTCGCCTGCCAGACCTGCTACGGGATCTCCGAACGGTGCATCGCCGCCCTGATCAGCATGCACGGTGATGACCGGGGGCTCGTGCTGCCACCATCGGTAGCCCCGGTCCAGGTGGTGATCGTCCCGATCACCATCGGCAGGCGGAAGGAAGAGGTGACTGCAGCTGCAGAGGATATCGGGCAGTGCCTGACCGCTGCCGGGATCAGGGTGAAAGTCGATTCACGGGACCTTCGCCCCGGCGCGAAGTACTACTACTGGGAGATGCGGGGGGTCCCCCTCCGGCTCGAAGTCGGCCCCCGGGACATCGATTCCGGCCAGGTGACGGTGGTCACCCGGCTCGGCGACAAGAGCACGATCCCCCGTGCAGGTCTCGAGGATGGGGTATGTGCTGCCCTGGCCGGGTTCGCATCTGCGCTTACCGGCAGGGCCATGGAGCATATCCGGGCGCACATCCGGGTGGTCCAAAATATCGGGGAGCTGTCCGCAGCAGTCGGGAGGGGTGTGGCGATCGTCCCCTGGTGCGGGAAGAAGGAGTGTGCCGATTTTATCGGGGAGAGCACGAATGCGAGCGTGCTTGGTACAGAGATCCGGTCAGCGTTTGTCCCGGAGTGCAGGGGGCCCTGTGCCGCCTGCGGAGAGGAAGGGACCGGGGCGCTGGTGGGCCGGGCGTACTGAACCGGTACTACCTGATGGGGGCATCAATTTTTTTGGATCACATGCCCCCGGTCTTAAAAACGGGACGAGTAGCTGCTTCCTGCCCCCGGACCCCTCACCGTGCCGCCTGGATAAGTCCGTCGCCCCATTCGTTCCTGGAGGAAACGTAGATGGCAACGGGCAATTGTTTTCAACCCGGCAGTTTTTCAGAACCAGGTTCCAGCAGTTCATAAAACCTCTCCTCGTATGGAGGCGTGCAGACACAGTAGATGATGAGATCGGGGGTCCCGGTATTGGTGATCCGCTGGCGGTACCCGGGCGGGATCCGGACCACGTCGCCTTCTATAACTTCACCAGGTTCCAGTCCTTCGATCTCGACCCATCCCTGTCCCGAAGCGATAATGTAGCGTTCGGCAATGCCGTGGAGCCGGTGCCAGCAGGTGGTGACGCCCGGCGGTACCCGTGCCCGGGCGATCGAGACCTGCTCATCACCATGGTCGTTTGAGACTTCGGTGATGAAGCACCGTTCGCCTGACTCGTATTCCTGTCCACCCTGCATCTTCCTGGTTTGAGCCTTCATCACGGAAAGTGTCTGACCGGGAAATAGAAATTTTAACCGGAGTGGGGAAACCTGCCGGGCTTGCGGACCTTCATACTGCAGCGTGCCAGGATACCTGTCCTGAAATGCGGATGATCCTGGAGCAACTCACACCCTGCCATTTGGTCCGCCGGGAGATCTCTTCCAAAAAACGAGGAATAAAATTGGGATTGCTTCCCGCTGCTTCAGCACCCGGGACAGAAATACAGGAACCGGTATCCCGGAGTGGAGAGGTCTCCGGAGACGACTTTCTTCCCGCCGTTGATATAGATCTTCCCACATCCCGCACACCGCTTGGGCCGGATGCGGTCGAGCCGGGCCATGGGCACTTCGAGCATGAACCTGGTATCGGGTTTTTCAAGGGGTGACCGGTCGCCGCACTCGTTGGCGAGCGCCATGACCTGGAGGGGGCTTGCTCCAAGATCAAGGAAGCGCTTGAAGAGGAAGTAGTGGAAGACCAGCCAGGGAAGGTCGGAGTGATCGAAGAACTCATCGGTTTCGTTATCCGGCACTTCGAAGTCTCCGACGTCGCTTCCGCAGAGCGGGCAGCGGCCCTTGACAAGCTCGTCAAGGTAGACTTCCTCGCGGCAGCCGGGGCAGGTCGTATGGGCGTTGATTCGTGATGCCATGGGCGGTATTTCAGGGTCTTTTGTTCATGCTGCTCGGTCGAAAAGGAGCAGGTATTCCCGCGTGCTGTGGTGAGTGGTCCGCATAACGGTACCGTGCTTTTCGCCGCACGCCTGGATAAGGCATGGCAGGGCCGTGAGCATGCACCTGCTGCTCTTTTCCCTGCCTGTGACCGGTCTCCAGTATGAGGACTGTCTCTTCTGTTTGTTGCATCATCTCTTAAAACTTTATTCCGAAGCAGGCGGAATTTTCAGTTAAAATCGTCGGAATAAAGGTAATATAAGGTCCTTTTGGTCGCATCCGACCAAATCAGCGCAGGAGGATCCCAAAGACGCCCGAGAGGCATTCCAGCGCCTCTCTCCGGTTCCCCTGCCGCATCTGGGACAGCCCCCGGGAGACCAGTTCGCGGATATCCTTCTTGTCGATGCCGTAGGCGACCATGAAGCACCTGCCCGATTCGTCCAGGTTCCCGAGCATGAAATGGCAGTTGCTCATGATGACCCAGGCATCGGCATCGCCCGGTTCCTCGGCGACGACCCGGGACAGGTATTCGATGGCTTCCCGGTACTTTCCAAGCCTGCCGAGGGAGAGGCCTTTCCAGTACATGATCCGGCTGCTCTCCGGGCAGAGCGACTCTGCACGCTCCAGGCAGGCGACGGCCTGCCCGTGTTCACCGGAAAGGGCATGGGCGATCCCCTTGTTGACCCATGCGGTGCAGTAATCAGGGTAGATCCGAATGGCGTTGTTGAAGGATCTTATGGCTTCGGGGTAGCGTTTCAGCTGCAGCAGGGCATATCCCCGGTTCACCCAGGCGCCGATGTACCTGGGACGAAGGATGGTGGCGTTGGTGCAGCACTCCAGTTCGGCGTTCCACTCCCCGAGTTTCCCGAGTGCCTGCCCCTTCAGGTTCCATGCCTCGGCACAGTCCGGGTCGATTTCCAGCGCCTGTTCGCAGCAGGCGATCCGCTCCTCGAACTTACCCTGCTTGCCGAAGGCAAACCCCTTCTGAAGCAGGGCATCGACCGATCCCGGTTCGAGCCTGAGCACGTGGTCGCAGATCCGGATCTCCTCGTCGTACTTCCCGAGCTTGCCGAGGGTAAACCCCTTCCCGAGCAGGGCCGGGATGTTCGTGCGGTCTTTCCGGAGCGCCTGCTCGAACCAGAACAATGCCTCGTGGAAAAGCCCCTTTCGGGAGAGGCGGACGCCCTCGGCGCAGAATGCACCGGCCTTCCCCTCCCTCATGAGGTACTGGTAACGGCCGGGGCTCGCCCCGTAATACTGGTCCCCTGTTCCCGGTGGCCCTTCTACGGCCACGGCATTTTCCATTATAAAGGATTGATAGGACGAGGGTGATAAATACTCTGTTCCCGGAGAGAGGGATGGCTTTTCCGGTTGATTTCCCAGGTCGGTTTGTCTTCTTTGCCCGATACTTTCCTTTACCGTTCCCGTCGGTGGGTCCGGCCAGGGGAACGGTCACCGGGCCTTTCAGGCAATCTCTCCCATTGGAGAGTTGACCGGGATGCCCGGGGGTTCAAACTATTTTACCTTTGAGCGTGACCATTACTGCTCATGGGCAATTCACCCCCTCCCGCGGCCTGCACCATCGCCGGTTCGGACTCGGGCGGCGGTGCCGGTATCCAGGCCGACCTGAAGACTTTTTCTGCTATAGGGGTCTGGGGGACAACGGTTATCACCGCGCTGACCGCCCAGAATACCCGCGAGGTGTCCCAGGTCTGCATGGTGCCGGAGGTGATGGTCGCCGCCCAGCTCGAAGCGGTCATGGCCGATTTCGATATCCGGGCTTTCAAGACGGGTATGCTAGGGACGGCGGCGGTCATCCGGACCGTTGACCGGGTGCTTCCGCACCGCTGTCCCCTGGTTGTGGACCCGGTCATGGTGGCCACGAGCGGTGCGAGGCTGCTTGACGAGAGCGCGGAGTATGAACTGATCGGCACGATGCTTCCCCGGGCAACTGTGGTGACCCCGAACATCCCGGAGGCGGCGGTGCTGTCCGGGATGGAGATCTCCAGTGTCGATGGGATGCGGGAGGCGGCGCTGGCGATCATGGAGCTTGGGCCGGAATATGTGCTCATCAAGGGTGGTCACCTGGAAGGGACTGAAGTGGTTGACCTGCTTGCCGGGCCAAGCTCGGAGTTGATCTTATCCGGCCCACGGTATCCCTACGATGTCCATGGTTCCGGATGCTGCTTCTCGGCGGCAATGACCGCCTACATGGCGCTTGGGTGCACGGTCCCGGAGGCCTTCCGGAAGGGGAAAGCGTTCATCACCGCAGCGATCAGGGAAGCGGTGGTGAGCGTGTCGGGGAGGTACTCCGTGAACCCCCGGGCGGGACGGGGAGGAATAGGAAGAGAGGATACTTTTTCCCCAGAACACCCCGGCAGCAGGGTTTTTTAGTGTTCAGGAGTTATTTGGAGGACTGAAAACCGATGGCTCGCGATTTCTGGCTTGATAAATTCCGGCAGGAAGATCTTCCCGTGATCGTGAACCACCTCCGGCCGGAACGTGTTTTGGCCTTTGGTTCGCGGGCCCGGGGCAGGGCTACTGAAGATTCCGACCTTGATATCATCATCGTATCCCGGTGTTTTTCAGAAATCCCATTTCTTCAGCGTATGCCAATGATGTTGAAACTCGTTTCCCTCCCCAAACATGTCGATTATCTCTGCTGCACTCCCGAAGAGTTCGGGCGAATAAGGCGGGTATCCAGCATTATTATGGATGCCCTGCGTGAACCGGTCGAGCTTGCAATCTCATAGCATTCCGTGGGTTCCCCATAGCAGGTAGTTCAGAAGGGTAATGCAGGAAATTTTTAAGGACATTCATCTCTCGCCCGGGTCTACGGTCAGACTGGCGCAGGGTAAGTTCGCGGTCTGTCGTTGCGGGCAGGATAAATGAAGGCCCTCCCTTGCGATTCCACCCCGGGATACCCTCCGGATACCCGAATCCGGGGCTGATACGGGCTCCGTTTCCCGGGAAAGACCTGGCCGGCACCTTCCGGCAGGGTCAGCCTGTTCACCGGTAACGGGAATATCACCTATAACCGGTTATTTCAAGGATTAACGGGATATTCCGGCCGGAAATTCCTGCTCTTTACCCGGCCTGTGGCCCGGGGTTCCTGGAGAGGGGGGTAATCGTATCACCCCCGGTGGGAAACCCCTCTGCAATGCATCCATGAAGGTCATTTTTTCGGCAGGAAATGCGGAATAACGGTGGGTTCCCAGGATCCGTGTTCCTGCACCGTCCCCGGTCGTGCGGGTTTATAAAGGAAATTTGCCGGTGCTCATCAAACCCGTCCGTTTGCCGGTTGGAGAGCAGGACGGCCTCAATTCCGGACACAACGATCAAGCATATCATCGATGAGGATTTTTTATGTATCTGCCACACGGTCCCGCCCTGCCGGGAACGGTTGACGGCGAGCGGATCTTCTCGGACCTCATCATAGCGAGCGGACGCTCCCGCTCTCCCGGAACCGGGCCGTTGGCAGGAATGTAACAATGAGCCGGAAGTCTACATTCGATCGATTGGACCGGGATGCCGGTCGGAAAACTACCATGCATCAGTACGGAGGGGCGGACAGGGACGCGAACCCACTCCGGCGTTCAGTACCCCGGAAGGACCGGGGGATCGCCCGATCGGTTCAACTTGCGGGCGCAGCGGGTGGGAACCGGGCCGGTGATGTTCCCTGACCCGGGGACACCCGCCCTACGTGGCGATTGACGAGGCACAACGGTATGCCGAATCCCGGGGCTGCCAGGTACTGTCCATGGGGAGGGACGTTTTGCCGTTTGACTTCATCGCCTGCGACCAGGGGCGCACCAGCTTCGTCAGGGTACGGCGGCTCTGGTATGCGGGGTACGAGGTCGCCGATATCGGGTTTTCCTGCCGGGACGACATCGCGGCGCTCCGGGCCATGCCCGTTTTGCCCGGGATATCCCTGCAGCTGCACGTCCGCGGCCCTGACCGGCACTGGCACCGGTACCTCGTCCTGCCGATGAAATTATTGAGGCCGGGGAACCGGAGCAGGTCTCATGCAGTCCTGATCATGACAGAATGGCTGCAGGGCAGGCCCGGGATTCAACAATCCATTAAATCCTGCCGGAAGGGGATCCCAGCCCGGTTTCTTCATATTCTTGTCGGATTTCATTTTCCTTTTATATTCTCGGAGTTTGTTAATGTTAACCGTGCGAAATTATATATACAAAGTAACGCGATTTCTGAATTGTACATTGTTTGCCTTCACAGAAGGGCAGTACTGATTTAATCAAGGTGGATCTATTCATGAAGACGATCAGAACTGATGAAGAGGCAGTATCCCCGGTGATCGGGGTTATCCTCATGGTCGCTATTGTCGTTATTCTCGCGGCAGTCATCGCGGCCTTCGTGTTTGGGATGGCGGGATCTACTCAGACAACAAAAACGGTTGGAATGGTTGTTACACCAACCGATTATGGTGGTGTAATTCTCTGGCAGGGGGGAAGCGATATTAATGGTTTGCAAAAGGTTAATGTATCGTTGAATGGTGCGCAATCCGTGGAATTACTGAATCGGACCGGTGTTAAATTCGATTATCCCCCAAAGGTAGGTATTTCCTGGGACACCAACACCACCGAGGCGTGGCAGGGGAAACATGTTGTCCTCATCGGTAAATTCAGTGATGGTTCCGACCAGGTCATCTTTGACCGGAGATTCTAACCCGGTTCAAATCTTACCTTTTTTTAATCAGGGAATTGTCCAGTTCAGACTCTATTAGAACCCGTTCGCGTTTAGGGTGACCATGCACCCGGGACACCTCCTGGCTGCACTTTACAGAGCAACGAAACCCTCACCAACCAGGACAAAAAAGTGGACCACTCTCATTCCCTGGCCGCGAATATCCCTGCAAAGGCCCCCGGCGGTGTGGTCAGCGTGGCGACGAAGAGTTCGGGGATATCACCACCGGCCACATAGGCACCATAACATACCCACAGGGAAAAACCCATGACGGCCACCAGGGCGACGACAATGATTCCCACGATCCAGGGGTTTTCACGGACCAGGTCCCGCCTGATGACCGCCATCAACTGGTCCACTGTTGTCTGCCCGGCTGACCTGATGGTGTCCGGGTCCTGTCGGTGTGCATAGTCAAACAGAGCTTCGAGCCGCGTTACATCTCTTCTCGTAGGCTTACCCCATCTCATTCCAGACCGCTCCTTGGATCTATACCAGTGTCATGGAATCGATGGCAGATAGACATATGCCCGGGTACCCGGGGAACTCATCGTTTGGACAATGAATGGACGAGATCAGGAAGGTTTACAAAAGCCCCTTCTCCCACCGCTGGTCCTTCTCGCTCCCCTTCATGCAGTAGTCCTTCTTTGAAAGACCAAGCTCCAGGTAAACAGGGCACTGCGGACAGGTACACCCCCGGTCCTTCCGGATGCACCGGAAGCTCATGCCCAGGATGCAGAACAGCGCTTCACCGTTGCCCTGGGCGCAGATCGAGTAACTCGGGCAGGACGGGCAGATGCAGGCTCCCTTTGCCCGGTCGCAGGCTTCCCACCGGACCTCCTTGCTCACCGGCAGGAGCTCCTTCATCTTCCCCTCAAAGGCATCCATAGGAAAAACCCCTGAGCTGTTGGTTGGCGGGGGAGGATATCAAACCATGCGGTGGCGGTGAAAAGGACAGGGCGTCCTCCAGGCAGGGATCGAGGCAGGATATGAGCCCGGTCATTGCCGGCCCATCCTGTCGATCGAAGACAAGGACCTTGTTTGCCATTGAGATCGGGGATCGCGGGAGATGTTTATCGAGAACTTTAAGGAAGTCATCAGAGCTCCGGCCATTAATGAACCGGGGATCTTCTCGTGGTCGTGTCATGGGACAAAACAACATGGAGATGGAACGGTCTAAATGACATCAATCCGGGAACTGCTCCGGCTCTGCCGTTGCCGGGCTGCAAAGAACTATCTGCCGCAAGCGAGGATCACTATACACGACTTATGAAAAATACCCTGTTTTTCGATAGCCCCACCCATACTCCGGAGACCTGCCCATGAAAACCCTCTCCTTTGCCGACCTCGACCTCTCCCCGGAGATCCAGCGGGCGGTGGGCGACCTGGGATTCGAGGAGCCAACCCCAATCCAGTCCCTTGCCATCCCCCTGCTCCGGGATAAAAAAGACGTCATCGGCCAGGCCCACACCGGGACCGGTAAGACCGCCGCCTACGGCATCCCGGTCATCGAGGCGGTCAGGCCCGGCGAGAAGAGACCGCAGGCCCTGGTGATCTGCCCCACCCGCGAGCTCGCAATCCAGGTATCAGAAGAGCTCCGGAAGCTTGCGAAGTACCAGAAAGGCATCACCATCATCCCGGTCTACGGCGGCCAGCCCATCGAGCGCCAGCTCCACGCCCTTCGCTCCGGGGTACAGGTGGTCATCGCCACCCCTGGCCGGCTCCTCGACCACCTCGACCGGAAATCGATCGACCTTTCAGCGGTGCGGACCGTGGTTCTGGACGAGGCCGACGAGATGCTCGACATGGGCTTTCGCGACGACATCGAGACCATCCTGAAACGTGTGCCCGGCCAGCGCCAGACCGTGCTGTTCTCGGCCACCATGTCAAAGGAGATCCTCGACCTCTCGGCCAGGTACCTGCACGACCCCCGGACCGTCCAGGTGATGCACGACAGGCTCTCGGTGCCAAAGATCGAGCAGTCCTACTACGAGGTCCGGGAGTCGGGAAAGATCGATGCCCTCTCCCGGCTCCTCGACCTCCACGACCCGCAACTGACCCTGATCTTCGTCAATACCAAGCGCCGGGTGGACGAAGTGGCAGGCCACCTCCAGGCCCGGGGATATCTCGCCGAAGGCCTCCACGGCAACATGAACCAGTCCCAGAGGGAACGGGCCATGGGCAGGTTCCGCGAGGGCCGGATCGACATCCTGGTCGCCACCGACGTGGCTGCCCGGGGAATCGACGTCCCCGATGTCGACCTTGTCGTGAACTACGATGTCCCGCAGGACCCCGAGTACTACATCCACCGCATCGGCCGGACCGGGCGGGCCGGCAAGTCCGGCAAGTCGTTCACCTTCGTGTCCGGCCGGGAGATGTGGAAGCTCCGGGACATCCAGCGGTTCGCAAAGATCCGGATCGCCCAGCAGGCAGTCCCGGCCGCCCACGAGATAACTCTCCGGAAAGCTGAGCTCCTCACCGGACGGGTGCGGCGGATGATCGAGGAACAGGACCTTTCCCCGGACACCGCCCGCGTGCAGCAGATGATGGGGGACGAGTATACCTCGCTCGAGGTCGCCTCCGCCCTGCTCCGGCTCCTTTCCGGCGACGGGGCAAAACCGGAGAGATGACCGGCCCAGCGGTAAAATACCCGTAATTATTTGAGCAATCTTACTTTGGGATTCAACAATTATTTATTCCAAAACCCACCACAAGTACCGTGGAAACCAGGAGCGCCCGATGATCTCCATACTGCTCGTCCACGACAACAGCGAACTCATGGACGCCACCCGCTCCTTCCTCGAAAAGGGCGGGGAGGTCCGCGTGGATACAGTCTCTTCCACAAAGCAGGCCGCGGACGTGCTCAAGGACCGGAACTACGATGTCATCGTCTCCTACTACCAGCTCCCCGAGCTGAACGGGATCGAGTTCTTCCCCGAGCTGAACGGGATCGAGCTTCTCAAGTGCCTCAAGGCCCAGGGGAGCACCACGCCGTTCATCCTCTATACCCGGATGGGCCGCGACCGGGTCATCGTCGGGGACCTGAACAATGCCGGCGAGGTACTCTTCCCAAGGGGGACCGAGCCCCGCTCCCCCCTCTCCGAGCTCCGGGACCTGGTCTACCAGGCCGTGCTCCGGAAGAAGCTCGAGCGGGACCAGGCCCTTCGCACCGACCTCCTCTCCTCGATCCTCTCCCTCACCCCGATCTGGATCTGCCAGATCAGGGGGGGTGCCATGGAGTGGGCCAATACCAGCATGACATCCGGGCTGGGATACGAGGAAGGGGGACTGGTGGGGAAGAACGCGACCGCCCTCTTCGCCGACCGGGAATCGTTTGAGCGGGCTTCCCGCGAACTCACCCTGAGCATCGATGCAAACGGCTGGGGGCGGGCCGCAACCCTGCTCAAGAAGAAAGACGGGACCCCTGTCCACTGCCTGCTCCGGGTCCATGCCCTCGACACCCGCGACCCGGCACGGGGCCAGGTGATGGTAATCGAGGACATCACCGAGCAAAAACGGCTGGAAGAGGCCATCAGGGAGAGCGATGTCCGGACCCGGGAGCTGATGATGCACGCCGCGAGCATGATCATGAAGCTCGACCCTGCCGGGAATATCACCTTCTTCAACACCTTTGCCCAGACCTTTTTCGGCTACTCCGAGCAGGAACTGCTTGGGAAAAACATCCTTGGCACCCTGATCCCAGACGGCGGGCCGGACGGCCGGGATGCGACAAGCTTTGCCGGTGACGTAGCGCTTGATGGTGAAGGTTTCGCGGTCCGGATCAGCGGCATGCGGACCCGTGACGGGTCGCCGGTCTGGGTGGCCTGGACCACGAGGGCCATCCGGGACTCCGGGGGGCATGCCAGCGAAGTGGTCTGCATCGGCCACGATATCACCGATCGCACCAGCCGCGAGCGGCCGCGGATCAGCACGGCCATGTGGAAGGAACGGGTGATCGGCGGGACCGATATCGACGACGAGGTCTTTGACGCGGTCTTCTCCATCTGCCTCGAGATCTCCCGGGAGGGCCGCGAGGCGAGGAAAGTCGGCACGGCGTTTATCATCGGTGACACTGAAAACGTGCTCGCCAAGTCCCGCCAGCTCATCCTGAACCCGTTTGCCGGACACCAGACCGCGGACCGGATGGTCACCAACCACGACATCAGGGAAAACATCAAGGAACTCGCCCAGCTGGACGGCGCCTTCGTTATCCGGGGCGACGGCTTAATCGAGGCGGCCGCCCGCTACATAACCGTGGATACAAGCGGCGTGGGGATCCCGAAGGGACTCGGGACGCGGCATTCTTCGGTTGCAGCCATCACGCTCGTGACCGGCGCCATCGGGATCGTGGTCTCCCAGAGCGGGGGAAAGATCTCCATCTTCCGGAACGGGCGTATGGTCCAGGAGATCGCCTGAAGCATCCCGGCAGCCGAATGGTTGAATTTCCGCAAGGTAGATGGGATCTCTCATGGAAGCCGGCGGGCTCTCACGGTCCCTTGGGTTTGTCGAGGTCACCCTTCTTGGGATCGGCATCATCCTCGGGGCCGGGATCTATGCCCTTATCGGGACGGCGGCGGCCCGGGCCGGCAACGCTGTCTGGCTCTCGTTTTCCATCTCCGCGACAGTGGCGCTCTTCACCGCGCTCAGCTATGCCGAGCTCTCCTCGATGTTTCCCAAAGCCGGGGCGGAGTACGAGTATACCGTGGCTGCGGCGGGGGAGTTCGTGGCCTTCATCATCGGCTGGCTGATCGTCTTTTCCGGGATCGTTGG
>Ga0302247_1001067_pt1 | contig 22275 bp, 17 predicted proteins | sample AAG_UR_Ile_MG_FD_193529 | JGI IMG/M metagenome (GOLD analysis project Ga0302247, IMG submission 193529) | Enriched activated sludge microbial communities from anaerobic digester in WTTP, New Holstein, Wisconsin, United States - AAG_UR_Ile | ecosystem: Engineered > Bioreactor > Anaerobic >...
ATTTTGATCGTTAGGCAATAGAACAAGCATGTCAATGATGATCCAAGAAGTTCCGACAACAGATGCTCCAATGGAGCTGCTGCTGCTCGCCGATCCCTCGGAAGACAAGGTTCGTTCTTACCTTCCGAAATCAAAGTGCTTCGTCGCTTTAAAGTGCGGAGTTGTTGTTGGCGCCTGTGCAGTCCAGCCACTTGGCGCAGACTCATATGAGCTAATGAGTATTGCCGTAAAACTGGAACATCAACAATGCGGCTGCGGCACAGCGCTCTTGAAATGGGTCATTGATTACTATCGTAAAACTGGTGCAAGCCAAATAGAGGTAGGCACCGGCTCCTTCGGCTATCAACTTTCCTTCTACCAGAGGCATGGTTTTCGGATTACAGGTATTGTTTCCGATTTCTTCGTTAATAACTATCGTGAACCAATATTCGAAGATGGCATTCAACTCTTTGACATGTTGCGTCTCACGCTAAGGTTTCCCGACAATGTTACCTACCCATTCATTCAAGCCGCCGCCGCTTCCGTGAGCACCCATGACTGAACTCAGCCCTCGCTTCTGGGATATATTTTTCGAAGTTTACGAGAACCTGCCCCGTCAGGGTCCCGGCAACCGCGCGTGCGCTGCCAGAGCCCTTGGTCTTTGCAGCGAACTGCGGGAATTTCCAGCGATACTTGACTTGGGGTGCGGTGTTGGCGGGCAGACCCTCCAGCTCGCCGAGCTTACTTCGGGTTTTATCGTTGCGATCGACAATCATGCGCCGAGCATCCAACGGCTGCAAGCGGCTATTGCGGAGCGTGGGCTTTCGTCGCACGTCAGAGCGATTGTCGGAGACATGGTCCATCTGCAACAGCCTCCTGGAAGTCTCGATCTCATTTGGTCGGAAGGTGCGCTCTACAACCTCGGTCTTCGGACCGCTCTTCGTGTCTGCCACGACTTACTTCGCCCCGGCGGCTACCTAGCGTTTACCGACGCGGTTTGGCGTAAGGAGAACCCACCTCCCGTAGTCAAATCCTGTTTCGACTTGGACTATCCGACCATGGGATGGCTGGCCGACGATGTGGCAGTGATACAAGACTGTGGATTCGATCTCATTGGACACTTCACGTTGCCTGATGAAGCGTGGTGGGACGATTTCTACACTCCCATGGAGGCTCGTATTGCTGAATTGCGCGGCAATTATGCCAACGATGCTGAAGCCTTGGTCATACTGGACCGACTTGCCGAGGAGCCCGAGATGCACCGCCGCTATTCCGACTTCTACGCCTATGAATTCTTTGTGACATGCCGCCCCATTCAAAGTCGGAGCCCCAGATGAACGAAACGCTCGAATCGGGTAGCCGGGGGTTTTTCTCTCCCCAGCCCTCACATCCCCAGGCATGCGGGTTTGCACCGGTTGGTTCACAAAGATAACCGGGCTGTGTGGTCAATTCCTCCAAATACAAAGCGAGGGGGAAAATAACTCAGACTGGTCATTGAATGCGGATTGATAGCGCGTGCATGCCAGATGGTCCATTACCCCACTTAAGAACACAAAGGCTTATTTCTAGAGTCGGTGTACTGATAAAATCTCTATGATTCAGTGGATTTCAAATGCAAATCATGATAGTGAAAGCGTCGTGCATGAAAGACCGTTGAAGGAGTTCAATTCTGTATAAGCACATATAGGAGGGAAACACGGCATGTAATGACCCCGTTTTCTAAAAGAAAAGCGGGGTTTTTTGTTACAAATGACGATATCCAGGGATGCATGGCGATCCAGCAAATACTGCATGACGAAGGCAATTATCATGCATCACTCGTCATCTATTGGGAAATTATAATGAAAGTCGTAGGTATCGATCCAGCTCCCAAGAAACATGCAACCCTCTTCGAGCGATCCTCGGGGTGGTCTGAAATTGATGCACATCTGCTCCCACAAGTAATAGATAAATGGCCAAATTCAAACGGCCTGCTGCTTTGCTGGGATGCGCCTTTGACGGTGGGTGGATATGGATCTGGCCGTTACTACGAACGTGACATCGAGAGATTCTTTCATAACCATAAGGACTTTATGGTACCTGAAGGCATCTCTGTATTGCCATTTGCTGGTTGCTCTCATTGGGCTGTTACTCATGCAACGTTCGGACTGCCAAAAACTGGTAAATGGTCATTCCCTTTAGCTGACTTGCCATTTGCGCTGCGTGAAACCGGTGGACCGCCTGATCAAATTGGCCGATTTGTCGTGGAGGTTCATCCCGCCGTTTCTCTCTGGTTGTGGTGCCGGGAGCGCATGCCGAATGGCCCTTGGACATACAAGACGCGGAAGGCTAATCGGGAGTTGATTTGGAAGACGTTTTCTAATGTCATACCGCATTATTTGCCAGAACGAGAACCGAAAAATGATGATGAAATTGACTCTTTCGTCGCGTGCCTACTCGGTGAACTATGGATCACACAGCAAAACGTTGTTTTGCTTGGATGCATTGGCACAGGCTCATTTCTAGTACCCGATCGCGATAATATTGCTGCGGCATTCCAGCATTTTGTGGATTCTAGACAATGAAGCGAACCACCCAGCGATGCCACTTGCGTCTTTCAATAATGGAGGATTTTGAAGGCCGTTGTGAAGCAGTTATTGTCCACCCTTTTTAAATATGGAATTAACCAGCCATGACGTTAACTGAGGCCCAAACCCGCCAGTGTTATATCGACAGCCAGCTTGCAGCTGCCGGTTGGGGCAATAACGATCGGTCCGTGCTTCCTGAATTCGGGGTGGGAATCAGGGAGGGCGGCACCGCAGACTATGGCGATGGTGAAAAGCAGGGTTTTGTGGATTATGCCCTCCTGGGCAAAAACAGGAAACCGCTTGCCATTGTTGAAGCGAAGCGGACAAGTCGCGACCCACTGGTGGGCAAAAGGCAAGCGGCTGACTATGCTGACAAGATCCTGGCCCAGTATGGCATTGACCCTTTCATATTCCTGACCAATGGCCAGGAAATCATATTCTGGGACAGGAGTCGTTACCCACCCCGTACCATCAGCGGTTTCTTCACGCTCAACGACCTGGAACGACTACTACACCAGAAGAACTACAGCATTCCATTGTCGCAGGTCGAGCTTGACCCTGAAATTGCTGATCGGTCGTATCAGACAGAAGCTATCCGGCGCGTTACAGAAGCGATTGGAGATGCCCGACGCAAATTTCTGCTGGTCATGGCCACCGGCACAGGTAAAACTCGAACAGTCATCTCCCTTATGGATTTGTTGTTGCGGGCCCGCCGCGCGCAACGGATCCTATTTTTAGCGGACCGAAGAGAACTGGTTCGGCAAGCTATGACTGCGATCAAAGACTATCTGCCACAAGAAAGCCTTGGACGTATTGAGGGCGGCGAAATCCCCGGCGCCGCCCGCATCCAGGTGGCCACTTATCCCAGCATGATGCGCAGTTTCTCTTCAATTTCTCCCGGGTACTACGACCTTATCATTGCCGACGAAAGTCACCGGTCCATCTACAACCGCTACAAAGCAATTTTTGACCATTTTGATGCCCTCCAATTGGGATTAACCGCTACGCCGACAGATTTCATCGATCACAACACTTTCGATCTTTTTGGTTGTGACGATGGCATTCCCACATTCAACTTTTCCTACGAACAGGCTATCGCCGAGGATAGGCTAGTGCCTTACCGTGTGCTCCATGCACAGACGAGTTTTCAGGTCAGCGGTATTCATGGCAACAACTTGCCCGCGGCTCTCCAGCAAAGGTTAATCGAACAAGGGATCGACCTGGAAGAGCTGGATTTTGAAGGTACGGATATAGAGAAGAAGGTCACCAACGTCGGTACGACAAACGCCCTGGTTCACGAATTCATGCAGGAATGTCGTAAGGATGTTCTCGGCCTGCCGATGAAGAGCATTATCTTTGCGACCAGCCATGCCCACGCCAAGAGGCTGTATCAGGGTTTCAATAGACTTTACCCTGACTACCAGCGCCGGGGTCTATCAGAAATCATTGATAGCCACATGGAGCGCGCCGAGGAAACGCTTGACGATTTTAAGTTCAAGGATATGCCACGCATCGCCATATCAGTGGATATGCTAGACACCGGTATCGATGTACCGGCCATTCAGACCCTGATGTTTGCCAAACCCGTCTTTAGCCGAGTAAAATTTTGGCAGATGATCGGCCGTGGGACACGACTTTACGAAGATCCCCGAACAGGTGAAACAAAGAAAGACTTCCTCATTATCGACTGTTGGAATAATTTTGGATTTTTCCAGTTAAATCCCGAAGGCGAAACCGATCATCCCTCAGAACCGCTTCCGGTACGCCTGTTCCGGCTGCGCATTGAGAAACAGGCACTTTTGCGGACCCGATATCCAGAGGACCAACGTGCTGTGAAAACACTGCAGGCCATGCTTGGCTGGCTGCCATTAGACAACATCAATGTCCGTCCTCACCGTGAGGAGATCATGGAGCTGATGAACCGGTGGCCGGACCACAGTCGAGAAGCTGTGCGGCACCTAATCAATACGATTGCGCCGCTGCTGCGTTTTGTCTGGACCGCATCTCTGCCAGAGCTTCAGTTTCGCATCACCTGTGAACGAATTGCGGTAGCCTGGCTGGCTGGTATGATTGAAGAGGTTAAGCGACAAGCGGAAAAGGCGCGTGAAGCCGTTAGTAGTCTGGCGGAGAGTATCCAAGAGGTCAAGGCTGTCTCTGAAAAGCGGGCGTGGGTCTTGAGTGATGGCTTCTGGGAACATTTGGACCTGGACCGCTTGGATATGCTGCAGGAAACATTTGCCCCCTTGATGCGATTCCGTCAAAGCGAGCACAACCAGTTGGTAGAACTCAATCTTCCAGACCAAATTGCCAGCCGCCATTGGATCATCTATGGCCCCTCCGGCGAAGGCGCTTTTGCCGACAGCTATCGTGAAAAGGTGGAGGCTTGGGTACGCAATCTTGTGGATAATCTGCCTGCCTTGATGAAGCTTAAGCAGGGAGAGACACTCAGCGATGACGATATCGACGAAATTGCGAGAGCCCTCAATCAGGCGGACCTGTTCATCACCGAGGATACGCTGCGCAAGGTCTACCGGCAGCCCTCTGCAACCCTGCCCGATTTTCTGAGACACATCCTGGGGATCGCCAAGCTGCCCAGCCATGAAGAAATGATCAACATGGCCTTCGACCGTTTCATCGCTGAACATGGTTACATGAGCGCAAGTCAGGTCAATTTCCTGCGTGCCGTTCGTACTGCCGTGCTCCAACACCATAGGCTTAGCCGGGAGGCCCTTCAGCAGCCCCCATTGTCTCGCCTCGGAACGGTTGAAAATCTCTTTCCAGCCGAAGAGGTTAATGAAATCATCGAATTTGCCAACAAACTGATGGATGAAGTTGCCTAACACCGAAGGGGAAGCCTATGCTTGCACCACACATCAAAAAGAACGTCGATAAACTCTGGAATCTATTCTGGAGCGCTGGGATTACCAACCCCCTGGTTGCAGTGGAGCAAATCACCTACTTACTTTTCTTGAAGCGCTTGGAAGGCATTGACGACGAACGGGTTAAGAAGGGCCGGCCAAGCATCTACAAAGGCAAGGAAGAAAGGAACGGAGCCGAAGTCGAGGTCGATTATAGCAATTGTCGCTGGAGCTTCATCGATCAAGACAAGTCGGCCAAGCACCTAAATGACGTGGTCTTCCCCTGGTTGCGCGATCTCGAGAAGCACTTCGGTTCTAGTCAAGCACCCGCCAATGGCATTGAGGCCATCGGCAATCGCATGAGCGATGCCTACTTTCAGCTGGACCCGAATAAGAGTGCCATTCTCCAACAGGCCATCGAGCTTATCAATAAGCTATTCGCACGCGTGGACACGCAAAGTGCCGCTACGGACATCATGGGAGATACCTTTGAATACCTGCTTTCGGAAATCGCCACGGCAGGCAAGAACGGCCAATTCCGAACACCCCGCCATATCATCCGTTGCATGGTCGCAATGCTCGATCCCCAACCTGGCGAGCACATCATCGACCCGGCGGCAGGAACAGGTGGTTTCCTCTTTTCCAGCCTTAGCCACATCCTCGCGCAGCATACCGATCCAGAGCTGCAACGCATAGAATGGGATGGAACTCCTCACCGGATCTACGGTAACCGCTTCACTCCTGAAGAGTACAGCGCCATACATCGTGGCGAATTTTATGTCGGGTTCGACAACGATCGAACCATGGTACGTATCGGCTGGATGAACATGATCCTGCATGGCATCGAAAATCCACAAATCCATCAACGCGACAGCCTGGGTAGACGTAAGGAAGATGATCCTCTCAAGGAACTAATCTCTTCCGAACATTACGATGTGGTTCTGGCCAATCCACCCTTCACAGGCACGGTGGACGCCGCAGACTTGGACGGTGCCATCTTTCCCAAGGCCGGCCTGAAGGGTAAAAAGGCCACTCAGGTAGTAACCAACAAAAGTGAACTGCTCTTCGTCTGGCGCATGCTGGATCTCCTGCGCGTTGGCGGACGATGCGCCGTGATCGTGCCCGAGGGGGTGCTTTTCGGCAATACTGATGCCCATCTGCGGCTGCGCCGTGAATTGCTAACCGAACACCGGGTGGAAGCTGTTATTTCCCTTCCCGGCGGTGTCTTCCAACCCTACACTGGTGTGAAGACATCCATTTTGATATTTCAAAAAGAAACCCGAAAAGAAGATCGCTTTAAGTGGAAATCTGTTGATCCTCCCCGGACAAGCCAAGTTTGGTTTTATGAAGTGGAACAAGAAGCCTACACGTTGGACGCCAAGCGCAATGAAAGACGCGGCCAGGACAATGACCTCTGGGACCTGCTTGAAAAATATCGCCTGCGGAATGAACAGGAGTATGACGAAAAGGATTATTTTCAACCCGATTACCGGACGGAACGCTGGCGCATGGTGGACTCGCACACGCTCAGAGTCTTTTCAAAAGAAACTGAGGTGGTCCGCTGGAAGGATCAAGTGGCAGCCATCAGCGAGCTCTTTGGCGATCTGCCGGCCGATCCTGATGAAGCCTATCGACAAATCCACACGGCCCAGTATTCAAAACTGGAGGCCATTGCCCAGTCTGTCATCAACCATATAGCAGCAGAAGAAGCTGCCAAGAAAAATGGCAATGGATCAAATGATCAAGACGAGGAACTTGCGGATAAAATACTTAAAAAAGCGACCTCCGCGTTTCGAAGCCTCTGCGAAAAAAACAAGAGCATCTTCGACCAGGACGAGAAGGTTTCCTACCCCCTTTACCAAAAGGCTTACAAGGAAGCTGCAGATAAGGTCAGCGATAGGCTGAAAATTCGCATCATGAACAACGAATCGCTCACCGCGACGCCTTTTGATAACGACCAATCGGGCGAAGAGCTTTCTAATATTGCCCGGGAGTATGCTCGGCTGGACGGTTATGATGTTGTTCTGCAAGGTATTCACTCTTTAAAAAGGGAGAGCTTTCTTAAAACGACGAAGCATTGGATCGCCCCTGTGCGCGTCTATGCTAAGAATCCTGAATGGAAAAGCAACGATGGAAAGCAAAAAGGTAGCCACTATAATGATGGTAATCCGCGGCCCGAATACATTGAAGACATCCAACTATACGATGCTGATGGCCGATTAGCCGAAGGGCTGCTCGAACCTGATTGTATTGAATCCCGTGGCTGGAATCTCTCAGCAAGCCAGTATAAGCCATTTGACTTCGTGGGTTATGGCAGTAAGAAGAGCGCAACAGCGATCATCCAAGACATCAAGAAAAAGGAAATCCAGTTTATGCAGGGATTAGACAGACTACTTCAGATGGTGAAAGAGTAATGATAGTGCGAGAGCTCCCCCCAAGTTGGGTGTCATCTTATCTAATGTACGAAACTGGGATCCGTGACGAAAAAATCGATCCTGGTAAAGAACCTGAGAAGGATTTTTTTTATATTGGATTAGAGGATATCGAGTCAAATATTGGATATGTTAAAAAAAAAGAGTTAACGAAAGGCCGCCAAATTAAAAGCCTTAAGAACCTTTTTTACAAAGGAGATGTACTTTATGGTCGTCTACGACCGGCACTAAATAAAGTCTACATGGCTGACGATAGTGGAATATGCAGCACGGATATTTGGGTGATTAATTGCAGTGAAAGGCTATTGCCAGCATACCTTTCATACTATTTAAGGGTTCCGCAAATATTAGATTACTTAAGCCAATCTGCTTTGGGCGGTCAACTTCCACGTGTTGCTCGTGATGTATTTGGTAGAATTCCCATACCGTTACCTCCACTGCCAGAACAACAACACATTGTGAATATCTTACAGGATGCTAGCACCTTTCGAATTCAGCAAGTGAATACCATTGATCAAATCAAAAAACTAGTCCCGATCCTTTTTGGGGAAATGTTTGGTGATCCAAGGGATTATGATAAAAAATGGAGTACAAGAGCATTCGGGCGATTTGTAGAATATAGCAAATATGGACCACGTTTTCCAAACCGGGCATATGCAGAATCAGGTGCCAGGATATTGCGCACAACGGACATGGACGGGAGTGGATTATTGCGATGGTGGGAATCTCCCATAATGCCCGTAACGAGCAAAGAACTTGAAGAACATGCCCTAAAACCTGGGACGCTATTAATAAGCAGAAGTGGGACAATTGGGCCAGTCGGTCTTTTTTCAGGGGCGGATGAACCATGCGTAGCAGGGGCTTATCTTATTGAGTTTGGCCTGTCTGAGGAAATGAACCACCGATTTATCGTCGATTTTTTTCTCTCCGATTATGGGCAAGCTATGCTCAAAGGGGGAAGCCAAAGCATGACACAGGCGAATCTCAACGCACCATCAATAAGGAATATCCCGCTTCCTACGCCGCCCCGAAAATTGCAGGATGAGTATGAGATAATATCTAGCACCATAAGAGAGTTAGCAGAACTTAAAGAAACTGAAAATAATGAATTAGATGAACTGATTGTCCAACTAATGGTATCTGGATTTTCTGGGGAATTGACTAAAACTTGGCGCGAAGGTCATGGGCAAGAGCAGCAGCCTGCCCTGAGAAAGCGCAATCGAGTTTCAATAGAAGTGACAGCACCACCTGAACGCACCACTCCATCAAGAACCACGCGTCATTGGCTTATGGATCAACTTAGCGACGTGCAAGGGCATGTTTATCGAGCATTGCAGGAGTGGAAGGGCACCCTCATCCCGTCGGAAGATCTCGACCGCTTTTTGACCGAATGGCCGATAGAGCATCTCGAGGACGCTCATGATCGAGTCCTTCGTATTCTAGGCCAACTCGCTGGGCTCGGACTTATTGCCTGCGTAAGCTTAGTAACCGAGTCGGGAGATTATGTGACTGCGTACCGTGTGCTCCGAGAGGATGAATTAACCCTGCTTGAAGACCGTTGGCGTTTGGGGGCGCCTGCCTGATTATGAGATTGCGATACTTGCATCTCCGTAAATATCCACCGCTGGACGACGTATCCATCTGCTTCAGACCTCCGGTCATGCCAGATCGGGAAAGTGCCATTCGTTTTGTAGTCGGCGTCAACGGCAGTGGAAAAACGCACATGCTTCAGGCTATAGCGGAAACGTTTTTGGCGTTGGCACGCCAGAAACGACCCCACTTTCCTGTTACCTTGGCCTGGGAACTGGGCGAGGGTGACCAGAGAAGAACCTTGATCTTCCAAAATTCCGGCCAAGATCGTGATGCCGCTTGGTGGCAAGGAAAAGAGATTCTTCCCGTCAGCGCTGATATGAATTACTGGGAAGATCTTATTCTTTCGCTAAGCGCCAAAAGGCAAGGTTGGGAACCCCTTATCCGGGACGGCAGCTTCCCTGGGAAAGGAGTGGGTTTGCCTTCAACCGTGCTTGCGTTCACATCCGGTTGTAGCGATTCGTGGTCATGGCTCTTTCGAGATGAACCATCCGCTGAAAACGTCAATATCATATCGCAGGCCGAGGACTATGATCCCAGTAACGAACGCCCTGCCGGATGGAGCCGTCAACGAGAGCTTGAATACGAGGCATTGCAAAAAGCGAGAACCAGCCCTTCCGCACCTCAATATGAAAAGTTAGCGAATAAGTATTCACCAAAGGAAGAAGACCAGAATACCTGCATTCTCCTTGACTCGGTATTACTTAAACTCGCATTGCTTGCCGTGTCGCTACCCCAGGCTATGCAGGATCATCGAAAGGGGCTGGGTAATGACGTCAAAAAGCATATCTTCTTGTCGCGCATCAACAACAACCCTGATGAAGATCAAGGATTACGTCGGTTGCTCTCACAGATCGGCTGGGCCTGGCCTGTAAGCATCGCCTTTCATATTGATTTTGCGCCGGACGCATGGAGCAAGCAGGAAGCGATGCAGAAGAGTAGCTTGCTCCAAGCCCTCTACCTATTGGCCAGCGAGGTGGTGCGGGAACCAGAACCAAGCACTCAGCGGCGTTTATTTATCGATCTGCGCGCCAAAGCCGAGTTCGATCCTGGTACATCGCTTAATCAGGCAGCGGTTGAACAATATTTCGGTGGGGTTAATGCCTATCAGTATGCCGGTGACGCATTGCTCCGATTTCTTGGGGGACCGGCGGGTTCACCTTTTGACGCTTTCAAGTTCTTGGTCGATTTACGCCGGCAGGGGCTTCTAAAGGACATTCAAATGGCTGTCCGAAAAGCTGACGTTGAGGATATCTTGCTCTTCGACGAACTTTCCGATGGCGAGCAGGTATTTCTAGAACGTATGGCCTTGTTTCATCTGTTGGAAAAAGAGCGCGATGCGCTACTCCTTCTCGACGAACCTGAAGTGCACTTTAACGATAAGTGGAAGCGCGAGATTGTCGACATCATTGATAGTGTCATCAAAGACCGCGCCAATGATGTCTTGATCGCCACCCATTCCAGCATCGCCCTCACCGATGTCTTCAATGACGAGATCATCCTTTTTGAAAAGCAAAACGGGAAGGCTGTTACAAAGTCCATGCGCTCCACGACTTTTGGCGCTGATCCCAGCGAGGTTATGGTCCGGTACTTCGGTGTACCCGACAGCATGGGCAAGAGAGCGATGGAATGGCTAGATGCCCAGCTTGAGCGGAAATGGGAGCCGTCTGATATTCCGGAACTGGAACAACTCCTGGAACGCATCGGGCCTGGTTTTCATCGGTCCGAATTGCGAGGGATTCTGAGAAGACTGAAAGAAGATGCTATATAGAATCAATCTGCCTCTTTGTACTCATCATCTGGAATGGGTGGTTCAACTACAGAGCGACCTGCTCCATGCGCTTTGTGACCTCGGTATTGGTCCTGATGTAATCACGGTCGACTGGGTGAAGGGTCAAAGACCGGATGTTGATGGGAAATGGATAGAGCGCTTTTGTGGATGGTCAGTGGATGGAAAATCCATGCTGGCACGTATGAAGGCGGTGGCAGCATTGCCGGTGTCTGCCAAACAGGCCCTCACCAGACACTATGAGGACAATTTTCGGTACGCAGAGGCCTTCCGTGAAGCTGCTCCTCGTCCACCGGCGACCACACCATTGCCAAATGGCTTCTCCAAGAAGGCCGCTACTGTTTATCGTAACTTCTTCGAAATGTTTTATGCACCTATTTTTTATCGTGACAAAGGTTACCCTATTGATGCCCCAAAACTGAACGGCAAGTTGTTTTCGAAGGACGAGTATCTAGAAGCCTATCATACGGCTAATCCTGAGTTGATGGTCTGCCCGTTTTGCGACGGGGGAATGGATGGTGCGCAACTAGATCACTGGTTAGCACAGAAGCACTTCCCTGAGCTCAACTGCTATGCTCAGAATCTGGTAGAAATCTGCGCTGCTTGCAACTCCAGAAGCAATAAAGGTGAAAAAAAGCCTCTAGATTCAAACGAGCCCGACCCTTTCGCCTATTGGTTTCATCCTCATCTACGCCCGGCCGCAGAACACTTTGAGATAATTAAGCGCGACGCCAATGTAAGGCTAGTGTCCAATGACTCTATTAACCAGACTAGGCTTGATAACCTGGATAACCTCATAAATCTGAGCAACCGATGGAGTCGGGAGTGGCAAAACCAAGTCAAACGAATCCTGCATAAGATTTACAAGTGCAAGCGGCGTTCTGAAATCTTGGATGAAGCCGGGTTAAGAGCCAAACTGGAATTTTGGAAGACTGATGCAGAAGACGGTATTGGACAGGCACCATACGCCATGTTAACTGAGCATTTGCTCTCTATGGCGACTTGCCGGGAGTCGGATATTTTTAAGGAGTTTCTCAAATACGCTAAAGATGAGGCGTGAAAATTGGGAGGTGGACTTTGGATACTGCTCTTCTGAAGAAGCACATCACCACTTACAAACAGAACCTTCTGAAGGATCCTGAAAAACACATAAAGGACCTCACTGAGCGGAAGGAGCGGATCGCCTACTACCAATCCTGGACAAAGGAGCGCCTCCTGGCCATGACGGAAGAGGAGTTCTACAACTACCTCTCCCGTTTGTGGGCCATGCTCATCTGGGGGAACAAGCACTATGTCGTGGATAAAATGATGGCGGACAACGGATTCGATACCGTTAAAAAGGAGCTGGCCGAATTGATCTGGGGAACGGCGGCCGTTGTGAAGCGATGGGATAATTTCTTGAAAACCGTGAAGGGATTCGGCCCGGCCATGATCAGCGAAATCTTGTGTCACGTCTATCCAGACCAGTGCATGCTCTGGAACCGACGAGCTTATGTGGGTTTGAATTACTTGGGCGTTGATGGGCTACCTAAATACAACCATCAGATGACCGGCAAGAAATATACAGAACTGACGGATGTAGCCAAAAAGATCGCTGAAGAGATGAAGTCCAAGGGCATAGAGGAAGTCAACCTGCTAACTGTTGATTACTTTATCTGGGATGAGCTGCAGGTAGAAAAGAACCTCAGCAAGATTCATGCGGTGGGGAAGAAGACAAAAACAGAGCCGATTATAGAAGAAAAAATTGATGCCAAGACGGCCGACTTCATTCACAACGAAATCCGCGACAAGTTGGCGGATATCGGAACATGGCTTGGATTCAAGACGGATACAGAAAAAAAGGTTGCCGAGGGATCAAAAGTGGACACCATCTGGGAAGCCACAATAGGTAATATGGGGCGGGTTATCTATATCTTTGAAGTGCAGACTAAGGGGAACATCGACAGCCTGATTATCAACCTTCTCAAGGCACTCAACAATCAGGCTGTGCAAGGAGTGGTGGCCGTTTCAGATACAACACAACTTGATAAAATCAGGAAACATGCCGATCAGGTTCCAAATTTGGGGGCGAAACTGAAATACTGGGATTATAAAAAGGTGCTGGAAGTCCATGAAGCCCTTGAGATGGTGAACGAATCAATAAACAGCCTGGGGTTGGTGCCACAGGGATTCTGAAATTGCTCGGTATTATTGATCTCATTAGAAAGGTTTCAGCAATAAAGATATATAGGTTAATGGCACTGCATATAGTAGTTCACCATCGTAGAGATAGAAGTCAGCCGTGGGCAAACGATTGGCAAGATGACCAGCGATTGAAGACGATAACAACGACAGCAGAGATCGGTCGATTCTGCGAGAATGCCAAGGGGAAGAATGCTAGGGTGTTTGTTCACAGATGTGCATGGAGTAGTAAGGCCCCCACAATCTGTTGTTGGACGAAGCCGCTACGCGGCGGAAAAAAATCTCATAACCGTGTATAACTCCCAGTGCTGCCCAATTCCGGGCGCCACCAAAACAAAGGGGGGTATACCATGCACGAAGCCGAAACGATTCGATTTAATGAGCTCTATCAGCGCCACCTGCGTTATCTAAAATTACAGGGCAAAAGTCAAAAGACCATTGAGGCTTACGCACGCGCCGTGCGTCGAATCAGTGAGGGATTTGATTGTTGCCCCGATAAATTGACCCTGGAACAGCGGGAACAATATTTTGCCGATCTGGTGAAATCCCATTCCTGGAGTACCGTCAAGATTGATCGTAATGGCCTTCAGTTTTTTTGGAAACATGTCCTTAAGCAAGATTGGCAATGGGTAGATATAGTCAAAGCCCCAAAAGTACGCTCACTGCCGGATATTCTCACCGTTGCCGAAGTTGAACAAATAATTGGGGTGACACGCAACCTGCGATACAGGGTTTTTCTGCTGGCAACCTATTCCATGGGCTTGCGCCTCTCGGAGACCCTGGCCTTGCAGGTGAGCGATATCGATGGCAAGCGCAAGCTGGTTCATATCCGGCGCGGCAAGGGGCACAAAGATCGGTTCGTCCCACTTCCGGATTTGACCTATCAGGCACTGCGCGCCTTGTGGTGCAAGCATCACAACCCCTGCTGGTTGTTCCCAAATGCCGTGGGTTCCCCTGAGCGTATCCGCAATGCCACCACACATATGGATCGCGGGGGTACTCAAGCCGCCATGAAAACCGTGCTGAAGCAGTGCGGCATTAAAAAAAAATCTCTATCCACTCCCTGAGACACGCCTTTGCAACCCATCTGCTGGAAAAGGGCTTAAGTCTTCGCCATATCCAGGCGCTCCTCGGCCACAGCAGCCCCACCACCACAGCGCGCTACGCTCATTTAACCGACTCCACCGAACAACATGCATTTGATACCATTAACGGTCTGATCAATACCCTCCATGTCGATCTAAGGAGGATATGATCATGCAACTTGCCGCCATCCTCCATCAATATCACGATGCCTTTCAGGCCAAATACAGCGTCCGGCTTTTACCCGATCATCTGCACGCCATTGATGCGATCAGCCGCTGCCGGACACCCGAAGCCGGACAATTGCTTGTTCAATGCAGCGGCTGCGGTCACACCGAATGGCACCCCCGTTCCTGCGGGCATCGCAGCTGCCCGCAATGCCAGAATCATGACACGACGCTCTGGCTGGATCGTCAACAGGAAAAGCTGTTGCCGGTTGAGTACTTCCTGGCAACCTTTACGCTTCCCTATGAGCTCAGATTCCTGGCATGGGATAACCAAATCCTCGTCTATAATCTTCTTTTCGCATGCGCTTCCAAAACGCTGAAAGACTTTGGCGTAAATCCCAAAAATCTCGGCGCCGACATCGGCATGACCGCAGTCCTGCATACTCATAATCGTCGCCTGGAATATCACCCCCATGTCCATGCCGTGGTGCCGGGCGGCGGCGTGGATAAAGCCAGAAAACAATGGAAAAAGAAAAAAAGCAAGTATCTCTTCAACGAATTCGCCTTGGCCAAGGTTTTTCGCACCCGCTTTCTGGAGGCAGCAACCGAGGCCGGACTCAGCTTGCCCGATTCGGTTCCCTCAAAATGGGTGGTTGACTGCAGGCACGCCGGAAAAGGCCTGTCCGCATTGAAATACTTATCGCGGTACCTGTACCGGGGCGTCATCGGTGAAACCAACATCGTCTCCAACCAAGACGGCAAGATCACCTTCAAATACGTCGAAAGCCGCACCGAAAAAACCCGCTGCCGATCCCTCAAAGGCGAAGACTTCCTATGGCTTGTCTTGCAACATGTTTTGCCCAAAGGCTTTCGCCGCGTAAGAGACTACGGCTTTTTGCACGGCAACGCAAAAAGGCTTCTGCACCTTGTTCAGTTGGTTTTGCAGGTCTTGATTCAAGCCGCTTCACGACGACTCAGGCCGATCTTTATGTGCCCCATGTGTCAGGCACCTATGCGAATCCTGGCCATCGGCCGACAGGCCTGGTCATCAGGATAATAATTCCAAACGGCTAAAACCCGTCATTAACTCAATCATAGGAGGATTTTGATTGTCTTTATGACATAGATGTCTATCTTTTTGAAGCTTCTCGGCAAGCTTGGTGGCCCTGCTCGCCCTGAAAAAAGCTCCCATCCAGTCAGGATTCAAACCGCCCCCCATTCAAAAAAAGATATCTGCTTATATAAGAACACCCCTCAAATCCCGGCGGGCTCGTCCAACCACAGGATAAGATCGTGGATCGCTTCGCTCTCACGATCTATCCTTATTCGTTCGGTGTTGGTAGAACGTGTTTCATTGATTGATAGGCGCACATGCTTAGTGGAGTTCAATAGCATTGTACCTACTGATCTCACACCTCCATTTCAACCCGGACAAGGTCAGAATTTCTACAATACTTAATTTATTCAAGTTGTTTAAGTTACAATAATATAAATTATAAGAAATTCTTGCTATTGTACGCCCAGGGTGGGTGCGTTTGGACACGCGACCTGAAGGAACTGACAGTCAATTATATTGAAAGGAGCATATGGAATGTGAGGGTGGCGCGATTATGCAATCTCCTGCACACTACGGAATGAAAGCTGCTGCAAAATCGCATTAGCCTCGACTGTTGACTTCAATAAATAGTGAATGATGCTCCATCAAATGCTGTATGATTGTCAAATACGAAAAGCAGAATCACCCCGAATAAGAAAATACTAACACATTTAGTGATGATGTTGTATGTAATCTCTCAAGTAAGATAAATAAATTACAGATCAAAAAATGAGGAGAATAATCATGCCAATGACAAAACGGGAAATCATTGACCTACTATATGAAAAAGACGGATTGACCAAGAAAGAATGTGCATCTTCCGTAGACGCAACCATCGACATCATCAAGTCGGAACTTGGGAAAGGCAATGACGTCAAGATCTCCGGCTTCGGCAAATGGACCGTCAAATCGAAGAATGAAAGAAAAGGCAGGAATCCACAGACTGGCGAATCAATGAAAATTAGCGCCAGGAAGGTTGTTACTTTCAAGTCTTCACCTGTATTGAAGGATGTATTGAATGACTGATTTATAAGTATCAGGTGCCTTATGAAATCAAAGTTCTTGATGATGGGACTGGCAATCTTTGCGGTAACCTTCTTGGCGATAACAAACATTACCTTGGCGCAAGATAAATCACATGAAGCCGCCATGTCCATGTTAAAGGCTTTTTTTGCTGATCCTGCGGCACGAGCTGATTATGCATCAAAAAATCCAGCGGCATTACAGGCGGAACAAAACCTTGCGCAATTTCCTCCTGATATTCAAAAGAGACTCGAGAAGATAGTCCTGATGATTATGCAGGAAAGTGGGGCTGATGCTTCCAAGCATGTTAGCGCAATGAATACATCCGGGGCTGAAGGTGCTTTTAATTCCTTCTCGCCGGCAGTACAGCGGGAGATTCAGGACCTTGCCAAGGAACTGGAAAGGAATCCGGAATTCATGAAAAAAGCAGGTTACCTGAAATAGAATAGGCCGTTTGATGGAAGTTAATGATGGACAAACTCAGCTTTAGCACAAGGATTCCGTTTTCCATTTACCTGATAGAATTTCCAGTCTATACTTTACCATATAAAAACAATAATTTTAGATGCTGTTTGTAATAGGAAGAAATGGGAATGCCATGGAAAAAAGACCTGTGAGAAGAATCGATACGGACATGGAGCCCGTTGATCGTAAGAACGAATTGGAGGTTCGTGATCCTTTTCAAAGAATGAAGCCATTCATTTCATTCAGATATTCCTCAAGAGAAATATCCTCTAACGGTAGTAAAACGTATATTCGAGCCAAAGAAAAGAGTTTTGTAAGTGGGAAATTCAAGTCTGAAGAGTGAAGAAGTAATTAGACAGATTCTCAAGTGAGTCTAAAAAAGGCAGAGTAAATTGGCTCTGCCTTTTTTGTTTTTATCCCGGTCACGAAAAATCATTTATTTTCAGTTACCCATTATATTGACAGAGGCTTCCAATCTGATTATAGTCAAAAAAGATAAATCATCACTCACTGCTGTCCCAACGTTGAATTTTGATAATGCCGTAACTTCATAAAATAAAATAGAATATAGCGCAAAATGTCATTTATCGATTTGAAATTTTTTCCCGGGATATGCCAGTCTCTCTCATCAACACATGAGGAGGGTGTGCATGAATTCCGGAAAAACGATCTTTGCCCAATTGATGGACTTTATCCCCGCATACGAGTTTCGAAAATGCGTCGATCAATACAACGGCAATCGCAAGTTGATCAGCTTTACCTGCTGGGATCAGTTTCTCTGTATGGCCTTCGCCCAGCTTACCTATCGCGAAAGCCTCAGGGATATCCAAGTCTGCCTGCGGGCAACCCAGTCCAGACTTTATCACCTGGGTATCCGGGGGAGAGTCTCCCGCAATACCCTTGCCCACGCCAATCAGACCAGAGATTGGCGGATTTATGGAGACTTCGCTCAAATCCTCATCACAAAAGCCAGAAAGCTTTACGCCGCCGATTCCTTCGGCATCGAACTGGATCAGGCAGTCTATGCCCTGGACTCAACCACCATCGACCTCTGTCTGGCTCTCTTCCCTTGGGCCGAGTTCCGGAAACGCAAGGGTGCGGTCAAACTCCATACCCTTCTGGATCTGCATGGAAATATTCCTTCGGTGGTCATCATCACCACGGGGAAGGTTCACGATGTCAATATCCTCGATCAGTTGATAATCGAGTGCGGGGCCGTCTATATCATGGATCGCGGCTATATCGACTTTGCGCGCCTTTACAAAATCCACCAGGAATCGGCGTTTTTTGTCACCCGTGCAAAAACCAACTTCAACAGAAGACGCCTCTATTCCCAGCCTGTCGACAAATCCACTGGCGTTCAATGCGATCAGATCGTCGCCCTCAAGGGGTATTACGCAAAAAAGGATTACCCGGAAAAACTCCGTCGCATTCGATACTTCGATTCAAAGAACAACAAAACGCTTGTGTTTCTGACCAACAACTTCGTTCTGCCCGCCATCACGATTGCCAACCTGTATCGTTGCCGCTGGCAGGTGGAACTATTTTTCAAGTGGATCAAGCAACACCTCAGAATCAAGGCTTTTTATGGCACCACCGAAAATGCTGTCAAGACCCAGATCTGGATCGCTATCTCTGTTTATGTTCTCGTGGCCATCGTGAAGAAGACCTTGAATCTGGACCAAAGCCTCTACACAATTCTACAGGTTTTGAGCGTCACTCTTTTCGAGAAAACGCCCATTTTCCAGGCACTTTCAAATGCCAACTACACAAACCAAGAGAACTGTCCCAGCAACCAATTGAATTTATTCGATTAACCTTGGGACAGCAGTGATCATCACTAACTATGCATATGCCATCCATTTTAGGTAGAAATCTATGCAGAGAATAGCTTGCCATAGAATTCTTTTCACCGTTTTTATTGTTAGTCTTTTCATGAAATCTTTATGCCTCGCGAATGCTGCCACAGAAGGCCGCACGGACGATGCAGTGGGAGCTAAGCCATCAATTACAAGTTCCGTCATCGACGCAAAGTTTATCCTGATTCCATCTGGAACGTTTATGATGGGCACACCCATTGATGAACCGGGGCGTGACAGCTACGAATCAAATCAGTATCAGGTAACAATCAGTCGGGCTTTTTACATGCAAACAACAGAGATAACTCAGGGCCAGTGGAAAATAGTGATGGGTAATAATCCATCCCGGTTCAGTGATTGCGGCAATGATTGCCCAGTGGAACAGGTATCTTGGAACGATACCCAAGAATTCATTAATAAACTAAACAGCATGGAGGGAACTGACCAGTATAGGCTTCCCACAGAGGCAGAGTGGGAGTATGCAGCCCGTGCCGGGACGAAGACACCCTTCCATACGGGAACCTGTTTAACAACTGACCAGGCAAACTATAATGGCGATTATCCTTTGAGTGGTTGCCCTAAAGGACAGTATCGTGAGAGAACAGTTCGCGTTGGCAGCTTTGCCCCAAATGCATGGGGTTTGTATGATATGCACGGCAATGTGTGGGAATGGGTTCAAGACCGGAAGGGCAACTATCCCACGGGAAGTATGACAGATCCAGAAGGACCTTCATCTGGAGCATTTCGTATATGTCGTGGTGGTTCTTGGAATCAGAATGCCTGGGTTTGCCGTTCATCGTTTCGCTTCTACTCATTCCCGAGCCTCCGTAAAGACCATCGTGGCTTTAGACTTGTTGGACGAAGCCGCTACGCGGCGGAAAAAAATCTCATAACCGTGTATAACTCCCAGTGCTGCCCAATTCCGGGCGCCACCAAAACAAAGGGGGGTATACCATGCACGAAGCCGAAACGATTCGATTTAATGAGCTCTATCAGCGCCACCTGCGTTATCTAAAATTACAGGGCAAAAGTCAAAAGACCATTGAGGCTTACGCACGCGCCGTGCGTCGAATCAGTGAGGGATTTGATTGTTGCCCCGATAAATTGACCCTGGAACAGCGGGAACAATATTTTGCCGATCTGGTGAAATCCCATTCCTGGAGTACCGTCAAGATTGATCGTAATGGCCTTCAGTTTTTTTGGAAACATGTCCTTAAGCAAGATTGGCAATGGGTAGATATAGTCAAAGCCCCAAAAGTACGCTCACTGCCGGATATTCTCACCGTTGCCGAAGTTGAACAAATAATTGGGGTGACACGCAACCTGCGATACAGGGTTTTTCTGCTGGCAACCTATTCCATGGGCTTGCGCCTCTCGGAGACCCTGGCCTTGCAGGTGAGCGATATCGATGGCAAGCGCAAGCTGGTTCATATCCGGCGCGGCAAGGGGCACAAAGATCGGTTCGTCCCACTTCCGGATTTGACCTATCAGGCACTGCGCGCCTTGTGGTGCAAGCATCACAACCCCTGCTGGTTGTTCCCAAATGCCGTGGGTTCCCCTGAGCGTATCCGCAATGCCACCACACATATGGATCGCGGGGGTACTCAAGCCGCCATGAAAACCGTGCTGAAGCAGTGCGGCATTAAAAAAAAATCTCTATCCACTCCCTGAGACACGCCTTTGCAACCCATCTGCTGGAAAAGGGCTTAAGTCTTCGCCATATCCAGGCGCTCCTCGGCCACAGCAGCCCCACCACCACAGCGCGCTACGCTCATTTAACCGACTCCACCGAACAACATGCATTTGATACCATTAACGGTCTGATCAATACCCTCCATGTCGATCTAAGGAGGATATGATCATGCAACTTGCCGCCATCCTCCATCAATATCACGATGCCTTTCAGGCCAAATACAGCGTCCGGCTTTTACCCGATCATCTGCACGCCATTGATGCGATCAGCCGCTGCCGGACACCCGAAGCCGGACAATTGCTTGTTCAATGCAGCGGCTGCGGTCACACCGAATGGCACCCCCGTTCCTGCGGGCATCGCAGCTGCCCGCAATGCCAGAATCATGACACGACGCTCTGGCTGGATCGTCAACAGGAAAAGCTGTTGCCGGTTGAGTACTTCCTGGCAACCTTTACGCTTCCCTATGAGCTCAGATTCCTGGCATGGGATAACCAAATCCTCGTCTATAATCTTCTTTTCGCATGCGCTTCCAAAACGCTGAAAGACTTTGGCGTAAATCCCAAAAATCTCGGCGCCGACATCGGCATGACCGCAGTCCTGCATACTCATAATCGTCGCCTGGAATATCACCCCCATGTCCATGCCGTGGTGCCGGGCGGCGGCGTGGATAAAGCCAGAAAACAATGGAAAAAGAAAAAAAGCAAGTATCTCTTCAACGAATTCGCCTTGGCCAAGGTTTTTCGCACCCGCTTTCTGGAGGCAGCAACCGAGGCCGGACTCAGCTTGCCCGATTCGGTTCCCTCAAAATGGGTGGTTGACTGCAGGCACGCCGGAAAAGGCCTGTCCGCATTGAAATACTTATCGCGGTACCTGTACCGGGGCGTCATCGGTGAAACCAACATCGTCTCCAACCAAGACGGCAAGATCACCTTCAAATACGTCGAAAGCCGCACCGAAAAAACCCGCTGCCGATCCCTCAAAGGCGAAGACTTCCTATGGCTTGTCTTGCAACATGTTTTGCCCAAAGGCTTTCGCCGCGTAAGAGACTACGGCTTTTTGCACGGCAACGCAAAAAGGCTTCTGCACCTTGTTCAGTTGGTTTTGCAGGTCTTGATTCAAGCCGCTTCACGACGACTCAGGCCGATCTTTATGTGCCCCATGTGTCAGGCACCTATGCGAATCCTGGCCATCGGCCGACAGGCCTGGTCATCAGGATAATAATTCCAAACGGCTAAAACCCGTCATTAACTCAATCATAGGAGGATTTTGATTGTCTTTATGACATAGATGTCTATCTTTTTGAAGCTTCTCGGCAAGCTTGGTGGCCCTGCTCGCCCTGAAAAAAGCTCCCATCCAGTCAGGATTCAAACCGCCCCCCATTCAAAAAAAGATATCTGCTTATATAAGAACACCCCTCAAATCCCGGCGGGCTCGTCCAACCACAGGATAAGATCGTGGATCGCTTCGCTCTCACGATCTATCCTTATTCGTTA
>Ga0302247_1001074_pt1 | contig 22231 bp, 15 predicted proteins | sample AAG_UR_Ile_MG_FD_193529 | JGI IMG/M metagenome (GOLD analysis project Ga0302247, IMG submission 193529) | Enriched activated sludge microbial communities from anaerobic digester in WTTP, New Holstein, Wisconsin, United States - AAG_UR_Ile | ecosystem: Engineered > Bioreactor > Anaerobic >...
CGGCGTGTGTTTCCTCCTTAAATTATCCACTTGGTCCTCCTCATTTTTGCTCCCAAGTGTAACTTAACACACTGTCCAAATTTCGGGGTCCATTATAGATACCAAAAGCGATTCACGATAAGGAAGTACACAAAAATCGTGTTTTCCTGTTCGAAGGTAAACCGATTAGGGACATCAGGACGGCGCTTGTAAATGCATGTAAAAAAGTCGGAATCCCATATGGAAGGGGGACAAAGGGCGGATTCATCTATCATGATACCCGTCATTGTTTTAATACTAATATGCGCAAAGCCGGCGTGCCTGAATCTGTTATTATGAAGATCACCGGTCATTCCACAAGAGAGATGTTTCTTCGCTATGATTCCGTCGATAAAGACGACAAGATGCAGGCGGTGAATAAGTTGGACGCATATCTGGCCGAGAGATAGGAGAGCACTCTAGCGTTTTTTGGTTCATCCGATTGTAGCGTATTTTTATTTCTTTCATGTACAAAGCAAGAGGATTCATGATCTTGTCAGAGCAATGAATACGGGAGGAAAGGTGCTAACTTTTGATGGTGATTATTTTGCGAAGAGGTGATATTGTTGCCTTCCTGAAAGCGTTATTCAAGCAATAGGCATGAAACACAAAGAGTACAAGTGGAAAGAAATGCGCAATGACTTAAAAAACCGACTTTTTTATGCCATGTATTGACGTTAAGTGAATTTCAGTTGCCAGGCTACGACTCGGTTAATCTCTGTGAACAGTCCGGTGCAGACCAGCATGCAGGATGGTGAGGCGTGAGTTTTGACTGAAAATTGACAACCTGCGATAACCAATTTTAACATCCAATAATATTGAGTAGTAAAGTAAAACACGGGTTTGTGGGTAGGGGGAACCGGCTGCCGTTTCACCGGCTCCCCCAGGGAGGTAAATGTAAAGTATACTTATGTTATAGACAGCAACATCAACAAACTTTTCTACAAGTAGTTGACAGTATTAAACTCCTGTTTATTCCATTTATCAACCCCATAGAGCTCTTTTTAGTTTAAATCTTTGGAATTAAGAAGTCTGGTCTAGAGACCCGTTTCCCCTTCATACGATAATATTGTACACCGATAGCAATATATGTAGTCTATTTCCAACCTTGCAGAGGTTCGGCAACCGGTTCACAAAATGGTTCCGTTCGGTGTAGAATACCGGTTGCATAATAGGTTGATACGTCTTTCTCTGAAAAACTGAACATCCTTGTCATGATGTCCGAAGTATCCTCCCCTATGGCGGGCGCACCTCTAAAGATTTGCCCGGGAGTCAATGACATTTTTGGAGTGACGCCTCCAACGCGAATTGGAACGCCGGATTGACGATCAACCACAGGTACGTGAGATTCTCTCAGGCGGTAGTGCTCCTCATTAAGCATGTCGGAGGCATTCATAATTCTGCAACAGCCTATCTGGGCGTCATTGAGTGCTTTTTCAACTTCCATGCGGGTCCGGGTCGAACAATAGTCTCGTATTTTGCGGTCCAATTCGAGGCCCTTGGGGGAATTGACAGCAGCAGCGTCCTTGGAGCAATTATCGTAACTGAATTCTTCAGGATCAAGATTTAGGAATTTGGGCACCCTTTCGTAAATGACCGGTCCAAGGGCTCCAATAAAGACATAGCCGTCCTTACATTGGAAGGCGTCATAGGGCTGGAAAGTAGGTGCTTTATTACCGGAATGACCGCTTACTTTACCCTCTCCCGATACCCACGGCATCTGGAACCCCTGCGTGGCATGCACTGCTTCATATTGACTGCAATCAATTACTTGTCCCTTTCCCGTCTTTTGCGCTTCCCATAAACCCATCATAACTGCCGCCCAGCCATGGAGAGCCGTGAGATAATCGGCGGTGTATACTTTAGCGCGCTGGGGCGGGCCAGCGGGATCACCTGTCACAGCGATCATTCCCCCGAAAGCTTGGCCAAGGGCGTCATATCCCGGTCGTCCCAACATTTCTTCAGCCCCAAATTGCCCGTAAGTACTAACCCGCAATATAACTAATTTGGGATTGACCGCTAATGCCAATTCGGGAGTAATGCCGGATCTCTCGAGCGTACCTGGTGCAGAAGACTCCATCCATACATCAGATATTTTCCAAAGAGCCATAAGGAGTTCCATTCCCTTAGGATCCTTGAAATTCAAACCGAAAGATAACCTATTTACAGCCTCGTTGGCCCAGTCACAGCCATGTATTCTTTTCCCTCTTGTCAGATGAGGTCCCGTACGACGATGAATATCACCACCGGGACGTTCGACATGGATGACCTCTGCCCCGAATGAAGCCAATTTGGTTCCTGCAAAAGGCTGGGCGATCACAATACCTGAACTCACAACCCGAATACCCTGCAAGGGACCGAATTTGGGTATAAGCAACGGCGTTTCGGGCCGCTTCAGGTTTTTAATCCAGTCCGGGATGGTCTGTTTAATCTCTTCAATTTGTTCCTCATATTTCACAAGACGTTTGTCGTGAACCATCAATCTTATCCTCCTTCCAAAATTTAATTACAAATTATCCTCTCCTGTCCTCAATTACTGATATTTATTTTAGTTAAGGATGTTCATACCCCCTTTCTTTGAGAACTCTATTACAGCAATAGGTCATTCTTATAACTCTAATACAGGACATATTAACTCATATTTCGGTTCGAACCTCTTTATGAATTAGGGGCAATAAAAAAGGGACAGCAGTAGAGTGGTGGCTCCACCAAACCGTCCCTTTTTTATTCTTGCGTCCTATGCAGATTGGCCGACCTGCATAGGAACCCCGCTATTTATTCTTCTGTCACACTTTAATAGACATAATTTATTACATGCTGATTTTCATTATCCTTTCTTCAACATAGTAATAGTTTGCCAATTCGTATACTCTGCTAAACCGTCAAGCGAGTTTTCACACCCGATTCCCGACTCTTTATGTCCGCCGAAAGCCTGGTTTGGTGCATACTGATGGATCTCATTCAGCCACACCGTACCGGCTTCCAGTTGGCGGCCAATCCGTTGTACGGCATCCAAATCCCTGCCCCACACCGAAGCACCCAAACCGTATCTCGTATCATTTGCACGTTCAATCACATCCTTCTCATCGCGCCACTTGAGAACAGGCAGAATCGGACCGAATGGTTCCTCTGTTACGATACGCGAATCTTCAGGCGGATTGTCCACCAATGTAACCGGAATGAACCAGCCCCTGGCATTGCGATCAATCTGACCACCCACAGCGAACTTATATCCGTTCTTCACACAATCATCGAAATACTCGATTACTTTCTTATACTGTGGTTCGTTCTGTATCGGACCGATCTGTGTGTCTGAATCTGCACCGTCACCCACTTTGACGGTTTTGGTATAGTCAACCAGCTCTTTGAGGACTGCATCATATATGGCTTCATGTACATATAGTCGTTTTGTAGCGTTGCAGAACTGGGCATTGTTTTGGAATGCCGCCCAGAAGAGTTCCGGCGCAATAGACTTGGCATCCACGTCCGGTAGTACTATGGCCGGATCGTTGCCACCCAACTCCAGCGTTAACCTCTTGAGATTGCCAGCAGCCGACCGCATTACACTTTTGCCAGTTTCGGTGTGGCCGGTGAACGCAATTTTGTCGATACCGACATGCGCAGTCATCCATTGGCCCAAATCGTCGCCCCCCGAAACGATGTTTAATACACCGGGAGGCAGTATGTCGCGAGATAACTCGCCCAGTTTTAGCGTGCACAGAGGCGTAAACGGTGAGGGCTTGACAATGATCGTGTTGCCGGTTACAAGCGCCGGAGCAATTTTCCAGATGGCCAGTAGTACTGGGAAGTTCCATGGCACTATTGCCCCTACTACACCAAGCGGTGTCCGGCGCGTGACTACATAGCGACTTGCGTCATCTATAATAACTTCTTCCTTCAGGGATTGCTTTGCGATTTCGCGACACCAAATTGCCGAGCCCAGGATTTCCCACTCGGCTCCAGCGTGAGGCTTGCCTTGCTCGATCGTCAGCAGCGACATGAGCTCTTCGGCATGGCTCTCTATGGCTTGACCAATACGATCCAGTGCTGCTTGGCGTTCGGCCAGCGGAGTTTCACGCCATTTAATCTGAGCCAGACGCGCAGCAGAGACTGCCACGTCAAGTTGTGCCTTAGTGGCATCCGGCACGTGTGCAATAGCAGCCTTGGTTGCAGGGTTGTAAGCTGAAAAAGTTTTCTTAGAACTTTCTAATCTACCGTTGATGGTCATTCTGTAATCTTTCATAAAATCAATCATTAATACTCATCCTCCTTTTTTATGGTGAATTGGGGCAATAAAAAAGGGACAGCAGTAGAGTGGTGGCTCCACCAAACCGTCCCTTCAATAATTCTTGCATCCTTTGCAAATCGGCCAATCTACAAAGGAGCCCCTCTATTTATCCTTCTGCAACACCATGCATAAATTCCATGACATTCTGCCCCAGGACTTCCTGATTATATCCACCTTCCATGACAGCAAAACATGCCGCACCATTTTTCTTACTCGCTTTTTTTACTATTTTCCCGATTTCTCTGTAATGCTCTGTAGCAAGAACGCCACCCCAATCTTCCTTATGGCTGTCAAATCCCGCTGAAACACCAATGATATCGAAATTATCCGAAAGTGACTCCTCGACATATGCTAAATATGAAGCGGGATCTGTTTCGCTAGGATTGAGAATAGTCGTATATCCTTTCACTCCGAGAATGTTGATCGTTCCATCGCCATCGTGGTGATCAATATCCAGCACGATAGCTCGTCGAATCCTTTCTTCCTGCTTTAGTTTAGCAATTGCGATAGCTATATTGTTAAAAAAACAATAGCCCCAGGAAAAATCAGACGATGCATGGTGACCGGGTGGTCTAACAAGTGCAAAGCTAGGTTCTTCAAATCCGATGTTGGCCGACTGTATAGCAGCCCCCGCCGCAAGTGCCGCTATTTTATAGAGCCCGAGTTCGGTCACATGTTTAATATGGTCTGTCGTATGGCACTTTGCAATGTCGTCGTACTTTGCCGGCTTTGCTTCTACAAATTCGACATCATTACTGATCATGTCCAGAATACAATCTATGCGACCTTCTCGCGCTGCTGGATCTTGGCCATACGACATTCTGAAATCTTCATGGAATACTACCTTCATAGATCTGCTTTCTCGCTCACGATCTGTTTATCGCTTGTAAAATTAGGCATCTGTTTTCTGGGGATGTTACTTACAATGATCTTGGTGAGTTTTCAATATTAAAAGATATATGCAAATTTCATTTAATATTTGTATATATAAATATTAAAAAATATTATCTATTTTCGTTTAATATTTGTATATATCACGACTTTCAAGAAACAGGAAGATTGCCGCAGACGATGGGGACTCCGTCAAATCGCCATTCCCAATAAGGAGAAGCCACACTGTAAAGACAAAGGAAAATAGTGGTTTAGGAGAGCCGCAAAACAAGGGGTTAAAATCTTATCTGTTATCGGATGTATAAAGCAGTTCATCTGTCCTTATAACATTACATTTAAGTCACCATCGGCACCAAGCCGATGTGTCCAGCGTACGCACTGAATTAATACGACTTCAATGCGTACGCTTTATCGAACGGTTTATCGAACGGTTTATATTGCTCATCTCGCCGGGATTTCTCAAAATCTTGTTTCACCTGAAGGCCACGGGGTTCAACTATCCCGAATGGAAACACTAAATACTGCCTGCACTCCACTGCTTATTCAACCAGTGCATTTTCCGAGCCTCCTCCAGCAGCCCGTCCCGGAAATCGGGATGAGCCAGCTTCGTGATGGCAAGTACCCTTTCTGGGATTGAGAGACCTTTCAAGCATGCAATGCCATATTCGGTCACAAGATAGGAAACGTCCGACCGCGGCACCGTCACAATCTCTCCTGGAGGCAGGGTCGGATTTATCTTTGATTTGAGGTTGCCTTCCTTGTCCTTGTAGGTCGACTGAAAAGCAAGGATCGCCTTATTTCCGGGATAGCCAAGCGGTTGTTGACCCTTAGTTGCACGGTAATAAGCGCCTCTGACGAAAGCAAGCTGCCCGCCTGTGCCTGAATACTGTGCCGTACCTATTGATTCGGAACTTACTTGCCCCTGGAGATCAACACCGAGACAAGCGTTGATAGAGATCAGATCCCTGTTCATGGCAATGATGTTGGGGTCATTGGTGAAATCTACGGGATACATGGCCAGAGCTGGATTATGGTCCAGCCAGTCATAAAGCTTCCGGCTGCCAATAGCAAACGCCCAGACTATTTTTTCCGGCAGGAATGTTTTCTTTCTTCCTGTAATGAGTCCGGCCTCATGCAATTCCATAATGGCCTCTGTTACCATCTCAGTATGAATACCTATATCATGCGCACCGCTGTTCGCGAGTTGACGCAAGACCATATCTGGCAAACCGCCAATGCCTACCTGAATGCAGGGTCCATCCTTCGGTATCAATCCTGCGATGTTTTCGGCAATTTTCTTTTCGGTGTCGGTTGCCGCGGATGGCGGAATTGTAATCAGTTTGTCGGTCTTATTTTCGATGATATGGTCGATATCTGAAATATGAATGCACTCATCATAGCCCCCATAGCACCAGGGCATGTCTTCAACGACCTCCACGACTTTAATCTTTGCCTTTTCGAAGACTGCCTTCTTGAAGTTGCTGAGAGGTCCAAAATTGAAATATCCGTGTTTGTCCATCGGGGTAACGGTTTGGACGGCAATATCAACATCAAGGATTTCCCGATAGTATCTGGGTACTTCACCGAAGTTATAGGGAGTGTGCGTGCCCCTGTTCTCGGCGATATAGGTTCGGCTATGGCCGAGGATGTGCCAGTTGGTCGTCCAGAAGCTCTGTCCTTGCGGATCATTCTTCATGATCTCCAGGGGTGTAAGATGACCGATCATTCTAACCTTGACTTTTTTCAGCTTTCCAGCCCGCTGGGCCAGAGCACGATCAAAGGCACGCGGTATTTGAACACCGCCGAAATCCACCCACATGCCGTCCCGAACTATGTCGGCAACCTGTTCCGCTGTTTTCAGTTTCTCTTCGTACTTAGACATTTCCCTCCTCCTTTTTTTGGATATTTTTATCATCTTGCCAAGACCGAAAAAATATCTTGGACACAATGAATGCCATAGCCACCTTACTTGCAAAGATAATTCATTTATGTGCGGGCCAATTATTTTCGCTTTTGATGATAGAAATTCTGCACGGATTGATCTCCTTTATCGCTCAGCAACCGCAGAAATCAGGCTTTCTTTTCTGTATGAAGGCCTCTACGCCTTCCTTGCCGTCTCTAGTTCTGGCCATATCTGAGATACCTCTGGCTTCCATCTCCATCTGTGTTTCCAGTGTCTCAGTAAAACAACTCGTGAGGAGCTGCTTAATTTTTCCAAAAGATCCGCTTGGACCTTTGGCAAAATATTTAACCGCCGATTCAACCTCTTGCGACATATCATCATCGGGAACACATTTATTTATCAACCCCCATGCAACTGCTTCTTTCGCTGTGAGGCGCCGGTTTGTTAAGATTATTTCCCTTGCTTTCGATAAGCCGATCATTCTTGGCAGGAGCCATGTCATGCCGCCATCGGGCGAAAGGCCCGCTGCTGTATAAGCGGCAACAAACGACGCCGATTCTGCCGCTATAATTAGGTCGCCAGCAATGGCTAGGCTCATGCCGGCACCTGCAGCGACACCATTGACCGCTGTAATAAGAGGTTTATTCATCCGTGTAAGACGAGATACAGCAGCATGAACATAAACAGTCATTTCTTTAAGAGACATGGAGAGTTGATCACCCGTCCCCGCAAAATGCCTTAGATCTCCACCCGCGCAAAAGGCGCTGCCCGAACCCGTCAGAACCACTGCTCTAATGCCGGGATCTTCATCGCACTTATTTGCTGCATACATTAGCTCTTTGGAAAGAGGAAGGTTAACGCCGTTAGCGGCATGAGGTCTGTTCAATGTTATGTAGGCAATTTGATCTTTAACATCTAAAAGTAGAGTATCCGCATTCATCTTATTTGTAATCCTTTCTATGAGTGTATTTATCCAAGCATCAATAGAGATTCAAAATGGTATATTTATAACGTATTTTTAGTATTCGCTGAAGATTTCTGCGCTTCTGATCTGTTGTTGTTTCGCCTCTCGAACAATTCGTTCCAAAAGCACGGCAACTGTCGGCTCATCGCGCATAAGACCCATGACCTGTCCCACAGGAAGGACGCCCATATTTATGTCGCCTTCCTCCGTTGCTTTTTGGAAGGACTCAAAGGCCAAGGCCATGTGGGCGAGCTGTTTCATGGATTTATAGCCCTGTCCCAAAACGCTGAAAAAAACTTTAAAATATGGGAGTCGCATGTTTTTTGCTATTGAATAGGAATTGATCATGGCAACGAAGGGGTTGAAACCTTTTCTCTCAGCATTTCTGGCTGCATCAGTGTCAAGGACTCGACATGGAAGACCATCTATCCTTGGAGAATAAAGCGTATCGGTAACATCTTTCTGGAGAGAGAATTCCTTGTACCGAGAATGGAGTGGGCTTTCCTTCGTCGTCATGAAACGTGTTCCCATGGCAATTCCTTCTGCCCCCAGGGTAAGCGCTGCCGCCAGTCCTCTCCCGTCGCCTATACCGCCTGCCGCGATAACAGGGATATTTAGCGCATCGACCAGATGAGGAATAAGCACCATACCGGCTACAACCTCACCATGCGCTGCTGCCTCATAAGATGTTGCAATAACAGCATCACAGCCATAGTCTTGGGCTCTCGTCCCATGTTTGGCATTAACGACGGTAGCGATGACTTTGCCCCCGTATTTATGAGCGGCATTGACAATCCAATCTCCCTTACCGAGCGCGAAGTTGATGATGGGAACTCTTTCCTCAAGAAGAACTTTGGCATTCTCATCTGCACCTGGAAAATATAGTGTTGCATTAGCACCAAACGGTTTGTCTGTAAGGCTCCTTATTTCGCGCACGGCACTTCTTGTCTGTTCGGCAGTAAGTGGCCCGGTAGCAAGAATGCCCACACCTCCTGCATTTGAAACGGCGGCTACCATCTTGGGTACGCTGATCCAACTCATGCCTGACATAAATATTGGGTATTTAATGCTGAATGATTCCGTAATCTTGGTTTTCATAATCCCTCCATCAAAAGTAATTTCTTAGTGTCCCCGTCGGAGATGGGCGGAACATCTCGCCTCTATACAAAGTAAGGTTCTGCTAAATCCCGAAGCGACAGCGTCAATACATATTCCTTTAGATATTCGCTATTCCATTGAATTCATTCGACATAACAGGTGAATTCAGGGGGATACATCCGGTTGTTTTAACTTAAAGATAAACTCTAAGCTTTAACCTTTAAAAATGGGTAATGGATTTTCAAGGAAATGTCAAGGTTTTTTTAAAATTGAAAATTTATCGCAGGCACAACAAATGCGTGTAAGGTGAATGACAGACATGACATGCAAGTTTGTCTGCCCCCGGGAGGTTAAGGAGAGTCGGTTGGAACGGCTCCAACTGTTTTGAGAGAAGAAAAGCGGTACAACAGTTGCCACAGCCTTCTAAGACGGGCGAATCAAGGCCGCATCTTTTGGGTGCGAATTGTTATTTTTTCTCTTTATTAGGGACGTCTTTTTGAAAACTGGCTTGCACTCGTCGCTGAAATAAACGCTTCAAGACGTAAGCCCTTATAAATTCGGCTCGTTTAGCTAATTCTTTCGTCAGACGCGAATTCTCCTGTTTCGTCAATCCATTTACAACCTTCCTCCTGAAATGCACTTCATGATCGGCTATCTGACGACCTAAATCCAAATAAAAGTCGAACCCTCGAATGTCAATTCCCAAGGACGATAGCCCCTTGATGATTTCTGTTCCAAACCGGACGTCATCATGGTCATAACGGTTCTTTCCGTCTTCCCACGCATAGGGCATCAGCAAACCCATTTCTTCAGCAGCAACCAGTTCATCATCAGAGAGTCCGGTAAGTTCAATTAATTGATCACGGTCTATAAGAGGTTCCATTTGCGTGCCAAAAATCACCTGTTCTATCGCCACGGCATCTTCAAGTAGAACTCCGTTACGCATTCGCTTCAAAATGTTTTGTATAATGGCTAAGGGATAGTATTTGCTGTCTTGCAGCTTCTTTATAATTTGAAGGGTTTCCACGCAAGACTCATCATAGTAGGACATGCTCTTGTTTTTCTTGTCTGGTGCGGGCAAAAGACCAATTTTTGCGTAATAGCGTATGGTTGTTGCCGGCACACTGCTTTTCTTTGATAATTCACTAATTTTAATTCCCATGTTCAACACTCATATGTGTTTAAGATCATTAATCAATCGCTGAGAGAAAGGATTTAAGATTGTCTCTTCTTTTCAATCCCATTTTTTTTCTCAAGCGATATCTGTAAATGTTTATGGCGCTTTCTGTAACACATAACAATTCAGCCATTTCTTTTGATGATTTGCCTTCTTTTATAAAATCGGCAACTTTTACTTCTCTATTTGTAAGGTCTGCAAATTTGTTAGACAATTTCTGTCCAAAAGGAGAGATGATATTTCGTAAATTCGATTCGAGTATGGTGAGATTTGCGGTACTGATGTTGTCGAGTCTTTTCTTTTTCAATTCTTCAATGTAGGGGAAAACGAGTTCTCTAACATTTTTTAAAATACTGTCTTCAAGCTCTCTTCTGTCTTCGCCTCCTCGTTTCAAGAGAACTTTCAGTGCGGTGTTTAGCTCCTCAAGCTCATGCGACTTAATCTCCAGGTCTTGTTCTCTTTTTATTAAGGCATTCTCAGCTTTTTTTCTATCCGTAATATCGCGAATCACCTCTATGGCGCCGGTAACATTACCGTTACTATCATAAAGAGGACTTGCCTTGCACCATAAATGGACGTTCGTGTTCTGTTGACCGAAGTTGGGTATTTCAGCCTCAACGATCAATAGATTATCCACTCTTCTCACCATGGAATATGTATTTTCGTATTTTTCATTTGGCTCAATCACCAGATTAATAGCCATGGGTCTTCTTTTCTTCCAGAACGCCCTGGCGTATTCGTAATTTTTCTTTCCAAGCACTTCTTTTGCTTCAACCCCGGTAAGATCCTCGGCAGCTCGGTTCCAGGCAATTATTTTACCCTCCAAATCGATAGCGAACGTGGCATCCGGAAGAAACTCGATAATCTCGGCCAATCGTTGCTGGGAATCTCGTAAGGCCTGCTCGGCACGTTTGATTTCCGTGACATCTTCAAATGTAGCTACAATCCTTTTTTGCTCAGTCAGTCTATCCCCTATTCTGGCGACACTCATACGGCAGATGATTTCCTTGCCGTCCTTGCGAACGAACGGCATCTGCCATTCAAATATCAAGCGATCCTGCTCTTCCAGAGAAGTATACAGCAATGTTCCATAGTCCAGCCATTCTTGATCGGACCTAAATAAAATCCTCGTGCTTTTCCCAATTAATTCATCCTTCGTCCAGCCGAAAATCCTTTCCATGGCGTCATTGGCAAAAAATATTTGCCTTTTTTCGACGCCGAAAAGGGCATGGGGCACTGATTTGAGAATTGTCGCCTCAAGATTTTGAAGTTGTTCCAATTTGTATCTTGCTTCCTTAATTTCGGTAATCTCCATTGTATTGCCAAGAACAGCTCGTTTACCTTCATAAATTATCGAAGACACTGACTCCATAAGCCATTTTATTTTTCCATTTTTGTCGATGATTCTGAATTCGTAGGGTACATTACGAAGTCCCTTCAGCATCTTGATGGCGTTTATATGGACATCTTGCCTATCTTGCGGATGGACAAATTTTGTAATGTCAGCGCCGAGCAAATCACCCTGATCATAGCCTGAATATTTTGAAATATGTTTGTTGGTAAATTTAATCTTGCCATTTTGAACGAGGTATACCCCTATTTGCAGGTTATTTGTTATAGTAACGTAAAAAGAATCATTATCACTGATCCGAGATGCATTTTTATCTTTGATTAATGTTTTTTTATTCATTTCTCTCCAATATACGGCGCCTGGTGAAACCACTTCAGGTCCTTTTTTAAAGGTTGTATATCCAATATCGTTTCTTTTGCCAAGGGTAGATTCTCCAGAAGAGTCATTGTGTTGGTTCTGACTCGACATTTCTTTCCTTAATGATGTTGCCGAAAGACGATCTGGCAAACGGAATGGCCAGCAAATGTTTTGACTGTAGGGTGTACAGCATGAGCTATCTGATTTCTCATCCTGGGGGAAAGGAAAAGCTGTAAGTCTGCAGACCTTCATCAATCATCAATGATTGGGGCGGCGCAGCTTTTTCCATCACCCTGATCATGGCCTTGTTCGTAGTCAAAATGGTAGCGTTAAAGCCCTTGATACCGTTCGTTTGGGCAATTTCCATGAGCATGCGAAGCATATAGGACGCGATTCCGGTTTGTTGAAATTTCTCATCGATGATGAACGAAACATCCGCAAAGGGACTCCGCGCAAAACGTACATAGCGCCCCTCAGCAATAATTTTTTCTATGCCTCCGTCTGCAATGATCCCCACAATCGACATGGTTTGACGGTAATCGACACTGGTGTATTCTTGCATTCTCACATGCGGCATGGTCTGCACATGGCTGAAGTACCTGTAAAATATACCCTGGTCCGAAAACCGGTAAAAAAGGCGTCGCATACCCTCTTCATCGGATGGTTTGATCGGACGGAAATGGACAGTGACATTGTTCTTGAATGCATAGGTGCGATGAACATGCTCCGGGTAGGCTCGCCCGGTCTCCGGACGATAGATTTGCGTAGAGTAAAGGAGCTTTAGATTCTTAGCCACCCCGATCAGATGATCCCGGTCATTGGGATGCGCAATGTCGATCAGGGCAAGTGTCCGTTCTCTAAGGGAGCGGCCGCCAAGCCGGGCGATACCATATTCCGTGGCAATGATATTGATTAGCTCTGTAGAAAACTGATTCGGGAATTTATCCGCAGAGGATAAGATGTTCGACTCACCCTTGCGGTTGCGGCTAGGGAGAGCAAAAATATTGCATCCGCCCTTCGATAGGGCCGCCCCGTCCATAAATTCATAGTAGTCACTGGGTCCGGCATTTAGATTCTTACGCCTCTGATCAAGAACAATCCCTCCCGTGAGGTCCACTTTATAAGCTGGTATGATCACAATATATTGGTCATTCTGCGCGATGGTCTTCGGGTTGGCGACGATATCGATTCGCTGAAACTCAACGAGTTCATTGCCGTCAAGCCAGCGCATCAACTCCGGTGTCCCCTGGGCGTATGTCACAAGACTCTTGCCGGTGAATATTTTCTTGTTCTTATTTGAGATCGCACCGCAGTTGATTAAATCCATAACAGGATCTGTAAAGACGAGAGAGTGAATCCCAAGGTCCCTTTTCTGTGAAAGATACTTCACAAGCGCCTCATAAAGGGGTCCCAGGAAGAATGCCAGACAACTTCCATCGTTTATGACAGAAGCCACATTCTCAGCCACCCGATCAAATGTTGCGTCCACAGGCCAGCGACGCATATAAAGGAACGGTTCCGTTGCCCTGACTAGATAACGAAAATCATTCATGTGTATCAATGTGTCCCCAAAGGTGTACGGTGTTTGGTCGTTAATTTCACCTACGACTAAAGATGCCCGTTCGATGGCATACTTTGCTACATCGGTTGACACTCCAAGGCTACACATGCCCTTATCATCTGGTGGTGTGATTTGGATAAAGGCTGCATCGATCTTTACGGCCTCAATTTGAAATAGATGGGGAACTTGGGAAAGCTTGCACGGAATCCAGTCAATTCGTCCGGATTTAACGGCACTGTAGCCTCTCTTTACGGAAAAGAACGTCTTCAAACGGTATTTCCCAGAGTAACGCTCATCAGGAGGAATAGCGTCGCCAAGGCTTAGGAGTTGGATAATATCGAGATCCGTCAGATTATCTTTATCGGATTCCATAAGGCACTTGATCAGTGTGCGCGGCTCGGCGACACCAGTGCCAACAAAAACGCTCATCCCTGGTTTGATCTTTGACAAAACCACCTCGGGAGATACGATTTGTTTAGTCCATTCGTCGGTAGCCATCATAACCAGCTCTTAAATCTGCCTAAATTCTGAAAGATTTTGTAGTATATAATCTTAGTCATTTTAAGATGACCAGTCAAGCAGAGTAATATTCACCAGAGTAATATTCACAGTAATATCAAGCAAGCTGTTAAAAATAGTGTTTGGAAATCTGAACAACCTCAGTTATCCCGTAACTGAATACCAGGATGCGAAGACTTCTTTTCGTAATACTTGAGGTAGGTGCACATGTGCTGGTAAGACTTTGTAGATGACAGTGATAACCGTCCCCCTTGTTTTCCCCTTTATCTTGCCTGAACTGTACGGGTCGAAAGCTGCTACCTAATCCCATTTCCCCAAAATCACGACTACGGGAAGTACGCAAGAATCGGATGAATCAGTTTTTTCCTGTGTAACTTTTGTGTAACATTTCCCGATTTTCTCCCCTAATGTTAACTGGGTTTACGCGTGTTTACTTGTGGTGATAAAACTAAGATAAGTGTTCGAGATCAAAATTTATTCATCCTACTCTTGATTTCTCTGAAATTACCTGATATTATCACGGAAATGAATTCAGGGTCTAGTGGGTGTACGCCTGTCCGGGTTCAAATCCCGGCTTCGGCACCAAATTGAAATTTTATTCCTTAGTTATAATGGGGGTTTAGATAATTGCTCTAAACCCCCATTATTTTCACAAGGAAGATGCTCTGGCCGGAAAGAAGATGGCGATTGCCATGAGCTATGGCGGCGATGACCCCAGAAGACAAAGGAAATAATAGAATTCCATCCAGAGATGAAAGCGGCAAACTCATTATCCAATACTCTATGTTGCCGAATATCGTGGCTCATTCAATCAGGGTCATGGAGGTCGCGCTTGCCATTGTGGACAACTTAAAAATCCATGGAGAAATAAACGGAGGGATAAGAGTATGGACGTGAAATTGAAAGAGGGATTTAATCGGGATTGGAACAGGTATTTCCCCGGCGCCGAATTGCCAATCGGTTTTTTCTACGGTAACGCGCCGGAACCAAAATCTCAGGTCAAGCCGGCCAAAAACCATCGTTGCATTTTCGCCGATTTGATTAAAGTCCGTAGCGGCAAGACCGCTTCCTTTAATGTTGACACGATTGGTTGCGGCGGCGGTAAGCGCTACCTTGGTTTTACAGGCATAGCCAGGCCGGATCTGCCCTACTTCTTATCATGCGGCATACCCGGCAAGCTGGAGGGAGAGCGCTACAAGAAATCCCCGGCGCTGGTCAAGGATCTGATGAAAATGCAGAAACCGTTTAAAGCGCCGGGGGAATACATTAGCTTCAAGCGATGGGACCATATGGATGAGGAAGACAATCCATTAGTGGTGATATTCTTCGCAACCCCTGATGTCCTTGCCGGGCTTTTTACTCTGGCCAATTTTGATGAAAGTCAGCCGGAAGGGGTTTTTTCTCCCTTTGGATCCGGATGCGCCAGCATTGTCGAATATCCCTATAAAGAGCTGAAATCATCCGACCCAAGATGCATACTGGGCTCATTTGATGTTTCGGCAAGGCCATATATCCCTTCCTCCGCATTAAGTTTCGCCGTTCCCTGGCCAAAATTTACCCGTATGGCAGAGAACATGAAGGAGAGTTTTCTCACGACAAAGTCATGGAATAAAATAAGAACGAGGCTGAAAAAAGATAATAGCCAAAGAACTTGACCCCGAGGCACGGGTTTCTTTCCGAGAGTTGCTGAGGTCCGAGGCGGCAAGCAGGAGTGCTTCTTATGCAAGGACCGGCGATTATCCGTTTTGGAGATAAACCGGAAAGCGTCCCCGCGAGTTCATTCGTAAAAAGAAGATTTCCGGCTATTCCATGTTTAAATTAAATTTCCCCCGCAATATTTCCGCCTTGTAGCGCAGGGTAAATACCCCGTAAACAACGTTTAGCGCCGGATCATGTTTTTCATTTGCGGTATCTTCCGGGATAGCCCAATCTTCGGCGACATCGTTTCTGTTCAGAGAAATCTGTTTTTCGACATTAAGGGAATCAAAAGTAACCCCATCGCTTTTGAGCTTTCTTAACAAGCTTGTTGCGTGAGCTTCCTTAAGCGGAACGGTGATTTTTTCAAATCCATAGGCGTCATCAAAAAACACCAGCAGCGGCATCGGGAAGTAGTTGGTGAGCATCATCGGTACGCTGAAAGATGGATAAGTATTTTTATTGACGGCGAGATTACAGATGTCCTCATCCATTTCGTGGTCTTGGGAATAGCCCTCCAGCCGATATTTGACGGCGGCATTCAAGGCATTTTTTTCAAGGAAACTGAGACCCTCCATGGGATGATTTTTTACCGGGGAATTAGCCGATGGAACAAAGTGGCGGTAGTAAACGTATACAGGAATTTGAGTAGCAGGGAATGTGAAGATGTGGCTCGTCTCGAGGCTCTTGTAATCATAGGTTTGCCGGCCGCATCTTTGGGTATCGAACCAACCGCGGGCAAATTCAATTTGCGTTGACGCCTTTGGATCACTGACAGAAATTCTTGCGTATCCTTCCCCGCTATACTCCAACAATTTGCCTACAAATCCCGACTCGTCCCGATAATTTGGGTTGAACGCCCTTTTTTTTAATTCAGCTTTGACATGCAGTTTCAGTATCTCCTTCGTGCTTTGGGTCTTGTGCTCATGTTTCTCTCCGTATTTGTCCTTGAATTTCATGTCGTTTACTTTGCCTAAGCGCTGTTCGGAGTAAACATCAACTGCAACCTCTGGCAGTGCGCTTACCAAAATTTTTTGCTTAACGTTAATATCCCAATAGACAGGTTGATTATTTTCATCAAGGCCCAAAAGATCCGGGGAAGTTTCACTGCATAGCTTGGATGTTATCTCGCCGCTGATTTCGCTGTCGGTATTAGAAGCTGTAAGTTTTAATAGCCTGTTATAACCATCCTCGCGGGTTATGTCTTTCGAGTAATTCAGCGAGCCAAGCGAAGAAGGGGTCAATTTAATCTCATCCAGCCATAAACCATCAATAGGCTTGTTTTTGTAATCGAGCGCCCGAACGGAAATATTCCTGACTTCACCGGGCAAAACATGGATGACCGGTTCCTGCTCAATCTTCACGGGGCAGGCGATGGTGATCTTTTCTTTCTCAGATTCAATGGGTTCCAAACGAAGGGGTTCGGGAATTCCGAAAAACTTGGTTACTTTAGTCTCTATAATGGCCATGGGACGTCTGCATGGGTAGGTTGTTTGAAAGCAGCTCTTGTCGAATATTGTATTATCAATATTAATTTTCTGTATCTTTCCAATTACTTCCTGATCGCTCCTGGCAATGGGGGTGCTGTCATACATAAAGGTTTCACCGGAGGCCCTGCTGGAGAAACAGTATAATTTTTGCCCTTCCCCATCAAGACCTATCGCTCCATACTTGTCATGAATTTCCTCCACTTTAATTTCGAGATTCGTATTGTCCGGTCGGCGCTGAACCTTTCCGGTCGATATTTTGTACTTGATCTTAGTGGGCCTCAGCTCCTGGCGCAGAATCGGCTGCATGGTATTTATTATCTGCCGCATGGGTTGTTTAAACTGGTCAAGCTCATCTCTGTTATTGGCTGTCAACATCTTATTGAAAATTGTTATTGATTGCCCCGTAGAAGATTTACGGGTAATTTGCAGCCCGATCATTATTTTTCGGTTCAACTCCACATTTTCAGTTAATATCACGTCTATTGATACCAACGTGTTACGGGACGGGCGCACATATTTGATATTGCCAATGGCCACATCTCCTGATTCCGTATTCGGCAGGTTAAGTCTCAGCCAGTTTTGCAGGTGCGGCGGGTTATTGGTTGCCGAGCCATCGTCATTGATAACTAAGGACGAAGCGGAAAAAGCAACTTCGGGCTCCCATGAGGCGCCACATTCAAATTCATCGGCCAGAAGGCTTGAGTGACACAAAAGCACACAAATCAAGGCCGATAAGTAAAATATATATTTGAAGATTTTACTCCGTAAGCAAGAAACCATGTCTTTATTTCTCGGTTATTCTGGTGATCTGTATGTTGGTCGGGCCGCCTGTTGTTTTGGCGACAATCTGGATGCTCCGCACATTGCCTGCTTTGCCGGACATAAATATGGTCATTGTTTGATCACCAATGGTATGGTTCACTGTTTGCTGAATATTTTTAAGGTTTGCTTTGTAAAATGAAACAACCTTGTCATAGCTGTCGTTGGTGGACATTATATAGGTAGCCGCAATTCCTGGGGCAGGACCTTTTGCATCGCCGAGTTGTCCCGAGGAAACTACCTCTGAGCCGGGGTAAACCGGTGCGCCGAGTTCGGTCTCGCTTACCGCCTGCTGACCGGCCTTAATAGTCAAAGAACCCTGATTGGTCTCAATTTTGACCACATCTTTGCCGCTGTCCTGCTTGTTTGTTACGGTTACCTTCCCTTCCGGGGTTTTCACCGTAGCGGACTCATCCTTGCCACAACCGGTCATAAAAAGAATGGCTGCCGCGATAAAACACGACGCAAAGGCAAAGGCTGTATTTCTTTTCATAATAACCTCCATTAGAATTGATGGTGTATTAATTAATACGGTAGGTCAGGAAGTATCATAACTTGACATTTTATCCAACCTCCTTATTTCCCAATCCGAAGACCACCCGTGATACTTTCATGAGCAAGACTTCTTTTCCCATCAACACTGATCAGAGAAAAATCTCTCCCTAAAATTATGGAAATAAATATTTTGACAAAAGGACTTTGATGCAAATAGTAAAAGACACGCATAATTAAGAAACAGAAACACTTTATTGCAACCAAATGAGGCTTATAATATGAAAGAGCTGCTAACGATTATTTTGGTCATAGCCGTCTGGTATGTGCTCCAGGCCCATATCCTTCCCCGGCTGGGAATATCCACCTGACTGAAACCATCCCGCCGGTCGGCGGATAATCAGCGGGATTTGTCTAAAGACGACGAGGGGAGGGAGAAATAATGGTTCATGGTTCCAAGAGATGACCAAGCATGAAAACGAGATATTTATCGCTCCTGATCCCGCTCGCGATGCTGTTGAGCGCCTGCTTTGGCCAGATGCATCACGAGTTGCCAGCGGCGACGGTGTATGTGGACGCCAAGTCGGATTGGATCGACACGGGGATTCGTGTCGTTAAAGGGCAAACCGTATTCTTCCGAAGCGAAGGCGCCTGGGCGGTCGCTCCTCACGACGAAAGGGAAAGATGGCCCGATGCCGGTCCGGAGGGGCATGGCAATCATCCGGGGGAAGTGGTGCACCAAGCGGGAGATCGCAAAAAGGAGTTGCCCGGAACGCCTTTTGGAACGCTCCTGGGCCGGGTGAGTCGCCATGTTTTTCCCATCGGCATCCGGAACGAAATTATCATGCCCGCCAGTGGCAAGCTATATCTGGTCATCAATGACTACCCCTTTTATCGGCACGACAACCGCGGAAGCCTGAAGATAACGATTTTAAAGGAATAATAACTAATATGAACCCTATTCCGAAGCTATGGTCAACGAGAGATCGACCCCCGTTTGTATCATGGACGGGAACGGCCCTGCTGATTTTGGTGGCGCTCCTTGGCGGGTGCCAATCCCCAGCGGCGGAAGTCAAAAGAAATCATGACGTCAAGGCGGCCATGGCCAATCCCGCGTCGGTAAACTGTCTGGAGAAGGGTGGCCGGTTGATCATCCAAACAAGAGGCGATGGCGGCGAATACGGGATCTGTGTATTCGAAGACAATCGCCGGTGTGAGGAATGGGCGCTTTTTCGGGAAGAATGTCCCCCGGGCGGGAAAAAGGTAACGGGTTTGGTAACCCCGGCGGCTCAGTATTGCGTCATCACGGGTGGAAGCTACGTCGTCACCGGGGCCGCCAATACCCCCGCGGAACAGGGAAACTGTGTCCTGAAAGACGGCCGAAGCTGTGATGTCTGGGATCATTACTCGGGGAAATGCCCCGGGTAGGATTTCTTCCCTCCGCATAGGCGGAGAATGAATTAGTGATTCCTCCGGCCGCGGCGGCAGTCATATGCCCATCTCTTTCGCTTCCCGTGGGCGGGGGATAAGGAGCCATGTCCGATTCATGGAGAAGGAAAACAGACCGGGAAAGACATCGAAGGCGCCGGCGCTGGCCGTAATCGGCGCCGGACCGGGAGGCCTTCATGCCGCCATCGCCGCCGCCCGCCGGGGCATGAAGGTCGTCCTGTTCGAAAAGGGGGACGTCGGGGACCGCATCGTGTGCGGTGAATGCATCTTCGATTCCCTGGGGATGCTCCCGCCGCCCGACGCTGGGCGCCTTTACGAAGTCCGGACCATCCTCATTTCCGCCCGGGGCGCCTACCGGCTGCCGATCGGAAATTACCGGCGCCTCTGGATGGTGGACCGCCGTACCTGGCAGCGGCAGTTGGCGGCCCAGGCGGCGGTCCTGGGGGTGGACGTCAGATGCGGAGAGAAGATAACCCCGGCCGGCGTCGGGGAACTTGTCTCCCGTTACGACTGGGTTATCGACGCCAGCGGGGCGCCCTCCGTTACCTCCCGGGCTTACGGTTTTGCCGGCGAATACCGCCGCCGTCCCCCCCTCCTCGCCTATCAATACACCGTTGCCGGCGACTTCTCCGCCCTCTTTTCCGCCGCCACCATCAAGGTGGGATTCCTGTCCCGGGCGCCGGCGGAATGCCTGCCGGGATACTACTGGATATTCCCGAAGAGCTCCGGCGTCGCCAACGTCGGGGTGGTTTTCACCCGCGGCGGGGAAGATGGCTTCTCCCTCGACTTGAAGGGACTGCTCACGGAGATTATGGGTCGCGAGTCGTTGCATCCGGAACGGGTGCTCCGGAAGGGCGGCGGCCTGATTCCCACCTGCATGCTCCCAAGGCTGGTTTATGGCCGTATCGTTCTCGTGGGAGACGCCGCCGGGCTCACCTCACCCCTCCACGGCGGTGGGATCGATCTGGCCTGGCTCAGCGGCGTCCGGGCGGTAGAAGCAATAAGCAAGGGAAAGCATGGTGTTGGCTCATATCGCCGGGGACTGCTCTCCTTGATGAAGCACAAACTCAGCCTGGAAGAAATGGTGATCGCCAAGATGAAAACTCTACCGTTTACCGATTTCGATGACCTGCTCCATGCAGCCGCGGTCCACAGGGCCGGGATCAGGACGAAGGTCGGCCTGCGCCATCCCGGATTGCTGGCGGCCGCCTGGCTCTGGTTGAAGGCGCGGCGGCCGCCGGCGGTGATTGCTTATGAAACACACATGACGATACGCCGTCACAATGGGGATGAAAAATAGGCCCATCCCGACCTTAATCCTCCCCTTGAAGGGGAGGAAATTAATTGGTGAAGGAAGTCAGGCATATAGAAACGCATTTTCAGGTGAAACCGTAAAGAATCGTGGCTGATGTTCTCATTTCTGACAACCGGGACAGTAATACGTGCCCCGGCCGCTGATTTTCCGGCGCTCGATGCGGGCCGGACAGCGGAAGCAGATCTTGCCTTCCCGATCATAGACCTTCAATCGCCGCTGGTACTCGCCCGGACGGCCGAAGAGATCCCGCCAGTCGGAAATGCTTGTTCCCCGGCAATGCACCGCCTCTTTGAGGATGCTGCCGGCCGCGGCGGCGATCCGGTCCCACTCGACGGCGGTGACATCACCGGTTCGGCGCCAGGGACTGACGGCGGCGGCGAATAGGATCTCGCAGGCATAGATATTTCCCATCCCCGGCATGACCTGCTGGTCCAGGAGAAAGGCCTTGACGGGCAGACGCCGGTCGCCGGCCCGGGCACGGATTTCTGCTATATTCATGCCGGCCAACAGGTTCACGGACCGGTTCCGGAGGACGGCGGGGCCGCAATGCAAGGTCAGAGTGGCGAAACGGCGGGGGTCGATGCAGAGGATCTCGCCGGTGTCGAAAAAGATGCTGAAGCGGGCATGAGAAGGAATGATATCACCGGCGGGCCGCCAGTAGAGACGCCCTGACATCCGGAGATGGATGTGGATCACCGGACCGTCCAGATCTATCTCCACCCCCTTGCCGGCCCGCCGGACCGTGCGGACCCGCCGGCCGATCACTTCGGGAAGATATTTGAGCTTTTCATCGTAGATCCGCACCGCGCGAATCCGCTCCGTGGTGATCACGTTTCTGAGCTGG
>Ga0302247_1001087_pt1 | contig 22044 bp, 18 predicted proteins | sample AAG_UR_Ile_MG_FD_193529 | JGI IMG/M metagenome (GOLD analysis project Ga0302247, IMG submission 193529) | Enriched activated sludge microbial communities from anaerobic digester in WTTP, New Holstein, Wisconsin, United States - AAG_UR_Ile | ecosystem: Engineered > Bioreactor > Anaerobic >...
CTGAACCCGACGTTTCCATTTTATTTGCCGTATCGGCGCCCGAGCAGGCTGAAAGAATGATACAAATGCTCAGGCAGAGAGTACCAAAGAACACAGTCTTTTTGATTTTTTCCAACATATAAACCTCCCTTAATTCAATAGGTTACCAGCACAGCATCGGGCATATCAACGGGATAAAACAGCTCCGCCCGACACATCTTCATGGGGTAAGGTCCGGCGCTATCTCACCGCTTTGCTGCCGTATGGTGATTTCATTGCTCAACTCGGTGCCGAATTGGCTTACTTCCTCCATGGTGGCCCGCCTAAATTTAAAAATAAACGTGCCCTCGGCCGACATGCCTGGTAATAAAGAAAGGGTGTCCGGTATGATTGCCTCGGAGATATCTATCTCACTAATTTCCGGGATGATTTCCGCCAAATCACTCTCAATCGCCTCTTGCACAAGGGCAGTGGGCGGATCCAGAAAAACCTCATCCCCGATTTGTTTTTCCACCCAGTTCGCTTCTTGGGTCGGTATGAGAGTATAGATCAGGCCTTCCGCCACATCTATACGGACAGGAAACGCGGAATAGTCTGCAATGCCCGACGCCGTAAAGTATCCGGATTCACTGATGCTTCCGCCCCGGCCATATTTTTCTGCTGTCTCTCCATAACTCTTGCCCTCTTGGGTTAGCGTTCCCAAATGGGGATGGGTGTTTGTTACCAAAAGGCTGCCTTTATAGGTCAATCGCCGCCCCATAATATAACATTTTTCCGTCTTGTCATCATAAACCAGCAGTTCCTCCGAATCAAAGACGATATCCTCTATACTGCTGTGTTTCACCTGACCACTCATAGTGGTCATTTGTGTTTCAAGAATGGAAACGGTGCCCAAGTAAAATGGACTGACCTCTGAAACCGGTTCTTCTTCCACCACCTGTTTCTTTTCAGTCTGACTTTGGTATTCGCCCTGGCTTTTAGGTATAGGTCCCGGCCCCCGCAGTACGTAGATGGATATTAAAACGCCGCCAACCCCAATTGCAAGGATGAGCCCTCCGGTAATGACGGCTTTTTTCCCTTTCATGCTAACCCTCCTTTTTGCCTTATGTGTTCTGCCCAAATTGACAATAACCTCATATTTTATTATACTTTTTTATATCCGAATGACAGAGTGCCGCAGGTCACTTATTCGGTGACCTGCGTCTAAAAATACAGTAAAGGGGTGAGGCGGGATGGATGAATTATTCCTGTTTGAATCCTATTACATCGTGCTGTTTCATGTCCCCTGCTTATTCCTGGTGGCTCTTGTGAATACCCTCATCTTCATGAAGTCGAAGAAAAGCCCGCTTCTCCAAAATTTCATGGTGCTTCAGGGTATTCTTGCGCTCTGGATGGTTTCAAAGCTGTTAAAAACCTTTGCGCCGGATGTGTCCTCTAAATTCTTCTTCGTTGTCTGCCAATATGCCGGCGTATGCTTTTTGGGCGCATTGTTTATCCGCTTTGCGTGGCTGTTCACCAAAGGCTCGCCGCCACCGAAAAAGGTTATGGGACTGCTATACGGCTTATCTGCGGCGATGTTCCTTGTGGTCGCTACAAATCCGCTGCACCATCTGTTTTACGCCCAGTTTGATTTTTGGGGCGACAGCTTCGGCTCAATGTTTTATGTGCTGCAAGGGATTATGTTCGCGCTGCTGCTGATAGGAGTTTTACTGTGCGTGAGAGCGTATTTAGTATCATTCGGGCAAAAGCGAACACAGGCTGTTTTGTTCTGTGTTGCCATACTTATACCAATCGCCGCTAATATTCTATATGTGTTCAAATGGTTCAAAGTCATATTCGGCTTCACTCCACCCTTTGATATAACGCCTGTTTCGACGTCCGTCTCCCTTGCGCTCTTTGCGTTTGCGATATTCAGGCTGGAGCTTTTCGACAGTTTGAATGTTGCGCTTGAAACGGCTCTTTCCAATGTGCCGCAAGGGATTTTGCTTATCTCAGGCGGCAAGGCGGCATATATAAATAAGACTCTCAGAAAAATGCTTGAAAACGGTTCGCTTAACACAACGGACGACGGTTTTCTTGTGGAGAAAGGGAAGAAAGAGACGGTGCAGCTATCCTTCAGCATTAAAGAGGCGCAGGATTTTACCGTTCAAAACAAAACGGACGGATACATCCGTGTTACGTCACAACCTATTAAAAACGGCGCACTTGTCTGCTTCATGGATATAACCGAAAAACAGGCGGCTGTCCAGCAGCTTATGCAAAAAAATAAAGAGCTTTCCGCTGTTTACGAAAAGCTCTCTCATCAGGCGCAGACGCAAAGAAGCCTTGTTGCGGCGAGGACACGCAATGCTATTGCTGCGGAGGCGCACGATATTTTGGGTCATTCCGTCATTCTTGCGCTGTCACTTTTAGAAATGGCACAAACCGCGGAGGAGCCAAGCAGGAGTGAGTATATGCTTAAAGCGGCCGCTTTCCTGAAAAACAGCTTGCCGGAGCTTATGGAGGCATCGGTTGAAAATAACAGGCGCAGCAGGAATGTTCTTTCATGCCTCAACAAGCTTGCAGGGGAGTTGTCCAATGCAGCGGTCTCTATCGACGTAAGCACCGTAGGGAAAATCCGGGTTTCAAAGGAGAGCGCGGAGGCCCTGTATAAAATATGCCGCGAGAGTATTACAAACGCTCTGCGGCATAGCAGTTGCACCAAAATCGACGTCATCCTTAAGGGAGACGAAAATGAAACGCGGCTATTCGTCATTGACGATGGAGAGGGTTGCGAAGATATACAAAAGGGTATGGGAATCAAAGGCATGGAGCAACGCGCCCGTACACTTGGGGGCAGTTTTTCCTGCAGGGCTCTCGGCGGCCGGGGCTTTTGCGTGGAGGCTGCGCTTCCGTCCCTTAAATAATATTATTTTGCAGAGCGAAAACGGCAAGCTGCGTTCTGTCCTTGAGCCCCGTGACAGACAATATGCGGGTAATCCTGTTTTTTATAGTCCCTTCCGAAAAGCATAAAGCTTCGCCGATTTCACGGTTGCTTTTTCCCTCCACCAGAAGACGGATAAGCTTTCGGTCGAAAGTGTCCAAACCGTATTCGTCGTGCAGTTCCTCAAGAGCGTCCATCCTATGCTTTTTACCGGGCTTAATGTTTGCCCTGACAAGCGACGCTACGCCTTCCTGCATGACAAACAGCCCATGATAGACACAGCGGACGGTCATAGTTAAAAGCTCCGGCCTAATATCTTTAAGAACATATCCGTCGGCGCTTTTCTTAAATGCTTCAATAACGCTCTTTTCGTCCCCGAAGGTGGTAAGCATGACCGCCTTGATGTGCGGCATTTCTTTTTTTATCGTTTCCAGAGCGCCTATCCCTCCGCCGGGCATCTTAATATCAAGCAGTACAAGGTCGGGCTTAGTTTGCCTGCAAATGCGGACAACTTCCTCCCCGTCACAGGCTAAACCCGTGACTTCGATTTCCGGTTCGGCGGACAAAACCATTGAGAGCATCTCACGCAATAATGCCTGGTCATCGGCGATAACAATTTTAATCATTGATTTATTCACCCTCTTTTGTATTTGTAAGACGGGAAACTGTTTGACGAACCCCTGCCATAATGTCGCGGCAGGCTTCGATTAGTTCAGACAGGTTTTGCAAAGCGTTGGCCGCCTCAATTTCCCGCGTCAGGTTTTCAAGCTTTTTCCCGATAGCCTGTTCGAGTTCCAGTATAGCCTTTTCCTTCTGCTGCTCGGCTTCAAGCTTTTCGGCAGTTTTCAGTGCTATTTCAAGTTGATTGTTAAGAGCGTTTAATTCGTCGTTTTTTTCACTCAGCTGAGTTTTAAGCTTCGTTATTTCGGTTACATCGGAAAACATCATCACAGTTGCAATCTCTGTTCCCCCGCGTGTCTTTACAACCGTTTCGCTTGATTGGTAGTATTTTATTTCGGATCCGGCGGCAAGCCATACAGATTTGTCCTCCTGAATAGTTGCTGTCTCATTGAATATATCGTTGAATTCTTCCCGCGTCATATTCTCGCGGACACCAAAAATCTCCGATGCATTTGAGCTTGCCCGCATTAGTCTGTCGCGCTTGTCAAACACCAGAATCAGGTCGTCGAAGCCTTTTAAAAAGGCATCCGACTCAATCACGGCTAATTCAGGAAACAGCTTTTTAGCTGACCAAAAATAAAAACAGCAAACAACTATGTAAAAGGCGGCAGGATAAAAATCAGCGATACCGATTGGCTCTGCTTTCAATACCAACATAATACCAACAGCATTAAGAAGTGCAACTATAGCCAATATAACAATTAGCCTCGCGGAATGCTTAGATATAATCAATGCAAGCAACATTACAAATGGCGCAGCCGCCGAAGACACTCCGGCGATAAGCTGAAGTTCTGATACCATTGCATAAATACCCGGCGTCGGCGCGACTAACAGTAAAAACCTCGCCGCAGCAAAGGCAAGAGGGAATACAATCGTTAACGCTGCCACCCAAAACATTGATCGTTTGTAGAGCCTCGCTCCGGCAAACGCAAGAATTATGGCTCCCGACAGCACGCAAAGAATCGTCACAGCCATAAAGAAAACTCCATACGGCGAATATGCCTTATCTGCGGACATATCAGTCACCACCTTGCTATTTCAACGTTATTTTGTCTAATTATAACATACCGGCTGTAATCATTCCACGATGATGTTTCCGTGTTTCCGCATGAAGTCATGGCGCAGCAGGAATGGGAAAGTGCCTGATGAATGGGTATGAAATTGTCAATGTGCAGCCCATTCACCGCTGCAATAAAAAAAGTGGCCTTTTGACCACATTTTTTTCGCTTTTTTACTGCCCAAAGGTTTCTTTTACGGCTTCAAGCATTTCTCTGATTGGAAGCTGATACGGGCACTTTGTTTCACACAACCCGCATTTCTCACAGTCGCTGGCCCTTGAAGGCATATTATTATACCTTGTTTGGGCCCACTCCATAAGATTATACCTCTTGTAATAGCTTTCCATAACTAATACTACAGGTATATTGATCCCCTTGGGGCAGGGCTGGCAATAACCGCATCTCCTGCAAAAGCGTTCTCCCAATTCGGAGGCTTCTTTTGAAAGGGCTTCCTTTTCATCCTGTGACAACGGCATTTCCTCTATTGCTTTTATATTATCCATCAACTGTTCTATGCTGAACATTCCGGGTATTGCACAGGTTATATGCTGATTCTCCAGTATAAACTTCAATGATGCCCTGGCATTTGTAATGGCACCTCCCGCAAATGGCTTCATTGCAATAGTTCCAAGATTTCTTTCATATGCTTTTTTGAACAACTCCGTTCCCTGAGTTTCAACTGCATTATATGGGAATTGAATCGTTTCAAAAACATCATATTCAATGGCCTTTTCCATAACCTTCAGGCTATGGCCTGTTATTCCGACGCTTTTTATGATTCCTTTATCCTTGTATTCAAGCATGGCCTCAATCGCTCCGCCTTTTGCCATTGCTTTTTCCAACTCCTGCAGGCTGACTATATTATGGAATTGGTAAAGATCAATATAATCTGTTTTGAAATTATTTAAAGAGATTTCTATATCCTTCTTAAATCCTTCCCTATCCCTTGCCATGGATTTTGTAGCCAGGAACACCTGCTGCCTTTTCCCTGACAGTGCGCCTCCTATCAGGCTTTCACTTACGGTGTATCCCCTTGCGGTATCAATGAAATTTATACCCTGTTCCAATGCCTTTTCTATAAACTCATTTGCATCATCCTGATTCAGCTGTTGAAGGGGTATGCCTCCAAGGCTTATTCCCGATACCTTCATTCCTGTTTTCCCAAGCATTCTGTACTGCATATATTATTCCTCCTTGTCCTTTGCTAGCTCATACAATGTGCTGTAAAGACTGCTGCAATGCTTTTTTATATTTATTGGCCTTCCGCTTCTGTTGGCAAAGGCATGGACTGTTTCTCCTTCCGCCAGCAATGCTCCGTCTGAAGTCCTCAAAAGCTTGTAGGAGAAAGCTATCCTTGCAACGGTCATTTCCTTTATACCGGTTCTGACCAGGATTTCATCATCATACACTGCGGGAATTCTATATTTGCAATGGGTTTCTGTCAACGGAAGCATTATCCCCAGTTCTTCCATTTCCTTGTATGATATCCCTCCTGCCTCCCGAAGGTACTCAGTCCTTCCCATTTCAAAATATATGTAATAATTCGGATGGTATATTATTCCCATCTGGTCAGTCTCTCCGTACCTGGTCCTTAGCCTCGTCTCATGCACTTTCAAATTATCATCTCCAGACATGTATTCATACAGCAGAATAGCCCAAAGGCTGTTCCCTGCTCCTTAACCCATTAGTAATACCCATGAATCCTAAGCCCCGCACCTCGAACCTCGCAGCCTAGCAACCGGCATTACAGCACTCTTGCCGCTCCCCTGTATATGAGTCCCCGTGCCGTATCTATAGTGATAAGCTGTCCGTCCCTTAAAATGCTTACTGCATTTTCCACTCCGACTATTACCGGTTTCCCAAGGTTGATTCCCGCAATGGCTGCATGGGATGTTATCCCGCCTTCTTCCACAATAAATGCCGATGCTTTTTCCATAAGGGGTATCATCTCTATATCAGTAGATCTTGCAACCAATATATCTCCTTCCCGGAGCTTGCCGAAATCTCCGGGTATATCATCAACAATTGAAACCTTTCCGGTAACAGACCTGTCACCTATTCCTATTCCTTTTGCCAGTATCTCTCCTACTGTATGAACCTTAATAAGGTTTGTGCTGCCTGCCGCTCCGATACCTGCCGTTATAACCACAAGATCGCCGTTCTTTATAAGCTTGGATTCAACAGCAGCATCTACAGCCCGGTCAATTATATCATCCGTCCTCTCGGTAAAAGGCACATATATGGGATAAACCCCGAAGCTCAGGCAAAGCTTTCTCATTACACCGGCATTAGTGGTAGTGGCAATTATCGGCGCCTTTGGCCTGAATTTCGATACCATCCTTGCTGTAGAACCCGATTGTGTAGGTGTTATAATGGCAGCTGCCTGAAGCTCAAATGCAGTAGTGCATGAGCTGTGGCTAATGGCATTTGCTATTGTTATTCTTCTTCCTGAAAAGCTGCTTAGGCTTTTCCCGTAATCCAGTTCTCTTTCTATTCTCTCGGCAATTGATGACATGGTCAGTACGGTTTCTACGGGGTATTTCCCCGCTGCTGTCTCTCCCGACAGCATTATTGCATCCGTACCGTCTATTATTGAATTTGCCACATCCGTCACTTCTGCCCTCGTAGGCCTGGGATTCCGCATCATAGAGTCCAGCATCTGTGTTGCCGTTATAACCGGCTTGCCCGCTTCATTGGCTCTCTTAATCAGAAGCTTTTGAGTCAGAGGTATTTCCTCAGTGGGAATTTCAACTCCAAGGTCCCCTCTTGCAACCATAAGGCCGTCGCATACTCTGAGGATATCCTTTACATTATCAACACCCTCCTGGTTTTCTATCTTCGCAATTATCTGAATATGCCCCCCGGCGTTTTCCTCCAGAATCTTTCTTATCTCCAGCACATCGGCGGCTTTTCTTATAAATGAAGCTGCGATAAAATCCACTTCATTTTCTATCCCGAAAACAAGGTCGGCGACGTCCTTATCAGTAATAGCAGGCAGCTTGGAAGTAGCTCCCGGAATATTCACATTCTTCCTGTCTCCGAGAGTACCTCCGTTTACCACCCGGCATATGACATCGGTTTCATTTTTATCCAGAACCCTAAGCTCTATGACCCCATCTGCTATAAGGATTCTGGAGCCGACAGCAACTTCATCGGGCAGTTCTTTGTATGTAATGCTGCATTTTGTGCCGTCTCCCTGTATATCTCTTACTGTCAATGTGAAGCTCTGGCCTTTTTCCAGTTCGGCCTTGCCGTCCCTGAAGTAGCCCAGCCTTACTTCAGGCCCCTTGGTATCCAGCATAATTGCCACAGGTATGCCAAGCTTTTCTCTTACCTGCTTTACAGCATCAATCCTTCTCTTGTGTTCAGCATGGTCCCCGTGGGAGAAGTTCAATCTGGCCACATTCATTCCCGCTGTAACAAGCCGGCTTATCATCTCTTCGCTTTCAGTTGCGGGTCCTATGGTACACACTATCTTTGTTTTTCTCATATTATTTCTTTTCCCATTTCTCAAGCTTTTTATCTATAAGCTTTTTATTAAGCCTTGCATATCTCGGAATTCCGTTTTCCATGCGGATCTTTACTTCACCTGCTATCAGGGGCCTGATATAATCTATGAGAGGCTGCTCTATGAAATTACCCTCCTTATTGATCCATTCCGGTGGAATCTTTTTTTCCTTATTGGCGACATCATCAAGATCAATAAGCTGTGTTTCGCAGGTATATTCCTTCCCTTTACCCCTTACCATACCGACCATCTTCCCTGTATGTCCTTCTATTGCATACTGTACTGCTGCTTTTCCGCACATATAGCTTTCTTCATTATCCGTAAGGGATGCCCAATGAGCGGCGCTTCTCTGTATTGTGCTGTAGTTTACCGTTCTGACCTTCTTGCATATGTTTTCCAGTACATACCGTTCAAGAACCTCGCTGGCTCCTCCCAGTTGCACATGTCCGAAAGCATCCCTTCTTGCATTGGGGTCTTCTATTTCGGAAACGTATTTGCCGTTTTCGGTTTTTATCCCTTCAGAAAAAGCTATTACTGCATAATTGTATTTATCCAGGGCTGATTTTACATCCTTGCCGAATTTTTCGAAGGAAAAAGGCACTTCCGGCAAGTATATTAAATGGGGGCCATCATCTTCAGATTCCTTGGCCAGAGCAGCGGAGGCAGTCAGCCAGCCTGCGTTCCGGCCCATTAATTCACATATGGTCACGGTAGGATAATCATATACCCTTGCATCAAGGCCCACCTCTTTTATGGAAGTTGCAATAAACTTTGCGGCACTTCCAAAGCCGGGGGTGTGATCGGTAATAGGCAAATCATTGTCAATGGTTTTCGGTACTCCTATGGACTTAAGCTCGTAGCCTACATGCACCGCATACTGGCTTACCTTGTTTGCCGTATCCATCGAATCGTTTCCGCCTATGTAAAAGAAGTACCTTATATTGTGTGCCTGAAATACATCTATAATCCTTCTGTAATCCCCTTCACTGGCTTCAATGGACTTCAGCTTGTACCTGCAGGAGCCCAGGGCGGATGCGGGTGTTACCTTCATCAACTCAATTTCCTCGGGTGATTCCTCATTTAACAGGAACAGGTCCTCCTTAAGCAACCCCGCCACACCGTGAAGCGCCCCGTAAACCTTATCAATTTCACCGGACTTGAATGCCTCCTGTATAACGCCGCAAGCGCTGGCATTAATTACAGAGGTTGGGCCTCCGGATTGTGCCACCAGGCAATTTCCCTTTAATGCAGCCATAATTCATCTCTCCTTTTCAAGTTTTGTTATGTTATATAATAAGTCTCGAGCCTATTATCTACTGTAGTTTGATTGCCAACTCATAAAGCTCCCGCGGGAATACTTTTTTCATACCAAGGGCTTCTACTATTTCCATATCTATCAGCTTATTATCCCTTATACCCACTACCCTTGACGATTTTCCTTCCGCCAGCAGCTCCACTGCCCTGGCCCCAAGCCTGCTTGCCAGTATCCTGTCAAAGGCGGTTGTGCTTCCGCCTCTTTGTATATACCCCAATATGGTTGACCTTACCTCAATATCCACATTCTCCATTATCTGCTGCTCCAGCTGCTTTGCGTCACCTGCTCCTTCCGCAAGGATTATTATACTGTGAAGCTTGCCTTTGTTTTTCCTCTCTATCAGCAGCCTGCAGATATCATCCAGCTCAAATCCCATCTCAGGTACTATGATGCCTTCCGCTCCTCCCGCCAGTCCCGCATACAGCGCTATATCCCCTGAGTACCTTCCCATTACCTCAATAATGCTTGCCCTTTCATGGGAGGATGAAGTATCTCTTATTCTGTTAATTGCATCCAGCACATTATTTACAGCTGTATCAAAGCCTATTGAATAATCAGTATAAGCCAGGTCATTGTCAATGGTGCCGGGCACCCCTATGCAGGCAACGCCTTTTTCCGAAAGCCTTTTGGCTCCGGCAAAAGACCCGTCCCCTCCAATAACCACCAAACCGTCAATATCAAAAATCTTTGCCATTTTGGCTGCCTTATCCTGGCCTTCTTCTGTCTTGAATTCTTCACTTCTGGCCGTCTGCAGTATAGTTCCGCCTCTTTGTATAATATCAGATACGGAGGATTCGTTCATTTTTTCAAAATCCCCGTTAATAAGCCCCCGGAAGCCCTTCCTTACCCCAAATACATTAAACCCGCTGATTATGCCCATTCTTACAACTGCCCGTATGGCGGCGTTCATCCCCGGCGCATCGCCTCCGCTGGTTAATACTGCAATATTCTTCATGGGTGTACCTCCTTTTGTCCTAGATGGTCATAATATGTCCCAATATTGTATGAAAATATATTTAATATAGTGTCTGATACCATATTAATATCCAAGTTCATATAAAATATTGTGTGCTTCCTCCACCTCAGATTCAAGTACCAATATTTCAACATAACTGTCTTCTTCACTGATATTTTTGTTTACCGGCTGCAGTTTAACGAGAACCCCCTCGTTTGTCATCAGCCTGCTTATCTTTTCGGCGATTTTCTTGTTCTTTGCCAGATATACAACTGTCCACATAATTGTTGCCTCCTTTATTGTCAAACCTTTATGTCCGCAAAATATTACATATACTTCAAATCTCTGTTGGTGGAGCAACTTCTTGCTTAGAAATAATTTTAAATGAAATGCCCTTTAATATCAAGATTATTCTATATATCGTTACTTGACTGCCACACAATCGGATCCTGCTACCTCTTTCAGCTCATTAAGCAGCTTATCATTTATATCAACCCAAATACTGCTGTCAGCTTTCATTACCCTGCTCTTTCCGTTATCCTTATTAGCTTCGTCTACCAAAATTACCGGCTGTGCCCCTTTATATTCAATCAGCACTTTTTTCAACTGCTCAATAATATCCGGCTGCTGCCCGGTGTTTATTCTTATGTAAAGCTTCCTGCCTGCATACTTTTTCAAAGGCCTGACAGCATCACATATTATCTTTGCAGCCTCTTCTTCCTTCTGGCTTATTCTGCCCTCCACCAGAACTATTGTATCCTGAACAAGAAGGCTCTTGAATCTGTCATATATTTTGGGGAACACTATTATTTCCAAAGTACCGTACAAATCCTCCAATTCCACAAAAGCCATCATATTGTTTGTTTTTGTGGTTTTTTGCTTTACAGATACTATGATGCCCCCCATGGTCGCCCTTTTCCCGTCCAACTCGGAATTCCTTTCAATATCCTGTGCTTCCTCCTCATTTTCGGGGGTCAGCTCTGCCGTTGTTATTGTCACTGATGCCTGGAGTTCCGACTTATACTCTTCAAGGGGATGCCCGCTTATATACAGCCCCAGCATCTCTTTTTCCATGGAAAGCATGTTTTTCTTAGGATATTCATTTATATCGGGATATATGTTTCCTATTATATTCTCACTGTCATCTATGGTATCAAACAGTGAAATCTGGCCCTCCACATTGTTTTTCTTCTGGCCTTGTATGCTTTCTATAAGCTTTTCGTACACCGCCAGCATACGGCTTCTGTATACTCCAAAGCTGTCAAAGGCGCCGCATTTTATGAGGCTTTCCACCGTTCTCTTGTTTATAATGCTGTAATCCATCTTCTGAAGAAAGTCATACAGCCCGTCAAACCTTCCCTTTTCCTGTCTTGCTTTGATAATGGACAGAACTGCATTTATTCCTACGTTCTTTACTGCTGCCAATCCGAACCTTATCTTGTTCTCCTTTACCGTGAAGCTTACGCTGCTTTCATTCACATCCGGCGGAAGCACCTCAATGCCCTTGCTTTTGCAGTGCTGTATGTATTCCGCTACCTTCTTGCTGTTTCCCATAACACTGGTTATAAGTGCCGCTGAAAACTCCACAGGGTAATAATACTTTAGCCATGCTGTCTGATAAGCTATTATGGCATATGCAGCCGCATGGGACTTATTAAAGCCGTAGCCTGCAAACTTGGCTACCTCATCGAAAATATCCGCTGCAGTATCTGCAGGTATCCCATTTCTGACACAGCCCTTAACCACTAAATTTCCGGCTTCGTCAACTATGCCGTTTATGAAGTTTTCCCTCTCCTTTGCCATTACGTCGGCTTTCTTTTTTCCCATGGCCCTTCTCACAAGATCGGACCTGCCCATGGAATAGCCTCCCAGGTCTCTTACTATCTGCATTACCTGTTCCTGGTACACTATGCATCCATAGGTTACATCCAGAATATGTTCAAGGGCGGGATGCATATATCTAATCTTATCCGGATTGTGCTTGTTTCTGATATACTTGGGAATCTGATCCATTGCTCCCGGCCTGTACAGGGATATCCCCGCTATGATATCCTCCAGGCAGTTGGGCTTCAGCTCCTTGAAGCACTGGGTCATTCCTCCGCTTTCCAATTGGAATATCCCGTAAGTCTCTCCCTGGGATATCATTTTGTACACATTGGGGTCATCATAATCCATGCTGTCCATATCGGGGGCTTCCATTCCCTTCGCCTTTATAAGCTCCAGGGTATCCCTTATCACTGTCAGTGTTCTGAGCCCCAGAAAGTCCATTTTCAGGAGCCCCAGCTCCTCAAGAGTGCCCATGGTGAATTGTGTTGTTATTACATCCTCGTTCATTTGCAGGGGAACATATTCAGTTACGGCTTTCCTTGATATCACTACTCCCGCCGCATGGGTGGAACTGTGGCGTGGCATTCCCTCCACTGCTTTGGACATATCTATAAGCTGTCTTGCCGTTTCATCCTCTGAATAAAGCCCCTTAAGCTCCGGATTGCTTCCCAGTGCCTTTTCTATAGTCATTCCTATCTCAAAGGGGATTTTTTTTGCAATCATATCTACCTGGGCATACGGAATGTTCAGTGCTCTGCCCACATCCCTTATAGCGGCTCTTGCAGCCATGGTGCCGAAGGTGATTATTTGAGCCACCCTGTCCTTACCGTATTTTGACACAACATAGTCAATAACCTCCTGACGCCTTTCATAGCAGAAGTCCACATCAAAATCCGGCATGCTTATCCTCTCAGGGTTTAAGAATCTTTCAAATATCAGATTGTATTTGATAGGATCGATATTGGTTATTCCGAGGCAGTAGGCAACAAGGCTTCCGGCTCCCGAACCCCTTCCGGGCCCTACCATTATCCCGTTGTCCCTTGCAAATTTTACATAATCCCAAACAATAAGATAGTAATCGGAATATCCCATTCTGGTTATTACCGACAGCTCATATTCCGCCCGCTCTTTGAGTTCATCCGTCAATTCGGCGTATCTTTTCGCCAAACCGTCATAACAGAGCTTTCTGATATAAGTATCCGAGGTATAGCCTTCGGGAACATCAAAAGCCGGAAGATGCACCTGTCCGAAATTGAATTCCAGGCTGCACATTTCCGCTATTTTCGCTGTGTTCTCCAGGGCATCGGGAACGTATTTGAAAAGCTCGTACATTTCCTCGGAAGATTTTAAATAAAACTCCTGGCCCTGAAATTTGAGCCTGTCTTCCTCAAGAATAGTTTTGCCTGTTTGAATACAAAGCAAAATATCCTGTGCCGCGGCATCCTCCTTGTCCACATAGTGCACATCGTTTGTAGCAATCAAAGGTATCCCCGTCTCCCGGGACATTCTTACAACCTCTTGATTAACCAGTGACTGCTCCTTTATGCCGTGATCCTGAAGCTCCAGATAAAAATTCCCCTGGCCAAAAATCTCATTGTATGACAATGCCGCTCTTTTTGCGGCCTCGTAGTTACCGTCAATTATATGGCCTGGTATCGCTCCTGCGAGACAGGCGCTCAATGCAATCAACCCTTTGGAATACTTGCGGAGTACTTCCATATCTACTCTCGGCTTATAGTAAAAACCCTCCGTGAAGCCCAAGGAAACTAACTTTATCAGATTATTGTAGCCTTCTTCATTCTTTGCCAAAAGCACAAGGTGATACTGGCTGCCGTCCAGCTTGGGATCCCTGTCGCACATTGTTCTTGCGGCGACATATACCTCACAGCCGATTAACGGTTTGATTCCATATTTTTTTGCCTGCTTGTAAAACTCCATCACACCGTACATAACGCCGTGATCAGTTACCGCTATTGATTCCATGCCCAGTTCCTTCGCTCTGGCCACAAGCTTTTCAACTCTGCCCGCTCCGTCCAAAAGGCTGTATTCCGTATGCACATGGAGATGCACAAAGTTCTTCATAAGTATTTCTCCCCTGTGGTACGAGTACCACCTATCTTAATTTTTTGTCCAGCTTTTCCTTTAATTCTTCATAACCCGGTTTGCCCAGCAATGCAAACATATTCTTTTTATATTCCTCAACCCCGGGCTGATCAAAGGGATTGACGCCAAGCAGATACCCGCTTATACCACATGCCTTTTCAAAGAAATAAACCATTTTCCCGAAATAATACTCGCTGATTTCGGGAATTTTGAGTACATTTATCGGTACTCCTCCGTCCATATGGGCAAGCATTGTACCCTGAAACGCCTTTTTATTCACAAAATCCATCGTCTTTCCGCTGATAAAATTCAAACCGTCCAGGTTTTCTTCATCATTTATTATCTCTACTTCAAATCTGGGCTTTTCTATATTAAGGATGGTCTCAAACATATTTCTGCTGCCGTCCTGAAGGAATTGCCCCAGGGAGTGCAGATCGGTAGAAAAGCTCATTGATGCGGGAAATATCCCTTTCCCGTCCTTTCCTTCGCTTTCGCCGAACAACTGCTTCCACCACTCGGCAAAGAATTGCAGGGAAGGCTCATAGTTTATCAGGACTTCAATAGCCTTGCCCTTTCCGGCAAGTATGCTTCTCACCGCCGCATAACGGTAACACTGGTTTTTATCCAGTTCCGGCTCATTGTATTCATCCCAGGCATCCCTTGCACCTTCAAGGATGCTTCTTATATCAATCCCTGCCGCTGCTATTGGAAGAAGCCCTACGGGAGTAAGCACCGAGTACCTGCCCCCTATATCATCGGCTATAACAAAGGATTCATAGCCTTCTGCATCTGCAAGCCTTTTAAGTGCGCCCCTGGAGGCATCGGTAACGGCATATATCCTTTTAGCCGCTTCCTGCTTTCCGTATTTCGCCTCCAGATATGACTTCACAAACCTGAAGGCAATAGCGGGCTCGGTAGTAGTCCCTGACTTCGATATGACACAGGCGCTTACGCTTTTTCCCTCTATCACTTCCATAAGCTCCTTGAAGTATGTGCCGCTTATATTGTTTCCGAGGAAATATATCTCAGGAGCGTTTCTCTTATCCTTTGGCAGCAGGTTGCGGAAGGAATGCCCCAAAAGCTCAACGGCAGCCCTTGCTCCAAGGTATGAACCCCCTATGCCTATTACCAGCAATACTTCCGAGGAATCCTTTATCCGTCCGGCAGCTTTTATAATCCTTTCAAATTCATCCCTGTCATAGTTTTTCGGATAGTCCGCCCATCCGAGAAAATCATTGCCCGCTCCTGTTTTTTCGTGGAGCATGTAATGGGCAGATTTCACATATTCTCTTAAATAAGATAATTCATGATCCCTTATCATGGAATTGGAACAATCAAATTCAAGCTTTTTCATAACTTCCTCCTTCATTACACGCAGTTCCTGTTAATCCCCAGGAAAGCCGCTCCCAGCAGCCCCGCTTCATTTCCAAGCTGCGCCAATACTATATCCCCGTATTTGATTCCGGATGTAAACAGCATCCCGCCGACTTCCTTTTTCAGCTTATCCGTAAGATAGGCTCCGGCTTTGGATACCCCGCCGCCTATTGCTACTATATCCGGGTCCAGAATATTGAATATATTTATTATTCCTATTGAAAGATACTTTATCATCCTGCCTACAGTCTCAATACCAAGCTGATCCCCTTCCTTCGCCGCATCAAAAATCAACCTGGCATCGATGTTTTCTGTATCCCCCGCCTTATCCAAAATGCTTGACTTAATTTTATCCCTTTCAAGCCTGTTGACTGCATACCTTATCATTGCAGTTGCCGAGGCAAAAGTCTCCAGGCAGCCCATATTGCCGCAGTTGCATCTGTAAAAATTGGACCCTACAATCATATGCCCGAGTTCGGAACCCGCAAAGTGGCTTCCGCTGTATATCTTATGGCCTATTATTATTCCGCTGCCTACACCCGTTCCTATTGTTATCAGCACGGAATTTTCAACACCCTTTGTGGAGCCGAAAAGGCTTTCGGCCAAAGCGGCGGCATTGGCATCGTTTCCCATATATACAGGCTTGTTGAAATGCTCCTTAAGCATAATGCCCAAAGGAACATTCTCCCAGAAAAGATTAGTACAGTATATGACATATCCGCTTTTCTCATTCATCAGCCCGGGGGCACCTATGCCTATGGATTCCATATCGCCTATGCCTGCCCCATAGTCCTTGAGCAGCTTTTCCACCTGCTCCTGCATATCTTTAATTATCAGCCTGTAATCTCTGCCTGCATTAGTAGGAATGGAAGACTGCAGAAGTATCCTTCCCTCCCTGTCCACCAAACCTGCTTTTATCTCAGTACCTCCCAGGTCAATTCCGACAAGCATTGCCGCACCTCCTTGTACAAACGCCATATATGGTTACTGGTACGGACGCCATATATGGCGTCCCTACCCGGATTGTTATATATCATCTATGATTTCACTTATTAAAAGTGCATTATTCTTTGTCAGATCAATCTCAACAGGCACTGTGGGTATCTGCCCCTCTCCATCTGCAAGTATTCTTACAATCGGCCTGTTGGGATATTTCTTGTTCACATCCACTACTATGGCCTTTTCCCCGCTATTTAAAAGTACGCAGGTTCCAGGCGGATATATGGTTATGTGCTCGATAAAACTCCTTACGATATTGTAGTCGAATTGGTGATCTCCCATTCCAATCAAATATTCAACAGCTTCATTTACATTGATCCTCTTCTTGTATACCCTGTCCGAAGTTATGGCATCAAACACATCTGCAACGGATACTATTCTGGCAAACTCGTGTATTTCCTCCCCCCTGAGCCCCAGAGGATAGCCCTCACCATCATACCTCTCATGGTGGGTCAATGCTATATAGCTTGCATAGGTGCTCAGCACATCGCTTCTTTTAAGCAGTTCATAGCCATAGCTTGTATGCTTTTTGACCAGTTCAAACTCCTCTTTCGTAAGGCTTTCGGGTTTATTCAATATCTCATGGGGTATCCTTGTCTTGCCGATGTCATGGAGCATTGCGCCCATTCCAAGCTCTCTGAGCTTTTCTTCATCATATTTCATTGATATGCCTGTAATCAGAGACAATACGCATACGTTAACGCTGTGGCTGAAGGTATACATGTCATTGCTCTTCAAATCCTGCATATTTACCATAGCATCCTTTTCATCCATAAGCTCGTCAATCATTTTGCATACGCTATTCCTGATGGGTTTGACTTCAAGGGAGTATCCGTATCTTAAGCTGTCCATTGCGTTCTTTATGTTTATCCTGGCTTCGAATCTCGTTTCTTCCGATATAACATCCTTAAGTACTATATCACGGCTTATTTCATCATCAATATATACTTCCCAGATACCCAAATCCCTGAACTTTGCAATATAAGAATTCTTCAGTATGATACCGGCATTCAGCAATATATTTCCGTCATTGCTGTACAGAGTCCTGGCAAGAACCATTCCTTCTTTTACCTTATCAACCGGTAATTTTCTCATACATGCATCATCTCCTTACGGCGCAGCAAGAATAATGCTCTGTATTATTCCCTGTGCCTGTCCCTGAGATTTTCCGCTATTTGCTCCAGCTTTCTCAATCTATGGTTTACTCCTGACTTTCCTATTGCAGGGCTCATCATTTCACCCAATTCCTTAAGGGTTGCATCCCTGAATTCCAGCCTCAATTCTGCGACTTCAGCCAAGCCCTCGGGAAGCTTGTTCAATCCTATTGTGTTCTTGATGTATTCAATATTTTCTATCTGTCTTAATGCTGCATTCAGGGTCTTGTCCAGGTTTGCAGTCTCACAGTTCACTATCCTGTTTACATTATTCCGCATTTCCTTGTATATCCTGATGTTCTCCAGCTTCAGCAGAGCATTGTGAGCCCCGATTATGTTCAAAAAGTTCACAATGTTCTCCCCTTCTTTTATATAAACCACAAAGTTGCCTTTCCTCATTACAACCTTTGCACCGAGCTGATAGTGATTCATCAAATCTTTAATATCTTCGGCAAAACTCTCATTATTTGTTACCAATTCAAGGTGATATGTCTTTTCGGGATCGCTTATGGATCCGCTCCCAAGGAAAATTCCTCTGAGATATGCTTTCCTGCAGCAAGCCTTCTTTATCAGATAATGCGGAAGCTTATGATTCAATTTCATACCCTTATCACTTTCCTGCAATATCCCTGTCATCTTGAGTATCTCGTGAGAACCCATGTCAGAATCGATATATAAGGTGTAGTTGTTGTTCTTCTTAAGATGCCTGTTTTTCCTCACAATCACCCTGGTGTTGATATCAAAACAGTTCTTCAGCAGTGAGAACAGCATCCTTGCTATTGAGGCGTTCTCAGTGGAAAGTGTGATTCCTATCCTTTCAACTCCATGTATTTGCAGGGTTCCGGTCATTTTAATAAGTGCTGACAGCAGTGCAAGCTGACAGCACTTATTAGTGACTGCAATCTTAGATATCTCATTTTTTGTTACAGAAGAAAAGGTCATGTTAAACAGCCCCTCTTTATCTTACTATTCCGAACTTATTAAAAGGCCATATTCTGAATACTGCTTTCCCCACAATATTATCACGGCTGACAAAGCCTACCGTATCCGATCGGCTGTCCCTGCTCTGCATTCTGTTATCCCCCATTACAAAGTACTTCTTCTCCGGCACCCTGGACTTGGCAAAGCCGTTATCCCGGGTCGGTGCATCTGTATAATCAGGATTCAGTTCCTTTCCGTCTATATATACTCTGTCATTTCTTATATCAATGACTTCATTGGGAAGCCCTATCGCCCTTTTTATCAGATATTTATCCTCCAGCTCATCCTTAAGTACCACAATATCGCCTCTGGCAGGGTCGCTAATCAGGTAGTTCACCTTTGCTATTACAAGTATTTCCCCCTCATAAAGGGTGGGTTCCATTGATACCTGATTAACCAGTGCTATCTGGAACACATAGGTTTTTAATATAAAGGCAATGACAAATGCCGATAATATCAGTTTTACCCACGATATTACCTCTTTTTTTATATTTTCGTCCAATACTATCTCCCCTTTGTTAATTACTTCTGTTCTTCATTCAGCAGCTTGAATATCTGCTCCGCCAGCTTATTGTAATCATGCCTCAGATACCCGTTCTCAATGTTTACAAAGTCTCCTTCAATGACTTTTATCCCCATATCAGCTATTATATCATAATCAATCAAAACCGGAGAAGCGTCCTCCGTTTTGTATTTTTCCAAAAGGGCTTGGGGGATTTCCCCTGTATTGGCAATGGCATAATCTATCGGAGCCCTGTTCCCATGATAATTGACTGCCTTAATGTGCTCAGAAAGGCTGTACCCTATTGTTTCCCCCTGCTGTGTCATAATATTGCATACATATATCTTCATTGCTTTGGTGCTGTTGATTGCTTCTGCAATACTCTTAACCAAAATATTGGGTATGATACTGGTGTAAAGGCTTCCCGGCCCAAATACAACGGCATCCGCCTCTTGAATCTCCCTTAGGGCTTCCGGCATAGGCATGCAATTGCCCGGCTCCAGAAAGACCTTTCTTATCCTCTTGTTCAAAGCCTGCTGTTTGATGGGTATTTGTGATTCGCCCTTGATAATGGTACCATCTTCAAGCTCTGCATACAGCACCACATCTTCCAGCGTCACCGGCAGAACCTTTCCCGTCACAGCCAATACACTGCTTACTTCCCTGACAGCAGCGTCAAAGCTCCCGTAAATGTCATTCATTGCTGCAATAAAGAGGTTCCCAAAGCTCTGTCCTTTTAATTTACCTTCCCTGAACCTGTATTGCATAAGCTGCTCCATTATCGGTTCGGTATTGGCAAGGGCCACTATGCAGTTTCTGATATCTCCCGGAGGAAGAATTCCCATATCCTCCCTTAGCACTCCCGAACCTCCGCCGTCATCGGATACAGTGACTATTGCAGTAATATTGGATGTATGTTTCTTCAATCCTCTGAGAAGCACCGAAAGGCCGGTACCTCCGCCTATCGCCACAACCTTCGGACCTCCCGGGATAATCCCCTTCCCATGTAATGAACTCTTTACAGAATTGATTTTCAAAAGTAACCCCCCTCGCTTTGTGTCTGATTTATCTATATCTTTCCTCTTCAATATCCCTATGCTCCACTATAACTCTATGGTTTGCCTCCTTCAGCTTATTGCTCAGCATATTGGCCATGGTAACGGAACGATGCCGCCCGCCCGTACAGCCAATTGAAATTACCAATTGAGATTTCCCCTCTTTAATGAAATGAGGTATCAGAAACTCCAGCATATCGGTTAGTTTATCCATGAATCCTGCTGCTGCAGGCCACTGCATGACATAATTCCTTACCCCGTCATCCGCTCCGCTGAATTTCTTAAGGTCCTCCACATAGTACGGGTTTGGAAGAAACCTTACATCAAATACCATATCGGAGTCCAGGGGTATGCCATACTTGAAGCCAAAGGAAATAATGTTTATTATCAGCCCTTCCGACTTGCCTCCCTCAACAAATAGATGTATTATTTCCTGTTTTAGTTCCGAAGGGCTCATATTCGTCGTATCTATTATATTCGTAGCTTTGGATTTTATTTCCTGAAGCTTTCTTCTTTCGGCTTTTATTCCTTTTATTATCCGGCCTCCCACAGACAGAGGATGCATCCTTCTGGTGGATTTGAACCTCTTTATCAGAGTCTCGTCGGAAGCTTCCAGAAACAATATGTCATAGGTATGGCCTAATTCCTTAAGCTCATCAAGGCGGGCGGGAAGCTGATCCAGGAACTTGCCCACCCTTATATCTATTACTATGGCTGCCTTGTCTATATCACCCTTGCTTTCAGAGCACATTTCAACAAACCTGCCGATCAAGGCAGGAGGCAGATTGTCAACGCAAAAATACCCCAAGTCTTCCAAACACTTTATTGATTGGCTTTTTCCGGCCCCCGATAAACCGGTAACAATTAAGAATTTCATTGACATACCTCCTGGATTATTTTACGGCATTTATAATCTGATCACAGGTTAAGCCGGCTTCCGCGGCAATATTCAGTCCATTTTGCAGATTACCCACATCCTCCGGAGCATGGGCGTCGCTGTTAATTACAAACCTTGCCCCTTCTTCCGCTGCCGCAATAACATGCTTTGCTTTCATATAACTGCTGTGGGAATTTATTTCGAGAGCGGTGCCTGTCTTGGCGGCTTCTCTTGCAATAAGAGAAATATCAAGCGGAATGCGGGTTCCGGGATGTGTTATTATATCTATTTTATGCTTTCTTATTGCCCTAATCATTGATTCGGTGTTTGCTTCCTTAATTCCTTCCGTACCTAGATGAAATATCTTCGACAAGTAGTTTCTGCCATAGATATTCACAGCATCTCCGGCTGTCTTTGGCAATACCATCATATGAAAGCCCACCAGAAGTATATCAAGGTATTTGCGTATACTGTCATCCATGTCAATATCCCCGGCGGTGCTTATGATATTGCACTCCATACCCATGAGCACCTTTATGCCCTCTGTATTGTAATTTATCCTGTCTATTTCGTCCCTCATTTTTGCAATATCCTTGATTCTGACGCCATAGGCAAAATGCCTTATTCCGTGGTCTGTAACTGCAATCTCAGAAAGCCCCTTTTCCCTCGCCGCCGTTACATTGTCCAGTATACTTCCCGTACCGTGGCTGTATACCGTATGGGTATGATAATCTGCAAAAAGCTTTATCAAGT
>Ga0302247_1001103_pt1 | contig 21830 bp, 19 predicted proteins | sample AAG_UR_Ile_MG_FD_193529 | JGI IMG/M metagenome (GOLD analysis project Ga0302247, IMG submission 193529) | Enriched activated sludge microbial communities from anaerobic digester in WTTP, New Holstein, Wisconsin, United States - AAG_UR_Ile | ecosystem: Engineered > Bioreactor > Anaerobic >...
GCAAGAATATCATCATCACGGACAACATGGATTGGATGACGGAGGATATCGTGCAGGCCAGTCTTGACCGTTGGCAAGTTGAGGATCGTTTCCGTATGAGCAAGGATGATGATCTGGTGGGCGTAAATCCCATACGCCACTGGACGGATAGCAAGATCAGGTGTCATCTGTTCACCTGTGTTGCGGCCATGACGTATCTGCGCCGAATTGAGCTGAAGTTGGAGGCTGCCGGCGTGAAGCGCACAGCTGCCGATGTCATGCAAGATATGCAGCGCTTGCATCAGGTATTGGTCATGAAGAAGGGTTCCCGAACGCCTGAACGACGCCTTGAGGTGCCCGGTAAGACCCAGGCTGAAGTCCTATCGGCGTTCGGATACGCTGTGGGCGCCGGTGGGGTCTTACAGCATACAAACCGCTAATGCCCCGTACATCATGGCTTTGCGGTCTTTTTGCCTGATTATCCCCGAAACTCCTGTATGAACATTAAACCAGAGCAGATTCACGCGTCTAAAACCCCATCTCCTGCCCGAAGAGGTTAGATAACCGAATGGTTACACCTCCAAGTATTTTGCGCGCAGATCGTGATTCACTCTAACATCGTCGGGAAAGCCACTGTATCCAATATGGGATTTTCCCATTAAATAAACGCGGTCAGCCAAACTCAAAGCCATTTTTAAGTTGTGTTCTACGAGCAAAATAGATACGTTTGAAGATTTATTAATTTCGTTTAGCACGACACGAACTTCCTCCACCATGATTGGTGCTAATCCTTCTGCAGGCTCATCAACAAGCAACAGTCTCGGATTGCCCATAAGAGCCCGACCAATTGAGAGCATTTGTTGTTCGCCACCGGATAAAAAACGCCCCTGCAAGTTGCAACGTTCTCCAAGTTTAGGGAAATGGTCGTAGATTCGTTTTTCTGTCCATATATTTGGGTCAGTAGCGTTTTTTCCCTTAACATTTTTTATGGCCAATAGCAGATTGTCACGAACAGTAAGATTACCAAATATTCGCCTCTCTTCAGGCACATACCCGATCCCTGCAAGTGCAATTTTAAAAGGCGGGAGTCCTGTAAGATCATTTCCTTCAAAAAAAACAGAACCAGATTTTGCTTTTACTAACCCCATAATAGTTTTTAAAGTAGTACTTTTCCCCATTCCGTTTCGCCCCAACAAAGCAACTATTTCGCCCTTATTAACATTGATAGATATATCTTTTAATACATGGCTTGCACCATAGAATGCATTCATATTTTTTGTTTCAAAAAACATATGTTATCCTCTAAAATCGTTATAATATATCATGTTAAATCTCCAAATCCCCTAGATATGCGTTTTTAACATCTTGATTAGCTCGGATTTCGTTGGGTGTTCCTGTTGCTAGGATTTTCCCATAATGCAATACAGTTATGCGATCAGCCAATGAAAAAACAACATCCATATCATGCTCTATCAAAACCACGGTCTTGCCTTTTGTCATATTAATTATTAATTCTGTTGCATAATGAGTTTCCTCTCGTGACATCCCGGCAGCAAACTCATCTAGCATTATCAACTCTGGATCCATTGCCAATCCCATGCTGATTTCTAAGGCGCGTGCTTTACCATACGAAAGGGACCCCGCACGAATATTTCGTTCATTTATCAAGTCGACTCTCTCAAGCATAGCGCTTGTCTGATGCGTTATGTCAATCATTTTATCGACATCTCTTATAAGATTAAGGCGAATGCCGTTTTTAGAAAGTATAGCCAATCGTATATTTTCAAACACGGTCATGTTGACAAAAGTGCTTGTAATTTGAAAGGATCTCCCCATGCCAATACGGGATAATTGATGAGGCTTGTATCCAGTCACATCCTTGCCTTTGAAAAATACTTTGCCTCTTTTTGGATTATATGTTCCGGTTATAGTATTAAACAAAGTAGTTTTTCCCGCGCCATTAGGACCAATAACAGCATGCCGTTCACCCTCTTTCACTTGTAAATTAACGCCAAAAAGTACTTTTAACCCTCGAAAATCAAGATGCAAATCTTTCGTTTCAAGTATAGACATTACTTATTCCCCACATCATCATTGGTCGCAATGTTAGACACAAATTTCTGCCTCATCTTTAAGATAAAACCCATAAGCCCATTCGGAAAAAATAGAATCACCAAGATGATAATCGTGCCCATTACCAATTCGATTCTATCCGTAAAGCGCATAATCACTTCTTCCAAAATTTGGAAAATAGCTGTTCCCAAGACAGGGCCGACAAAAGTTCCCATACCTCCAATCATTGTTGCCATGATTGGAGCAAAGGCTATCGTTAGTCCAGCGACACCATCTACCGAAACCATATTTTGAAATAAAGCATAAATGGCCCCGGAAATTCCTGCAAAAGTGCCAGATAAGACATAGACAATCGCTTTAGTCTGATCTACTTTGTAGCCGAGATAATCAATGCGTTTGGCATTATCCTTTATTCCCTTTTGAATCTGACCAAAAGGAGTTTTTGTTAGACGCCACATTAGCACACAACTTACTCCTAAAATAATAGTTGCGAAATAATAAAAATTTAATGGTTCATTTCTTATAGGGATAAATAGTATTCCAAGAATATTGATATCTGGAATCGGAAAATTTGTAATTCCATTTTCACCACCTGTAATATTTCTCATTTTGAGGGCCAATACGTAGAAAAGTTGGCCAAATGCTAAGTGTAACATAGCAAAAGCAGCCCCTTTAACTCTAACAACTAACGGACTCAGAACCAAAGCAAGTAAAGCAGCAGCTAGAACGCCAATCACTAATGCAGGAAAAAGAGTAATTCCATCTATATTTTTCAGCGCCAGTGCTGTCCCGTACGCACCCATGGCAAAAAAAATCGAATGACCAAAATTAAGAAGCCCCGTATAACCAAGCAGCATGTTAAAAGATAGGGCGTAAACAGCGAACACCGCAAAAGTCACAAAAATATTAGCGTAGTAGATGCCCAGCAAATGAGGAAATAAGGCGATTAGGACCACAAAGATAGTCCATGAAATTATTCTTAGTAATTTGATCATCATTCTTTCACTCCAAACATTCCTTCGGGCCGAATGGATAGAACAATAGCCATAAAGCCAAACATTAGAATTGGTGCCAATTGGGATATAATCTGCACACCGTATGAATTGAGCAATCCAAAGATAATTGAAACAATAAATGCTCCGCCCAGACTTCCGAAACCAGCAGTGACTACGACAATAAAAGCATCCATACCAACTTGATCTGCTAGCCCTGGAAATATCGTCAAAATTGGGGCAACCACCACGCCAGCTATGCCAGCCAGCCACGTTCCAAATCCAAACACACAAGTAAAAACCAGGGGTATGTTAATTCCTATCGCATTAACCATTTCACGATCTTCAACTGCCGCTCTGACAATTTTTCCTATTCTTGTCTTGAAGAGTATTAGTCCCATTATAGACAATACGGTTACCGCAAGGACGATAATGAACAACCGGTAAATTGGATAAGTGAAACCGAATACATCAACCAGTCCTTCTAAAATGGGGGGAGTCAAAACGGGGATGCTTTCGGTGCCCCATATAAGTTGTACGGCGCCCAGTATAAATAAAGAGATCCCCATGGTCAGGATCAACTGCTCCACATGACCGAATTCCTGTAACCTACGGAGCAATAATCTTTCTATTAAAACTCCAACGAAGGCCGTAATTATCGGCGCAACGATTAGGGCTATCCAGTAACTTCCTGTAAAAAGTATTGTTTGATAACAAATATAGCCAGACAACATGAAGATTGAAGCATGAGCCAAGTTTAATATGCCCATCATACCAAATATCAGGGTTAAACCCGAGGCAATCAAAAATAGTATCATGCCATATGCAAATCCATGTATGGCTTGTGACAGATACAATGAAATTGTTGGATCCATATATGAAGACTCCCTTTCACGAACTATAATTACTTAGCTCATTTTAATAGACGTAGTTCTCTCTTTAGAACTTTTCCTACGGTACTCTTCGGCAGTTCTTTTAAAAAAGATATCGATTTTGGTGCCTTAAATCGAGGTAGCTTTGACTGGCAGTAGTTAAGTAACTCGTCTTCGGAAACAGTAATTCCAGAGCGGACTACTACAAAGGCCTTGACCTCCTCGCCATAAACAGAATCTGGTACACCAACAACAGCAGCCTCCGAAACTGCTGGATGGGCAAAAAGAATATCTTCCACTGAGCCTGGTGAAATGTTTTCTCCCCCGCGAATTATAAGGTCTTTTTTCCTACCGGTAATAAAAAGATCGCCATCATCATCTATATAGCCTATATCACCAGTGTGAAGCCATCCATCACGAAGGGTTCGTGCTGTCTCTTCTGGTTTGTTCAAGTATCCGATCATTATGTTAGGACCTCGCGCGCAAATTTCCCCTTCTTGTCCACTTTGTAATTGTAGTCCTTCTTCTGACATAATACAAACATCAACCTCATTGATTGGGGGGCCGACAGATCCAATTTTTTTTGGTCGCCATGTTCGTTGGCGAGAAATGGTGGGCGACGCTTCTGTCATACCATAGCCTTCATATACGCTACCACCAAGTTCACGCTCCACGGCTTTCAGTGTCTCTGGACTAAGAGGGGCAGCGGCACTAATCCAGCGGCGGATTGATGAAAGATTATGTTTCTGTGGGTCGTACTGCTCAAGAAGTTTGACCAACATGGTAGGAACTCCGATAAACTGCGTGACTTTTTGCCTTGCAATACTTTCTAGGACTAAATTTGGGTCAAACCACTTATGAATAACAAGATGGGCTCCAGTTACGTAACACTCACTGATCATAAGCATCCCATAGATATGATTCAATGGCAAAGGAACCAAGTATACGTCGCTTTTATCTGTTGGCCAAGCAGGAAGGCCATTTGTTAGGCAAGTGGACAAGTTTTTATGGGAAAGCATTACCCCCTTTGGAGGCCCTGTAGTTCCCGACGTATACATAAGTACGGCCAAATCGTCCGGCCCCATAGTTGCCATAGAAAAATTTATAGAACCATTAGCGACTAATGCCTCAAAAGAAACCGTATCGTTCTGGGGCTTCTCTTCATTAGTTACAATAATATGCTTTATTTTATTCATACCATGGGAGGCCTCAGCGACCTTTGGGTATAATTCAGGGTTGGTAATTATTGCGTTAGCGCCTGAATCTTCCAAAATATAACGTATCTCCATTGACGTTAGTGCGTAAACTATTGGCAGAATGACGCCACCTAGCTTGAATGTGCCCATAATCGAGGTTAGAACATCCGGTCCATTAGGCAGTATTACCGCAATAACGTCGCCACGTAATATACCGATGTTTGCTAAACTGCTGGCAAAGGCATTAGATTTGTTAAACATTAGCTGGTTACTGAATCGCCTCTCTAAACCTTCTTCTTCATAAGTGAGAAAGCAATAATCTCCAAATTTATTTACATTTTCAAGTGAATGCATCGCATAGTTCCAATTCATTATTGTCTCCAAAAATTTAATTATAAAAGCTTGTTAAAGACCTTAAACTTAGTGATTTATCTTTATTCAACAACTGCACTATTGCTTAACACGCCTGCTGAAATAACATTCACGAAATTGTCTATATCGAACGTAGTCCCTTTCGCTCCTTTTCTGTAATTTTTAAGAAAAGGAGCGAAAGGAAAATGTGCATTTTTCAAATCCAAAAAATTCAAAATTAAATTGCCAAATAAATTACTCACCCCATCCATTTTTTCCTTTGCATCGATCCAGATTTTGATCCATCCAAGGAAGTATCTTCCCTGCCGGTATTAAGTATGTTGGGCCAACACCGCAGGTTTTGTCATACCAGTAATATGGTGGAATATTAAAAGACTCTCTCTGTTTCTCTGGGGGCACATATTCGCCCACGGTAAGATCCTGAATCATCTTATGATCGCATGCGCGCATCATAAATATTTTTCCATTTACGCTTTGATAAGTATCATTTTCCCAAACCTCAATGATTTTCTCAGGATTTGTACTTTTTGCTCTTTCTATAACACTGAGCAACCAATATGAATTCTGAACCCATGTACCCATTTGGGCATAGTGATACATGTAAGAGGGAGAATTGAAGGGCGGTGTCTTCCACTTTTTCCATTGATCATGCCATGCCTTGTGAATCTTAATGTGGCCAGGTGTTTTAAATTGAGGATTTGATGTGAGGTATGTATTGATATTTACCAATCCTTTTGTCCATTCCATGCCGACTTCATGGAGCATATTTGCATCATCCATATAATTGTTTGCGATAGGGATATTTAAGCCCATCTGCCGTGCCTGTTTCAGTAGATTTGTTGCGTCCGGCGTCCAATTCCCAGTAAATATTACTTCGGCTCCTGAAGCTTTAATTTTCTCTATATAAGGAGCATAATCGGTTAAGAACAGCTTATGATAATCCTCTCCAACCACTACCGCTTCAGGATAATATTCTTTTAGTCCTTTTTTGAAGCCCTTTCCCATGTCGTGGCCATAAGAATAGTCTTGGCACATTATGTAGAATTTAGTTTCTTTTTTTCTAATTTTCCCATAATAATATCCCCAGCCAAGGCCGACCTGCTCGGCGGAATATGATGGTTGAAAACAATATCGGGAAAAATTATGAGCATCTTGAAGTTCATCTGAAAGACTGATAATATTCATAGATATAAGTTTATACTTCGTAGCAACCTCATTCATAATTTGAGTCCACTGACTCCCATTAGTACCCCAAAAAACGTGCACCTTTTCCCGCAGAGCCATTCGTTCACATATTTTCTTCGCTTGATCGTTTCTACCCATATGATCAGCTTTTATAACTTCGACAAGTTTCTTTTTCCCATCAACCCAGATACCACCTCTCTTATTTATGTCATGTGCCGCCCATGCCATACATGTATAATAGTAATTACCATGAGTCGCACCAGGGCCAGAAAATGCGGCTACCACCGCAACTTTTATTGTATCACCTTTTGGGCTTACCCATGTTGCTGGATCAAAATCCGACATGTCAGACATTTTGCTTGCATCAAAAGCAGCATTTGGTTTTTTTATTTTATCTGCCATAGAATCTGGTACAATTTTTTCCGCAGTCTGAGCAAAGCTCATGCTGGAACTTATACTTATCAAGATGGTGAGAGAGAAGATCAGCGTCCAAAATAATAATTTACGACTCTGTTTCATTATTACCCTCCTTTTGGTGAATAATTTCTTGTTTCTTTTAAGCTACCAAATACTCCATTGGTGCATGGCTCATTCCTCTAAACAGCCCCCTTTCTTTTTTTGTTAACAAAGAGCCATTCACTTCTGTCCCTTGTTCAAAAAACATTTTTTAATCTGCACGCGCTTACCTGCTATACACCATGCATTGTTTATGCCATGTTTTAACTCTCACTGTAACATCTGCTAATTATTAAACATTGACAATCTAGAGTTTTTAATATAAATAATGTGCACCATAATCGTTTCATAAATGAAATGCAAAACAATACGATTAGAAACATTATTGTTTCACTAATGCTAGTGCTGGACGTTATGGTCTCGAGAAATAAAGTGCCCATAGATTGTCCTCTGCAAAAAAGTGAGACATTTTCCCATCAATAGTTTAATGTAGGATAGGGAGGAAAAAACAGACGGAAAAGAGCAAGCGAGAAGCGAAGATGATGACTCTTAAGCTGATTTGTCTGGAAACAATTTTAAGACGGTTATTCCCTATCCAGAGGTTCCGGAGAAAGCCAGTCGCCAATGATATATAGCGGAGTATAATCAGCTCATGCTCAGGGAGGCAGAAGTATACAAAAACTAAGGACAAGTTGGCGCCCTTTGGTATAGAGAAGGTCTTTATTTCCCCAACTTGACCGTCTGGCGTCGTCACGCCCGCAAGGCGTATTAAACGCCTTGGCCACCAATAGGAGAAGCCCCAATGTCCATAAATCTGCCCCATCGGTCGTCGCCTCATGAAGCAGGAAAAGTCGAAATCATAATCGATGCGCAAAATAATTATCGAGATATCCCAGCTGCCCCACGGTCAGAGGGAAGCGAGCGAGACGGGCAAATTGGCAAAGAGAGACAGGCGGTTTTAAATCATGCTTTTGCAAAGCATCCGGAGCGGTTCACGGCAAAGATGCCAAGACAAATGGCCTTACCAGAGGCAGACTGGATCAATAAACTGTTACCACAAAATGGTGAACCCTTACGAAACTCAATTCTTTGCGTAGGTATCTCATTTTCATGACGAGGTAGACAAAGGTTGAAACATCGTTTATAAAAAAACCGCAATCAGACAGTTTTTTTATACACAACAATCCCAGGAGATCCACAAAAGCACGGAGGTTTAGAACTTGGAAAAAGATTTCTATTTCTGGTACGATAATAAGAAAAAACGATCTTATTATTTTGAGGAAACCTATCAGAAAGTTTTGGAAGAGCATGATAAGTTCATACACGGCCATCTTCCCATAAATACTGACATAGTGCCTTCTTATATTCTGGATTCGTGGATTAGAAGCCGAGATAACAATGTTAATCCTAACGTAAAGCCAAACCATGACATATTGAAAGGAGCTAAGTTAGAGGAACTTCTAAGGCAAAATCATACTTTTATTGATAGTAGTATTATCTTTATGGAGTATCTTTATCAGTTCATTAAAAAGTCGCGCTATAGCGTAACTTTATTCGATCGCGACGGTTTCATACTTAAAGTTATTAATACTGATGAGGATCAGCTATCCTTCCGGCGAACTAATTGGTTTGTAGGTGCATCATGGAGTGAAGAAAAAATTGGTACCAATGGGATAGGCACTATGCTAAAAAATAAAAGCCCTTTAATAATGTTTGGCCCTCAACATTTTGTCAAGTTATATCATCGATTTATTTGTTATAGTGTACCAATTTACAATCCTCAAAAGAAATTATTGGGGGGAATTGCTGTCACATGTCCCTTTTATTGGGAAGCCAATCAGCACACTCTAGGCATGACTGTTGCGTCGGCCAAAGCAATAGAGAATGAGTTACGGAGTAGAGAATCTATACGGGAAACAAAAATAGCCAATGTTTATCAGAAGGCAGTGATGGAATCTATACCTGAGGCATTCATAGCCATTGATAATGAAAATAAAATAACCTTAATTAACAAAAACGCCGAAAACATGCTATTTACAAGACCAATTCAAGCGAACGGGAAACATCTCTATGATGTGATTCCTAAAACTAACATTAACTTTTGGAAACTAATCGAAAAAAATGACATCATAGTTGATGCAGAAGTAAGAATAGTTTCCAATAAATTGTCTAGTGATTATATCTTGACCTGTAATCCTATTTATTCTCCTAGTATCGGAATTATCGGAAAGATATTGGTTTTGAATGAGATTAAAAGAGCTAAGACGCTAGTGACAAAAATGGTGGGGGCTAAGGCTAACTTCGAGTTTGGAAACATTATTGGTAAGAATAAAAAATTTTTGAAAGCGGTGCAACAAGCACAAATTGCGTCTAATAGTAATTCAAATATCTTGCTTTTGGGGGAAAGCGGAACAGGAAAGGATGTCTTTGCTCAAGCCATACACAATGCAAGTGAACGTGCAAAGAAACCATTTGTCGCAATTAACTGCGCCGCCATTCCCCGGGATTTGATAGCTAGTGAACTTTTTGGATATGAAGAAGGTGCCTTCACCGGCTCAGTACGTGGTGGGAAAAATGGAAAATTTGAACTTGCGGATGGTGGCACAATCTTTCTAGATGAAATTGCTGAAATACCACTTGAAACGCAAGCCGTGCTCTTAAGGGTTCTTGAGGATAAAACCATTAGTCGACTTGGCAGTAGTTTTGTCCGATCTGTTAATGTCCGTATTATAGCTGCTACGAACAAGAATTTACACGATGAAGTCCAGAAAAGACGTTTTAGAGAAGACCTTTATTATCGTCTAAACATACTTTCGATACATTTGGTTCCCCTTAGAGAAAGATCAGATGACATCCCTTTACTCTTAGACCATTTTTTAAAGAATTTTCGTAGTATTATTGGAAAGAAAATTGTAAAAATTGATCCAAGGGTTTTTGAATTCCTTTACAGCTATAATTGGCCAGGTAATATTAGAGAGTTTCAGAATGTTGTTGAAAGAATGGTCCATTATGCCCGAGGGAATGAATTAACTATTGACTTGATTCCCGAAGAAATACTCTACTATGTTAAAGCTGACAATCGTAAAGACACTCCTACTTTCGAAGCAACAATATCAACCTTGGAAGCGAAGCGTGACCTCACCTCAAGCTTTAATAACATTAGATTATTGCATGAACAAAAAGAAAGAGACTTTATAATTAAAATGCTGAATTTAGATGTAAAAAAAAAGGTTTTAGCTTTAGAAATGGGCATTTCACGTACAACACTTTATCGTATGATTAAAAGATATAAGATTTCTGATTGATCAGACTAAAGCTTAATTTGATTCATGAATGGCCATAATTTTCAATTTAAAAACCCTTTGCCCTTTGTTTCTGAATTCATGTCTCAAAATGTAGATTGCATTACACTACATGGTATGGTGAACAATAAATTGTAGCCTTGAAGTTTCATGAATACGTTACTTGGGACATTGTCCAAGAAATAGGTCGTATGACTTCCCTAGTCAGTGCTAGCGATCCTTACAGACTAACAATCCTCTGGAAAGACTGATGAGAGAAATCAGACGCAGGACGCGGGTTGTTGGAGCATTTCCGGACGGACGATCTGCTTTAATGCTGGTCGCCGCCCGGCTCCGGCACATATCTGCCACAAGGTGGGGGACAAGACGATATTTGAAAATGGCGAGACTGACAGAAAACATCGAGGGGATGGCATAAGCGCCAAACGCTCCGGGAGTTTTGGTGACTCCCTGAGCGTTTGGCTTGTCGATAACTGGATTGTTGGGTTTCTAAATCAAAATGTGCGAAAGATTCTTGACACTACCAAAAATCATGTTAAAGCATCTCAATTATGGTAGCCATTGATACACCTCCACCCCCACAGAGTGTCGCAAGCCCTAGTGTTTTTTGATGTTTTTTCATGGCATAAAGCAATGTCACCATAATTCGACATGCCGAACTCCCTACTGGATGGCCCAAGCCGATACCGGAACCGTTTATATTCGTTTTTTCCCGTTTGTTTTTCAATTCTTTCTCGCAACCAATGTACTGTGCGGCAAAAGCTTCATGAAGCTCAATCAGGTCAAAAGAATCAATGGAATACAGAGGATTTTTTTTAAAAAGATCTTTTACGGCGGGGACGGGACTTAGCCCCATAACTGACGGGTGACAGCCACCATATCCAGTTTCTTTGATCCTTGCCAGAGGGGTTACGCCCAATTCTTTCGCTTTATCGGCGGACATTATCAAAATTGCGGATGCTCCATCATTTATACCAGACGAGTTACCCGCGGTTACTTTCCCAATCTCAGGCACGAAAGCAGGAGGCATTTTACTTAGTGTCTCCATGGTGAGACCTGGTCTAAAATGCTCATCTTTATCAAAAATTAAAGGTGGCCTACCTTTTCTCTGTGGTACTTCAACCGGAACAATTTCGTCCTTGAAGTCACCTTCTCTAGTAGCACGTTCGGCCATATTATGGCTTCGGAGAGCAACTTCATCCATTTCCTCCCGACTGATGTTGTGAAGCTGAGCTATAAATTCGGCGGTATGACCCATTAAATAGGGTTTACCTCTATATAAATCAAGAGGCAGACCTTCTTTGACCGGACCTTCCTCTGGATGTGGAAGCAATCTCGATCCATTGTAAAGCCCATGAACTAGACCATCGGCCAATGTTTTGTCCTGAAAGCGAAGGCCCCAGCGGGCATCCAAGCTCAAATAGGGAACACCTGACATATGTTCGACGCCTCCGGCAAGAACAACATCGGCATGACCAGCTTTGATCATATTCGCACCGCTTATCACTGCTTCCATCCCTGATATGCAGACTCTATTTACAGTTACCGCTGGAATTGTTTCAGGTATGCCCGCCAGCAATGCTCCGATACGGGCAACGTTAACAGAATCTATAGGATCATAACAGCAACCAAATCTTATATCGTCGATTACATCATCTGAAATCCCCGCACGTTTAATTGCTTCCCGCATGACAATACTTGCTAATGTTGCACCATTCAAGGTTCTGAGTGATTCACCGAAGGCTCCAATTGCGGTACGACAAGCCGAGACAATAACAATTTCTTTCATAGATTTTATCTCCTTTTAAATTCCTCCCAATGAAATGAGTGGTTCCTTTTTAAAAATATCATTATTTTTCTCATCAAATTAATATATCTTATCAGATAGCAATTGATTCATCGCACATATCAACAGGAATTGTTTCTCCTTCAATTATAACATCTCATCTTGCCTTAACTCTGGAGATTATTTCTGCTGCGAAGACTTCCGATGACACGATTTTGCCATCATAAAACGCAGCATTTGTATTAGAAGTCATCAGTTCTTTGCGCTTTTCCAAGTATAGGAAATAAATTATATATCCTATCTAATTATTCGGTCTCAATTGCAGCACCTTGTGATTTTCGGGAATAGTTCTACGTTTTACATTGCCAAAATGGCCCTATGAGATTAAAAAAATCTAAATTGGGCTATCAATGCTATTTAGATAGTGAGTAAGTTAATCGATATTGATTTTTGCCTCTCCAGCCATAACTTTTTCTTGCAATTTGTTTTCGGCCCAGATATCCAGAACAATATAATTATCTACTTCATTTTGCGTGCTTTCTTTAACTTGTCCTTTTAGGGTTAATATATCCCCGGATAAAACCGGCTTAAGAAAAACGGCGTTTACCGAACAATTATCAATTGCTCGTTCTCCATATTCCTTGAAAAGCATTTCATTTGCGTAGTCGAGCGTTTGTGATCCTTGAACAACAAGTTCGGGAAAGCCCATTCTTTTGGCAGACTCTTTATCAATATGGATCATTTTAACGTATGTGCCGCTATAGCGTATCGAATAATTATAGATTGAGTCATCTGTTATATTTTTGACAACTGACTGCAACTCGTAACCAACTTCTATTTTTCTTTTATCCATGGCAGATAAACTCTACTTTCGTTTTATAATTTAAGCAGTAGTGTCACTGCACCCTTTAAAACTTCTATATTGTCTTTATTTTTGACCGTCACATCCATATCCAGATAGGGCCTCCCTCTTTTTTCGTAAAATTTGTCAATCTTTCCAGTAACCGTTACTTCCTCGCCGTGACGGATTACACCTTTAGACTGAAATGATAATCTAGAGTTGAGAGCCCCCATGGGTAGATTCGCTTGCGTGAGCAACCTCAAATATTCACCATAAAAATAACCTGGCGGGACAATCGGCCCTCCGAATGGAGAATTGTCTGTGTAAAATGAATTTGAATTCCCCATAGCGTCGGTCACATAGCTCAATGCATCTGCGTGTGCGACACGATAAGTCATCGATGAAATAATATCGCCGTTCTTATACGTGTGCCAATCTACGGCTTGGTTATTGTAATCCAGTTGATCCATCTTGCAATCCTTTTATCTTTATTTACTTTTCTAAAGAATTTAAATGTACCGGTGAGTTCCTGTCACGAAGGGGGAACAAACAGGATCAGGAACTCACCGGGAAGTGCCAAGTAAATGATTATTTGTTTTTCCAGTACTCAACAACCCAAGGAGGCAAAACGTAGTCTCTTGTTCCTACGGGTCTCACCTTGTCCCATCCTTTAGGCGCACCTATCGCCACAAGGGCTGGACTAATTTCATGTCCATCAGGCCAGACGTCGTATCGCTTTCCATCTATCCATTGTATCCCCCCCCAATAGTACTGAGGTCCCCAAATTAAATCATGAGGATTAACGGCTGAACGTGGTGTAAATTGTAGCGTTCCCATAGTCCCGACAAAAGTAGTCGCTTCGATTACAGGGATCAGAGTTTCAGCATTAAGAGATTGTGCTTTTTCGATAACCTCTTTCAAGAGATAAATTGCATCATACCCACCACTGCCGGTGTATAGAGGTAATTCATTATATCTCTTTTTAAATTCTGCTAAAAAATGTTTGGTGCGTTTAGTTTTTTCAGAACTTGCTGCAACAACATCTGATACAAGAGCGTAGTTGCAACGTCCTCCCGTGGCTTCCCATGCAACTTCCTTCACCACTTCAAGATTAACACCCGCCATGGCCGCCGGAATTTTTAATTCACCCCACTGCCGGGCAAAAGCGTTACCAGAAGGACCTGTCATTTGTGTAAAAATAATGTGCGCTCCAGCAGATTTTATGGCAGATAATTCTGTCGATACGTTAGTAGCCGTAACACTGGGCCTCCAAATGCCGACCACTTCACATCCCATTTCAGTAAACAACTTGGTGCTTATGTCAGCGATAGGCTCGGCCCACCTATGCTTGTCGATCAGCATAGCCACCCGCGGTTTTTGAATACCCAAATCTTTTCTCACGGCCCTGATGACCGGCTCAATCATCCCAAACCAGCCAGGTATACCAACCTTAGCATTTCCATTACCTATCCTGAACCAGTACTTATATCTTTCAAAATCTTTTGCGAGACGTTCATTCTGCTCCGCAGCAGACGATCCAGTGCCAAGGAAAATTATTTTATTATCAGCCATAACTTCCTGTTGTGCCAGGACGGCTTCTGATCGAAACCCTCCGACGACGAAATCAACCTTGTTTACATTTACAAGGCGCTTCATTGCACTAACAGCATTTGGAATACTCGTCAGGCAATCGTCATCAGCCTGAACAAGTTTCACTTTATGTAATTTCCCGCCAAATTTAATACCGCCGGCCGCGTTAATTTCGTCGGCCGCAATATTTGCCCCTTTCCACGAATGATCGCCGAGAGCAAATTTCATCGGACCAATGATACCTACCGATATTTCCTCTGCTTCAACCACACCGGCTCTCAGAAGTAGCAAAACCGTCAAAATGGTTAAACAAAGCATCGTAAAAGTCTTAACACCAATTTTTGCCTTTTTCATACCATGCCCCTTTCCTTTTAAAATTTCTTCTTCCAGTTGAAATACATGTAAATAAAACTGGGTTTGATTAACATTAAAGCCACCGAGATCCTTACAATCCGAGGTAATTTTTCCGGATCGTTTCATCTTGAAGTAAAAACTCGGGGCTCCCTTCAGCCAAAATTTGTCCTTGTGAAATGACATAATTTCTTTTCGATAACTCAAAGGCGAAACTTATATCCTGTTCCGTCATCAAAATGGTAACTCCCAATCCATGGACATCTGCAATTCTTTTAAACATATCTTCTTTAACTTTAGGAGCGAGGCCTACTGAAGGTTCGTCAATGAGGAGAAGTTTTGCTTGCGACATCAGTGATCGTCCTATTGCTAGCATCGTACGCTCACCACCAGAAATGGTTCCTGAGGTCTGCTTTTCGCGTTTTTGTAGAATTGGAAATAATTCATATACCTGTTCAAGTGTTTCCTTAATTTTCTTTTTATCCCTCACCAGATAAGCGCCGGCCATTAGGTTCTCTTTTACGGTCATTTCTTTAAACGGCCGTCCTCTTTCTGGCGTGAGGACAATGCCATGCTTAATAATCTCTGATGCATCAAGATTGATTAGCTCTTTCCCCTCGAATTTGACACTACCTTCAATTGTGATTTTACCCAAGACAGTGCCCTTAAGTGCTTCTCTTTCCCATTTAATAAGACCGGACGCAGCGCGCAGGAGTGTTGTTTTCCCAGCACCATTGGGACCGACCAAGCTGACCAGTTCACCTCTCTCGACATGAAGAGAAGCCTTATTTAGCACCATTGCGCGATCATACAGTACTGTGAGGTCCTTAATTTCAAGATACAAGTTTTGCCACCTCCTTTCCAATATAAGCCTCAATAACCTCCTTGTTTGTAACAATTTCCTGGGGTGTCCCCGTAGCAATTACCTTTCCAAAATTAATGACGACAACCCTATCCACAATTCTCATCAACTCTGATAACTTATGCTCTACAATCAACATTGCAGGACCCTCACTGTGAAGACGGCCGAAGCGACCTCCTTTATGAAGGCGTTTCAGCGAATCAGCTACAAGCCTTGTTTCAGCAGGATTGAGTCCACCGAATGGCTCATCTAATAATAAGATTTCCGGCTCTGTAGCAATGGCTCGTGCTAATTCTAATCTTTTCAGATCACCATGGGAAAGAATAGATGCCAGTTCCTTTGCTTGATCTGCAATACCGCAAAATTCTAAGGCATCCTGCGCACGCCCTTCAACCGTTTTAACCCATTCACCTTTTCTTTTTGATCTTGAACTGAGACAAGAAACCATAACATTGGCTATAACAGGCAGACGGCGAAATGGTTTCACAAGCTGAAAAGTGCACGACATGCCCATATTAACCGTCGAGAAAATTTTTTGGCCGGTAATATCCTTCCCCTTAAAAAATATTTTCCCTGAAGTAGGCTTAAAGATTCCCATAATGTTACGGATGCAAGTCGACTTGCCAGCACCGTTGGGGCCAATAAGACCTACGATCTCATCTCGACCGACGGTAAAACTGACATTGTCCATTGCCCGTATGCCGCCGAAATCCTTAGTAACACTTTTAAGCTCTAAAAACGGAGATGACATTCTACTCCTCCTCTGCCCTGATTTCTCTTCTGGACACCTTGCCGATATCAGTTTTTGGTATCTCACCGACAAAGTCAATTATTTTGGGTATTTTATAATGGGCTAGTTTATCTTTGCAATATTCTTGGATTTCGGGTTCAGTTATTCTTCCTCTAGCATCACTTTCTAGAACGATAACGGCTTTAACATTCTGCCCCACAGCTGGGTCGCGAACACCTATGACACCCGCATCTTTTATGCTGGGATGTCTTTTAAGCACTTCCTCGACTTCTCTGGCAAATATTCTTAGCCCTTTATATTTAATCAAATCTCTTTTTCGGTCATAAATGAAAAAATAACCATCTTGATCCATTTGACCTAGGTCACCTGTACGCCACCACCTTCTATCACCGACGATAGCTTCACACTCTTTGGTAGCCTCCTCGTTCTTCCAGTATCCTAAAGTGACTTGCGGCCCACTGAGTACCAGCTCGCCTATTTCATCCACATCTAAAAATGTATCTTCATCAGGATCAAGAATGGCTGCGTATGTACTCGGTGCCGGGACTCCGATAGAACCATATTTTTCCTTTCCTTTGGGATTTATGTGTGCCACAGCTACTACTTCTGTTAAACCATAAGCTTCTGTAATCTTCGTACCAGTGCGCTCCTGCCACTCTTTCGCGGTATTTTCATGCAGTGAATCAGCACCAGACTCGATAAGCTTCATTTTCCCCCAATTAACTCGATCAGTTTTTTCGTGATCTTTTAAAATTTCATACATGGTTGGCGCACCCAAAAAATAGGATACCTTGTATTGAACCAAGTATTGAATGATGTCATCTATATCTGGATTTGTAACAATCACGCAGGTAAAACCACCGAATAAGGATAGCAAAAGAGCGGACAATCCTGCTGCGTGGTAGAAGGGCATAAAGCCGATGAAGGTTTCTTTGCCTAATTCTAGCTCCTGAAGGGCTGCCTTATTCTGAAAATAATTCGAAACAATATTATAATGCGTTAGCATTACACCCTTCGGTGCACCCGTGGTGCCGCCGGTGTAAGGGAGAAATGCAACGTCTTCTTTAGGTTTGATTTTCGTATTAGGAGGTTTGGGCTCTGCATTATTTATAATATCTTGAAGTTTGTGCACATGTTTATCAAGATAAATATTAGGAGAGGGAGCAGCCATTTTTTGATAAACTCCCCTCAAAACTGTCGTTCCAACAAGTTTTTTCAGCCTAGGTAGAGATTCCGAAATGTTAGTCAATATTATATTTTCAAATGTAATACCGGTTTTTTCAATACCCTCATAGAGAATGTCCTGGCAAATGATTGACTTTGCTCCGCTATCCAATATCTGGTGCTTAATTTCGTCAGATACATATACCGGGCTAATGTGGGTTTGTATTAAACCTACTTTAAAAGCGGCCATCATGCATATTACGAATTCAGGAGAGTTGAGAAGCAGCATTGCTATGCAATCTCCTTTCTTTAGGCCCATCGCCGTTAAGGCGGCAGCCAAGCGATCGACCTTATCCCTTAGATCGCCGAAAGTTATTTTGGTTCCATAAAATATTAACGAAGTATTCTTCCCCCACCTCTTCGTGGCTTCGTCAAATAATTCACCTACTGATAATTCGTCGTTAAGTTCTACATCCGCCGGAACACCCGGATTGTAGAATTTAAGCCAGGGTCTTGAAACATAGATATTATCTTTCATTTATTCTTCCTTTCTACTGTGGCTTTTAGTTACGTTCAGGTGACAAAACAGCTCGACAGGCCCTGCATTTTTTTCGGTAAAAACCGTTAGTGAGTTTGCAACGAGGACATTCTAGTTCAATTTTGTCACGTATCCAGATACCAATACCTTCAGGCATAAACAGGAGCGTGATGATCAAAACTACGCCGAAGGCAAGAAAACGAATTTTATCACCAAATTCAAAAAGCGATAGCAGTTCTGTCAATGGGTAAAGAATAAAAACGCCCACAACAGCTCCATAAATCGTGGCGATACTTCCAAATATTGTCCATAAAACAACTTGAAATGAAAAAAACATTTCCAAATTAGATGGCCCCGCAAGTCGAATATAATGGCAGTAAAGGCCGCCGGCAACTCCGGCAAAAAAACCACTTATAACAAAAGCCATAATCTTATATCTAATCGTATTGATGCCCGATGTTCGTGCAGCAATTTCATCTTCTCTTATGGCATTCAGGATTATACCAGTCCTAATAAATTTGCTCTCTGTGTCGCTTAATTTATACATAATAAAAGCTGACACGCAGAAAACCAGTACGACAATATAGTAGCTGATATTTTGGGACTGACTGAGTTGCTGAATACCATAAAGGCCCAGCTCCCCTCCCGTGAAATCAGGAAATACGAGAATGATTCCACTCATAATCAGGGGAAAGGTTAAAGTAACCAAGGCAAGGTATATACCCCGTAATCTAAGAGCAGGTATGGCAAAAACCAAGCCGAACATTGACGACACAATAGCCCCTAGGGGAATTGTCAACCACGGCTGCCAACCCAAGTTTAAATTCAAAAGGGCAGCAACATAGGCGGCAACGCCAAAAAACAGACCATGCCCAAGAGATAATTGTCCGGTAACCCCAGAAATTAAATCCCAACTCATTGCAAATATAGCGAAAATGGTGGTCATTGTTAATATGGTCAAATATTGTTTATCTTGTGTTAACAAGGGCGCTGTGAGTAATAAGACAAAGAATATAAGCGCGATAATTCTTGCCGGTTGCGCAAATATTTCTTGCCTGATCCACCCATAGCCGATCTGCATGTAACTAATCATAGTCTTTCCTCCTCAAAAAATACACCGAATAGGCCTTCGGGCCTGATCATCAAGACTAAAACCATGATCATTAAGGCAACGGATGGTCCTAAGAAGGACCCACCGGGTAGAAGAAATGCAACAATCGTTTCCACATAACCTAAAATGACCGCACCAACCAGAGAACCTCCAATGCTGCCCAGCCCACCTAAAATAACAGCCGCCAGAACTACAACTATTGGCTGCGTCCACATATGAGGGTGAACCATACCTATCGGTGCCATTAGTACACCTGCAACAGCTGCCAGAAAGACGGACAATGTCATTACAAGCACACACATATGTCTGTCATTAATTCCCATCACATTTGCAATCTCTGCATCTTGGGCAACAGCTCGTATTGCATTACCTATTCGAGTATTTGACAACCAAACCCAAGTAGCAATAAGGATAACGGCTATTGAGATAATGGCGAAAATATGTTGGTAGGAAATACGCGTTTCACCTATCTCACAAAAACCGACAATTATTGGGTCAACGCCACGGTAAGTACCACCAAACTGCAAGCTGAATATTTCCTGTACGACCATTGCCAAAGCAACGGAAATAATCATTACTGTTTGTTCATGCTCCTTGACTCTTTCAAAAAACAGCTTGTAACAAATCACTCCCACTAAGACAGTGAGCACTATCGCAACAACTGACGAGGCAATATACCCAAATTTGAAGAAAGATATTGTGATATAGAACAAGAAAGCGGCAATCATGTAAAAAGCTGTATGGGCCATATTAAGTATCCTTGCGACGCTGAATATAAGGGCAAACCCAACTGCTAACAAAGCATACGTACCGCTTGCAGCCAATCCATTGAGTATAATATCGATAACCATCGATTCTTCCTCCTATCAAAATATTTCGTTCACATTATAAAATCGTCACGTTTAAACTTGACGACCAATCTCCAAAATATGGCGCAATGGCGCATAAGCAATATAGATATTTAATATGTCAATATTTTAGTCTTCATTTGGCTTTGGCAAAGTTAATTTGGCTGAAATTGGCTTGGCAGTACTGTAATTAGCAATATGTTTTTCATCACAACCCAGTGCCCTAAGAGAGAACACCCATAGGATTCTTATAATTTCGTTTTTACTTAAGCGTCCTTTGGGTTTATACCAAACTCTGAGCCTCATGATCGTGGATACTATTGCATACGCAGCTAGACTTACGTCAGTCTTTTTAAAAAGACCGGCAGCGATCCCTCTTTTTATTATTGCCCTAAGAATAGCATCGTATTCATCTCGCATTTGAATTAGCTTAATCTGATTATTTTTACTCAATCTCCATAATTCTGTGTCGTAAATTAATTTTCCTGGTTTCATTGCCCCTAGGGCAACCTCTCCATGTACTTCAAACAAAGTTTTTATCTGAAGAATGGGAGAAGTGGCGTGATCATCTTTGAGAAATCTGATTTTTGATACTAAGCTTTGAGTTTCTTCATACAATACTGCATATAAAATTGACTCTTTGCTCTTAAAATAATTATAAATATTAGCAGGTTCACAACCATAAGCGATAGCAATGTCTTTTATGGTTGTCTCGGAATAGCCTTTTTGACCGAATAATGTCCTGGCCTTCACCAATAATTTTTTTCGAATGGGACTCTCTGTTTTTTCCGTTTTCACATCGCACCCTTTCTGTGACAGAAAATCGTCAAAAAAATAATGACAATGACCAGATACGTTAATTAACGTCATTATTATTAATTACGTTCATTAACCGCGCATGGATATACGCCTTCACAAATATCTTGTCAAGAGTTTTTTAACATTCGAATTGCACCAAATAAAATGTTAGTGAAAATAGTATAAAAATAGCAACGTTGACTCATGAACTGATGTTATTGAAACAACAGTTCGTAGAGATTTTTATAAGAGTCTGCTGGCGAAAAGAAAGGGCAAAGATTATTTTTGAAAAATTCGCTATTGGCGGTTGTCATTCCAATTATACTGTTTGTCGTTTAGGGGGGGATAAGCGGTTAAAAAACCAAGAAAGAAGGAAAGCTGTATCTTCCAACGTGAGAAGCAACCAGCTCTGGTGTGCAGATATTGCCTACATGCCCATGGCCAGGGTTTTTATTAGCTGGTGGCCATCATGGATTGGCATACCCGTGTGGTCCTGGCCTGGAGACTCTCCAGTACCCAGAATAGTTCATTCTGTGTAGAAGTCCTAGAGTAAGCCATAGCCAACTTCGGTTGCCCTGAGATCTTTAATACGGATCAGGGCAGTCAGTTTACAGCGGATGTTTTTACCGTTACTTTGACGGGACTTTCGCCAATAGATCGTTCTAATCGCTGAAAGCCTTTACAGGGTGGGCTTTCAGGGGCTTTTGTGCGATTACATACTATCAATCTGTGAATTATGGAGGGTAATACAAAATATTTTAAG
>Ga0302247_1001115_pt1 | contig 21759 bp, 19 predicted proteins | sample AAG_UR_Ile_MG_FD_193529 | JGI IMG/M metagenome (GOLD analysis project Ga0302247, IMG submission 193529) | Enriched activated sludge microbial communities from anaerobic digester in WTTP, New Holstein, Wisconsin, United States - AAG_UR_Ile | ecosystem: Engineered > Bioreactor > Anaerobic >...
TTCCACGGGTAGCCGAGCTACCCGTGGCTAACTTGGGAAGAACGAACGAACGACGGCTTCCACGGGTAGCAGAGCTACCCGTGGCTAACGTGGGATGAACGAACGACGGCTTCCACGGGTAGCAGAGCTACCCGTGGCTAGCGTGGGAAGAACGAACGACGTCGGCATCCTGTTGCCACTGCGTGCGAAATGGCTCCGGTTCACTTGAAAGTTTCGAGGATCAGGCTGTTGGTAAGGTGCGCTTCAGTTTGCATTTCGAGTACTCTTGTGATACGTAATGTCAGTCCGCGATGCCAAGGAGCAGCGAAACGTATCATGTCTCCCAACTCCACATCCAAGATCGACGTCCTCATCCGACTGGCGCGGCAGGGGCCGGTGCGTGCGCGCGACCTGGACGAAGCCGGTGTTCCGCGCGCCTATCTTCGACGGCTGTGCGACCGTGGCCTGCTGGAGCGCGTGGACCGTGGCCTGTACCGCCTGGTCGAGACGCCCATCACCGGGCACAGCACCCTCGCCGAGGTCTCCAAGCGTGTCCCGCACGCCATCGTCTGCCTGCTCAGCGCGCTGGAGGTGCACGATCTCACGACCGAGTCCCCGCACGCCGTGTGGCTGCTCATCGATCGCCGGGCGCGCATGCCCAGGCTGGCTTATCCGAAGCTCGAAGTCATCCGCGCAAGCGGCCCGGCACGAGCGCATGGTGTCGAGGTCCGCATGATCGACGGGGTGGAGGTGCGGCTCACCAACCCCGCGAAGACCGTGGCCGACTGTTTTCGTTTCCGTCGGCACGTCAGTCTCGAGGTCGCGCTCGCAGCACTCAGGGACTACCTGAAAACGCGCATGGGCAGCATCGACGAGCTGGTCGAAGCCGCGCGCGCCGATCGCATCTACGGGTTCATGCGACCATACCTGGAGGCCCTGGCATGAAGAATACAGCGGACAAGGACATCGGTGCTTCGGTCCGAGCCCGGCTGTCGCGGCTGGCCCGCGATCGAGGCGAAGACTTCCAGTCGGTTCTTACGCGCTACGCCAACGAGCGGCTCTTGTTCAGGCTCGCTTCTTCAAGGCACGCTCAGCGGTTCGTGCTGAAGGGTTCATCGCTGTTCACGCTATGGACCGGCAGACCACACCGGGCAACGCGTGACCTCGACCTGCTCGGATTCGGCGATCCTGGAGAGCCGCACCTGCGCCAGGTCTTCTCCGAGGTCGTCACGTTCGAGGTACCGGACGATGGGGTGCGCTTCGACCTCGAGTCGATGAGGGTCGGGCTCATCCGAGAGGACCAGGAATATGGCGGCGTGCGCATCGAGCTCGTCGCCCGTGTGACGAACGCGCAGGTGCGCCTGCAGGTCGACGTCGGTTTCGGGGATGTGATCACGCCCGAAGCCACGTTGGTCGATTACCCGACCCTGCTGGACCTGCCGTCTCCGCGTCTTTTGGCCTACCCAAGGGAGAGCGTCGTCGCCGAGAAGCTCGAGGCCATGGTCCAGCTCGGAATGGCCAACAGCCGAATGAAGGACTTCTACGACATCTTCGTGCTCGCGAGGGACTTCGACTTCGAGGGTGACCTTCTTTGCCGGGCCATCCGTGCGACCTTCGAGCGTCGCAGGACCCGGCTGCCCACGAGCCTACCGGTCGCCCTCTCGGTCACCTTCGCCGAAGACCCGACGAAGAAAACGCAATGGTCCGGCTTTGTACGCAAGGCCGGTGTCCACGATGCCGGCAGCTTGGTCGAGACCGTCGCGGGCTTGGCGGCTTTTGCAGAGAGGCCGTTGATGGCCGCGGCCAATGGCTCCCCGCTCCTGGCCGCCTGGCGAGCGCCTGGTCCGTGGAGATAGCGGAAGTCGGCGCCCCTCGCCAGGCCTTGTCGCCTGCTACCCGACCCAGGAGGCGGCGAGCTCCCACATCTCCTGAGTCGCTACCGACACCGACGGCGCCGGCCTGCCCATGTCGTGACACCAAAGCACTCGACCGAAGCGCAAGGATTTACTGTCGACCCGTCGAAGCGCTCCGGCAGGGCGCGAGCATTTGCGTGAATCCGAAAAAACCCGTTCGGGCAGGGCCAAGGTTTTTCTGGAAGCCCGCCGAAGCGCTCTGGCAGTCCGCGAGCATTTGCGTAAATCCGGCTGAACCCGTTCGGGCAGGGCCGAGGTTTTACTGGAAGCCCGACGAAGCGCTCTGGCAGTCCGCGAGCATTTGCGTGAAGCCGTTTGAACTTGTCCGGGCAGGGCCAAGGTTTTACTGGAACGTCGCCAAAGCGCTCCGGAAGGGCGCGAGGATTTGCGTGAAGTCCGCCGGATTCGTTCGGGCAGGGGCGCGGGATTGCGCGGGGCGCGGTCGACTAGTTCAGGAAGAAGGTGGCGATGAAACGGCGGTTGTTCAGGAAGATCTTCGTCAACTCGCCCTTGGTCGCGTAGTAGGCGTTGTAGACGCGCTCGGCGACGTCGTCGCAGTGGCGGTCGTTGGCCTCGACCTGGTCGTCGATGGCCTGGAGCTCGGCGAGGGCGGCCTCGGCGGCGGTGACGGTGGCGCGCAGCTCGGCGATGGTGGGCGCCAGGACGGCCGCCTCGGGCATGCCGTCGGTCGAGGTCAGGACGCCCTTGAGCAGCTGGAGCTGGGTCTCGACCCCGCGGCCCGAGTACTTTGTCACCGCGGCCACGCCGTCGGGGAACAGGCTGCCCAGCACGCGCAGCGCCGGGTTGATGCGCTCGGCCTGGCGGGCGCCGGTGGAGAGCGCCGCCGCCTGGACGTCCAGCTTGCGGTCGAGCGCGTTCAGTTTGCACAGCGCGTCGAGCTGGGCCAGGCGCAGCCGCTTCTTGTCGGCCAGCGCGGCCTCGGCCGTGGTCAGTACGTCGGCCAGCGGCGCCACCAGGAGGGCCGTCTGCGCCTCGGTCTTCACGGAGTGCGCCAGGTGGGTCAGGTGTTCGGTCTTGGTCTCGAGGTTCCAGGTCTTGGTCATGGACGGCATGCGACTTTGTACTCCTCTCCGTAGAAACGGATGAGATATGATGGAAATCACCGTGATTTCCATACAGGCCAAAAGCCGTCGCACCAATAGCAATCGTCCCGCCGATGTCCAAGAGAAAAATGCGACTTTTTCACAAGAAAAACACCTGCCATTACAGATATATTGCAAAATTCCGCTATTGTGAAATCCCGCGAGATCTCCACCTTACATCAGTCAGGTCAGTCTTGCGCCCTGTCGCATTGTATTTCATTCCATCTTGCTTTTCCTGTGGTGACGGCTATTTTGATGCGGCCAAGGAGGAGGACCATGCCCGAAGGATTGCACGTCGCGTTCTGGAACGTCGAGAACCTGTTCGACGCCCGGGCCGCCCCCTGATCCTGGTGGGCAACCACTGGCCCTCGCGCTCGGCGGGTCAGTACGAATCCGAGCCCTTCCGCATCATGGCCGCCGAGACCCTGGCCTACTGGGTCGAGCGCATCCACGAGCTTCACGGCGACGACGTGGCCCTGGTGGTCCTGGGCGACTTCAACGACGAGCCCTTCTCCCGCGCGCTCACCGACTACGCGCGCTCCACCGCCAGCCGCGACCAGGTGCTGCGCAGCCGAAGCCACCATCTTTTAAATTTGATGGCCCCCCTCGCCGGCGCCGGCCTGGGCTCGCACCACTTCGACGGCCGCCCCTGCATGCTCGACCAGATCCTGATCTCCCGCGGGATCGTCACCGGCGCCAGCGGCTGGAAGCTCGCCGGAGACGCCGTCCTCGAGGCCCGCGAGCTCATGGCCAGGCCCAACTCCGGCGCCCCCCGCCGCTTCGGGTTGGGCCACGGCAAGAACGTGGATTTGAAGGGGTATAGCGACCACTTCCCGGTCGGGGTGAGGTTGACGGGGGTATAATCCACCCGGAATACCTCCCAACAGGAAATGAATTTTCTTCAAGGGGAAATCGGTTTCCTGTAAACCATACACCTCTCAACACAGATTTCCTGCAATATCAAGGCTTTTCAGTGTTGGCACGACGGTTGCTTTAAAGAGGCGAGTCCTGCGGCCCACTGCCGGCAAGCGTGGAACCCAACCCGCGGACAAGGAGCCTGTCATGGTCATCAACCCCACCACCGTCAAAATCACCTGGAAAATCCTCTCCCTCGTCGTCCCCATCCTCATCTCCCGCTGGGAGAACGGCCAGAAGAGGTAACGTACCATCCAAGACACACAACATCGAACAGAAAGGAAACTGTCATGTCCAACGAAAAAGCCCTCATCGAACTCGTCGCGAAGAGCGTCAACTCCAACAGCCACCTCGGGGAGGATCCCGACTTCGAGACCAGCCTGAAGCGCGGCGCCTGCACGGCGATCGAGATCGCCGTGCCTCTCGTGGCCACGACCATCCTGGCCGCAGCGCTCAACAGCATCTTCACTGCGCCTTCATCGTCGAGCTCAAGCGGTGAAACATACTGAAACTCTTCAACTACGGAACTGGAAAATCCTGGAGATTCAGGATAGCCTCCCGGGAAAGGAGTCGAGTATGTCTGACTCACAAGTCATCCTGATTGCCACCGTCGGCAACAACGACGTTACCGCCGGAGACCTGTCTGACCCAAAGCAGGCCGTGACGAGCGCACAGCAGTGGCTCCTCGACCTGCAAGAGAAAAGGCGCGGGGTCGCCGCTGTCACTACACCGAAGTCGGCCGACCTCCGCTTCCCCATCATCGAACCAGCCTGCCGTCATGTCCTCAAATTGCACGGGCGAATCGACAAGCTCGTGCTGTTGAACACCCGCCGTTCAGCACCGATCAAACCTGAGCCTACGCTGTTCTCCGGGATCCTGGCACTGGGTCTGCCAGAACTGTTCCCGGGTGTGATCGACAGCGTGGAACTGCTGGAGGTCACCGGGGCCGTTTCTTTGGAAGAGGTGGATTTCTTCAGTCAGGTGGAAACCTGGTTTCAAGGCCGGAATTTCCGGAACTGCCGGGTGTTCGTGCTGCCCGTGGGCGGCATGCCACACATGCAGCGGGCGGTGACCCAGCTCGCCAGCCTCTATTGCCCCAACGTGGTCTTCCTCGAGAAGAAACAGGAGTCGACCATGGCCGAGGTCAATACCATCCCCGATGTCCTGACCATGGTCCGGGATCGGTATCATTTCCGTGAATTGCTGCGCGCTCATGACTTTCCGCGAGCCTCTCGGCTCTTCTGCGAGAGCCCGCTGGCCCGGACGACGCGTGGCGCCGCCTTTGCCAGGGAGCTTGCGAAGATCGAGGCCCTCTTCGAACGTGGAAACCACCGGAATGGACCCATTCTCGGTCAGCGGTTCAAGTTCTCGGAGGAGCCCGGCCGGAGGTTCCAACTCCTGACCCTGCGCTTTCAGAACGCCTATCATCTCGGCAATTACCATGCAGCGATCCTGCTCTGCTCGGCCATCCTGGATGAGTTGCTGTTCCATCTCCAGGAACGCGAATTCAACATTTCCCGAAGTATAGTCGCTTTCCAGGGAAGGAGTTCAGGATACAGGGTGATGAATTATAAAATCTGTCGATCCCACCTCACGGATGTGACGATCGATGGTTGGATCGGAATCCTGAGAGGAGATCCCCGCAACACCAATTTCATCGAGAAATTGAAGGCCCAGAAGAAGGCAACTGCTGACTGGGTATTCAAAGAGGACATACGCATCTTTGAGATCCTGCTGCCCTTCTTTGCGCCCGTGGCCAAAGAGATCAAGAATCTCTACGAGCTCATCCGCTTCGAGCGCAACTCGGCGGCCCACCAAGGTGAGGCCGAGGTCCGTGATGCCATCGATTGGTTCCTGATCACCTTCAAACCCAAAAAGAAGAAGGTGACCCAAGCGCACTTCAGCGCTTTTCTGAGCTGGATCGACGGCATTCTGGGTGTTGCCGGGCCACAGGTGCTGCAGTACCCGGAGCGGCTCGCCGAGCTCGCCGAGCGTGAGTTGATGCAGCTGCCCATGACACAACAGGAGGTCTTGAAATGAGCCCCAAAAAACCAACCAACAACATTCCTACCTACGTCATCTCTTTCATTGGAAACGCCGACGAGCGCGCCGCTCAGGACTCGCGTGGCCAGGGGCCCCTCATGGATTTCCTGGCTCACCTGTTGAACCCCGACAGTCAGGGGTTACCACCGGGTCCCGCCATCACCAGTACTAACTTGGTGCTGGTCCTGCTGGTGGATGAACACCCTAACCTGAACGCCAAACTCGCGGTCGTCAATCAGGTGAAACAGGCGTTGAAGATCCAAGTGGAGTTGGTCAACTTTGGAGGCACCCTGACATTCGAGCATGAATTCTGCAAACTGAAACCCTTCGATAGGTCGGACCACAACCCCATCGTGGACACCGGCTACATCGGCTCGGCGCTTGACGGGGTCCAGAAAAAAATCCGGGGCCTCCACTCCACATGCCGGATCTTTCTGCATCCGACCTCTGGCACGGCGCACGTCCGAACGGTCATGACCGTACTCCCCTTGAAGTGGCAGGATCCGCACATCTACTGCGTCGAGTGGCCCAATAGATCGGAACGTTTCATCGTACAGGACTTGGGCTTCATCCGAGATGATCTGGTGCGGCAACTGTTCCCGGACGTCATTGAGGTCACCGACCATGACGACCCCAAAGACATTCGCAATCAGCAGTACGCCAGAAAATTCGCCGCTTATTCGGCAGAGGAGTTCAATGATAAGAAAGAGAAAATTCCAACACCGGTTTTAATCACAGGTCCGTCCGGCACCGGCAAGGAGATCCTCGCCGAGGTCATCATCCAGGAATTCCAGATTCTTACCGGGATCCCGGAGAACGACTGCCTGCGCCTGAACTGCGCCGCTCTCCCTGACGAGCTCGCAGAGAGCCTGCTCTTCGGACACGTGAAGGGGTCGTTCACGAGCGCCACCAGTGACCATGAGGGAGCTTTCGGCATGAAGAAACTCCTCTTCCTCGACGAAATCGGGGATCTCTCCGAACCGAACCAGGCCAAGTTGCTTCGCGTGCTGGAGTCCGGCACCTTCATCAAGGTCGGCGAGAACACCGAGCGGAAAAGCAGGGCGTTCGTGATCGCCGCGACGAACTCACCAAGAAAATTGCGCCCGGATCTGCTCTTCAGGCTCGCCGGTTTTCACCTGGAGTGTCCACCGCTCGCGATCAAGGCAGCCGAGCACCGGGTGGGACTCGTGACCAAGCTCTCAAACATATTTGGTCGCGAAGCCAAGGACTTGTTCGAAAAGGAGGCCATCGAGTACCTCACGAAGGAGCCCTTCGAAGACGGCAACTATCGCGAGCTCCGGGGCCTGATCCGTCGCTGCGTCGTGTTCCGCGACCTGCAGGGCCAACGGATCGGTCTTGCTGACCTGCAGGCGGAGCATCACAAGATCGGGAAGTTGCTCAGCCAGAAAGAGGCCCAGTTGGACATGCAGCAGGTCGGTGTGTTCCTGTACGACCAATTGATGGAGAAGAGGAAGGTTAAAGGCTCTACCAGCGCCATGGAGGACATCATCGCCGATCTGAAGCTATTCGTGTCGCAAGAGCATACACGACGCTATCCCGATGCCAGCCAGAAGGAGAAGGCCGCCGCGCTCGGTGTTACTGAGCACACCCTCCGGAACTGGGAAAAAAGATAGCCAATGAACTCCAATGAGCAATCAATGAACAATCATCTTGACTTTCAATTTTTCAAAACAGATATTCTATTCTTCCATGAAGTGTTCCTTTTCAGTAAGGGAAGTATCGCGCTCCTCAATCCTCGACAACCTCGGGAGCGCACCGCGGGGTGAACGGATGTACAAACTCGAGATCAGCCTGAAGCGCGTCCAGACCTACATCTTCGACGTCCCCCGGCTCAAGACCATGCTCGGCGCCAACGCCCAGGTGGGCCAGGTCATGCGTCACGAACTGGCGGGGATGTTGAACGGCCGCGGCAAGCAGATGACTTGGTCATTCAGTCAGGGTGAATCACTCCCTGATGACCCTCTCACGGGTTCAACTGACCCTGACGACCCGAAAGATGCGTATGAAAAAGGCATCCTGGCCCGAGACGGCGGGCACTTCATCGTGGTCTTCGAGACAAAAGAAAATGCAGAGAAATTTCAGGCCGAGGCCGAGGCCCGGCTCGCGGAAAAACTACCGGGCGTCCTTTACGAAATCACGATCAAACGCTGGCCTGAAACCCCTGTGAATGGACAAGCAGAAACTGGGGAAGATCAAACGAATGATCGCGCCGTCGTCGCTCAGGAAATTCATTTGGCCGACCTCCCCGTGCTCCAGGTGTGCCAGGAGACGGGCCGCGAACCCGCCAGCGAGCAAGAAGAACAAGAAATTTCAGAAAAGAATAATCAACTGCAAAAACAACGCCTACCGTGGCAGGCCCGCTCGGTCACTCAGAGAAAAGAATGTGGAAAGCAGTTTTACGAGGGTAATACCCTCGACATCATCGGGCTGATGGGCGAGGCCCTCCACCCAACCACTAAAACTGTGGGTTACAAGTGGCAGAACCCAAGAGACCTGCAGGACCTCACGGCGGGTGGCTATCTGGCACTGATCCACGCCGACGGCAACGGCATCGGGATGCGGTACAAGCGCTGGCGCGATGGAGGCAAGCTACTCAAGGCCTACGAGCAGGAGGCCCGTGGCGAGGCCTTCTACCATGGTATGCGCGTCGTCGTGCGCCGCGCCGTCGTCGACGCGCTCAATGAAACCTTCCACGACCTCCAAGACAACGCCTGCCGTCCCTATCAGGTGCTCATGCTCGGCGGTGACGACCTGCTGCTGGCCTGCCGGGCAGATTTTGCGCTGCCCTTCGCGGAGTGCTACGCCAAGGAACTGGAAAGACATAAACTCGTCGATGGACGCCCGCTCCACGTCGCCATCGGGGTCGCCATCGCCCAGGAGTCCTACCCCCTGCACCGTTTGTACGAGCTCGCCGAGAACCTCGCCTCGAGCGCGAAGCGGCTATACCGCGCCCTGAAAGAAGAAGACCGAAAATCCGTTATCGACTGGCAGGTCGTCACGACCTCGTGGTTCGAGGGGGTGGCCGAGGCCCGCAGACAGGCCGAGCTCGTTGAATACGTGACAGGTAGCAGCACGGAGAATGGTAGCAGCACGGAGAAGCTCGTGCTGACGAACCGCCCTGTCACCGCGGGAAATGAAAGCCAACTTTCAATGATCCTGAAAAACGCGCGTGACCTCGACGAGCCGAAGCTCGACGCTGCCCGCTCCCCGCTGCGCGCGCTGCGCGCGGCCTGCGAACGGGGGAGGTTGAGCGGAGAGATGGCGTTCGCCCGGCTTCCGGAGGAAGTCCGCAAACTGGTCGGGGTGCCTGTTGACTCTGGAAATGCTGAGGCCGATAACAAGAAGCCCAGTTACACTCTCTGGAAAAATGAGGGATCCTTTCATCTGACCAGTGCCCTCGACATCATCGGAGTCCGGGAGATCTCCCTGCTGGGGAAAAAGAAGCGAGAGAGCAAATGAACCCCAAGAAACCAATGCTGTTCAAGCTTGAGGTCACCGTCCTCGAGGACCTGCACGCCGGAACAGGCACCGGCGCGGGAGACGTCGACGCGCTCGTGGAGCGTGACCGGCGCGGCCGGCCCGTGATCCGCGCCAGCCACCTCAAGGGGCTGCTGCGCGAGGCCGGCGAGGAGTTGACTTTGCACGAGCCCACGCTGGCGGCCAACCTGAACCGCCTGCTGGGCACTTCCGGCAGCACCCGCGGCGCGCTGGAGTTGACCTCCCTTCGCACGACCGACGAGGGCAGAACCCTCGTCTGGGGATCGACGGCGCGACAGGTGGACCAGCGTGCGCCCCAGGACGACACGCTGCGGTTCGTCGAGCACGTGGCCGCGGGGACCGTCTTCCACGCGACCCTCCGCCTCGCGGACCCGACGCTCACTCCCCTGCTTGAGCGGCTCCTGCGACGCGTGGACCGCCTCGGCGGCCACCGGAACCGGGGCGCCGGGCTGGTCCGGGTGAGGCCGACTCCCATCCTGTCCTATCAGCAACAGGTGATCCCCGCGGCGGCCGGACCCCGATTGCGCCTGATCCTGCGGAACCTGGAACCTCTGTGCCTTCCCACTACCGGCCATCCGGGGAACCTGATCCGGACCCACTCGTTCATCCGGGGGCAGACCCTCCGCGGCGCGTTGATGTCCTGGCTGATCCGAAGCGGGTGCAGCAGAGATGACCTGAAAATCTTCGACCAACTCTCCATCGGAGACGCGCTCCCGTTCCCGGAGAGCACCGGGACAAACACGCCCACCGAGGTGCTCCCCATCCCGCTCTCCATCCTCACCGACAAGCCACGCGCCGCAACGCCGCCGTTGCCTTGGTGGGCCGACCGGGGTGATACACCGGTGACCATCGACAGCCTATATCAGAAGAAAGACGAAACCAAAGAGAAGCCCAAGAGACCGGGCGAACATGAGTACGTCTGCCGATACGGAAAAGATGGCGATTGGCTCCGGTACACACCGCAACTGAGCGTGCGACTGCGCAACGCGACACCGAAGCGAGGCTCGAATGCCGACGCGCTGTTGTTCAGTCAGGAGGAGGTCGCCGAGGACACCCGTCTTGTCTCCGAAGTGCGATGCCCAAGTGAGCATGACGCCGCTTGGCTCCTCCGCGCGCTCGCGCCGCTCCTGGAGGGGACCGACTGGATCACCCTCGGGCGCGGCGGGGCGCCGACCTGCATCGAGGCCGTCCTGCCGGTGACGCCGCCGGAGACCAAGCCGAACGCAACCGGAACAAAGACCACACCCGGTGTGGAGTTCACCGATGACTGGTCGCTCACGCTCCAGAGTGACCTGATCCTGCGGGGCCCCAACCTGGGCTTCCTGGACTACCTCGACATGGAGACTCTTTGTACAATCGCCAAAGTGGTGAAATCTGACGACCAGCCATGGAAAATCGAGAATGCCGTCACAGAAACCACACCCATCCACGGCTTCAACGCGGTCAGTGGCCTGCGGCGCGCCCCCGCGCTGGCCATCCGTCGAGGATCCTGCTGGCGCGTCACCGGAGTTGGCAGCGCCGCATTGGCTGAGGCGCTGTCCCGAATCGAGGCTTTGGGAGAACGCACGGAGGAGGGCTTCGGCCGGTTCGTGTTGAACGCACAGCGTATGGAAAAACTCGAAAAGCCGTCGCGCATCGAGAAGACTTCTCCCGAAAACCGGCTTGAAGTGCTCCATGCCTTGGCCAAAGAACTCGCCGGCCAAATTGAATCCAAAGGTCCCAGCCTTTCGCAACTTCAGTGGCTCCGTGAGCGGGCCTTGGCCAGCAGAGATAATCAGGAACTCAAAAAACTCCTGGAGGACATTCAAGCCGCACACAAGAACAAACCACAAGGGGGCAAGGCCTGGGAGTTTTTTCCACATCCTGAATTGAGCAAGGGCCTGAAAGAATGCAAAACCCTGGACGAGCAGCGACAACTCATCTCCCTGCTGGTCCAGTGGCGGGTCCCCGCCGCCAAGGAAGAGAGCAGGAAGGAGCGCGAGTCATGAACCAAGCCTATCGCACGCTCTTCACAGGCACCCTCGTGCAGGAGTCGTTCCTGAGTTCGGGCGGCACAGACGACCCCCACGCCGCCGTGGACCAGCCCTTCTGCCGCGACGGGGCAGGCAGGTTCACGCTGCGCGGCAGCGGGCTCGCCGGCGCCCTGATCGCCACCGCACGCCGGATGGAAAAAGGCAAAGGCAAAGAACTACCCAAAACAATCACCGGCAGCCACAAACACCCATCGGTCTGGCGCTGCTTCAATAGCCACCCGACCGACACCGTGGCGCCCGCCGCCCGGCAGCACGTGGCCATCGATGAGCAGACCGGCGCCGCGAAGGACCAGGCGCTCTTCAACGTCGAGACCCTGCCGCCGTGCACCCGTTGGCCCTTCCTCCTCGAGGTGGACACCTCCATCGACCTCAACGCGGCTGACTTGGCGCGCGAGGCGCTCGCCCACTGGGCCGCGGGGCGGTGCCTCCTGGGTCGGGAGGTCGCGCGCGGGCTCGGCTGGCTGCGACTTGAAGGCCTCCTGGAGCACACCCTCACGTCGGACCAGCTCGACGCCTGGCCCAATGCCGGCGAGTCGGAAGATTACTTCGGGTACGTCCGCAGGACCTTTTCCGGGACATCGGTTCCACCAAAGACAGACACCCTGCATGGCTGGGTCGAGTACTCCGGGACGATCACCGCCGGCGTCCGGGAAGACGGCTACGGCCTCGACAGCCTGTCCATCGGGGGCCACGCCAGCGAGGAGCTGGCCGCGGCCTGGGACGGCCGCTTCCTCGCAGCCGACGGAGTAACCTATGATGAGTCCATGCGGACCTTCGACCCCGACTTCGCGGTCGTCACGCTTGAAAAATGTGGCCGCCGCATCCCGTACATCCCCGGTTCGAGCCTGCGAGGACCCCTGCGGCACGCGCTCCTCAGATCGTTGAATGCCGCTGGGAAACCGACCACTGTGGTCAGTACCCTCTTCGGCACCTTGGAAACACCGAAATTACCCAACGACCCCAAGAGCCGATCTGCCAAACTGCTGATCCGGGATGCCTTCGTAACCGATGAAGACCGCTACTCCGTCCAGTTGGCCTGGCTACAGCACCACGCCGAGGACGAGTTCACCGCGGGGGCCTACGGCTCTGCCAAGTTCGACCGGGTGGCCGTATTCCAGGGCCGCTTCGCCTGGCGGATGGTGCTCGAGGACGTTACTATTAATGAAAAACAAGCTCTGGAATCACTCCTCGCGCTCGCTCAGGACGGGGGCATCGGTATCGGCGGCGGGCAATGGCGGGGACACGGCTGGCTCAAATGGACGCTCGACGAGGTGAAACCTCCGGAGGCCCGGAATGACTGACAGTACCTGCAAGATCGAGCAAACGACCGGAAACGCCAAAGTGAGTTTGGCAGATTTTCTTCGTCAACGAGATGATTCCCCAACGGCCCTGGTCTGGCTGGAGCCGGATCCCCGCGCGGTCAACCTGGAAAAAGACACGGGCCGGCGCTGCGACGAGCCTCCCCTGACCGTCGGGCTCCCCAATTGGCTCAGCGCTGGCAACGGGCCTCCGGTGATCGAGGCCCGCCTCTTCTGGGCGAGCGAAGCACTCCACGTAGTCGCCAACCCCGACGGAACCGGTTGCAGATGGGCCTTCATAAAAGAAAAAAGACCAGCCGATGACTCGCTGCCCAAAATATCAGCCCCGGAAACTTCCGATAAAAATCAACAAGTCTCACGAGAAGTCCATCGCGAAGAATACCGGGTACGTACCATCCAGGACTTGGACAGGTTTGGATTTGATAAGAGCCAATCTACTTTCAATTTGAAGATGTTTGAATACCGCGTGGGCGGTCGCCTCGTGGCCTGGCGGTTAGTACGGGAGGACAATGATGGTGGAAATATTTGAAACTACCATTTTCTACTATTATCAACCGAAGGGAAGTGTACCTCTGGTTCGCTTTCATCCCATTGGAACCCCTGAGCGGTCAATGAGTTTCCCTCTCGCCCAATTACCCCCAGAACTTCAAAATATTGATCAAAAAGACGCACCAGTAAGAATCACCATCACCGACAATCAGATCACCAGCGTCGAAAAAATCCCTGAAACAGTTGCGCAACCCCACGTCGCTCAGGCAGAACAACTCAAAGTCGCTCCAGTAGAACAACCCCCAGTCGAAGTTGTTGAAAATGGAAACCACCCCATCATCCCTTACACTTTCGTTCCATTTAATTCAGAAGCAATCATTGATGACTTACCGGTCTGGCATGATGGGTCAGCCAAGAAAAAAACAAGTGAGTCAGGAAACCATGAACCATTACTTTCCGGAGAGCTCCATTGTACTTTAACCGCGAAAACACCATTACTTCCAGGCAACTATCGTTATTATTACGGGGGAGAAAAAGCCCCACAAGTCAAACCTGGTTCTCTCACCAAGTGGGGGATTGACATTCCGAAAAACAAAGTGAAAGGTAAACAAATTGCTGAGCCGCTCCGGCTCCCAGATGGTCGCGTCGTCATCGCCGGCAGCGCGCTCAAAGGTATGCTGCGCCACAGCCTTGGCGCGCTCCTCTCTTCGCCCATGGAACGTGTGGGTGAACGCCACTTCACGTATCGCCCCAACTTGGAAGTCAACAGAGGGGGAGCAAATTCGAAGTACGCCGTCCGCCCGGCACTCACAAAAAAAATTAATGAAAATAATGAGTGGGTGTTAGAGATTTTAAGTCCAGACCAGAATAATATATTATTCGTGCGAAGTGAGGTTGAGAATATAATAAACAAGAATAAAATTGATGAAAAAATAAAAGGATATGTGAGCGGAGTCAACCGCGAAATCATATATAAAAAGGACAGGAATGGTCAATTTGTATTAGACAAAAATAAGAATAAAATTATTCAAAGAGTCACAAACCACTTAGTAGCGTCAAACGGGTTATCAATAGATTTAAACCACAGAGTCGCAAAATATAAAGGTGGGATTGATGGCGAGGGAATAATCGCAAGCACATTCAAACCACCAACAAAAACCTATCAACTCGTGTTGGTTCCATGTGACTCTGAATTTACTACAGTCATCACCTCAGAATTAGATAGCAAATATAAGAAATACCAAGAATTGCTCGCTGATGATAACATTGGCCACATGAAGGCACACCCAACTATAGGCGATAAAAAAGAAGATGCAAAACGGGCGATAAAAGCAAACCATGAACTCTCCCCAAACCAGTTGATTTATGTCGAACTCACCACGAATGAAAATGGATATGTCACCAATGAATCCCAAGTGGTTTCGTTCGGCCACCACTTCCGGTACCGATGGGCCTATACCTCCTCAATCCGCCAAAAAAACGGAAAAAGTCGACCCTGTCTCATCCCGACTGAAGATGAATTGCTGAAGAAAGGAGATTCAGAAGACGACAAGGAAAAAGACGTCGCTCCCGAGCGCCTCACGGGAGCCCGGCTGTTCTTCGGGTACGTCAATGACAAAGACAACCCTATAGGGAAGGGGAAATTCAAGCGCCTGGCGGGGCGCATCGCCATCAACCACGCCGTGAGCGTGGGTGTCCCCACCTTCCTGGGTGATAAAGAGAGAGGTTACTGCGTTCCGCTCCCGATCCTGGGCCAACCCAAGCCCTCCGCCTGGGAGTTCTACCTCCAGCAGCACACCACCGGGGAGCCCGCCACCTATGGCGATCTGGTCGGTGAAGGCGGCGGCGATCTGGCGGGCCGCAAGTTCTACCGGCACCAACCCGGGGTGACCGGAGCGGACCTTCAGGTCACGGATCCAGAAACCATCAATTCCGACCAGGCGACCCTCGCGCGATATGTCTGCAAGGAGGGCACCTCGTTCAAGTTCTCCGTGCGCTTCTCGCAGCTTCGTCCCTGGGAGTTGTGCGCGCTTCTGGCGACCCTGCAGCCACACAGGCTGGCCCCCAAAGAGAATGGCGCGCTGCCTTCACCCGACGCCTTCGGGCACAAGCTAGGGCTCGGGCGGCCGCTGGGAATGGGGAGCGTGACCATCCAAGTGGATGAATTGATAATTCAAGGCGAAAAAGGAAAGGATTTGGCCGATCAATTTTGGAAGGACCATTCTCAATCCTTTTCAGACAAAATGAAACAACACGCTGATTGGGATCAAGTGTGTGACGCCTGGCTCGAGGTTCACCGGCTCCAAAGCGGCGTACGGTGCGCTTATCCCACAAAAGAAAACACTAGGCACGAAGTAACAATTTTCGAGTGGCACACCGACATTCGTCGAAGTTACAGCCAACTCAGACGGCAACGAAACCCAGAATGGACAAAATTCAATAATATCATAAGACCTTGGTTGCGCCGCTGAGCTCCAACCCTGCAACACCAGGAAATCAAGTTCCTAAAAGGGAAAACAATTACTTCCAATCGACTTCCGCAGTGTACCACTTCGTAAAAACCCTTTGATAATCAGCGCTTTTTAATTTGGCATGGTTCTTGAGTTAGCTACCTCGCGACAGGGTAAGCACCCAATCGGAGGTAACCATGAGCAAATACTATCGGGAAAACGGAACAGGCCCCGGAAGCAAGTATTATAAATATAATGGCACCGGGCCAGGGAGCGATTACTACTGGAACAACGGCACGGGTCCCGGGAGCAGGTACTATCGAGAAAACGGAACAGGCCCCGGGAGCAGGTACTATTGGAACAACGGAACGGGCCAGAGCAAGGACTACACGTGCTTCAAGTGCTCCGGCAAGGGGAAGGTCACCGTCGACTGCGGGGCCTGTGAGGGCAGCGGCACCTACCGCGGGAGATGCAGGACTTGCGACGGGACCGGAGAGTTCGTGTTCCGCGACACCGGGAAGAAGGTCAAATGCCGGAGATGCGACGGTGAGGGGAGCTTCTCCGGGACGTGCAGGCGATGCGAGGGGACCGGGAGGGTCGAACTGGTCTGCAAGCGATGTGCCGGGAAAGGAGAGTACTCCCCCAAATGACAGCCGTGGTCAGGTCCGCGGATACCTTCTCTCTTGATACCCAAATTCATCCGGTCACTTCGTGACCTCAGGCGGGAACCCCTTTTGCGGGGTTCCCGCGGTCGCCGGTCAAGGGATCAACGGACTTGACCGGCGCAGTGACGCTCCATCATCCCCACACCTGTACCTCGCCGAAGCCCTTGGAGCCCAGTTGGCCCGCGCGCCAGTGGCTCATGGCGCGGACCCAGGGGACCAGCGGTCCCGGGCAGCGCACCACGACGAACCCCGTGACTCCCTGCAGCGAGAAGGTCCCCGCGCCCGAGCGCGACGCGCGCCGGCCCAGGTCCACGCCTCCCAACTGAGCGCTGAGCACGGTGAGCTCCCCGGCGGCCTCCGCCACGAAAACCCGCGCGGCCTCGCACAGCGCGCGCCGGTTCGCCACCCGCGCGCCCGTTTCCGGCGGGCGGTCCTCCAGGTCCAGCGCGCACAGGTCGAAGGCGAGGTTCCCCAGCAACTGCGACAGGTCGAGCCCGGTCCGTCGCTCGAAGAGCCTGCGGACCTCCCCGGTCGCATCGTCGGACCGGGTGCGCGGGGGCAGCAGCAGCGGCGTGGCGAAGGCCAGCAGGAGCCGCTGGCTCGTCTCCGGAATCCACAGGCGGTTCCCCGCCGCTGCCACCGCCCGGTCATCGTCACCGCCGCGACCCGCGCCGATCCAGGTCGCCTCCGGCCCGGCCAGTGGTCCCTCGACCGAGAAACCCTCCACCTGCCCCCGCACCCTCAGGCCCACCTGCCCCAGCTCCCGCACCAGCTCCACCACGCGCTCCAGGTGCCGCAGCGGGCCCCGCCCCAGCACGCTCACCACCAGCTCCCACGACCGCACCGGCGCGTCCTCCCACAAGAGCGGGGCCGACAGCCGCACCACCGGTGGCAGCACGCGGCCGGGCTGCCACGCGCACCGCAGCCGGTGCAGCGCGCCGGCGACGCAGGTCCCCGGGTGCAAGCACCCGAAGTCGCCCTCGCAGCAGGGGAAGTCCAGCCCGTCCCGCGCGCCGATGACCTCCCGCAGGGCCGCTGCCGGCGCGCCCCGGTGCGGACTCTCCTCGCACGCCCGGGCCAGCAGCAGCCCGCGCCAGAGCCCGGTGAGCAGCGTCCCCGGCGTGCCGCCCTCCTGCACCGGGACATGCACCTCCCGGTCGAACTCGCACCGGAAGGTCAATTCCCGCCAGGGCAGGAACAGCGGTGAGACGAAAGGCTCATAGACGGCCGGCGCTTCGATCCAGGGCATGGGTTGTTTCCTCCGGAGCGACACTCTGCCATGGACACGCCGCCTTTTCAATGCATGATGGGCGTTGAACACCAGAAAGGAGACGCCCATGCTGCAGTTTTACGTCGACGAAGAGCTCACCCTCCCCGCGACCCTCGAGCTCCCCGCGCTACCCCCGGCCCGCCGAGGCTGGAACCTTTCCCTTCAGCAGCTCGTGGGCGCCGCCGAGCGCCTGCGGGAACGGCAGCAGGCCGGGGCCGACGACCGCACCGACTGGCTCGCCCTGGTCGAGTACACCCGCGACCGTTTGCTACTCGGCAACTTCACTGCCTTGCCGCTCACCGGCTTCGTCCAGGTGAAGAACCGCAAGGAGCGCCTCCTCGCCGTCACCCACCCGGCCGACCGGCTCATCGAGGAGGCCCTGTTGCCTCTGCTCACCGACCGACTCGAGGCGACCGCATACGAGGCGGTGCACGCCTTCCGCAAGGGCCGCGGCGTCCACACCGCCGCGCTCGCCGCGAGCCGCGCGCTGGGCCGCCACACGACCCCGCACGTCGCACAGGTGGACATCGCCGACTTCTTCCCCTCGGTGGACCTGGGCCTGCTCGGCGACGACCTGCGCGCCTGGGCGCCGCCGCGCCTCGTGGAGCTGGTCCTCGCGCTCCTGGCCGCTCCGATACACCTGAAAAACCAGGTGATCCATCCGGGCGGGCTGCCCATGGGTTGCCCGCTCTCGCCGGTCCTGTCGAACCTGTTCCTGCAGCCAGTGGACGCCGCCCTCGCCGCGCAGCCCGTGGACTACCTGCGCTACGCCGACGACCTGCTGCTGATCGCGCCGTCCCCGGAGGCGCGCGCCGACGCCGGCGCGGCCCTCACCTCGGCCCTCGAGGCCCGGCGCCTGCGCCTGAAACCCGAGAAGACCCGCCTCTTTCCCCACATCGGGCCCTTCACCTGGCTCGGCCACCTGATCGACCGCGACGGCATCTACGACAAGGTCTCCGAGCGCCGGCTCGAGCGCATCGAGGCCCGGCGCGCGGACATGATAGCCCCGGGGAAAACCGCACCTTCGCCGGCCGCCCCGGAGTCGCCGATCGCGCAACCCCCGGTCTCGCCCAACGACGACGCGCCCGAGCCCGTCAACGAGCGCCACCGCACGCTATACATCGCGGGGCAGGCGATCTACGTCGCGGTGCGGGACGGCTTCATCGAGTGCAAGCGCGGCGCCGAGGTGCTGCGCCGGGTGCCGTTGCATCGCGTGGACCGCGTCGTGTACATGGGCACGGGCTCGTTCTCGTCGGGGTTCTTCGCGTCGTGCATCGATCGGCACATCCCCATCGCCTACTTCTCGGGCAGGGGCAAGGGCTACGCCGTGATCGTCCCCGAGGGGAACCTCAACCCGCTGCGCCTGCGCGCCCAGTTCGACCTGCGCGCGGACCCGGAGCGACGGCTGCAGGTGGCGCGCGGGATCCTGCAGGCCAAGTGCGACGCCATGCTCCACCGCATCGGCCGCGCCGACGACGTGGCCGCCCACGCCGACCGGCTCCGCGCGGCCCGCGAGCGCATGGACCGCGCGACCTCGATCCCGTCGCTGGTCGGCCACGAGGGCGCGGCCTCGGCCGAGTATTACGCGGTCTTCAGAACCCGCGTCCGCGAGCCCGACTTCGCCTTTGTGCGCCGCTCGAAGCGCCCGCCGCGGGACGCCGTCAACAGCCTTCTGTCGTTCACCTACGCCCTCCTGTTCTCCGAGCTCGAGAGCGCCCTGCTCTTCCACGGGCTGGACCCGCACCCGGGGTTCCTGCACGAACTGCACCGCAACCACGCCGCGCTGGCCTCGGATCTGCTCGAGCCCTACCGCAGCCTGGTCGCCGACTCCTTCGTGCTGCGCCTGGTCAACCACCGCATGGTGCGCATCGAAGGCTTCGAACGGCAGCAGGGCGGCGGCGTCTACATGACGCCGGACACCCGCCGCGCCGTGCTGCAGGCCTACGAGACCTTCATGCATACACCCTTGGGCGGACGCGCCACCGCGGGCACCCCGCGCCGCCTGCTCTTCGGCGCGGTGCAGGCCATGCTGGCCCTCGTGCTCGGCGAGACCGAAACCCTGCGCCTGCCTTTGACCTTCACGGACTGTCCGTCAGGCGAGCCGTACTTCGAGGTCGCCGGCGAGGCCGGCCACGCGATCCCGGAGTCCCTGGTCTGCCGAGGCGAAGACGCCTCAGGCCGTGACGAAGAGGTGAAACCATGACCCACCAACCCTGGAGCCAGCTCGTGCTGATCGTCTACGACATCGTCTCGGACCGCCGCCGCAACAAGATCCACAAGCTCCTGTGCCAGTACGGCGTGCCGGTGCAGGACAGCGCCTTCGAGGCCCGCCTCGAGCGCGCCGAGCGCCGGATCCTGCTGGACTCGGCCGCCCGGCTCATCGACCCCGCCGAGGACTCCTTCAACCTCTACCCGATCCAGAAGGACGCCGAGAACGGCATCGTCTCCCTGGGAAAACCCCGCCCCCCGGTGGAGCTGCCCGATTACTTCATCCTGGACTGAATCATACCTGAAAAAGACTTGCGCGCCCGCCGGGCGGCTGCTACATTGGGACCGTCGCTGTCAACGTAGGCGACCGGTTCTGTGAAATCTCAAGAGTCGGTCAGGTCCGGAACGCTCCCTGGGAAAGCCCTAATGCGCCCATGGCTCCTGATTTTCAGTCATTTTTCGCATTTCCCCAATGTTTTCAAACACTTGAAAGTGATTTCGAGCCAAAACCCGCCGACGTGTCGGTGTAAAAGCCCTCAATATCAGCGAAATTTGGCCCTCAGTGCCCGGAAAATTCGGGCACTTTCCCTCAAAGCGGGAGACCACGCGCACATCGGTCGAAAACGACCCCGTTTTTCCCAGGGATATCAAGACAAAAAGGAACCCGCGGTTTTTACCGCTATTGCTGTTGAAGCAATTGAAACTCTTTCTCACCCTGGTTGCTGCCCTCGACTTCGATCGTTTTTACCGCTATTGCTGTTGAAGCAATTGAAACAACACTCTGAGCCCAAGGCATCCGTCATGATCTACGGTTTTTACCGCTATTGCTGTTGAAGCAATTGAAACCTGTATTGAAACAGATCGTATGCTGCAAGAGTATTGTTTTTACCGCTATTGCTGTTGAAGCAATTGAAACTATATTCCATGCTTCACTCCTTTCAGTGCGTCGCACAGTTTTTACCGCTATTGCTGTTGAAGCAATTGAAACAATGAAAGTCATGTCATTGCTTCGTCTGCCTAAAAAGTTTTTACCGCTATTGCTGTTGAAGCAATTGAAACTCGTAGCTGACGGTGACAACGGCACGGCTGGAATAGTTTTTACCGCTATTGCTGTTGAAGCAATTGAAACGGGCAGGGACTGGCCGTCCAGCAGAGTTTTGGTCTTGTTTTTACCGCTATTGCTGTTGAAGCAATTGAAACTGGTGTTGTTGGTGTTCTTGCTCATGGTTTTCTCCAGTTTTTACCGCTATTGCTGTTGAAGCAATTGAAACTTTCATCAGCGCACCGAGGGTGAAGCTGTGGTGTTTTTACCGCTATTGCTGTTGAAGCAATTGAAACCAGTCCTTTGATCGCTTGGGCGGGATTCATGATTGGTTTTTACCGCTATTGCTGTTGAAGCAATTGAAACTCTCCCATTGAAATCCGTCTTCGTGCTCGTACGTTGTTTTTTACCGCTATTGCTGTTGAAGCAATTGAAACATTTACCGGGTCATAATTCATGTTGCATATGCTCGGTTTTTACCGCTATTGCTGTTGAAGCAATTGAAACCATTGGTCTCGATCCAGTGGGAACGATCTTTGCGTTTTTACCGCTATTGCTGTTGAAGCAATTGAAACAAACCTGCTACATCACAAATAGCGAATCATCACGTTTTTACCGCTATTGCTGTTGAAGCAATTGAAACATGGAGCACAGTTCGTCTTGTTTTAGTTTTGAAATTGTTTTTACCGCTATTGCTGTTGAAGCAATTGAAACTTCACGAAGGATCTCATACTTCGACTTTCCAGTTTTTACCGCTATTGCTGTTGAAGCAATTGAAACAAGCTGCAGCTCGCGAGCTTGACAATGTTTG
>Ga0302247_1001121_pt1 | contig 21667 bp, 16 predicted proteins | sample AAG_UR_Ile_MG_FD_193529 | JGI IMG/M metagenome (GOLD analysis project Ga0302247, IMG submission 193529) | Enriched activated sludge microbial communities from anaerobic digester in WTTP, New Holstein, Wisconsin, United States - AAG_UR_Ile | ecosystem: Engineered > Bioreactor > Anaerobic >...
TGGCGCCGGATCGTGGGCGGTCATGCCCCCGGTGAGGCGCGCGAAGGCCTCGGCGCGACCCTCGGGCGAGAGCGCGCGGGCCCCGGCCAGGGCGGCGGCGAAGGGCGCGCCGGCCCGCACGGCGGCGTGGGCGAGCACCCAGGCGTCCCAGTCGTCGGGCGCTGTGCATATATCCAGGCGACCCAGCGGACGGTCCCCGTACGTGACGTTCTCTTCCAACTCCGCTTCTTCGGACGCCAGCAGCGTCCACGGGGCGGCCTCCTCCCGGCGGCACCAGTCCGACGGTTCGACGTAGCGGATCAGGGACGGCACCACCGGCTTCAACACCGCGTGCAACTGCGCGGCCAGCTCCCGGGCCTCGGTGAACGGCGACGCGGCCAGCCTGAGCACCAGGTGCTCGGCGGTGCGGGCGTTGCACGACAACCCCACCTGGCCGGTGACCGCCAGGGGCAGGTAGTAGCGCGCGTCCTCGGCCTCGACCCCGACGGCCAATAGATCTTTGTAAAATGCCACGGAAGTCGCGTGAAGTTGCGTGAGTTCTTGACGATGTTCCGCCCACTCGGCGGGCAGGTGCCAGTCGGAGTCGAGCTTGACGTACCGCTGGCTCTTCTCGGTGTAGGACGCGAGCCGGTGCTTCTCCAACTCCTCGAGGCCCAGCCGCGACAGATCTTCTATGTCAATATTGAAAAAGGCGTGCTCGGCGATGGACGCGTGGCCCATGTCGTACACGATGCTCTCGTTGCTGCGCCGGGCCTTCTCGACGTTGGCCCGGGCGTCCCGGCGCAGCTGGTCCAGGGTCTTCTCGGAGCGGCTCACCCGGGCGTAGGCGGCGGTGAGCACCTCGGGGGTGCGCACGGGATCGTCGGTGGTCTCCACGTTGAAGCCGGACAGCGTGACTCGCATGGGGGACTCCTACCGCCGCCGCGACCGGGGGCGGGGCTTGTGCGGGGGCGCTTCTTTCACGACCTCGAGGCGCACGGTGATCACCCCGCGTGCCAGCGGGGCCAGCCGGGCGAAGCCCGCGGGCGTCAGGTCGATGACCCGTCCGCGGATGTAGGGCCCGCGGTCGGTGATGCGCACGTCCACGTGCTTGCCCGACTTCACCTCGGTCACGCGCACGATCGTCCCGAACGGGAGCGTGCGGTGGGCGGCGGTCAGCGCCCGGGGGTTCACGCGCTCCCCCGAGGCGGTCCGTCCGCCGCGGCTGCCGTAGTACGAGGCCTTCCCCGTCTCGGTGTGGGCGCACGAGGAGGCGAGCGCGAGGACCAGCAGGAGCTCAAGCACCACGGGACACCGCCTCTTTGCGCTCGCGGCGCAGGCGCGCGAGCAGTTGGACGTGCTGGATCGACAGGATGAACGCCGCGATCATGGCAGAGGCAAAGATGAAATACGCCCCCACCCACAGGACGTTGGCCAGCCCCATGAGCATGAACGCGAACAGGTGGAAGTCCCGCTTGGTCAGGTACTTCAATTTGTTGAGCACCCGCCCCACGAGGCCGCCGCCGGGCTTGTCGGGGGATCCCAGTTGATAATCCTGGTTGTTTCCCGTGCCGGCGACCTTCAATAAATAATAATACATGACCACGTTGGCGATCCACTGGCCCACGAACGCGCCCACGCCCATCCAGATATAGTGCACCTGGCCCGTGTACTGGTACGACCAGGCCGCCACGCCGGCGAAGAACAGGCAGTTGCAGAGGTCGTCGAAGATGGTGTCGAGCCAGTCGCCCAGGTGGGAGTACTGGAACTTCACGCGGGCGATCTCGCCGTCGCAGCCGTCGTAGACCGAGCACGCCTGAATCAAGAGCCCGCCCAGGGCGCCCGAGAGCCACAGGCTCCAGCCCAGCACCGGGTGCCCCAGGAAGAGCACCAGGGCGGCGGCCACCGCGAACCCCGCGTTGAGCACGGTCAACTGGTTGGGCGTCAGGTGGGTGCGCGCCAGCAACCGGCTCACCGGCAACGAGAGCGGGCGGTTGAAGGTGCGCGCCACCAGGCCGTCCTGGGGCTTGCGCAGGCTGTGGAACAGCAGGCGCTCGGCGTCGCGCACGTCGCGCCGGTCGCGCACGCGGCGGAAGAATCCGCCCGTGGAGGAGCGGCGCTGGCTCTTGTCCTTGTCGAGGCGGGCGTGGACGAACGAGACGTCCCCGTTCTCGGTGTCGTTGGCCAGGGCCTTGGCCAGCTCCGGGCGCGCGGCGGCCGGGAGAAAGGCCACCCCCGTCCACTGCTCGCCACCGCCCACCTCGAGGAAGCCGTCCGACAGCGTGGAACCCTTCTGCCCGTGCTCGGGCCGGCCCAGGACCATGGCCGCCTTCTCGGCGCCCTTCACCAGCGTCAGGAGCTGCTTGTGCACCACGGCGTCGGCGCGGACCCAGATCACGCCCGAGGCCGGGAACTCGGGCAGCTCGCGCACGGCCTGCACGACGGTGCCCTCGAGGCCCAGCACCCGCCCGACCGGCTTGTAGTGGCCCCGGGGATCGTAAATAAAGATTTGATGTATACCCGCGTGGTGCAGGCCGAGCACGTGCCGCTCCACCAGGTCCAGCCCACCGCACCGCAAGCGCAGCAGGTCCGGGTTGGACTGCAGGCTGCCGGTCTGGAGGATCGCACAGGTCGGTTCAGTCATGGGGTCTCTCCTGCGGGGGCAGCTTCTTGAGCATGAGGTAGCCCTCGCGGATGCGGAACAGGGCGGTCAGGTGTCCCAGCACGGCGAACACGATCAGCAGCCACTCCACCGGCGTGAAACGCCACCACACGGGATAGCCCGCGGCCCCGGCGCCGAGCTGGACGAACGGGATCAGGATCAGCAGCACGTGGCGCTCGGCGCGGCCCAGCACGCCGGCCTCCACGCGACCGCCGCCCGAGGCCTGGCTCTGGCTGCCCAAAAAGCTCACCAGGAGCGTGGCCACGATGGCCAGGTGCGCCAGGAGCGGGTCCGCGTACGGCGAGAAGCCGATGCCCGTGAGGATCGCCACATCGGTGTAGCGGTCCACCACGCAGTCGAGGAAGTCGCCCAGGGGGGACATTTTATGATGATGGCGCGCCAGGTGTCCGTCGAGGAGGTCCAGCACGCCGTTGAGGACGGTGAGCAGGCTGGCCGCCACCAGCATCCCCCAGCCCCAGCCCGAGAACGCCCACGCCACGCCCGCCAGCAGGCCGGGGATCAGGCTCCAGAAGGTGACCGTGTTGGGGTGGGTGTTGGCCAGGCGCGCGCCCAGGGGGCGCAGGAGGCGTTCTTTGAGCGGACGGAACAGGTGCAGCATGGCGGCGGTGCCCTACAACTTCGACGCCCAGGCGGTCCACAGGCGGTGGGTGGCCAGGAACAGGGACCCGGCGATGATGACCAGCGCGGTGGCCCACCCCAGCAGGCGATCCGACAGGTCCACGCGGTCGGCCCCGGTCGCCCGGCGAAACGCCCGGACGTCGCGCACGACCCGGTACACGAAGATCGCCGCGATGATGGGCAGCGATGACCATAAAAACACGGCGAACCCGGTGGTCATCCACCCCGCGCCGTGGTGGTTGGCGGCGACCAGGTCAAACATGACCGGCCTCCGATTCCCGCGGGAGCGTGAGGATGCGCCAGTAGTCGTGGACGACCACGATCACGGTGAGGATCGTCATGGACCACACGGCCGTCTCCACGTAGAAGTCCAGCAGGACGGCCACCAGCACGAAGAACGTGGCCCCGCCCAGGGACTCCGAGGCGTAGGAGCGGAAATTGGTCACCCGCCCCACGCGCCGGATGTGGATCACGCGGCCCAGGGCGTTGATCACGCCCGCGCCCAGGAACGCCGCCACCGGCACGGGGTCGACGTAGCCGGTGACCGCCGCCGTCACCAGGATCACCAGGAACAGGCCGGCGTCGGAGATCGCGTCGAGCATCTCGCCGAAGGGGCCGGCGCAGTTGAAATACCGGGCGATGGAGCCGTCGATCAGGTCGATCACCCCGCTGTAGATCAGCAGCACCAGGGCCAGCACCACCCGGTGCGTGGCCATGGCCCACGCTGCCACCGGCAGCACGAGCAGCCGCGTCGAGGTGACAACGTTGGCGGGGTTCATAATTTTACCGAAGGTCACAGATCCCACGCCTCCCCGGGCGCGAGCGCCCGGACACGGTCGGCCATCTGGTGGGCCCGCGCGGCCTCGAGCACGGCGGCGACCGGCTCGTCGAGCGGGGTGCGGGCCATGCGCACGGCCCCCCAGTGGATGGGCACCATCATGCGCGCTCCGGTCTGCAAAAACAACTCCCAAGCGGTGGCCGGGTCGATGTGCACGGCTTTCTTCCCGCGGCGCTTGACATAATAGGCCACCTCGCGCATGCCGCCCACGGGCAGCGCGGCGGCCGCGAGCTGGAACCGGTCGGCCAGCGCGGCCAGCTCGGGGGCGGGCCCGAAGTCCACGTCGCCGGCGGCGAAGAAGGCGTGCACGCCGTCGTCGATCACGTACGAGTTCACGCCGGTGTCCTGCCAGGGGAAGAAGCGGCCGCGCACGTGATTCACGGGGACCGCGGTCACGGTGAACGCCCCCAGGGTGAGGCGCCCGTCCCAGGCCAGCTCGCGCACGCTGGCGAAGCCCAGATTTTTCACGAAGCGCCCCACCCCAGCGGGCACTACCAGCGTGGCCTCGCGGGGCAGCAGTTTGAGCGACGGCAGGTGCAGGTGGTCGGCGTGGGCGTGGGAGATGGTGATCGCCGTGAGCGGCGGCAGGGCGGTCACGGGCACGCCCAGCGGGGCCGCGCGCCGCTTCAGCATGATCCGGTCGGTGAGCAGCGGGTCCGTCAGGATCGCCGAGCCGCCGGACTCGATCAACAACGTGGAGTGGCCCAGGAACGTGCAGCGCATCCCGTCACAACTCGTCCCCGGCGAAGGTGAGCACCTGCCGGATGTGCGCGGCCCCCCACCACAGCATGACCAGGCGGTCCAGGCCCAGGGCGATGCCGGACACCGGCGGGCAGCCCTCGGCCAGCGCCTGCAGGAACTTCTCGTCCAGGGGGTACTCGGGGGCCCCGTGCCCGCGGCGCCAGGCCAGGTCCTCCAGGCTGCGCGCGCGCTGCAGGTCCGCGTCGAGGAGTTCGCCGAAGCCGTTGGCCAGCTCCAGTTCCCCTCCGGTGGGGCTGGGAGCATAGAATTCAAAGCGGTCGGCGAAGCGCGGATCTTCGGGCAAGAGGCGCGCCAGCGAGGCCATGGGCGCGGGCCACGCCGTGAGGAACACCGGCCCGTCTTCGCACAGCCGCGGCTCGATCTTCTCCACCAGCACGGTGAAGAACGCCTCCTCCCAGGTCATCGGGCGCGGCGCGAGCCCGGCCCGGGCCAGGAGCGCCTCCGGGGCCGCGAACAGGTCGTCGACGCCGGCGTACCGGGCGAACGCCCCGGCCATGGTCAGCCGCGGGTACGGCGGCGGCGGCAGCGGCGCGGGGACGTCCTCGCGCGCCTGCACCCACGAGATCAACTCCTCGACCTCGACGCGCAACTGTTCGGCGTCGGCGCCCACGCTGTACCACTCGAGCATGGTGAACTCGGGGTTGTGGCGCGCGCCCGTCTCGTCGCGGCGAAAGGCGCGGCAGATTTGATAGATCGAACCCGCGCCGCCCGCGAGCAGCCGCTTCATCTGGAACTCGGGGGACGGCGACAGATACCAGTCGTCCGCGCCCAGCGCCGACAGGTGGGTCTCCACGCCCGGTGACGGCACCCGCAGCGGCGTCTCGACCTCGAGGGAGCCGCGGGCGTCGAAGAACCCGCGCACCCGCGAAAGCACGCGGGCCCTAAAGCGCAGGGCCTCGAGGCGCGTGCGCCCCGAGCGGTCCGGCGTGTGCAGCCGGCGCCACTCGGGGCCGGGGAACATGGTTTTGGTGGGTTGTGCGGTGGCCGAGATGGCGGTGCGGCCCGCGGTGTCGGTCCGCAGCCAGCCCCAGTCGCCGATCGCGATGTCGGGGGAGACTTCCTGCAGCGGCACGGGGCCGGCGGCGTCCTGCGCCAACCGGTCCGCGATCAGCCGTCCAGGCCGGAGGTCCGTCGGCATGGCCGCAGGTGCCTACTTCTTCACGCGCTCGACGTACTCGCCGGTGCGGGTGTCGATCTTCAGCCACTCGCCCTCGTTGACGAACAGCGGCACGTTGACGGTGGCGCCGGTGATCAGCGTCGCGGGCTTGGAGGCGCCGGTGGCGGTGTCGCCGCGCACGCCGGGCTCGCAGTGCACGATCTGCATCTCGACGAAGGTCGGCAGCTCGACGCCCACGGGCTTGCCGTTGAAGAACAGCACGTCGGTGACCAGGTTGTCGATGAGCCAGCGGGTGTCGTCGCCGAGCACCTCGGCCTCGACATGGAACTGCTCGTAGGACTCGCGATCCATGAACACGTAGTGCTCGCCCTCCTGGTAGAGGTACTCCATCTTGCGGTTCTCGGTGTCGGCGAGATCGACGGCCTCGTTGGACCGCCAGGTGCGCTCGAGCACGGAGCCCGTGATCAGGTTCTTGACACGGCACTTGGTGAACGCGGTGCCCTTGCCCGGCTTCACGAACTGGGCCTCGACCACCACGTACGGGTCGCCGTCGATCAGGATTTTCAGGTTCTTCTTCAGGTCTGACATGCTGGCCATGGGATACCTCTTCGGACCGTCCGGGCCGGGGATTCGGCCCATTGGTGTGGGGAAAGTCTCGCGCGCGCGGCGCGCGGCAGGCCGTTATATACTGGTTTTTCCACGTTTTGCAAAGGGGATTTTCATTCGAGTTTCCCGTTGACACCCGGAAGAGCGAATCGCTACACTTGGGCGTTCCTATTTTGTACCCGAGCGCGCGCACGACTGGAGTTTTCATCCCATGGAATCGCGTGAGATACACGACCTGATCCCGCGGCTGCCGCTGCCCGTCGCCCAGCTCGTCGCGCGGACCCTCAACGCCAAATTTCCCAGCGACCGCCATCACAACGCCTACTTCCTCGGCGAGGCCGCCCTCAAGCTCGCCGCCGCCGCCCGCATCGGCGTCTGGAGCCACCACGCCTGCGAGCCCGACAGCCCCCTCGCCGAGGCCCTCGAGGGTTTGGCCAGGCCCAGCGCCGGCACCTGGCTCGAGCTGCTGCGCCGCCTCGACGCCGCCCTCGCCAAGCGCGTCGACGCCGCCCTTTTGCCCCTCGGTAACGTCGCCGGTGCCGCCGCGAAGGAGCCGCACCCCGCACCCGCCCTCGCCGCCCTCATCGACGCCGCCCGCGAGGAGGACATCCTCCCCGCCTCCTTCAAACCCGACCGCGGCCTCCTGGGCTCCTTCGGCGCCTTCGTCGCCTATCGCAACAAGGTCCTCGGTCACGGCGGCGCTCGCTCCGCCGAGACCTACGAGCGCCTCTGGCCCAAGCTCCTCGACGCCGCCCTCGAGGCCGTCATGTCCCCCGCCTGGATCGGCGGCTATCGCCTCGCCCACGTCAGCGTCGACTATCAGGGCAAGCGCTCCTGGCTCGGCCTGTCTGGCACCACTCCCCTGCCGCAGCGCGAGGACTGGCTCGACGGGTTGCCGCCCGACGCCGTCGTCCCCGACTCCCTCGTCCTGATCGGCGACGGCCACGTCGTCTCCCTGCATCCGCTCATCGTCTTTCTCACCGAGGACGAGCGGCATTTCGTCCACTTCCTCAACGAGTCCGTCGTCACCCCCGGCAAAGCCGCCCACGACGGCGGCGCCACCGTAAAAAAGGCCGAATATCTCAATTATCTCAACGGCAAGGTCCACCGCGCCGACGCCCACCGCGAGGCCCTGCGCGCCTTCTTCGGCCGCCTGCACGGCCGCGGACCCGTCTCCGAGCACGAGCTCGCCCGCCTCGAGGCCGGCGAGACTCCCGACGACGAAGCCGACTCCGCCGGCGGCGACGACGACGTCGTCGGTTCCGGCACCTTCATCGACGACTACGAGCTCGTCGAGAAGATCGGCTCCGGCGGCATGGGCGAGGTCTACCGGGCCCGCCAGCGAAGCCTGCGCCGCGTCGTCGCCCTCAAGGTCCTCCCACGCGAGGCCGCCCACGACCGCACCGCCCTCGAACGCTTCCGCCGCGAGATCCGCGCCCTGGGAAAGTGCGAGCACCCCAACGTCGTCAAGATCTTCTCCTCGGGCGAGGACGCCGGCCGCGTCTACTACACCATGGAGCTCGTCGACGGCGCCGACCTCGGCTGCGTCGGCCGCGCCCTCTCCCGCTGGCGCTCCAGCGGCGTCTCGTTGGACGGCGCCCACCTCGATGCCGCCGTCTCCCTGCAGCCCCGGCCCGCCGCGGATTCCCACGCCGAGCGCGACCCAGCAAAAGGCGACCCCGAACTGGCGGACATTCCCGAGGCCGTCCCCGCCCCGCCCCCGGTCCTGAATCGCGGCGGCGACTACTACCGACGCCTCGCCGAACTCTTCGCACGAGCCGCCGACGGCCTCGCCCACCTCCACGACCAGGGCGTCATCCACCGCGACGTCAAGCCCGAGAACCTCATGCTCACCGCAGACGCCGCCCGAATCGTCATCATGGATTTGGGCCTTGCCAAGCTCACCGACTCCAGCCTCTCGCTGACCCAGGACAAATCCAAGACCCTGGGCACCCTGATGTACATGTCCCCCGAGCAGCTGCAGATGCAGCACCTGCGCGTGGACCACCGCACCGACGTCTACGGCCTGGGCGTCTGCCTCTACGAGCTCGCCTGCGGCCGGCGCTTCTGGAAAGAGGGCACCCACGAGCAGGTGATGAAGCAGATCCTCATGGACGAGCCGGTGCCGCCCCGCCGGGCGAACCCCGAGCTCCCCCGGGACCTCGCCACCGTCATCGCCAAGGCCACCGCGAAGAACCCCGAGCACCGCTACGCCACCGCCGCTGCGCTCTCCGCCGATCTCGACGCCTTCGCGCAGTTGCGGCCCATCGCCGCCTCGCCCCCGGGCCCCCTCCACCGCGCCGGCCTCTTTTTGCGCCGCCACCGCACCCCGGCCGCCGCCACCGCCAGCGCCCTGGTCGTCCTTCTGGCCGCCCTCGCGTTGTATTTCTTCGTTGGACCCCGGTCCGCACCCCCACCCGGTGCCAGACACAAATCCGAGGTGCAGTTCTGCGCCTACGTTGAAGAACGTCGGGGCGTGCCGTTCTGCGCGGTCCCCATACCCGCGGAACGGCAGAAGCACCGCGCGCTCACCTACCGACTGAAGGTGGTCGACGGCAAGGTGACGCGGATGGACCTCATCAACGGCTCGGGATCGTTGATTGACGGCAATTACAGTTACATCCGAAACAACCCGACAATCTTCCAAACCAGCAGCGAAACCACGACCTACACCTACGAATACCATTCGAACGGACAGGCGACCTCCATCACCGAGACCGACGCGTCCGGCAAGTTCCTGCGCAAGTGGATGTATACCGATGTTCACCGTCGTGACCGGGTGGACCAGGAGGGCATGCCGTTGCGTCCCATCCAGTTGTTCTGGGGGCGAAATCTCACCACCACGGGGTCCCTCTACACCCGGGAGCTCCTCACCTACGACAAGACTGGATGCATCGAATCCATCCGATATCTCAACCACTTCAATCTCCCTCAGCGCAACGCCGAGCTGCACTGGGGATATGAATTCGAGCGCAATGAGGCCTGCCGGATTCGAGTCCAATACATTCTCGATCGGAATGGAAATCGCGCCCCAGATAGAAAGAATATCGCAAAAATTGAATATTTATACGATGACTATGAAAACGAAGTGCAGAAATCTTACTGGGCAGTCGAAAAAGCCGGCCACTTCATCCCCGTCATGGATGATGGGATCGCTGTCATCCAATACAAATACGACCACCATGGCAATTCGATCGAGTCCTGGTATCTGGATCACAAACGAAAGCCGGTCCTGCGCGGCTCCAAGTTTCCATATATCTATGCAGGCAAAATCTCCCGATTCGACGATCGGGGAAATGCCGTCGATGAGTGGTTCCGCGGCACCGACAACCAACCCATCATCACCAGATTTGGTTTTGCAGGCTGGAGGTTGTCTTACGACGAGAAGGGCCGGATCGTGGCGGGCACCTTCCTGGGTCCGGACAAGGCGCCAACTCTCCAAGTCAACGGCATCGCCGGATGGCAAGCCAAATATGGAGACAACGGTGAGGTGTCCGAACTACGACATTTGGGGCTCGATGGACACCTCACCCGGGATTCCAAAGGGGTGGCGCAGGTCCGCTTCATCTTCACTCTTGACTCTGTGGAAACCCAGACCTTGGACCTGGATGGAAAACCGGTTCAAGACAAAACGGGATATGCCATCTCAGTGCTCACGCGTGACCGTAACGGCAACATGATCCGGCAAGCTTTCTTCGACGAATACCGTCGGCCGGTGCCCAACAGCTCCGGTTGTGCATCATGGCGCACTGCATACAATGAAATTGGAGACCTGACGGAATACTTCTGCCTTGGAACGGACGGGAACCCGGCGATGGAAAAAATGGGGTTCTCTTCCTTCCGCACGGAGTGGGACCGGCAGGGCAACCGGGTCAGGGACTGGTATTACGGAACGGATGGAAAATTGATCCTGCGCCGAGAAGGGTACGCCGCCCTCCGGACGGCCTACGACGACAACGGATATCAGACCGAAAAATGGTTCCTGGGCACAGACGAAAAGCCTGTATTAAATAAAGAGGGATACGCCGGTATCAAGACCGTTTTCGATGAGCGCGGAAATCGCGTCGAGCAGTGGTTCCACGGCGTCGATGGTGGGTTGGTGGCCAGCTCCGAAGGCATCGCTGGATGGAAATCCGTCTTCAATGACCGCAATCAGGAGACGGAGCGCCGATACTTTGGAACCGACCAGAAACCGGCCCCCAACCGCGATGGGGTGTTCGGCTGGAAGGACGAATACAATCAGCATGGCAAGGTGATCCGCAGACAGCACCTCGACGCGCAGGGGATCGTCGCGCCTAATCTGTACCAGGTGGCCATCGTGGAACGGAAATACGACCCGAACCACAATCTCGTGGAGGAGCGCTACCTGGGTCGGGATGGGAAACCCGTCCTGCACAGCGAGCGTAAGACCGCTGGAGTGCGATGGAGTTATGGTCCCACCGGCAGCATGATCCGGGAGGAGAACTTCGGCCTCGACGGGACCTTGACGAATGACTCCACCGGAACCGCTTACATCCTGTACCAATACCACCCGAACAATCACCGGAAGTCGTCGACGCTGTACAACCAGGCTGGTGAGGTGTTGAAGGAAACCGTCTATGACCTGTCCGGCGAAGAAATTCGAAAAGAACCATCGCCCACGGCCCCTCGCAGGTGAACCATGCCCGATCCCATCATCGGAACCCACATCGGCAACTATCGCGTGCTCGAGCCCATCGGCGAGGGCGCCTGCGCCCACGTTTACCTGGGCGTCCACACGGCCATCGACTCCCGGGTGGCCATCAAGGTGCTCAAGCCCGAGCGCCAGGGCGATCTCTCGGAGCGCTTCCTCAACGAGGCGCGGGTGGTCAACCACATCAACCACCCCAACATCGTGAAGATCTTCGACTTCGGCACCCTGCCCGACGGGCGGCTCTATCTGGTCATGGAGCACCTGCAGGGCCTGAGCCTGGCCGATCACCTCGAGAAGAAGGGGCCCCTCGGGTACGACGAGATGCTCGCCCAGGTGCGCCAGATCGCGTCGGCCCTGGACGCCGCCCACGAGTGCGCCGTGGTGCACCGGGATCTGAAGCCCGACAACGTGTTCGTGGTGAGCTCGAAGTACGGCCGCACCGTAAAACTGCTGGACTTCGGGATCGCCAAGCTCCTGCGGCTGGAGCCGACGCAGTCCACGACCAACATGGTCATCGGCACCCCCGCCTACATGAGCCCGGAGCAGGCGCTGGGCAACGTGCATCTGGTATCCGCGGCCTCGGACATCTATTCTTTGGGGATCCTGGTGTACGAACTGCTCACCGGTGAGCTGCCCTATCGGGCGAACACTGCCACCGAGGCGCTGGTCGCCCACGCCCGTATGGCCCCTACCCCCATTTTTGAATACAAGCCCGACTGTCCCCCGGCCGTCTGGGACGTGCTCTCCCGCGCGCTCGAGAAGAAGCCCGAGCTGCGGCAACCCAGCGCCGGCGACTTCTATCAGTCCCTTGCAGAAGCCCTGCGCACCTCCGGTCGCTGTGCGGCCACCACGATCCCGTCGCCCGTCGTCTCCGGGGTTGATGAGACCGCTGTCGTGTCCCACGCGCCAGCGGGCGACACCCTGGTCAGCGCCGCCTGGGAAGGCCTGGGCCTGGCGGAGTTGTTGCGCGAGGTGAAGAAGTCCAACGACTTCGCCCGCAACATCCGCGTGCTCGCGGCGCGCCTGCGGTCCACCACGTCGGTGACCGACCGCATCCTGTTGCTGCAGGATCTGATGTCCCAGCACCGCCACCTGGGCCAGACCACCGACGCCAAGGCCATCGGCGAGGAGATCGCCGGCCTGCTCGAGTCCGACGACCACGAACTGGACACCGCCGAGGTGCAGGAGTTCATGGTCCAGCGGCTGGCCACCGAGCTGGGCCTCTTCCCGGCTCCCTGGTTCCGCTCCGAGCTGGTGCGCCTGCTGCAGACCCGCCTGGATCCCCGCAACGTGCTTCGGGTGCGGGGCATGCTGGCCCAGTATGAATCCATGATCGGCCGCGGGGACGAGGCCATCGCGCTGCGCCTGGAGAACCTGGCCCTGGCCCGGCGGCGCGAGGCCCTGCACAAGGAGCTCCCCTTCACGCTTTGCCACCTGACGTGGGAGTGCGCCCGGGCCCGGCGCGCCGGCGACTTCGAGACCTACGCCCGCCAGCTGGCCGAGGCCACCGATCCCGCCGACGCCTTCCAGCTCGCCCACAACCGCGCGGCCGTCACCGCCGGCGCCGTCCTACTGGGGCAGCACGACGCCCTGTGGCGCTTTTTCATGCTCCGGGAGGATTCTTACCTGGGCTTAGGACCGGAGCTCCACGACTTCTTCCGCTCCGACGACCCGGTGCAGCAGTATCCCGACCTGTCCGCCCTGCGCGCGCTCATCCGCATGGCCCGCCGCGCCCGGCAACCCGGTGAGGCCCTGCGCCTGGGGGACCGCCTGGTCGCGGAGCCGCGCACCGACGATCTGTCCGCCTGGCTGGCACACGTGGTCGCCATCGAGCGCGACCTGGCCCGCGCCCTCCATGACGTCGCCGGCGTCGAAGCGATCCGCTCGCTCCCGCCGATCCTGCGCCGCTGCCACGGCCCCGCCAGCGACTTCCACCCCTACCTGCTCGCCTTCTGCGAGCGCTTCGACGGCTCGGAGCGCGCCATCACCGAGCTCGAACAGCAACTGGATATGATTTATTATTGATTTATCAGTTGAAGTCCAGCAGCGGGAAGTTGAAGCCCACGAACAGCGTCACCTGGAACTGGCGGGTGGAGCGGGTGCGCTCCTCGGTGGAGCCGTCGGGGAGCTCGACGTTCTGCAAATAATCAATGTTGGGGATGTAGCGCAGATCGAGGCCCACCGTGAGCGGGATGTTGCGCACCAGGCGCGCCCAGGCGGCCTGCAGACCGAAGGTGAACGCGGTGGTGAACGTGGGCTCGGGGGCGGTCACCTGGTCGCCCTCGGGCTGCATGCGGGCGTACTGCGCCAGGTCGAAGGGGTAAAGCATCAAATGGAATCCGTGGGTTTTGCCGAACCGCTGGAGGGTGAACCCCATGGGCACGCTCAGGTCGGGGGCGAACGTCCCGTCACCGAAGGCCGACGGCGTGAAGCCCTCGGCGGTGTGGACCCAGCTCTGCCTAAAGCCCATGAGCGCGCTCACGCCCACCGACCAGATCCACTCGTTCTTTCGGTCCTCGCGGCTGGTCATGCGCCCGGCGAACTCCTCGAGGAGCTCGACCCGGCGCTTGTGCGCCTCCTTGGGCGTCTCCCCCTCGGGGCCCGGCTCGATGAGCCCGACGATCAGGCGCAAGGTGGCGATCCCCTTCTGCAGGCCGGTGTGCTTGGGATCGACCTGCAGCTGGAGCAGATCGATGAAGCCGCGCAGCACCACCGCGTGCTCCTGGGAGAAGATCGCCAGGATGATCCTGCGCAGGATCAAGAGCCGACGGACATCGGCCTCGTCACGGACCTTGAGGCGTCCGAGGCCGGCGGCCAGCTGGTCCTCGCGCTTCTTCGCGAACTCGGCGAGCTTCTGCTGCAGCTTCTTCGAGCCCGTCAGCGCAGGGTCTGGAGAGATGCGGAGCTCGTCGAGCCACTTCAACAGTTCCTCGATCTTCTCGTCGACCTGGTCCGGGGCGGCCTCGAGCTCGACGAGGCGCCGGCGCAGCCTGCAGCCGTCGTCGACGACCACCTCGCCTTTCACCTTGCGGGGCTTCAACTGCTCCTGGATCTCCTGGATCAGGGGCAGGTTCTCGAGGACCAGCTCCCGCTTGCGCTGCTTCTCGACCGGGCCCGGCTTCGGCGCCGGTCCCCCCGGCGCTGCGGGCGCATCCACGACCTGATCGCGGCCGCACTCGTCGGCCGCCAGGCGCTTCCCGTCGACCATGAAATCGATGAGCAGCGAGAAGGTCGCCGGGATGACGCGCATGGGATCGGGGGTCCCCGCGAGCATGCGGAACTCGTTGAGCCACTTCTGCGCCTTGGGCGAGGTGAGGCGCCCGACGTACTTCGACAGGTCCCGCCACAACTCCATCTCGAGCCGATACTGCGGGTGGGTCTTCACGAACTCGGTGTAAGAGAACCGCAACGCCGTCATGCGCTGGCGGCGCCGCTCCTCGCACTCGGCGGCCGTCCCGTCGCACCGGACCGGCCACTTCTGCTGGACCAGCGCCTCGCCCCACGTGAGCATCCGCAGGAACTCCTTCTGGTGGCGGGGATCGGTCTTGCGCGGCTCGGCCAGGTCCCGGAAGACCGACCACTGCAGCACGTCCGAGCCGCTGCCGGAGACCTCCAGGGAGACCAGCATGAGCGTGGTCCCCACCATCAGCACCGCCTTCAGGTCGCTCTCGTCGTCCATCATCGAGAGCGACTGGCGCAGGGCGTTCCAAACCCCGTGCAGGTCCTCCCGCCGGGGCGTCCGGCGCGCGACCGCGTAGTCGGCCAGCAGCCCGGCCACCACCTTCAGGGTCGGGCGGAATTCGAGCGGGATCGCGGACAGGTGGCGCGAGGTCAGATAGTCGATGGCGTCGGTCAGGACCGCGTCCCGGATCACGGTGGGATCCTGCACCAGGTCCAGCAGCGGCTCGTTCCGGAGCTTGTCGCACAAGCGGTTCATCATGCCGAATCGGGTGATCAGCGCGCACCGCGAGACGATCTGCTCCTGGGCCAGGTCCAGGGCCAGCTTCTTCGCCCGTGACACGGCCATGTCGGCGATGGCGGTGAACACCTTGTCGACGACCACCGCGGAGCCGGCGCCGATGGTGCCCAGGCCCAGGGGCGTCAGTTCGCCGCCGCCCTCGCCGGGACCGCGCTGCTTGAGGGCCGCCTCCTTGCGCACGTCCTTGCGGTAGTACAGCCCGGCGCGCACCAGGGCGCCGTCGGCGCCGAAGGTGACCTCGAGGTACGGAGCGCCGTCGGGGATGAACCCCTCGTCCGCGGAGCACACGCCCGGGACATGACCGCCGGCTGAGGTCGACAACCGGTCGCCGGTGGAGGATGACGGCCGGTCGGAGTACTCCGGCTGGTAGGCACAGTAGAATTTGCCCTCCTGCGCCCGGGCGGGAGCCGCGCCGAGCAGCACGAGGACACCGGCGAGAACCAAGGGTGACACACGACGGCGGATCATTTTGGTGACTCCTTCGGGATGAACAGGAACTGCCCCACCTCATCCCCGGAATTGCGTAACCGGATGTGCTGCGGGGTGGTCGAGCGGCAGGCATGCGCCGCCTCGGAGGCGTCGTCCTCCTGGGTCGGGCACTTGCGGGCGACGTTCTGTTTGAGATGGAGGGCGAGCTCCTCGTCGGTGACGATGCCGTCCTTCTGCCCCTGCTCGTCGGCCTGGTCCGCGATTAACCCGGGCCCGATGCCCTCGAGGAGCGTGGCCATCAGGATCGAGCTCCCGCGGTACTCCGAAGCCAGCTGCTTCTCCGAGGAGGCCGTCAGGATGACCCGGGCCTTTTTTCCCCACAACTCGTAAAGATGGGGGTTGATCTTGTCCGACGCCCGCGTGGTGATGGCGGATCCGCTGAAGCAACTGTCGATCACCAGCAAGCGGTGGCTGTTCTTCAGGTGACGGTTGAACAGGCGCTCGAGCTCGCCCATCTCGTATCCGGTCGAATTGGGATTTTCGCGGTCAAAGCCGCTGAAGATCAGGTAGCCCAACTTGTCCTGACTGCCCGGAAACACATCCCCGTGACCGGCGAAGTAGAACAGGAACCGGGAGTGATCCGAAGCCCGTTTGCGCATCGTCTCGGACAGGCCGGTCACCGTCTTCGTGAAGTTGGCGAAGGTGGGCTCCAGGATCCGACGGTCCGAGAGTGCGGACATCTGCGACGCGTCGATCACGTCCCGGGGGCTGTCGGCCAGGATGTGGATGTCCTGGAGGGGGTATTCGTAGCGCTCCACCAGGACCCGGAGGAGCCGGCCCACGTCCTTGCAGGTCGCCGGGAGCTCCACGTAGGCCGACCCCTGGGCCTCGCTGACGCACATCAGCATGGCGTAACTGTCGAAGGTCTTGTACTGCTCGACGACCTGCTGGCGCTGATCGGGGGTGATGCGTTTGCCGCGGGAGATCACTTTTTCGTTCGGTCCCTGTCCCGGCACCGGACCTGGGTCCGCCCCGCCGCCTAACCGCCCCGGGCGCCACCAGACGCCGGCCAGCAAGCCGGCCACGAGCAGGACACCGGCCACGCCGGCGACCATCACCAGCCGGGACGGGGCGACGGCGCGGTCCCCGACCGGACGGGCATCGGTCCAGCGGGACAGCACCTGGACCACGCGCTCCCGGGGGAGCCGGGTCCCGGCGTCGGGGGCGCCGATGAGGCTGTGCTGGAAGCGGGCGCCGTCGAACCAGGGACCGGCGCCGGCGTCGACCGCGCGCTCCTCGGCCGTGAGCCGCTCGGCCAGCGGCCGCAGGCTCAGGTTCTGCGCCGGGTCGGTGCTGATCACCCACTTGCCGTCGCCCCAGGACACCGCCAGCAGGACGGCGTACTCCTCGGGCCGGTCCGGGGAGTGGGAGCGGCTCCAGAACTTGAACAACCGGCTCCTGGGCCGATCGAGCACCAGGATGGGCACGTCCCGCGGACCCCCGGGGATCGAGCCCTTCAGACGTCGGCCGCGGGTGAGGTCGCTGTGATAGACCTCGCGGTCCGCGGCCAGGAGCGCCCTTTCCCGCGCGAACTCGGCGCCGCCGACCAGCTCCTCGTTGAACGGATCGGCACCCCGCCCGGCCGCCTGCCAGATGACCTCGGCGATGCGCGCCCAGCGGGCCAGGAAGCGGTCCCGCGTGGGCCCGTCGGTCAGATCCGGACAGTCCGAGCGCAGCGCGCAGTACAGGCCGTGCAGGCTCTTTGCGAACGGCACCCCGTCGGCCCGGAACCCGTCCCGCACGAGGGCGGTGTACTGCGCGAACGCGTCGAGCCCGGCCGGCGGCGCCTCGCCGGCCGCCGCGCGGCTCAGGAGCTCGGCCGCGAGGAGGTCGTCGAGGGTGGGATCCGACGACAGGTGGATGACCCGGAGCGCGCCGACCGGCCGTTCGCGCACCCGGCGCAGCTGGTCCTCGGCCAGGGCCGCCCGGCTGTCCTTGCTCGGTTGCAGCAGCACCTCGTCTTCGGCCGGCACAAAACCCTCCCGTTGGGACATCGGGTGGAACTGGAACGCAGGGGTGTCAGGCATGGGTCGTCATTGTCCGAAAAAGGTGGAGAAATTACGCCGCCTGATACTGCCATATTCATGTTGAAACTGTAATCAAATTTTTCAGGAGCTCCGATCCGCGGACGGTTCGGTCAGGCCAGGGCGAGGCCCTCGTGGGTCAGGTCGGGGAGGACCTGGTGGGGGAAGGACAGGTGGGGGGAGACGAGGGGGGCGGCCCCGCCGGTGAGGAGCACCAGCGGGGGCGCGGATCGGCCGGCTTCGGAGAGCCGGTGGTCTATTGAAATGCGGGCTACGACGGCCTCGAGCTGGCCCAGGAAGCCGAACCACAGGCCGGCGCGCAGGCAGGCGGGGGTGTCACGGCCCAGGACGACGTCGGTTGGCTCCGGCGCAACGTATGGGAGCGCGGTGCGGGCCGGCAGCGCGTGCGAGAGCGTCTCCAGACCCGGGGCGATGACGCCGCCGAGGAAGACGCCCGGGGCGACCACCAGGTCGTACGTGACGGCGGTGCCCGGATCCACGACCAGGCAGCCGCGGTGATAGCGGCGCCAGGCGGCCGCGCAGTTGAGCAGGCGGTCGATGCCCACCCGGTCGGGGGCGGGGACGTCGACGCCGAGCGGGAGGTCGGCGTGGGTGAGGAAGCGGGCCGGGCGGCCCGCGGCGGCGGTCCAGCGCGCGAGCACGGGGACCGCGGCTGCCACCACGCAGCCCACGTGGGTGGGCGCGTCGTCCGGGGCGCCGGCAGCGGCCAGGGCGGCGAGGAAGGCGTCACGCACCACGGGGTCGTCGTCGAGCACGGCCCGGGTGGGCCAGGATCCGAGCCGGGTGATCAGAAAGCCGCCGGCGGTCCCGTCACCGGCCGTGCCGCGCGTCTCCACGCGCGCCAGGCTCATGTTGGTGTTGCCGACGTTGACGGTGAACAAGGGGGAAGTCATTCGGGGTCGGGGGCCGTGGAGTCGCCGGTCCCGTTGCTAGTTGCCTTCTCCAGCGCCAGCGCCAGAAAGCCGACGGTGCGGTCGGGGTAGCCCAGCTCCAGGGCGTACACGCCGGGCTCGGGCAGCTCGAAGTGGAAGGCGCCGCCGGTGGGGGGCACCGAGTCGACCAGCACGCCGTCCTTCTTCAGTTCCACGCGGGATGGCACGGTCGCCGGGGCCGGGAACGAGAGCTCCAGGCGCGCGCCGCCGCGCAGATCCGGCGCCAGCTCGAGGTGGGCGCCGGCGGCGGTGACGGTGCGCACGCCCGCCGGGGCGTCGCCCGAGCCGCGCACGCCGGCCACCGCGGCGGGCTGCCACGTCAGGCTGGACATGACGACCTGCACCTGCTTCTGCACCCAGCACACCAGCACGTCGAAGGGCGACGGCGAGGCCGCCTGCTCCTTCCAGTCGTAGGTCTCCCACTCGGCCACGGTGTCCACGAACTCGCGCCAGTCATCGCCCAGGTCCGCCGGAATCTCGCGGCGGCCGGTGGCCATGGACACGAGCTCCTGCAAAGACGGCCGCGGGCCTTCGCCGCGCCGGGCCGCGTACACGCGCCGGAGGATCGTATCCCAGTCATGATGTGTCCCGCTCATGTCGAACTCTCCTGTTCCGCAGGTCCCCCGTTCCCAGGGGCCGCCGCGATATACGCGCCGGGCCGGCGTTTCCAACCGCCGGCGGGCCGTCTCCCCTACTTTTTCAGGCGCACCGTGCTCAACTCGGCCACCGCGTCCATCAACTTGTGGATGATCTTGTTCTTCTTGCTGTACACGGTGTTGATGTTGAGCCCCAGGCGCGCGCCCAGCTCCTCGGGGGGCAACTGGGCGTCGTAGGCCAGCTCCAAAAACTCCCTGTCCCCGGGAGAGAGCGTGGCGATGGCCGCCAGCAACAGGCGGCTCTCCTCCTCGCGCTCCACCTCCTCGACCGGGCTCGCGAACGTGGAGCGCGCCGGCGCCACCTTGCGCTCCGTGTCGTCGAAGGACACCGTGGGGCGCGCGTTCTTGCGGATGTGATCCACGGTCGCGTTCGTCGTGATGATGCCCACCCAGGTGCTCAGCCGGTAGCCGCGGGCGGGGTCGAACATGCGCAATTTTTTGTAATCATCCTGAAGGAATCCCAGGAAGACCGTGCTGATCAGGTCGTCGATCTCGTCCTCGGTGAAGTCGAAGGACCACTTGAAGAAGACCTTCCGGACGCACGAGGCGACCAGGCGCTGGTAGCGCCGGTAGAACTCGGAGAACGCCGAAGACTCGCCGCGCAGCAGGCGCTCGAGCAGGGCCAGTTCTTCGAGCCGCAACAAGTCGGTTTGCGTCATGGGACCTCCGTTGCAAGAATCTGCAACTGTTATCCGGGCGGGCTACTCGCCCTCCTCCTCTGGGGTGCAGAACTCCAGGCGGTTGTCCGAGGTGAACATCCCCACGGCGTCCATGCCGACGAGCAGCTGGGCGGAGCCCGCGTGATCGATCTGGAACAAACTGCTGGTGTACACCACCCGCTTGCTGGAGAGCTGGATCCCCACCACCTCGGCGTTGATGCTGTCGGCGAGCTTGACCAGGGCGGTGCCCGGGCGCACGGGATCGTCGGCGAAGTCGCGCACGTGGAGGCGCGGCACCTCGCCCAGGGTGATGTAGACGCGCCCCAGGGTGTCCACCACCGGCTCGGAGATGGCCATGACGGCGAGCTCCCGGTCCGGGGTGAGGTTGGTGGAGGGCGTCACGCGCAGCAGGGTGGCGCCGGTGGCGACGTCGATCGCGACGACGGCCCCCTGCCGGGTGCCGTAGACGACCATGTTGCGGTACACGGCCAGGCTGGTGGCCAGCTCGGCGTCGGTCTGCGTCCACACCTTGCGCCCCGTCTTAAGGTCCACGGCCACCAGGTTGCCGCCGGCTTTCGTCGGCGCGTACGCCGCGATCACCCGCGCGGCGGCGGGGTCGCCCACCAGCGACAGGGGCGTGCCCCGGCCTGCCTGCATCGTCCACAGGCGGCGGGTCTTCCCGGCGGTCAGGTCGGCCACGGCGTACGCGTGGAGGCCACCGGCGGCGTCGGGGACCACCACCGTCTGCGAGTGCAGCACGGCCATGGGCAGGTAGCGCCGCTGGGAATACTGGCCCGGCAGCGGAAGCTCGTTGATCGTCTTCCCATTCAGGGGCGAAACGGCCCGCAGCACGGCGCCGGCGCGGTCACCCACCCGGACGTTGGCGTGGAGCAACGGCGTCTTCACGTTGCCGTGCAGGATGACCAGGCGGTCCGACACCAGAAGCGGCGGATTCCAGAACGAGGGCTTGCCGTACACCGCGCGCCACAGGATGGAGCCCGAGCTCAGGCGCACCGAGTGTTCGGTGTGGCTCACCAGGAAGTAGCGCCCCTCGGGCAGGGCCAGGGCGTGGGAGGCCGGGAAGCGGGCGTTGAGGAACCGGTTGCGCAGCTGGAGCCGGTGGGAGAACTGCCACAGTTCGCCCCGGGTGGAGAGCGCGGTCAGGTAGTTGCTCCCGTCGTACAAGAAGAACGGCGCCACCGCGGGCTTCTCGTTCATAACGCAGATGTCCTCGGAGCCGGCGGTGGGCCCGGAGAACGCCACCTGCCCGGTGCGCAGGCCGTTGCAGCGCAGCTGGTTGCACAACTGCGTCTCGGTGCGGACCACGTCGTACACGGGGCGGCCGGGGAGCCCGGTCCAGGGGAGGGCGGCGCGGGCGGGGGCGGCCCACGCGAGCAGCAGGAAGGTCAGCAGGAACACAGCCGGGCGGCGCATGGCGATCTCTTCTGCCTTGCCGGGTCCGACGGGGCCCGCGGAGCGCAGAAACACCTGTACAAGGCGAACCGAACTGTATACAAATGAGGGCCGGGAATCAACCCATGATTCCGACCGGGGGTGAATCATGAACGACACCAAGTCCGCCGCCAAGTCCGCCGCCCTGATGAACTGGATCCTCGATCAGGCCCTCTCGGG